>Ga0351852_10118_pt1 | contig 30482 bp, 24 predicted proteins | sample TotcelHFGM3001N6_FD_206802 | JGI IMG/M metagenome (GOLD analysis project Ga0351852, IMG submission 206802) | Enriched cells from coal bed in the Powder River Basin, Montana, United States - Total cells FGM rep1 HSBNCT.FGM.300.1.N6 ...
GCGGACTCCCGGCAACGGAGACATGCGCGATGTCATCGCACAACTCTACGGGGCGGAGATGGCCCGAGCCATGATTCGCGTGGAGCGCGACTCCGACTCACTCGCCGTCACCGGACTCGCCGCGCCTGCATCGCTCTCAAGGGTCGGCCGCGGACACCAGAGTACCTTCGTCAATCATCGTTGGGTTCGCAGTCCCCTGTTGAACAAGGCAATCGACGACGCCTATCACGGGCTGCTGCAAGAGGGCAGGAACGCAGTCGCCATCGTCAACATCCAGATACCGCCCGACCGGGTGGATGTGAATGTCCATCCGAGCAAGGCGCAGGTCAAGTTCGCGGATGAGCAGCAGGCGTTCAAGGCCGTGCGAGAAGCGGTGCGAGAAGCCATGGAAAGGACTCAGGTGGCAACGGAGTCGCGCCACCTTCCCCTGCCCGACCGGGGAGACCAGGGCGCCTGGATCATCAGCGAGCCCGAGACGCAGTTCCCTTTCACGCCTGCCGGTGCGCCGCCAACGGAGGGCACCGGAGCGCTGCCGCCGCTGCGCGTGCTGGGGCAGGTGCTCACCACCTATATCATCGCTGAAGGGCCGGATGGCCTGTATCTCATCGACCAGCACGCAGCACACGAACGCGTCGTCTATGACGGTCTAACGGCGCGCGCAGCCGGACATGGACCGGATGTGCAGGGCCTGCTGGAGCCACTCGCGGTGGAGTTGAGCCCCGCCGAGGACGCGCTGCTGGCCGCGGTGAAGGCCGAGTTGTCAGAACTGGGATTCTCTCTGGAACACTTCGGCGACCGCAGTTACCTGTTGCGCAGCGTTCCGGCAGCCATCAAGGATGCCGATGCCGGGGCAATGCTGCACGACCTTCTGCACGAACTGTCCGGGGTAAGCCACTCCGACGCCTTTGAGCGTCTCGCGATTACCGTGGCGTGCCATTCCGCTGTCAGAGCCGGACGGCAACTGACGCCGGACGAAATGCGGCAGCTGATTCAGCAGTTGGAACGCTGCGCACAACCGCGGACGTGCCCCCACGGCAGGCCGACGGTCGTCCGATTCGACGCTGCGCAGCTGGAAAAGCTGTTCGGGCGCCGTGTCTGATTCGCTCAGCGACCCGAGGCGTTCTTCCTCTCGTAGTATCGCAGCAGACGGGTACCGGACCTGGAGGCATGGCGTATCGAGTTGTAGACCGCAATGCCGGCCCGATACAGCTTCTCCCGGGCCTCCAGCATCCAGCAATAGTGGTCGGGTGATGTCGCCATCTGGATGACCACCACGATGGGTTTACGAAAGTCCTTGCGCGCCCTCACGATATCGTCCACGAGCTTGTCCCATATCTCCCTGTGCGTATCGGGAGGACGCGCGATGAGGCCGAGGGAGAGGTGAACGATGGAGAGGTCGACATCCTTGTATTCGTCAAACACCTTCAGCACGGGGTAGTAGCCGACATTCCACGCCTCCGCGGAGAGGTCCATAGGGTTGTTGATGATGGTGCCCGCCTCGCTGCCAAGGAGCGCTGCGGTGCGCCGCCGCATCTCATCCGGAAAGGCCGGTATCACGAGTCCTTCCTTGGTTGCCTCGTCGCCTGCCAGCACCGTGGCTCCTCCCCCCAGCCCAAGCAGCGCCACGCGCCTGCCCACAGGCTCGGAGAAGAAGGTGAACGTCACGGCCATATCGATCCACTCTTCGATCGTCGATGTGCGCACCGCATTCACCTGCTGCAGCAATCCATCCCATACCCGGTCGGCTCCGGACAGCGAGCCGGTGTGCGATGCCGCCGCGCGGGCGCCGGATTCCGTCACGCCCACCTTGAGCACGATGACCGGCTTCCTGCTCGCTGCACGCTGGAGAGCTTTCTTGAAGCGCGGTGCATCCTTGACTCCCTCGATGTAGGCCATGATGATTCCCGTGTCGGGATCATCGGCCATGTATTCCATGAGGTCGCACTCATTGACGTCGCTCGCATTGCCGTACGAGACGGCTTTGCTGAAGCGCACGCCGCGGTTCGCGGCTTCGCGCAGCACGTAGATGGCGTTGCCTCCACTCTGGCAGATGATACCCACCTGCCCGCTCTCGTTGCACAGGTCGCTGAGGAATGACACCCCGGAACTGGGAACGTAGACTCCCATGCAGTTTGGTCCGACCACGCGGATGCCATGTTCACGAGCGATAGCGAGGACATCTTTCTCGAGTTTGATTCCCTCTGGACGGCCCAGCTCAGAGAAGCCGGAGGTGAAGAAGTGGATCGCCTTCACGCCTTTGGCGGCACAATCCTTCGTCAGCTGCAGTGCGCCGGACGCGGGGATAGCGGAGACGACATAGTCCACGGGGCCCGGGATGTCCCCCACCGACGGATACACGGTGAGTCCGCGAACTTCGCCGCCCTTGGGATTCACGGGGTACAAGGGCCCCCTGAATCCGCAACTGATCATAGCGTCGAGGTAGTTGTTGCCACCAAGCTGGCCGCGAGTCGCCTTCGTCGAGACCCCCACTATCGCAATCGAGCGGGGGTTGAATATCGCTTCGAGGTTGGATGTGCTCATGCTGCTCCTTACTGTAGTTACAAGCGCCGTCTCTGAACGCAGATTCTACTACACGGCGCGGCGTCAAGCTCGCGACACGTGAAGACGGTTCCGGCGCCCGTGCGTCGCATGCGCGTAGCGCCGTCATTCCCCTGTGGTACACTCTAGGGCTCACATATAGTCGCGGGAGGCATCCACATGTTGAGGGCAGCAGTAGTCGGCGCCACGGGCATCGTCGGTCAGCAGTTCCTGGTGGCGCTCAAGGACAACCCGTGGATACGGGTGACGGCCCTGGCGGCATCGGAGCGGTCGGCGGGACAGAGCTACCGCAAAGCGATTACCGACCAGTCATCGGGCGCCGTGCGATGGTTCTGTGCAGAACCGCCGGTGGAGGACCTGATGGACATGCCGGTGGTCAACGCCACGGAGATGTCGACAAAGGACATCGACCTCGTATTCTCGGCCATCGATTCAGGCCCGGCCAAGACGCTGGAGCCTCAGTATGCCGCGGAGGTCCCGGTCATCAGCACGGCATCGGCGTTCCGCTACGAGGAAGACGTGCCCGTGCTCATTCCCGGAGTGAATCCCGGTCACGCCCGTCTTCTGGAGACTCAGCGCAAGCGCCGCAACTGGAAGGGTTTCATAACGCCCGACCCCAACTGCACGACCATCGGGTTGGCCATCACGCTCAAGCCACTGCTGGACGCGTTTGGACTGAAGTCCGTCATCATGACGTCGCTGCAGGCCATGTCGGGCGCCGGACGCAGCCCGGGGGTCATCGGACTGGACATCCTCGACAACGTCATCCCATACATCCCGAACGAGGAAGAGAAGGTCCAGCGCGAGACGCAGAAGATACTCGGCGTCCTGGAAGGCGACCACATCCGGCCCGCTCCGTTTGCGGTGAGTTGCACCTGCACGCGCGTGTGCGTGCTCGAGGGGCACACCGAGACGGTGTTTGCGTCGACCCAGAAGCCGTGCGATGTATCGTCGGTAATCAAGGCGATGCGCGAGTTCGCCGGAGATTCCGACGTTGCCGGCCTGCCGTCGGCGCCGGCGCACATGATACGTGTGAACGACGATCCCTTCAGGCCTCAGCCGCGTCTCGACAGGGACAATGATGGGGGCATGGCCACCACGGTTGGCCGCGTCAGAGAGGACTCCGTGCTGGAGAACGGCATCAAGTACGTGCTCGTATCGCACAACACGAAGATGGGCGCCGCGAGGGGCGCCGTGCTGGTTGCCGAGATGCTGATTCGCGACGGCTACATCGGGTAGCGGGCGGTCAGGCCTCGAGCCACGTGAGCGGGTCCATTCGCCGTCGGTTCACCGACAGGGAGAAGACGTCCGGACGGGAGTAATGTCCCGCAACATCGAGCAACTGCTTCTCCTCCGGTATCCGGTCCAGGTCGATGTCGGCGTAGACGATGGTCTCGCAGCCATACACCGGCCCGGCGATGAAGCGTGCGTCGGGCCCGATGACGGCGCTGCCTCCATGGCACAGTTCCGCCGGCAGCGCTTCCATCTCCTTCGCCAGAGGAAAGTCAGGCGGGAGCATCGACCGCGTGAGGTAGCCGGCGGCGGCCACAACGAAGAGTCGCCCTTCGAAAGCCATCGTGCGGCACGACAGCAGGAACGTCTCCGGCGCGCTGGGCCAGACGGCGGCATGCACCTGCTCTCCCTGTGCATACAGCGTATAGCGTGCCAGCGGCATCCAGTGCTCCCAGCAGACGAGGCCGCCGAGGCGGCCCACGGAAGAGTCGAACACGGACAGCGTTGAGCCGTCCCCCCGTCCCCACACCATGCGCTCGTGGTACGTGGGCACGAGCTTCCTGTGGGTACCAAGCAGCGTACCGTCGCGGTCGATGAACAGCATGGAGTTATACAACGTGCCCGTGGACATTCGCTCGTTGATGCCCATCACTACCGCGATGCCGTTTCGCCGCGCCGCCTCGCACAGGCGTTCTACCGCGTGACCGGGCACCTCCACCGCGTTGCGGTAGAGCAATCCGTGCACCTGTTTTGACGGAGCATGGTTCCAACGCGAATCAGCCATCGCCCATGCCGGATAGCCGGGGATCCAGGTCTCCGGGAACACCGCGAGGCGTGCTCCGGCCAAGGCGACCTCAGCGATGAGGGCGCAGCCCTTCTCGACAGTCGCGTCACGGTTCAGAAACACCGGCGACGCCTGGACGGCGGCAACCTTGAAGCGCGTTGGCCGGTCGCCCTGCGCTCCAGTGTCATGTGAGTCGATGGTTCGAGCTGCGTTATCCATACGGGACCCCTTTCGCATGAGTTCTGTGCCCGACCGCTCACACGGGCGAATCGAGGTGTCTGAGAGTATAGTGTCCGCTCCTTTGAGGGTCAATCTGCGCCGTTCGGCTGCGTCCACTCACTACGTGTTGCGTCAATAGAAACGGTTACTGAAGAGCCTATTGACAATGTCCATTGACCGTGATAGGGTCTCACATGATGCTCATATAAGGGACCGTATGCCGTATAAGTATCACATATGAGACTCAATGGCCATGGATAAGGAACACGCAAGTGCTTCAGGTTCGGTTGGTAGGGTGATGCGGGTACTGTCTAGCTTTGACGTAGCGCATCCTCAGTTGAAAGCTAGCGACTTGTATAGCCGGTCTGGTTTGCCCAAAGCGACTGTGCATCGAATTCTGCATCAACTAACGCAAGGTGGATTTCTCCAGAAGAATGAAGACACTAGGCAGTACGGAATTGGGGCAGGACTATTCGCCATCGGCAGCCTGTTTCCAAGATCCACGAGTTTGGTTCAGGTGGCGAGGCCCATTGTCAAAGAACTGAGTGCTCTGACTGGCGAAGTGGCAACAATGTATGTGCCAACACCGAACCGAAAGAGTGTCATCTGTGTACTGCGAGAGGAATCGCGACTCTCGATAAGATGGGAACTCAAAGTAGGAACCATTCTTCCGGGACATGCGTCGTCAGCAGGTAAGGCGATTCTGTCTACCTTGAGCGACGAGGAGATCATTCGTGACGTATATCCTGATGAAGAGCTTGAGCGCCTTACCGCGAAGACGATAGGTACCAGAAGTGAGTTACTCAGTGTCTTGGCAGGTGTCAGAAGGTCTCAACTCGCATATAGCGATGAGGAAACCCTGGTTGGGGTGTGGGGCGTGGCGTCGCCAGTTCGAGACATTTCCGGTGCTGCGGTTGCGAGCATCGCTCTGGGCGCAGTGACATACACACTAGAGGAAGAACGACGGTCTTCCCTCGAGATCATTGCGAAGGCTGCAAACCAGTTGGTCAGCTTTCAATTGGGATACGTAGACTCTGGCACTGACGTTCGCACCATAGAAGGTCTTCGTGAACTGTGGCAACGAAGTCAGTCAAGGGAACGAGCCAGTATTGTTCGATGTGAGGTCTCATCGGCTAGGCAATCAGTAGACGGAGTGCAGATGTGAATTTGACCGACATAGACGACGGGATTGACAACTACCTGAGTACCCACGTGCCGGAGATTGCTGAAACCATATGCAGGCTTGTGAGCATTCCGAGCATGACCGGGGACGAGGCTGCGGCTCAGCGGTTCATGCATGAGCTGTATTCAAGTCTAAATCTCGAGGTCATTTCACTCGAAGCGGATATAGAGAGACTACGGAAACATAGTGCGTTCGTTCCGTCCAATTGGAGTTACGAAGGGCGCCCCAATATCGTTGGCATACTGCACGGTGCCACTTCAGCGAGATCTTTGATCCTAAATGGTCATATCGATGTAGTCTCTCCAGAACCTGTGGGTGAATGGAGTGTGCCCCCGTGGGAAGGACGGGTGATTGGGAACAAAGTGTATGGGCGTGGAGCGTGCGATACCAAAGGCGGTCTGGTGGCGTCTTTCTATGCTCTCAAGTGCCTGATCGAGCTTGGTTTGAGACTACAAGGAACAGTCATCCTCCAGAGCGTGATTGAGGAAGAGCCTCTTGCTGGCGGAGGCACATTGGCATGTCTGGCCCAAGGTATCACTGCCGACGGGATGATAGTCGTTGAACCGAATCAAGAAGTTGTCCTTACGTTGGCTCATACTGGCATTCTATTCTTCCGGGTGAGAGTCCTAGGCCGACCGGCTCATGCGGGACTCTCTCATCTAGGCGTCAATGCGATTGGAAAGCTTAATCGCATATACGACGAGCTCATGGATCTCGACCAGGCCCGGGCGACACGCGTGCATGATCCCATCTTCGAGAGAGATCATCCGAGGTCTTGTCACCTCAACATTGGCACATACAGAGCTGGAGACTCCAGTACAACGGTGGCGGGCTGGGCAGAGATCGAATGTCGCATGTCCTACATTCCCGATGAAGACCCTGAAGGCGTTAAGTCACAAGTTGAGCAAGCCATAGACCGCGTTGTACAGCATGACGATTGGCTAGCGTCGCATCCTCCCGAAATCACTTGGATGAAAAGGGGGGCGATCGCTTGGAAACAGGATCCTCAACACCCATTTGCCGAGATGCTCAAGTCTGTAATGGGGCAAGTCATGGGCACCAAAGTCGAAGTGGTCGGTGTTCCGTGGGGGATGGACTCTCGATTTGCCGGTCTATTCAACATCGCGGCGGCCACAATCGGACCAACAGGAAGGAATTTCCATGGAATCGATGAGTATGTTGAATTGGACTCTGTCGTCAACTGTGCAAAGGTACTAGCCATGTTCACGTCTCGCTGGTGCGGTACATACGACGATCAGCGTGGGTCACTGCGCACCTAGATACCAGGTGCCAAGCGGAATGTAGAACGTAGCAGAAACATTGAGAAGAGGAGAAGGGGGTTCTGATTTGGGAGAGTAGGTGGCGATCAAGCTTCTGACCCAATAGCAACTAAGAAAGGGAGGCCCGACAATGCCATACGGAAAGTACAAGACGGACTACGGCGGGACAGTTGACTTCGCGAGGCTAACGAGAGAGCGTCGTGCGAAGGCAGCGACTTGGCTTGAGAAGTACAAACTGGACGGTCTCTTGACATTTGACGGCGCGAACGCGCGCTACTTGACAGTGGGACGTTCCGGTGCGACTGGATATAGCGGATACAAGTACGTCCTATTTCCTACCGGAGGTAACCCGATACACCACGATGCTGGAATGAATGCAAAGGCGCTTCAGTATGCAGTTGACGACTTGGACACGCGACCGTCGATTGCGATGCCACCGGAAATGGTATTCACAAACTTGCCGGCATACAAGTTCCAACTGAGCAAGTTCGTAAACCAGATCAAACAAGAACTCAAAGAGACTGGGATCACTGATGGCGTGATCGGTGTCGATGGAGCTGGACCATTCGTGGTCGAGGCCTTGAAGGAAGCGGGAGTCAGAGTGTCCCCAGAAGGGGCAGCTGCTATGGCCATGGCTCGACTCACGAAGACGCGCGATGAGATCGAATTGTTGAGATGCGCCTGCGCGATATGCGAAGCCGGCTTCCAAGCCGCCAAGGAGATGATTAGGCCGGGTGTGTCCGAGAGAGAAGTATGGGCCGAGATCAGTAGGCGCAGTTTTCAATGTGGGGCCGAGGCGGTTGAAGGAGGGCATGTGTGTTCAGGACCGCACTCATATCCCATTGCGAACACAATCTCAGATCGCCTAATCAGGCCTGGGGACATCATACTCATAGACATCTACAACATCTCTTACCATGGCTATCGAACCTGTTACTACGCCTCCTTCAGTTGCGGAGAACCGACCAAGCGGCAGAAAGAGTGCTGGGATAAGGCGAGAGACCTCACCGACCAGACGATTAGCCGAATGAAGCCGGGCTATAGCACGAGAGACATGGTCGCAGGCTGGCCGAAGGCCGAAGAGTACGGATACAAAGATGAAGACGATGCAACCATGGCCCAATGGGCACACGGAATCGGCCTCGCTCAATATGAGACGCCTGCGATTGGAAGAAGCTGGAGCATCGACTATCCGCAGGAACTTCTGGAGGGAATGACGTTAGCTGTGGAAACGCAGTGGCCAACTGGAGAGATCACGACGCAGTATCCGCACGGGCAGTGTCTCCGCATCGAAGACGAAGTTGTGATTACCAAGAATGGCTGTGAGAAACTGTCCCAGTGGCCTCGAGACCAGATTACAGTTTGCTGGTAGAGGATGCTTTGAGTGCTGAAAGAGGGAGAGATTGCGTTGGGGTTGTCCGAACGTAGACCGAGGAGCAACCCTGCATAACTGCTAGGAGGTGGTTAAATGACTTGGAGAATACCAGCGTTGGCACTTTCGGTTGTGGTAGTCGTCCTTGTGGTCGTTGCCGGCTGTTCGTCTCCCACGCCATCCCCAACTCAACCTTCCACTGGGTCGCCAACTCCGGACATCAAGCCTGTCACTCTCACACTCGCTGCCAGGTATACGTCACCTGACGTGAACTACTCTTCCGCGGCGACAAAGGAGTGGATGAACTTGGTGACCGAACGCACAAACGGTGCGATAACCTTCAACGACAACTGGGGTGGTGCTTTGGGAAGCGGTGCGGAACTCTTCGAGAAGCTTGAGAACAGAGCAGTCGATGTCATTCACGATTCTCAAACAGCAGCTACCGCGAAGTTCCCCGTATGCATGTTTCAGTTTCCCTACCCATTTGGTCCTACTGACCCACGTATCGTACTGGAGACGTCAAGGCAATTCTATGGCGAATTCGGACTCGACATGGACTTGGCGAAGTACAACGCCAAACTGATCGCTCAGTTCCCGTCCCCTCCCTACAATATTCTGAGCAAGGTCCCAATCGCTACGGTAGCCGACCTGAATGGCAAGAGGATTGGCGCCTTCGGCAGATGGTGGGGTTTCTGGCTGGAGCCAGCTGGTGCAGTGCTTGTTGCAGCGCCCGGTGTCGATCGTTACGAGATGCTGAGGACCGGCCTTATTGACGCCAGCTTGCTTCCTACTGTGGAGTCATACGGAAACAAGGTACACGAACAGACGACCTACATCATTGACCTACCGCTTATGTCGCATTCTGTCTGGGAGCTAATCATTAGAAAGGACCTGCTTGAGAGCTTCTCACCCGAAGTTCAAAGGATCTTGGTGGAGAGCGGTCACGACGCGGAAGAGAAGGCTGTCAATGAACTGCTTCCCGCGTGGGAGGCGACTGTGTGGAAGGCGTGGGAGGACGCAGGGCTTCAACTGATCGACTTCCCAGATGCAGAGATCGCGAAGTTGGCAGGACTATTGGAGGATACACCAGCAGTTTGGGCTAAGGAACTGGAGGCGCTTGGCTATCCAGGTTGGGAAATGGTGAAGCGCTACCAAGAGATTACTGCGAATCTAGGATTCCAGTGGGCTCGACAGTGGGGCGTAAGGTAAGACAGGCAGGGGCAACGCTAGCATCCAAGATAATGGAGGGCGGGCTTTGAGCATCGATACGATTCATCATTGTGCCGCGAGAGGAATCAAGTATCTGAGCTTCATCACTTGGATAGCGCTGATTGCGATAATCGCCATGGTGGTCACGGACGTTAGTGGGCGGTTCCTACTGGGCCGCCCACTCCCTGCTTCGCTCGAAATTGCCCAGCTTCTCATGCCTTTTGTCGTCTTTCCGGCGTTGGCCCATGCGCTGGCCATGGGTAGACATGTCCGCGTGAGTCTAGTCACGATGCGGTTGCCCCCGAGAATGCGCTTGTCATGCGACATCTTTGCCCATGCGCTCGGTCTTGGTTTCTTCCTCCTTCTGACGTATTTCTCATGGCGCTACAGCTGGAATTCGTATGTCATAAGGGAGTTCGTTGAAGCTCGCATCCATCTCCCGTGGTGGCCTTCAAAGCTAATCTACGCTGTGGGCATAACGGCTCTATGTGCTCAATTCCTGATCAGCCTAGTGGTGATATTGCGCAGAGGAACAGAATCCGAAGAAAATGTGAGCAGCGGCATATGATGAGCCCATTATCGGTCGGAATCGGAGGAATACTTGTCCTACTGGTGCTCCTGGCTCTTGGAATTCACATTGCGGTGGCATTACTGGTTTCCGGCTTTCTCGGTATGGTTGTGCTGCTCGGTTTCGAACCGGCAGCATGGTCAGCAACAAGTAGCGTCTTTGCCAGAGTCTATGACTTCAAGTTGATTACGGTGCCCCTCTTTGTTCTTATGGGATTCTTGGCTGCCGGAGGAGGCGTAGCCGACAGACTCTATGACGCGGCCGCATTGTGGACGGGAAAGTTCAGGGCAGGTCTAGGCATCGCCACCATATTTGGATGTACCGGCTTTGGGGCCGTTAGTGGCTCGTCCTTGGTCACAGCCTCTGTGTTCGCCAAAATCAGCGCTCCTCAGATGAGGATCCATGGATATAGGAAGGAGCTCGCCTACGGAATCTGCGCTGCCGGGGGAATGATCGGGATGCTGATTCCTCCGAGCGTGCTCATAGTCGTTTACAGCATAGTCAGCGGTGAGTCTATTGGCAAGCTTCTGATTGGGGGCATAGCACCCGGACTCCTGTTGACGGCCTTGTTCAGTATTGGGTTAGTTGTGATTGCCCGCATTAGGCCTACGTGGGTGGGGTCTTCCGTGCCGCAGGGACAGGTCACTTGGCGGAAGCGGTTCTCCAGTATTCCCCCTGTGTGGCCAATCGCGCTAAGTGCAGCCATCATTTTCGGAGGCATCTTCGGTGGGGTGTTCAGCCCAACCGAATCTGCTTCGATCGCTGCTTTCACTATGATTCTCGTCACATTCTGGCTCAAGCGACGCGATGCTCTTCATCAGATAGCTGCGAGCTTGGTTGACACAGCCTTGGTTACGGCGATGATATTCGCCATTATGATTGGAGCGTACGTATTCACCAACTTCCTTACCCTTTCGGGCGTGACCAGATCGGTGGTGAACGCAATTCTCGGCCTGTCTATTGCGCCGTCCACATTGATAATCCTGATTACCATCCTTTATCTGGTCCTAGGCTGCTTCTTGGACAGTACTTCAATGGTTGTCGTGACCGTCCCAATACTTCATCCCGCAATAGTCGCCCTGGGCATCGATCCAATATGGTATGCGCTTGTGATTATTATGGCGATGGAGATAGGACTGCTTACACCGCCGGTAGGTCTCAATGTATACGGCACCCAAGCGGCGGCGGAGAAGGACGTTTCTATCGAGGATGTATTCCGTGGCTCCACCCCTTTCTTCCTCTTGGCCCTCTTGGCCATGATACTTATGATTGCCTTTCCCGCGATAAGCACTACACTGCCCAGTCTGATGATACTGAAATAGTGTCTCCATACCGGTGGTCGAACACATATGGAGTGGCATCACTTCACACCTGAAGGCAAGTGAGAGGCGGGTAGAGACAGAATAGACCCGATTCGGCAATAGTGCACACCAAATAGACAGGAGGTAATAGGAGAGATGAACAAAACCACGCAATTCAGGGCCCTGTTGAAGCGACCAGGCTGCACGGTCTGCACTGGCTGTTGGGATCCACTCAGTGCCAAGCTGGTAGAGCAAGCGGGCTTTGAAGTAGCCTACATGAGTGGAGCCGCTGTCGCTGCATCTATGATCGGCAAGAACGATTTGGGTTACATGACTCAGACCGAAGTGGCTGACAACGTTCGGCGGATCACGCAGGCAATTGATATCCCCCTAGTCGCAGATGCGGATGATGGTTTCGGAAACTCGCTCAATGTCCAGAGAACGGTGCGGTTATACGAACAAGCAGGAGCGGTTGCACTACACATCGAAGATATGCGGATGCCGAAGCGCTGCAAGGATCGAGGAGCAGGTGGTCTCGTACCTCGGGAAGTCATGGAGCGAAAGATTGCTGCAGCAGTGGACGCAAGACGAGACCCAGACTTCTTGATCATCGCACGAACCGACACATATGAGGGCATTGATGAGGCGATAGCGCGCGGCAATGCCTACGCCAAAGCCGGCGTCGACATGACTTTTGTCGTTGGGCTGTCCAGTGTAGAAGAGATGCGCAGAGTGTGCAAAGAGATTCCCGTCCCACAGTTGATCTATCAACATGCGGGAATTGCGACCCCCACACTGCCAGTATCTGAACTAGAGGAGATCGGGTACAAGCTCGTGCAATATCCCATACAGGCGTTTGAATGTGCCTACACTGCAGCTCGTGATTGGTTGAAAGCTCTCAGGGCCACGGCCATGGATGATAAGACGAGAGAACCCGCTAAGAGCTTCCCTTTCTCTGTCCTCTTTGAGTTTGAGGACATCCTGGGAATCACAAACGACAGGAGGCTGCAAGACTCATACCTTCCGAAGGAACTGTGACGTGGGCCACGGCTTCGACCGTGTGCTGCTGGACTCTGTGACAGCTGTTCGGGAGACTACTTTACGCGCAACGCATCGCGAGGCAGCGGACAGGTCGAGTTGGGTGCCTGATGGCAATGGCTGCCTCCCCCATTAGAGCACGAATTAGCTCTACGGTCGACAAGGGGAGACCAAGGTGAGTGTCGCCTTGATCAGCACGGGCGCCTCCAGGCGTTGCCCCTCCGATGTTGGTCATAGCATCAGGAGCCGTGATTGTAGAACTGAGATAGGGCGAAACCTGGCCTTGGGAGAGTGCCAGAGTCAGCGTGCGGAATCGAAGGCATGGCAACTGTTACTCTCGAGGCAGAATGAGGAGAAGCATTCCAGAGATACTTTGTCCGACGCACAGACTCAGTGTCCTCTCAGAACCACTACTTGCCTGACTCGTGCGAAATCTTCTTGGAGTGATTGTGCAATGGAGAAGAGCATTCTCGAGATTCGGAGATTCATGGAGGATCTAGGCATCCCAGGAAGGGATTTGTGGGAGCTGCCTGATTCGCCACTTACGTTTCCTGACGGCGCACACTGGAGGATTGAGATTGCCGGCATCGAGCGCGCGTCGACGATGGCTGCAATGATTGACGAGTCACACAAGCGAGACGTCCCCGTCCATCGAGCGATCGCGACTGTTGGAGGCTCCACCTACCTTGACGCAGCCGAGCTACGAGCAATGGCTCAGATGGCACACGACGAGGGCTTGGAAGTCATAATGGGAATAGGCCCTCGCAAAGGCTGGGACGTCGGCGCAAAGGAGTCGGCCAATTGGGAAGGCGCAATGCTAGGGCTGCGACTGCGTGGTTCCGACAGCATCTCCTATTGGCTGGCGGATATGATGAGGAACATCGAGGCAGGCTTTCGCGGGTTCTTGGTGTACGACGAGGGAGTGCTATCCATCGTCAGCAAGATGCGCGAGCAGGGCTTCATACCGGAAGAGACGGTATTCAAGTGCTCCGTGTTCTCGGGCCACGCGAGCCCAGCAGGCGCCCGCGTGGTTGCTGGCATGGGGGCAAACACGTTCAACCCATGCTCCGATGTCTCGCTGCCAATTCTCGCGGCGATACGCAAGACGGTGAGTATCCCTCTCGACGTGTATATATCCATCTGTGATGCTCTCGGCGGAGAGTATCGCATCATGGAGACTCCAGAGATTGCTCGCGTAGCCTCGCCCTGTTACTTTAAGATAGAGCCCGCCAAGTCAGAGATGGAACTCTACAAACCATGGACAGAGGAAGGAGTACACGCGACACTGGTGCGCGAGAAAGTCAAAATGGCGGATGTAATAGGGGAGGTAATGACACGCCATGCGCCTCACCTCCGAATGTCTGAACGGTGCCCAGCCGACCTTGTGCTGCCACAACCCTAACGTAGTACAACCACGACAGTCGGAAGAGGTATGGTGACAGGAAGGAAGACTGCCTGAGTTCCCAAGGCACAGATTTGCCGACTGGCGTCCGATACAAGATGTCAAACGTCCAGCAACTAAGTGTGCGAATCTTGGGGGCTGACCTCCCTCAGAAACAGTATCAGTGTGAATTGGAGTCCTCTGATAGACTGACGACGACAGAGGAGGACTCGGCTTGGCACGCAAGCGGTACGCGGAGGAGCAAATCATCGGGGTGCTCCAGGAGACCGAAACCGGCACCATTCCGACGGGTCAGGATGCTCTACTCTGAAAGTTCGAAACTCCAGCTTAATACGAATTATGAGACAATGATTATCCCGTGTGTGAGTGATAGCCTAGAAGGCACCCACCCTTACGAGTGGTGTGATGATTGAAGAGTCACCCACCCTGGGTGCTCCGGTAAGCTGGAGGGTAGTACAGCTACCGGAGGTGGCAGGTGATCACGGTGGATCAGAGAGAGCAGATACGCCAGACCTACTTCATTGATAGCAGGAGCATCCCCCAAATAGCCCGGGAATTCCGGGGACACCTTACTTACTAATGGTCTCATAGTGGGCTGGTCTCACTGAGTGTGCGCAGTTCCGTTAATTCATTGTGCGTCGTAGGCCGTCGCGCCTGTTCTTCTCATGCCTCGATGCTAACCTGTTGAAACCAATATGCCTACACTATTATGAGACCATTAGTAATTCAGCCCACGTTCGGAATCGGCGCGCAATGGGCGCTGTCATCCCGAATCCCGCAATGAAAGTATTGGGCTGTCCGAAACGAGCGTTATCCCCACGGTCTCCCCGTCAAGTGTCATTGACCTTCTCGGTGGTTCCGCAATGCCATCAGGGCGACCCACCCGAGAGGCAACGCCAAGGGCGCAAGCACCCACGCACCGGACCGCCCCTTCATCCAGGCGATCTTCGCCCATTCACCATGTATCTCCCCAGGCTCAGGGCAAGCGCCCGGGCGCACCGCTCAATGAGCGGGTCGCCACAGAGTGGAGTGATAGCGGCTGCAAACCACGACGCCGCCTCGATGGGAGCTTGATTCTGATGCAGTCTACCACTTGGGCCTGCGATGTCAATGAGCTTCCGCGCGACGGCAGCAGAACATCATCATCTACGCAGTTCGGCTGCAGTCGATTGTCCACGAGTGCGGACCCCGCGCTATAATGGTTGACTGGTAATCCCCCCGTGAGGAGCGTGCCCTGTGGATAACGACGTAACGATCGAGATAGCCATCCCGAAGGAACTGCTCTCCGAGGTGGAAGAGCAGAGTCAATCGCGAGGAGAGACCGTCAGTCAGTTCTTCTGCCGGGGGGCCCAGACGCTGCTGCGGCGCCACAAGGAGCGTCGCATGCTCGAGGAATTCGTCGAGTCACGAACCAAGATGCCGGACTCGTCTGAGGTCGAAGAGGCGCGACGCACGCTGCAGGGCGGAGGCGACCACTAGCCTCGTCGCCCCACGCCTAGCGATAGATGCGTGGCAGGAGCCGCGCCAGAACCGAAGTCAACTCAGGCACTGAGTACGCCACCTCGCATTTCCCTTCCCCGTACAACTCCTCCTGTGACGCCCCCACCGACACGGTCAGCACTTCCACCCCGAACCTCCGGCACACTTCAAGCGCCTGTCTCACCACATACGTGTCCTTGGGATGCCCGTCCGTGAAGTGGAGCACCAGTCTGCGGGCTGCTTTGCGCCTCCTGAGCACGAGCAACGCCGTGGCGATTGCCTCTCCCGTCGGAGTCCCTCCATCAGTCCACACATCGCGCAGTGCGAGGGGCATCCCGGATGCCGCCAGCCTGGTCAATTGAACCGTAGCGCCCGGATGCAGTCCTCCGCTCGTGTAGGTCAGCACCTCGTACCAGACGCGGGGCGCGAGGTCGCGCAGGGCCTCTGACACGACGCAGGCCGCGCGGTTAACTACAGGCATGTACGAGCGCATGGACGCCGAAACATCGACAAGGAAGACGAGGGCCATGGAGCTGCCCTGCTGCCTGTCGCGGCTCTTGAAGACGTCCGGCTTGCCGGCGGCTGCCTTCGTCAATCCACGTCCATCTATCCTGCCGCGGCGCACGCCGTGCCGCCAGCGCGACCTCACGTCGTCGAGGCGGGAAAACACGTGGCGCATGGAGTCTATCTCTCGCGCCACCTCTGCCCGGACCCGTTCGTAGTCGTCGAGGTCGAACCGCGCATCCTTGATGGCAGTGACGGCCGCGCGCACACCCAACTCACGCAGCTCGTCGGTGACCACCTCCACTTCTCCGCCCGCAGGGCGCACCACGAGCGGGGCCTCATCCGACGCCGACGGCGTCGCTTCGGCCAAATACTGTCCGAGGTCGACGAGGCTCCCTGCCTCGCCGCCGCCGCGCACGTTTGCCCGCATCTGGTGTCGCGATTCGCTCTCCTGCCGGTTCTCTTCTGCATTCGAGAGCCACGACCACCAGTCGACGCCACCGGTCGACGCCCGGGGATACGTTGACAGCCACGCCCATATCTCGCCCGCCAGTTCGAGCCTGCGCAGGGGGTCGCGCATCGCCATGTACCGGCTGGCCCGTGCATCAAGCGTTCTCACTGCCTCCCGGATTTCTTCTCCACACCCGTCCTTGGCTGCGCCACGCCCGAGCCTTCCGCCGAGCCACACGCGAAGCACCGCCTCGCGCGTCAACGGGACCCGGACATCGTCGACGTGCGCCGGTTCGACCCCGAACCCAAGAGTGTCACGCATCGCTTCGAGGTAGGCTTCCAGGGTCTTCGACAGCCGGGCCAGCCTGGCTGAGACAAACACTTCCTCGAGCGCTTGATGCGTGCTCGAGAACTCCCTCCGGCCCGCCTCATCGAGGTCGTTCCACCCGACCCAGAGGGAGCTGTCGACCGAGAGGGTGCGAAGCGCAGCCTCTCGTACCGCGAGTCCGACGAGACAATCGACTGCCTCGGATGGCACGGGCGCGCCGAAGCCGCTCAAGAGCTTCGGGTCAAGGATGACGGGAGAGGGAACCTGTGCGTGAGAGCGCCGCCCGGCGCCGCTCAGGCGGTGTTGAACCAGTTCGGCCTGAGCCGCCGCGCCGCCGAGGATGGACGCAAGCTCACGGGAGCGGTCGGCCGAACGGTCGACGCGCCAGTAACCCGAAAGGCTGCGAGGGGGAGTCTCCGGGTCAGAGTCAACTCTCATCGGCGTGAGCCGCCAGAGGGTCGTCCTCCACCCACTGGAGAGCCTGCAACGCGGCCTTCTCGAGCGCGATATCGTCAGTGCTGAAGATGACCGACGTCTCCACGGCCTCCCGCAGTGAGGCTCCTTCGCAGACCTCCTCCGCGGCAACCAGAAGCTGTCGCGTGGACACGGGCACAGGGCGAGCAGCCTTGCGCAAGGTGTGAGCGAACTCGGTCAGCTTATCAGCCATGCGCGGAGCCAATCCCCTGGCGCGGAGTATGGCAGCCTCCTCACGCTTCGGAGGGTAGTCCAGCCTCACCGTCCGCGGAAAGCGGTCGCGCACAGCCGCATCGAGTGGATTCGCCCCGTAGAACTCCTCGCCCTCGTTGAGGGTGGCGAAGAACACCACACCCGGTGCGACCCTCACCTCGTAAGTAAGGTCGTCGCTCCACAGCGAGCGGCGCCAGTCCAGAAGTCCCAGGATGGCATTCAGCACCTCGGGGTGCGCCCTGTTTATCTCGTCGAGCAGAACGACACAGCCGGGGGTCTCGACGGCGTGGATGAAGCGCGCCTTACGGTACCAGGTCTCTCCCTGGTTGAGTCTGTCTTTGCCGAACCACTGCTCCGCATCGACGAACGCCCCACAGTGGACCTCATAGAACGGCCTGCGCCAGCGGGCGGCGAATACACGGGCGAGAGTAGTCTTGCCGCATCCTTTGGGCCCGCGTATGAGCACGTTCACCTGCTCGCCGCGTGAGGAACGTGAGGCCACACGACCGAGGCGCTCGAGGTTCCTGGATGAAACCCAGAAGCCCTCCTCTTCAGGCGGCACCGGCAGTGCGGTCCCGTTGGTGTCGGGGCGAGTGGAATCGCCTCGCAAGTCTTGCGACTTCTCCACGGGCCGGCCGATTCCCTCTGACTCAGGTGTGCTCACATCTGCTCCCCGTGCGACATTCTACAAGCAGCACGTATGCCGAACAAGCCGGTTGAGGACACCGTCAGCGCACACTTCGAGACTATGGCGGATTCGTCGGCGCGGCACGTGTCCTATTGCCGCACCGGACTCAGTCTGCGGGGCGCCGCCAGCCACACGAGCAGGCCGCACAGCATAAGCGCTCCGAGCAGTATGAACAAGGTCAGGTGGTAGCTGCCCGTGAGATCATGAATGTGTCCGGCAAGCCACGGGCTGATGGCGCCGCCGGCCGAGAATCCGAGCGCCACCATTCCCTGAATGGCGCCGTACGACTTACCGTGGAAGAGGTCGGCGATCGACGCGAACAGTATCGGCGGCATCATCCCCATGCCGAAGCCGAACAAGCCCGCGTAGAGATACGCCATCCAGGGCTGCGTCGCGTCCTTGATGAAGAACAGCAGCAGAGCACCGGCGACGGCCATCGCGCATGCGGGCAAGTAGACCTTCTCGCGCCCCAGCCGGTCCGAAAGAGAGCTGGCGAGGCACCCGATGACGAATACCACGCCGAAGACGCTGTAGATGGAGGCCGCCGCCAGGGGCGTGTAGCCCGCATCACGGAAGAAATACACCTGGTGAGCAATGGTCATCTTCTCGGCGAGTCCAAGCTGGCAGAAGCCGGCGACCCAGAGCATCCAGAACTGCGGCGTCTTCATCGCGCTCCGCAGCGTCCATGCGTGCGAGTGCCAGCCCGTCGCGGGGAGTGCCACGGGGTCACCGGACAACTGCACAGACGCCGCTGCCACGGGGGCGTCCGGCGCCGGATGCTTCGCGGAAGGCCTGCGCAGGAACGCGAGCACGAGAGGCACCACGACAACTATCACCGCCAGGCCGGAATACACGAGCGCCAGTCGCCATCCGTACGCGGTGATGAGGTACTCCACGAGCGCGGCTGCAACGAGGCTGACTCCGAAACCCGCGGCAAGTATCGCGAACGCCAGCGCCCTTCGGCGCGCAAACCACGGCATCACGGTAGCCGCCAGCACCGTGATGCCCATCATGGCAACGCCGACCGCTCCGATAACGCCGTACAGAACGTAGAAGTGCCACTCTTCCGTCGCAAGGCTGCACAACGCAACGCAGCCGGCAAGCACGGTGACGCCGAGAGCCACGACAACCTGCGGCTTGGTCCTGTCCACAAGGCCGCCGACCACCGGTGAGAGCAATCCGTACACGAGGATGCTCAGGGAGAACATGACGGCCGCACTGCCGCGGCTCCAGCCGAAGTCGGCCACGATGGCAGGATAGAAGACCGAGAACGCATTGCGCAGCGCGAAGCCCGCCGACATGACGAGGAACGCGACCCCGAGCACCACCCAGCCACGGCGGCTCACGGTGCTGCGTTTGAGAGGCGATTGTTCTGCCGGGGTGTTCATACGGTGGCCAGTGCCCCCCCTTTGCGGACGCTGTACAGACTAGAGCGGACTGGCAAGTGTAGCAGTCGCAATCTCCCGCCGCAACGTCACGCACGCGCTCGGGTTCGACGTCCGGCGTGGTTGCCATTGACGACATTCCCTCTCTACAATGGCCCTATCACGGGAGACGGCGGACCGCCGCCGCGCTTGGAAGGAGATTCGCGATGCACACGCTGGACGAGATTCGCGCTTTCATGGAATCGATGGGGATACCCGGTCGCGACCTCTGGTCGCTGCCCGATTCACCGCTCACATTCCCCGACGGCGCCCACTGGCGAATCGAGGTCTCGGGCATCGAGCGCGCCTCGACGATGGAGGCGATGCTCGACGAGTCTCGAAAGAGGGGAGTCCCGGTCCATCGCGCGATTGCCACGGTCGGCGGTTCTACCTACCTTCCGGCGGCCGAGTTGCGCGCCATGGCCCGCATGGCGCACGACGAGGGTATCGAGGTCATCATGGCGATGGGACCCCGCAAGGGCTGGGATGTCGGCGCGAAGGCGTCCTCCAACTGGGAGGGAGCCATGCTGGGATTCCGGCTTCGCGGTTCGGATAACGTCTCGTATTGGCTGGCCGACCTGATGCGGAACATCGAGGCAGGCTTCCGCGGCTTCCTGGTCTATGACGAAGGCGTGTTGACGATTGTCAATCGCATGCGCGAACAGGGGTTCATCCCGAAGGAGACCGTCTTCAAGTGCTCGGTCTTCTCGGGCTATGGCAGTCCTGCCGGCGCACGCGTCATCGCAGCGATGGGCGCCAACACCTTCAACCCGTGCTCGGACGTCTCCCTGCCCATCCTGGCAGCCATACGAAAGGCAGTGAGTATCCCCCTCGACGTGTACATCTCTATCTGCGACTCGCTCGGCGGTGAGTACCGCATCATGGAGACGCCGGAAATCGCACGCATCGCCGCGCCCTGCTACTTCAAGCTCGAGCCGGCGAAATCGGAGATGGAGCTCTACAAGCCCTGGGTCGAGGAGAGCGTGCATGCCAGTCTCACCCGCGAGAAGGTCAAGATGGCGGAAGTCATCATGGAGGTGATGGCTCGCCACGCGCCGCAGCTGCGTTTGTCGGTGGCGCGGCCCGCCGACCTCACGTTGCCGGTTGTGTGACAATGCCGCCGGCGGCCCGGAGAGACTGAGGGGTAAGGTCCAGACGGTAGTCGGCCTCATCACTCCCGGCGATGTCGCGTGTGTTGACATGCGGTCGCCGTTCCCCTAGCATCGTGCGTCATGGCGACATGGTGGCAGCTCTTCACACTGGCATTCGTGCCTCTGTTCATCGCCATCGATGCGGTGGGGCTGCCGCCCATCATAATCTCCCTGAGCGAGGGCATGACGGTTCGCGAACGCCAGAAGATGGTGCACGTCGCCATCCTCACCGCGCTCCTCGTCGGCCTGATCTTCCTCTTTCTCGGCCAGATTGTCCTCACGCTCATGGGAATCACCGTCGGCGCGTTCGCAATCGCCGGCGGCATAATCCTCCTCGTTCAATCCATCCGCAACATGACATCCGGCAGGATGATGGATGCGGTCAAGGAGGAGATGGTGGCGGTCGTCCCCATCGGCACGCCGTTGCTGGCCGGCCCTGCCACCATCACCACGCTGCTTCTCCTCACATCTCAAGTTCCGCTCGCCGTCGTGCTGGAAGCATTCGTGGCAAACGTGCTCATCGCGTGGGCCATCTGCCTGGGCAGCTACCGCATCCTCAAGGTCATGGGACAGGGAGGCGTCCGCGCAGTGTCGCGGGTGTTCAGCCTCCTGCTCGCATCCATCGCCGTCACCATGATACTCAAGGGACTTGCGATGTCAGGCATCATCGCCCCCCTTCCATAGCCAGGCGGCGCTGCGACGGGGCGGCGCCCGGTGTAGGACAAACACCTACAACATGTTTGGCGCACGTCCGACACTCGTGGCGACAGAACTGTGCGTTACACTGTGACCATGTCCCTTCGAGAGCGTCTGACGCGGAAGTACTTCGACGCCGTCTACAACCCGCTGTATGACGCATCCACCGCTCGACTGTCCAGATATATTGAAGCGCAGGACGTGCTCGTGCGCAGCCTGCAGGTCGAGGCCGGACAGCGCATCCTCTGCGCGGGACTCGGCACCGGCAATGAACTCACGTCGCTTCGGGCGCATGAGCCATGGCTCAACCTGGTGGGCATCGACCTGTCACGAGCCGCACTCGCAAGGGCGCGATGCAAACCGGCGGGGAGCGACTGCGGCACCGCGCTCATGCTCATGGACGCACAACGCCTGGGCTTCTCAAATGAGTCCTTTGACCGCTTGCTGTGCTACCACGTGCTGGACTTCACAGGCGAAGCAGGTCCGGCGGTCGGGGAGTTCCTGCGAGTTCTGAAGCCGGGCGGGCGCTTCGTCATCAGCTTCCCCTCCGAGAGCGAAGGCCCCGGACTCGGCGCGGCGCTCCTCGGCAACAGCATCAAGTCTTCGACAGCCCAAACGGGATGCCGCATCGGGCGTGTCGCCCGAACGCTGCTCGCAGGATTCATCTACCTGCCGCTGACATTGCGGCGCCATCCCACCACGTACACTCCGGACGAGATAGAAGCCCTGCTGCGCTCCCGGGGAGCGGGGGATGTTGTCATAGAAGGCGACCCTGTCTACCGCGACCACATCGCAAGCGGGGCGAAGAAGAAGGGGGAGTAACCGATGCATCCTGAGGACAAGTACTTTCAGAAGCTCACTCAGCCGGAACTGTGGAGGCGCTACTGCGGCTTCCTCGACTTCAGCGTGAAGGAGTTCATGGCGGTCCAGGAGCAACTGTTGCTGGACCAGATGGAACGGGTCTGGGCCAGCCCTCTGGGTCGAAGGGTGATGGGGGACCGCAAGCCGGCTTCGGTGGAAGAATTCCGCGCGCTGGTCCCACTGACGACGTACGATAACTATGAGCCCTATCTCAGCGAGAAGAGAGAGGATGCGCTCGCATGCAAGCCTGCTCTCTGGTGTCACTCGTCCGGGCGCATGGGGCAGTTCAAGTGGTTCCCACACAGTCCGGAGTTCCTCGAACGCGCCAACCGAGCCTGCCTGTCGATCGTGACACTCGCGTCCACAAATGAGCGAGGGAAGGTGAACATCGCGCCGGGATTCAAGTTCCTGTTGGTGCTGCCGCCCGCTCCCTACATGTCAGGTTCCATGATCGACTCGATGGCGAAGCATGTCTCATTCCGGGCTTTGCCTCCGAGGGACTCCGTGTCGGCACTCGGATTCCAGGAGCGCGTTGCCGCGGGCTTTCAGATGGCGCTCAGAGATGGGGTCGACGTCATAGGCGCGATTGCCAGCGTGCTCGTCAAGATGGGAGAACAGTTCGAGGAGCAGGCATCTCGCACGAAGTTGACCGCATCGATGCTGCACCCTGCCGTGCTCAGCCGGCTCATCAGAGGCAAGATGCGATCGAAGAGGGAGCACCGCCCCATGCTGCCCCGCGACCTCTGGCCCTCCAGGGCCATCGTCACGTCGGGCATGGACACAGCCATCTACAAGAATGCCATCGAACGCTACTGGGGTTCGGAGCCATGTGAGTTCTATGCGTGTGCCGAGGGACTGATTCTCGCCATGCAGGGGTGGAACAAGAACGGCCTGTATTTCCTGCCGGATATCGCATTCTATGAGTTCATACCTGAGGCGGAGGTCCGAAAATGGCAGGCCGACGCCTCCTATCAACCGTCGACCGTGCTTTACGACGAACTCCGGGAGGGGCAGTTGTACGAGGTGGTCATCACGCAGCTCTACGGCATGCCGCTGCTGCGGTACCGGATGAAGGACCTTATACGCATCACCGGCTTGACCGACCCTGAGACGGGTGTTGCGCTGCCGCACATGCAGTTCCAGAGGAGGGTTGGGGAGACCATCGACCTCGCCGCTCTGGCAAGGATTGACGAACGGACCCTGTGGCAGGCGCTGGCAAATACAGGACTAAGGATTGTCGACTGGAGCGCGTGCAAAGAGTATGATGGGGAGCAGGCGTACCTCCGCCTCTTCGTGGAACTGAAGGAGGCGGCGACGCCGGAACGGGTGGCAGCCCTCGTCGACGAACATCTCAAGCTGGTCGACATCGACTACCGGGATATCGAGTCGTATCTCGGCCTGCAACCCATCCGTGTCACGTTGTTGCCCAAAGGAACGTTCCTGCGCTACACGGAGCGGCAGCGGAAGGCGGGCGCGGACCTGGCCCACCTGAAACCGCCACATGTGAACCCATCGGAGGATACCTTGCGTGCCCTCCGCGAGCTTTCACAGGACACTGCACACATCGCATGACGCACATTGGCAGCCTCTCCTACGCCATCCCGCCGGCGGTGGCAGCCGCCAGCGGGATGGTCATTATCGCCATCGTGATGAGGTGGGCGCCCCCGTCTCCGAGCCGCCGACTGTTCGTCGTCATGGTCACAGGGCTGGTGCTGTGGGGCGTGACTATCCTCGGGATGCGGATGAGTTCCGACCTGGCGGCCGCGCTCGTCTGGGATCAGTGGGCGGCCGTCGCCATTCTGCTGATGTTCATCGGCTTCTACCACTTCTCGCTCCTCTACACGAACACGTCCGGACAGCGACGAGCCCTGGCAGTCGGATACGCTCTCGTCGCGGTCTTCCTGGCAGGCACTCCGTTCGGCGTTCTCGTGGAGGGCCTGCGCGTCGAGGACTATGGTTACGCTCCGGTTTCCGGCATCCTTGCCGTGCCGGCCATGGTAACCGCTCTCGCGCTGCTGTTCGCAGGTGTGCGCACGCTGGTACGCCGCTACAGGATGACGTCGTCCCTAGAGGAGAGAAACCGCCTCCTCTATCTAGTCGCAGGAGCCTCCCTCCCGCTCATTGGAACAGTGCTCGACATCGTCACGAATCTTCCCCCTGTCGGCATTTGGACCAACATCCTCTTCTGCGCCGTCACCGCCATCGCACTGCTGGAATACCGCTTGCTCGACATCCCTCAGGTGGCGCGCAGGACCCTCACCTACCTTCTGCTCGGAGTTATGGTCGCCGCGCCATACGTGCTCACCCTGCTCGTCATACAGCAGATCTTCCATGCGCGCCTCGAAGGTATCTGGGGCTATGTCGTCACGATTCTCTTCCTGGCGGTCTTTCTGCGGCCGCTGTATGCGGCCGCCCAGGGTCTTGTCGACCGGCTGTTCTACCGAGAGCGCTACGATGCGCTGCGCGCCCTGGAGCAGTTCGGCCGCGATGCGCAGCACGAGGTGGACCTGGACGTGCTCTCCTGCCGGCTCACCCGGCTCGTCACCGAAGCGCTGCACGCAACCCGCACCTGCCTCTTCCTGCCGGCGGAGAATACCGAGGCGCTTCATCTCGTGTCGTGCGACGGTCTGGAGCCCCTGCCGGAAGGCGGTTCCTTCTCACGGCGCAGCGCACTTGTGCGCTGGATGGCGGACCGCCCCGAGATTCTTGCCCACCGCATGCTTGACATCGAGCCTCAGCTGCAGAGCCTGTCCTTGAAGGACAGGCGCCTCCTGGAGACTCTCGAGGCGGACATCCTCGTGCCAGTCACGTCGGCTTCCGGACACCTCTCGGGTCTCCTCATCCTGGCCGGGAAGCGTTCCCACGGCCAGTACTCAAGGGAAGACAGGCGCCTTCTGGAAGCTCTCGGCCGCCAGATGGCGATATCCCTGGACAACGCTCGCCTGTACAACGATGCGGTCAGGGGGCGTCACGACCTCGAGAGATGGCTGGACGGAATGGACGACAGCGTGGTAATCGTGGACCAGGATCGCATCATCCGCTTCCTGAACCGTTCTGCGAGGCTGCACCTTGGAGTATCGGTGGGAGAGCCGTGCTGGACCGTGCTGGGTACCGGACAAAGCTGCACTCATTGCTCGCTGGCGGAGGCGTGGAGCGGTGAAGCAGGCAGCGTGCGGCTGTCGCGAAAACTGGGTGACCGCGATTACGAGGTCGTGGCCGCGCAGCTTCTGAACCCGGATGGCGAGCGCTCCCTCATCAGTGTGCTGCGCGACATCACCGAGCGGAACCGGTTCGAGGAGGAGCTTCAGCGCTCGCGGGAGCAGTTGCGGGAACTGGCGATTCACCAGGAGTCCGTGCGCGAAGACGAGCGAGCCGGAATCGCACGCGAGCTTCACGACGAGCTGGGACAGCTCCTCACGGCCTTGAAGATGGACATTTCGTGGCTTTCCCGCCACCTTGACAGCATCCCCCCGGACCAGACGCGCGACAAGCTCTCCGGGATGATTACCCTCACCGACACGTCGGTCAGTGCCGTTCAGCGCATGTCGTCACAGCTTCGCCCCGGCATTCTCGACGACCTTGGCCTCGTTGCCGCGCTGGAATGGCTGGCGCGGGATTTCCAGCAGAGAAGCGGCATCCAGTGCATCGCTGAGGTGGACAATACGCTCGACATAAGCGGACATCGGGCCACTGTGCTCTTCCGCATATGCCAGGAATCTCTGACGAATGTGTCGCGGCACGCGCAGGCGAGTCAGGTGACTGTCAGTCTCGGCCGCAGGGATTTCGACGTCGTACTCAGGGTCACAGACAACGGCAGAGGCATCTCGAGCGAGGAGATGGAGGACCCGCGCTCCTACGGCGTCATGGGAATGCGCGAGCGCGCCCGGGCGTTCGGCGGCAGGGTCACCATCAGCGGAGCTCCGGGCGAAGGCACCACTGTCGAGGCAACGCTGCCCCTGGAAGGCGCGGACTGAGCCCCCGCGGCACGTAGTGGTTGAACGTCGGGGACCCGGGCAGGAGTCCACTTGAGCGACACATCGGCGGAGTTCTACAGGCGCAATGCTCGGCGCTACGCCGAGGTCGCACGTGCGTACACGCAGTCCGTGTACGTGGACTCGTCTCACCCGGCACTCACCGATGACTCCGCCCTTCTCTCGCGCGCTCTTGCGCTGTCGCCCGGAGGCAGGTGCCTCGACGCGGGGTGCGGTGCGGGAGCCAGGGACGTCTTTGCGCTGTGGCGAATGGGCTGTGATGCGCGCGGCATCGATGCGGTGCCCGAGTGCATCCTCCTCGCGAGGGAGATGCATCCCGAGATTGCCGAAAAGCTCCTTGTGGCAGACCTGAGTCAGCGGCTCCCCTTTGAGAACGACTCCTTCGCCCTCGTTCTGTGCAACGCGGTGATACAGCACATCCCGCATGATGAGGTCATGCACGCCACACTGCCCGAACTGGTGCGAGTGCTCAGGCCCTCCGGCATACTGCAACTCATGTTCAAGCACGGCAGGGGAGTGCTCTCGCTGTTCGATCCCGATTACGGAGAAGACCGTTCCTTTCTGCTCCACGATGAACACGACATTCTGAACGCACTCCGCTCACTCGGCATGGACCTCGTCGAGGAGGACAATATGGTCGGCCTGGGCGGCATCATGTTCTTCACCGACCCCAAAGGGGCGGGACACTGCGTCTTTCACATGAGGAAAGGCTACGTGCGGTGATGTGCACGGGCTCTTGCCTCAGTCCGTCTCTTCAAAGACCGTCTCGCAGTAGGGATCGCCCCAGGTGAGCAGCGAGCGACAGTAGACTTTCACCTTCGGGTTGTGCGTGCGCGCGACTTCCTCTTCGAAGCAGTCCTCCGCGAGGCAGAAAGATGGCGGGATGTCCAGGTCCGGGAACCAGAGGCACGGCGGGTACAGGCGATACACGACCTTCTTCGGCCCCTCCTGTATCAACTCTGCCTTGTACCCCACCACGTCGCCGGTGGCCAGCTTGAAGTAGCTGGCTAGCGCCCAGGCATCGTTGCCCTCAATGCCGAACTTCTCCATCGACGCATCGAAGTAGCGGTGAGCCATTCCCTTCATGAGCTTGCAGATGAGCCCGGCGGTCCGTTGTTCTCCCAGTTCGCTGTGCAACAGCTTCACCAGTTCCCGGTAATAGGTCCACCCCGTCTTCGCCGAGGCCTTTGCCTTGCGCAACTCGGTCCAGCCCCCGGGAAGCTCCGGTTGCGCGCGCTCGATACGCGGCAGCCGTTCATCGTCTCTGCGCACTTCGGTCATCGGAGACTCCTTTCTTCGTCCGGAAATCAGACTCAGTCCGGACATCGTGGAACTCGATTGTACGCCTTCGCGGAGGACTGCGGACTGCTTTGCGAAGGCCCACGTGCAGGGACTATAATGGCGGCTCCGTCATGCCTTCACAGGAGCCGCCGAATTGAGTCCCGCGCTTGCATTGTTCATCTCGCTTGCTCTCGTGCTCCTGCTACTGCGCCTGAAGGTGTCGCCCGGGCCGGCAATCTTCTTCGGCAGCCTGCTGCTGTCCCTGATCACTCTTCCTGTCGCCGAAACGCCCCGACTCCTTCTCAGGGCAATAACGGACATCCAAACGCTGCGATTGCTGGCCATCATAGTATGCGCGCTCACCATGAGCCGGCTTATGGAACGGCGCGGCATGCTGACCCGGTTGGCCGACGCGCTGGAGGGCATCGGACCCAAGCTGGCAATCCACGTGGCTCCGGCTGCCATCGGTCTGATGCCGTTGCCGGGAGGAGCCGTGGTATCCGCCGCGGCTGTGAAGGACCTGGTAAGGCGACTTCAGCTCTCCCCGGTTCAGGCGACGTTCATCAACTTCTGGTTCCGCCATCTGTGCGAGTTCGCAACGCCGGTGTATCCGGGAGTCATCATGGCCGGCATCATCCTGGCGGTGCCACTCTCGTTCGTATTGCTGCACCTCGCGCCCATATGGCTGCTGATGATTGCTTTCGGCTCGATCGTCAGCTGGCGCATCCTGCGCGCCTCCCCCAAGAACGAACCGAGGACCGCAGCTTCTTCGGACATAGTGCGAGAGGTGTTCCGCTCGGCCTGGCCGGTGATGCTGGTGTTTGCGCTCGTTGTCGCCGGCGTGGACGCGGCCCCGGCATTCCTCATCACCGTGACCGCGCTGGTGCTGCAACAAAGGATGTCGCGGGACGAAATCCTGGCGGGCCTGCGCTACGGATTCGACCCGAAGATACTCTTCCTGCTGTGTGCGGTGATGCTGTACAAGCACGTGGTTGAGAACTCCGGTGCGGCCCAGTCGCTGTTCACCGAGATGCAGGCCGTCGGCATGCCCGCCTACGTGATTCTGACCACGCTTCCCATGCTCATCGGGTTCTCGACAGGCCTCTCGTCAGCGATGGTCGGCATCTCCATCCCGCTGCTGCTGCCCTTCCTCGTAACGGAGCAGGGGGTGAACGGCCCGGCGTTCCTGCTGGCGTACGGCGCCGGGGGTCTCGGCTACCTGCTCTCGCCACTGCATCTGTGCCTCGTGCTGTCTGCGGAGTACTTCAGGGCTCGCCTGTCCTCGGTCTACCGGTACCTGCTGCCTCCCGCGCTCGCCATCCTGTTGTGTCTCATCCTGCTCAGTGCCGCCCTGTCATAGTCTCCCCTCGCTGCGCCGCTTTGCCGCGACATCGGGATTCCTCTATACTGTCGCGACTATCTGCTATCGCAGCCACACGATGTCTCGCACTCACCCATCATCGACGCATTCCCGTCCCGTCATGAATGCCGGGCTGCGCAACGCCGCGAGAGGAGCCAGGCACTCCGAGTGACACCCTCCATCGCCCTGCTGCTGTCCGTCGCAACCATCCTGCTTCTGCTTCGCCTCAAGGTGCATCCCGGCCCCGCTATCTTCATCGGGGGGCTCGTTCTGTCGCTTCTGGTGCTGCCGCCGGCGGACACGCCACGCCAGATACTCGCGACCGTCACAGACCTGCAGACGTGGCGACTCGTAGGCATCTTCCTGTGCGCGTTCATCCTCAGCAAGCTGATGGAACAGCGAGGCATGCTCACCAGGCTGGCGCATACCCTCGAGTCCATCGGCCCGAAGATGGCTATGCACGTGGTGCCCTCCGTCATCGGCATGGTGCCCATGCCTGGAGGCGCCCTTGTTTCCGCCACCGCCATGAAGGGTCTCGCGGAGCGGCTTCGCCTGTCCCCCGCGCAATCCACCTACATCAATTTCTGGTTCAGGCACCTATGGGAACTCGCTGTTCCCGTGTACCCCTCCGTCATCGCCGCGAGCATCGTCCTCGCCGTACCTCTCTCCACCGTGGTCATCACCATGCTGCCGGTCATCCCCCTGATGACGGCATTCGGCGGCATCGTCAGCTATCGCATACTGCGGAATGCCCCTCGGGCGACGTCACGGAACCTGACGCGGAGACAGCTCGGAAAGGAGCTGCTGCGCGCCTCGTGGCCGGTGCTGTTGCTGGTGGCGATGGTGCTGGCAGGCGTGGAGGCGGTCGTGGCGTTTCTCATCGTCTCGGTTGCCGTCGCAGTACAGCAGCGCGTGTCAAGAACAGAAGCGAAGGAGGCCCTGCGCTACGCGCTGGGAGGGAAGATACTCTTCCTGCTGTTCGCCGTCATGCTGTACAAGGACCTGGTCGGTGCTTCGGGGGCCGCATACTCATTGTTCTCGGACATGCAATCAGCCGTCATCCCTCCCGCCGCCATTCTCATCGCCCTGCCACTCCTCATCGGATTCGCCGCCGGGCTGTCCATGGCATTCGTGGGCATCGCATTTCCCCTCATGTTGCCTTTCATCATCACTGCTGACGGAATGGATGCATATGCGCTCTTTCTTGCCTACGTCGCGGGCGGACTTGGCTACATGGTCTCGCCGCTGCATCTGTGTCTCATCCTCTCAGCCGAGTTCTTCAAGGCTCGACTGGGTGACGTCTACCGGCTCATGATTCCACCCCTCATTGCGGTCATCGGGGTGGCGCTTCTCGCCTATCTACTCCTGTAGTCCTCTTCGAACGTGCTGTGTTCCCGCCTGCTTCCCGGCGCCCCGCTGCGGCATCTGCTTCA
>Ga0351852_10073_pt1 | contig 29416 bp, 23 predicted proteins | sample TotcelHFGM3001N6_FD_206802 | JGI IMG/M metagenome (GOLD analysis project Ga0351852, IMG submission 206802) | Enriched cells from coal bed in the Powder River Basin, Montana, United States - Total cells FGM rep1 HSBNCT.FGM.300.1.N6 ...
TGGGCGGCCTGGTGCTGCTGTTTCCACCGTTCAGGTCCTTGCTGGGACGAGGTGCAGCGTTCTGGGAGTCGCGGCTGCGCCTACACCTGCCCGGTGGCGGCGCCGCGATGGACATAGTGGCCGCCACGCTTGCAGCCTCGGTTGCCGTGTTGCCGGTGTGCGCCATGATCTTCGAGCAGTTCTCGGTCGTCGGCGTGCCGGTGTCACTGCTCACCTTGCCCGTGCTGCCTCTTGCACTCGGCTCGGCATCGCTCGCGGCGGTGGTCGCCCTCTCGTCCACCACTCTAGCCGCGCCGTTCGCGTGGGTGGCGTGGCTCTTCCTCTCTTTCATCATCAGGACTGTCGAGGTGTTCTCTGCACTCCCGTGGGCGGCGCTCGACGTCAGTGCGCGGGGCGGGTGGCTTCTCGCGGGGTACTATGCCATCCTCTGCGCCGTTCCTATCCTGTGGCTGAAGGTGCACCGGTTGGAGGACGGACAACGTCTCGCCCCGAAACCCGCCACAGGTGACGACAAGCCAGGGTGGCTCAGGTATGCGCTGCCACCACTCGTACTCGCAGCAACCCTCACATGGGCGGCGGTCTTGTCGGCTCCAGATGGGCGGCTGCATGTTCTCTTTCTTGACGTGGGACAGGGTGACTGCGTGCTCGTACAGTCGCCCACAGGGAGAACCATACTCATCGACGGCGGCCCGGACGGACGAAATACCTGTACTCTCATCGACAGCCACCGCCCTTTCTGGGACCGCAGCATCGACGTGGTGGTCACCACCCATCCACACGTCGACCATCTGGGCGGTCTTCTCAGCGTCATCGAGAGATACGACACAGGCGTCGTGCTGCAGCCGGACATCTCTGGAGACTCACTCATGTCGGAAGAGTGGCGCCGACGCCTTCTTATACACGACTGCTCTTCTCTGTGTGTCTCCGGTGGGTACGAGGTGCTACTGGGCGACGGAACGAGATTGGAGGTCTTGAACCCCGGCAACGAACTCCAGTTGCACACAAGCGATGACCTCGACAACAACGGGGTCGTGATACGCCTGACCTACGGTGCTGTCAGCTTCCTGCTGACCGCGGACATCAGGGCGGAAGGGGAGAGGCAACTCGTACACCTGCTTGGCCCGCAACTGCACAGCCAGGTACTCAAAGTGCCGCACCACGGCAGCGGGACGTCTTCTACGGAGCAGTTCCTGGCAGCCGTCGCCCCGCGAGCGGCGGTGATATCCGTGGGTGAAGGAAACACCTACGGGCACCCGCATGAGGACGTGCTGAGCCGATTTCGCGCCCTCGGTGTGCATGTGCTGACCACGCAGGACTGCGGGACAGTGGAGTTCATCACAGACGGACAAACACTCTGGGTCAGCACAGAGAAACCCGCAGAGATCGTGCCGGACTAGGCGGCGCCGCGCGCCGGCCTTCGTCAACGCCACAGACCGTGTTTACGCGAATAGAACAAGGCCAGCCCCACCACAATCGCGCCCACGAAGATGAGGAAAGTCCACTTCAGCGCGATGGCGAGGACCAGCATGAAGACGAGATTGATGACAATCGCAACAGACGAACACACGATGAGCAGCCTTGGTTTCACACGAACGTTCGCGCGAGCGTACACCACAGGGTGCCGCCTGAGCAGCCTCACCGCGCTGCACAGAACAAGCGTCACCATGAAGAGAAGCCCGAAGTTCAGCACTGCTCCCAGTGTCATGAGAGGCGGATTGACCAGCAAAGCAGCGATGGTCATCAGGTATATGAGAATCAGTCCGTTGTGTGGCGTTCCAAAGCGCTGGTTCACACGAGAGAATGCCCGAGGGAAGTAGCCATCGAACGAGAAGGCGAGAGCGTACCGGCCGGCGGCCGCCAGGGCCAGGTTGATCGTGGTAGCGCTCGCCATGATGCCACCACCCACCACAAACAGACCCAGCCAACCACCCGACAGAAACGTGCCGGCCACATCGCCGAGTGTCCCCATCGAGAACTGCTTCCAGCCGACCGTGCCCAGCGCAACCACTTCAATCAGAAGATAGAGCCCCAGAACGATGCCGACGCTGATTACCAATGCACGAGGGATAACATTCCGGGCGTTGCGAACCTCATCGCCCATCTCGATGCCGAACAACCCGCCTGCCAGCAGCGTGAAGAGCAACGCCGACGCACCGATGAAGCCTGCGGGGCCACCAACAAAGGCCGGCACGAGATTGGCCATCTGAACCGACGGCATGCCCCCCAGGATGAACGTCAATAGGGCCGCGAGCAACAGCACCACCCCGATGAACTGAGTCTGAGTGGCGAGACGTACACCCAATACATTGACGACAAAGAGAAGACTCATCACCAGCACTGCCCAGAGTGTCACATTGAGCCCGGGCAGCAACACCGCTACAAGCTTCGCAATAGCAACGGCGAACAGCGGCAGCATTCCCAGTGGAATGGCGATGAACAGGACCATCCATGCCGCAACCGCAAGAGGACGTGAAAATAGCTTGGCGTACTGGTAGTTGGCACACGTGACGGGCAGGGCTGTCGATAGCGCCACATACGCAGGGATGGCCAACAGAATAGGAGTAGCGGAGAACATCTGCGCAATCAAGAGAGAGGAGCCGGTCAGGCCGGCGGCAACCGCAGTAAGAAGGAACAGCGACCCACCGATGTTGAGGCCGACCATGATGGCGACAAGGCCAACCTTGCCGATGTCTTGACGCAGGTTGGTCGAAACCGAACGCCCGACAAAGAACCTCAGGTCATATCCAGTGTCCACGGTGCTCCTTGTTCGACTTCAGTCAGCCCGACCGTTCCCGCTCATCGAGAAGTCGCTCGGTAATCGACCTGGGATGCCGCAACCGTCTCAGATTCCGCACTGCGATGAATGCGACGATAGCCAGCGCGTACAACGCGACTTCCAGCGAGCGGTCAATAGCATACACGAAGACAGGAAGGAACGGCGCCCCGCAGGCTGCAATCAGAAACAGCCGTTTTGACAGGCCTCGCCGCACGTTCAGCAGGAGCACCACGCCCATCGCTGCCAGAGTGAGCAGTGTGGCGCCCAGGCTGACTACAAGAAAGACTCCGATGGCGGTGGCCACGCCCTGCCCGCCACGAAACCCGATATACACCGGATATACATGCCCCACGATGGCAACTGCGCCGGCAGCAAGGACCCAGTGCAACCCGACGCCGAGCAGTTGTGCGAGAAGAATGGCGGCACTGCCTTTGCCCACATCCCCAGCCAGCGTGAGCAGTCCTTCTTTCACTCCCACCGCACGCATCACGCTGCCTGCGCCCACGTTGCCGATATCGACGGTCCTGATATCGATGCCAGAGCGCACGCGGGCGATGATGTACGCGAAGGGGATGGCGCCCAGGAGATAGCCGGCAGCGACGGCGCCCAGTTCACTCATGGTGCGTGCCACGGAACGCCACGGCGCGTTGCCACAGGACCGGATGTTCACAGGACGGCTCGATCAGGGTTGTCGGCGCCGGGGACTCCATGGCTGCATATAGTACCGCAATGCGAACTCGATTACTCACGCGCCAACGCGTGCCTGAGGAGTGCTCCCAATTCGAAAACACAGAAACTGCACTGGCGCGCGCTAGATGGAGCGGATCTCCTCACGCATGAAACGAATGTAGGAAGCGGCAAAACAGATGGCACAGAGTGCCATGATTGTCACCATCTGCGGCCAGACCAGGAGAAGACTGTCCTGCAAGGGAAGCGGATTGGACATTCGCCCAGAATAGTAGCTCATCACGTACAGAGCAGAATTCATCGTCCCGACTTCAGGGGTGAGCAGCCCAATGGTGGCCTCCCCGTACAGGGTGCAGGGGGAGATGCGCGAGAGTGCTCCCTCAATGCCGGCGTTCCGGGTGAACGCCTCGATGGTCGAGTTTGCATCGACAGGAGCGACGGCATTCGCGACGGCGCCAGCGATGGCGGCGACGAAGAAGAAGAAGACGATCCAGACGGCGAGCGACGCAAGCATCGATGTTGCCGTCCTGCGGAAGAACACAGAGAAGAGCACGGCAAGCGCCAGCCAGAAGCCGGCGTACACGATGCTGATGAAGACAAAGGCCAGGAGACGAGCGACTTCCTCACCGGTGGGAGGCACACCGACGATACGTATGCCCAGTCCGGCGACGATGACCACCACACCGACGATCATGATTGACAGCACAGAGAGGCCCGCGAGGAACTTGCCATTGATGATGGAATCGCGATAAATGGGCTGAGACACGAGCCTGCTCAGATTCCCGGTGCTGCGCTCGTTGTTCACCGCATCGAAACCGAGGGCAATGCCCACGATGGGGATGAACAACGAAAGGAAGAAGAGGAAGGATGGTAGATTCCCGCCCGACGTGGTGAAGACCTTGAGGAAGATGAACTCCGAGGTTGGCCCGACCACACTGCGGATGGTCTGGATGGCGATGTATATGGCAAACACCGCGGACAGCAATACGAGTGAAAAGAGGATTATGAACCTCTTGCTGCTGAGGTGATCGGCAAGTTCTTTGCGAAATATCGCGTACATAGAAATCAAGCCTCTTTCGAGAATCGCTTGTAGATCTTCTCCAGGTTGTATTCCTCGATCTTCATGCCGAGGAGCAGTGCACCGCTATCGATGATTGCGCGTGATACTTGCCCGCGAAGGTCGCTTTCGGCAGTCACCACAAGGGTCCTCTCAACCACCTCAACTTGCTTGACGCCCTTGACCTTGCGGACCGCCGCGATGACAGCGGGCTTCGGGTCGTCTACCTCGGCCTCCATCCGATACATGCCGGAGTCGGCTCGTCCCAGCAATTCGATAGGCCCGTCCGCGACAAGGTTGCCCTTGGCCATAATGCCAACGCGCGAACAGAGTCTCTGTACCTGAGGAAGCACGTGGGAACAGAAGATGACCGTGATGCCGCGCTTGCCCATTCCTGAGATGAGCTTCAGGATGTCATCGATGCCGTTCGGGTCGATGCCGGTCGTAGGTTCATCGAGAAACGCGAGCCGCGGTTCTTTGAGCCAGATTTCCGCGATGCCAAGGCGCTGCTTCATGCCACGGGAAAACGTGCTGACGGGATGATCCATGACCTTGCCCAACCCGACCGTGCCGAGGATGTCTTCGATCCTCGTCTCCGCTTGCGAGCGGGGCATGCGGTTCAACTCGGCCGAGAAGCGCAGGTTCTGACGGGCTGTCAACTCCTCATAGAAGCCGACGCGCTCAGGCAGATAACCGACCTGCCGTTTCACCTCAAGAGGGTCGCGCGCCGGATCCTTGCCACATACCCTCACGGTGCCGGACGTCGGCTCGGTGAGGCCAAGCAGCATGAGGAGCGTCGTTGTCTTGCCGGCGCCGTTAGCGCCGAGAAAACCGAACATCTCGCCTTCCTCAATCCTGAGGTTCAGCTTATTCACGGCAGTGAAACTGCCGTACATCTTGGTCAGGTCCGTGGTCTCTACCACGAGTTGTCCCACGGCTTACCTCCGTCCGTATTTGCGGAATGCCCACACCAGGCCACCCACAACGAGGACCACAATCAGGGCTCCAATGAGACCCCATGTCGTCCGGGTGGCAACAGATACCCTGATAGCAAGCGAAGGGGGCGCAGACGAGAGGGCCGGTTCTCCGGAGTAGTTCAGAGTCACCATGTAGTCGCCCGCAACCGTATTGGCGGGAGGAGTTATGGATACCTGCACCTCGGTCTCGTCTCCAGGCGCGAGCTTCTCGATGCTGGCAGGCTCGAACACAACCTCCCACTGCTCGTTGCCGATGCCCGAAGGTTTGGTCGACGACATTGTCACCTTGTCAAGGGGCGCGGTGCCCGTGTTGGTGACCTTCACGCCGAAAGTGGTCGCCTTGCCCGCAGTGGTCTTCGTGTTCAGCTGACCGCTCGTGGTCGCAGCCGCAAGTCCATACCGCGCAGTGATGGTCGCAGTGAGCGTCACTATGTCACTGAGCTCCCCCGACGATACCCGAAACTCAATCGGATAGTCGCCCGGCTCCGGATAGAGCCAGAAAGGGGCAACCGCGACGACAACGACCGGCTGCTTCACCGAGTATGGCTCAAGGAAGATGGCTGATATCTGGCTATCGAGCTTGTATGTCGACTCTGCGATGTAGGTCAGCCACCCGGACGGGCCGGTGACCGCGAGATCAAAGGTCTTTCCCCGGGCCTCACCGGAACGGTAGGTGAACTCCACCTCGAACTTGAATGACGAGTCAGCGGACCCTGTCATCGACGGGAACTTCGGGTTCACCTGCAGTACCTCGGGGATGACGGGCACCGTAGGTTCTTCTTCCTGCGCGAGCAGCGCCGTCGGAGCCAGCAGGGCTCCACCGACGACCACGACGCAGAAGAGTGATGTTATGAGCTTTCTCAGTCTGGGATTCCGCATTCGCTGTGACCTCCAGAGCAATCAGCTTTACATGATAGCCCAACCACGTCTACCATATCAACACGCGAGTGGCCCCAGCGTAACAAACAATTGTCAATTTCTCGTGAAGAACACACAAATGGAGAACTGATGACCAGAATCGACAGCCGCACTGCAGACGAACTGCGCCCCGTACGAATCACCATGGGATACCAGAGTTTCGCCGAGGGCTCGGTGCTCATCGAGCTTGGCAAGACCACGGTCCTCTGCTCTGTCTCCATGGAAGAGCGCGTCCCTGCGTTCCTCAAGGGAAGCGGTGAGGGCTGGGTCACAGCCGAGTACTCCATGTTGCCGCGTTCCACTCTCACGAGGACTCCTCGAGAACGGAAGTCCGGGCGCACCGAGGAGATCCAGCGTCTCATCGGAAGGAGCCTGCGGGCCGCAACCGACCTCACTGCCTTCGGCGAACGGCAGTTGATAGTCGACTGTGACGTCATCCAGGCGGACGGGGGCACGCGCACCGCTGCTATCACCGGAGCATACGTGGCGCTGTACCAGGCGTTTCATAACCTGAAGAAGTCGGGTCTGATGCGCACCAATCCTCTCACGAAGATGATAGCCGCCACCAGCGTAGGCATCGTGGATGGCGGATACCTGCTGGACTTGTGCTACGAGGAGGACTTCCGCGCCCAGGTGGACTTCAACGTGGTGATGACCGACCGCCAGGAATTTGTGGAGATTCAGGGCACGGCCGAACATCGCCCCTTCACCAAGGCGGATGCCGACGGTCTGCTCACGCTGGCTCAAACGGGCATCCAGAAGCTGTTCACACTCCAGCACGCGGCGCTCCGGCAACTCGCCTGACGGGTCGCTTCACGAGGGTCCAGCGTGCGGAGCGGGATCACTCCCGAATCTGCCCGTCGCCGAGCGCAACCCACTTGTAGCTGGTGATCTCCTCGAGCGCCATCGGTCCGCGCGCGTGGAACTTCTGAGTGCTGATGCCAATCTCGGCGCCCAGGCCGAACTGGGAGCCATCGGTGAATCGTGTGCTGGCGTTGACGTAGACGCATGCTGCGTCCACCTCCGCCTGGAATCGCCTCGAAGAAGCGTAGTCCCTGGTAATGATGGCCTCGGAGTGCCCGGAGCCATAGACCCGGATGTGCTCAAGCGCTTCGTCAAGGTCGGCCACCACTTTAACCGCAGCCACCAGAGACAGGAACTCCCTGCCCCAGTCATCCGGCGAGGCGGCGACCACGCGGCCCGACACTGTCTCACCTAGGAGAGACAGTGTCGCCGAGTCACACCGCATCTCGACTCCGGTGTCTCTCCACAAGTCCCGCAAGAGGGGCAGAAACGCAGGGGCGATGTCCTGGTGCACCAGCACGCAGTCGAGCGCGTTGCACACCGTGGGGCGCTGCACCTTGGCGTTGTTCACAATGCGCAGCGCCATTTCGATGTGCGCTGTGCCGTCGACGAACGCGTGGCACACACCGATGCCACCGGTCACAACCGCCATGGTTGCGTTCTCCGCCACCAGGCGGATGAGAGCGGCTCCTCCTCGGGGTATCACCAGATCAATGTACTGCCGCATGCCCAGCAAATGATTGACCAGCGACCTCTCCGTGGACTCGATGAACTCCACCGCCCCATCGGGCACTCCCTCGGAGCGGCACGCATCTTGTACGATGCCCGCGAGAGCGAGGTTGGAGCGACGCGCCTCCTTGCCACCCCGGAGTATGCAGGCGTTCCCCGACTTGAGACACAGTGACGAGATGTCGACAGTGACGTTGGGGCGGCTCTCGTAGATTGCGGCTATCACACCGAGAGGAACACGACGCTTCGACAGTTGAAGGCCGTTTGGCAGAGTACGGCTGTCGAACACCTGACCGATGGGGTCAGGCAGGGCCGCCACCGTCAGTACGTCCGCTGACATGCCTGCGAGGCGCGCCTCATCAAGCAACAGCCTGTCGAGCATGGCCTCGCTCATGCCGGAAGCCTTCGCCTCCGCGTAGTCTTCGCGGTTCGCTGCAATCACCCGAGCGCTGAAGTCACGCAATGCCGCCGCGACGGCCCTCAGCGCCCGGTTCTTCACCGCCGTTGGAAGAAACGCCAGTCGCCGCGTAGCCTCCCGCGCCCGCCTCGCACTGCACTCCAGTTCCTCAAGCTCCTGCTGCAATTCCACGCCTCCTACAGCACAACCATGTTGTTGCGGTGGACAATCTCGTCACCAAACAATCGGTCCAGCACCGTGGCCATAGCATCCGAGTGTTTGCCCTGGACCTTCCTCACGTCGTCGGAGTCGTAGTTTGCAATACCAGACGCGACCCGGCTGCCGTCCTCCGACACCACATCGACGATGTCGCCGCGACGGAACACACCAGTCACTGCGACAATCCCGGCGGCCAGCAGGCTACCGGTGCCCTTCTTCAACGCCCGCACGGCCCCTTTGTCGACGATGATACGTCCGTGTGATGCCAGGCCGCTCGCCATCCAGCGCTTGCGACTCTCAATCTTGCTGCTCGGCGCAGGGAACAGCGTGCCCACGCGCTCACCCGAATCGAGCCTGAGCAGCACGCTGGGTTCGTGGCCACTGGCGACCACCACGTCGACGCCCGAGCAAGTCGCAAGCTTCGCTGCCTCCACCTTCGTCGACATGCCACCAACGCCCTGGCCGCTCAAGGAGCCGCCCGCCAGAGCCTCGATGGCAGGGGTGATGCTCTCTACAAGAGGAATCAGTTCCGCATCCGGGTGCAGTCGAGGGTCCGCCCTGTAGAGCCCGCCCGTGTCGGTAAGGAGAACTAGAAGGTCGGCATCCACCAGGTTGGCCACCATTGCAGAGAGATTGTCGTTGTCGCCGAAGCGACGCTCCTGAAGCTCGTCCACTGCCACGACATCGTTCTCATTGACGATGCACACCACGCCCATGTCGCACAGCGCCAGAAGCGTGTTCCGGGCGTTCAAGTAACCAGCCCGGTCGGTCAGGCTGTCCCGTGTCAACAATGCCTGCGCAATCGTTATGTCATGTCGAGAGAACAACATCTCGTACGTACTCATGAGGTGGCTCTGGCCGATGGAGGCAAGCACCTGCTTGAGCGGAGTCCCCTGGACCCCTGTCGCCGAACGCCTGCGCAGGCGTTCCCGTCCGGCCGCCACAGCGCCGGACGACACGACAATCAGCTCCCTGCCACGCGAGTGGAGCGTGGCGAGTTGCTCCACGAGCATCGCCATCACTGAGAGATCCAGATGGTCGCCACCGGATGTCAACAGCGTTGTACCCAGCTTGACGACGATTCTGCGCTGCGTCACGATGGGGATTATAGCAGCGGCCTGTCACAACGACTACAGCGGGCCAATCTTGCTATACTCGGGCTCGCACATGCATCTTCACGGCCTTCTGCCGCTTCTGAGAGACACAGAGGAGTACAAGCAACTCCGCGCGCACCTCGATACTCGGGGAGCGTCTCGCGAATTGGCTCTTCTGGAGTCCGCCATCCCCTCTATGGTTGCAGCACTCCAGCAGGACATGGCTGTGCCGCTGTGCCTCATCGTGGCGGACCCGGAACGCTCGGCAGCGCTCCGCGATGAACTCGCACAGTGGGTGCATCCCGGCATCGAAGTCGCCCGGCTGCCAGAGCCGGACTTCCCGTATGCCAGTCCTGAGGGCGTAGCAAACGAGCCAATGCTGGCGCGTGCACGACTCGCAAGTCACTTGGCGCTTCACCAGAGGGGAAGCGCCGGTCTTGTGGTCGTGACTTCGGTTCTTGCCACGATCGGCGCCATGCGCTCCCCCTCGGACGTCGCAGCCGCGTCCGTCGACCTCCGTCGCGGCAGCATCATGCGACCCATGGACCTGCTCGCTGACCTGGAGCGAATGGGTTACGAACGCGAGAACTTCGTATCGCAGCGCGGTGAGATAAGCGCCCGTGGCGGCATCGTCGACGTGTTCTCACCATCTCACGACGAGCCCATCCGCATAGAGTTTCTTGGCGACGAGGTGGAGAGCCTCAGGATCTTCGACCCCGAATCGCAACTGAGCACGACGGCGATAGAACAGGCTCTCATAACCACCACTGTATCGGGCGGGCAGTCAGCGTGTATCCTCGACTACCTTCCTGAGGACACGGTCGTGGTCCTCGAAAACCCCGCGGCGCTGGGACTTCGCTCTCTACGTCTTCATGCCGAACTCGCTGAGTACGCCGCATCCGAGGCGTCTTCCGCCGAGAGAGAGCCCCCCAACCCGGGAACGTATCTTGAGTGGACCGAGGTGGAGAACAAGCTCTCCACCGTCCGCCGGCTCAGTCTGCTGCCGTGGGACGACCGTGACGACGCGGCAGGGCGGCCCCTCTTTCTCCCCGCCACAACCTATGCGCAGCGTCTGCCGGCGCTTCTCGGCGCTGTTCCAGATGCGTTGAGCCGCGGAGACCGGCTCGTGTTCGCCTCTCTCCAGGCGCAGCGACTGCAGGAGTTGCTCGAGGAGCAGGACCTTCATATCCCAATCTCCGTCGACATCGACAAGGCGCCCCCTCCCGGCTCATTGACGCTTCTCGAGGGGTCAGTCAACCGGGGCTGGACCCTCGCAGGCCGGCTTACGCTCTTGACGGACCTGGAGATATTCGGGTTCGTGAAGCAGGCAAGACGAACGACCAGGGCACGCCCCCACCCCGGCACGTTTTCCCTCCCCTTCTCGCCGGGTGACCTCGTAGCGCACATCGACCACGGCATAGGCAAGTTCGTCGGGCTGACTACGCTCGCCACCGGCGGCACAGAGCACGAGTACCTGGAAATCACCTATCTTGGCGGCGACACTCTCTACGTGCCCACGGACCAGATACGGCGGGTGACTCGTTACATCGGCAGCGGAGAGAACGGGCCGTCCCTCAGCCGTCTCGGGTCAACCGAGTGGGAATCCGCCAAGCAACGGGCCAGACAGTCGACTCACACGCTGGCGCGCGAACTCATCGAGCTGTACGCGCGACGTCAACTCACGGCCGGTCACCCTTTCCCGCGGGATACGGCGTGGCAACAGGAGATGGAGGCATCTTTCCCCTACGTTGAGACACCGGACCAGATGGAAGCCATCGAGGCGGTCAAACATGATATGGAGAGCAGCCGCCCCATGGACAGACTGATCTGCGGCGACGTGGGATACGGCAAGACCGAGATAGCTCTCAGGGCCGCATTCAAAGCGGTCATGGACAGCAGGCAAGTGGCCGTGCTGGCTCCAACGACAGTTCTCGCACAACAGCACTACGCAACGTTCACGGAGCGGCTCGCGCCGTTCCCGGTTCGCACCGCAGTCCTAAGCAGGTTCTCTTCACCACAGCAGGAGGCCGACACGCTGGCAGGCCTGGAATCGGGCGCGGTGGACATCTGCATCGGAACCCACCGGCTGCTGCAGAAGGATATTCGGTTCAAAGAACTCGGACTGTTGATAGTGGACGAAGAGCAGAGATTCGGCGTCCTGCAGAAGGAAGCGCTGCGCTCACTCAAGACGGACCTGGACACCCTGACGCTGAGCGCCACTCCGATACCAAGAACGTTGCACATGTCACTTGCAGGCATCCGTGACATGTGCACCATGGAGACTCCGCCGGAGGAGCGACTGGCCGTTCGAACTCATGTGGGACCGTATGACGGCACGCTGATAAGGCAGGCCATACTGCGCGAGTTGGAGAGAAACGGCCAGACCTTCTTCATACACAATCGCGTTGCGACCATCCGTGCCGTGCTGCAGGTGCTACAAGCACTCGTGCCGGAAGCCCGGTTCGCGGTTGCGCACGGACAGATGCACGAGAACGAGCTGGAGCGCACGATGAACGCCTTTGCGGCCAGAGAGGTCGACGTGCTGCTCGCGACCACGATCGTCCAGCTTGGGCTCGACATGCCCAACGCGAACACCCTCATCGTCAACCAGGCCGAGCGGCTCGGACTGACACAGCTTTACCAGTTGCGCGGTCGCGTGGGCCGGGGTAAGAACCAGGCCTATGCCTACTTCTTCTTCGAACGAAACCGGGAGCTGACTTCGCAAGCCAACAGGCGACTCCGCACCATCTTCGAGGCGAACGAGCTCGGCGCCGGACTGGACATCGCTCTGAGGGACCTGGAGATACGCGGTACCGGCAGCCTCCTGGGCACCCGACAGAGCGGACACATCGCGGCGGTCGGCTTCGAGCTGTACTGCCAGATTCTTGCTGAGGAAGTGCAGCGTCTCAAGGGTGAGGCGCCGGAGGGCCTCGCGCCATCGCAAAACAGTGCTGTTCCCGTGCTGGACCTGCCGGTCTCGGCCTACATTCCTGAGGACTACGTCGGGCCACAGGGTACACGAATAGGGCTGTACAAGAGGCTGGCCGAGGCCTCCACCGTGCGCCACATCGAGGCCCTTCTGGAGGAGATGAAGGACCGGTTCGGCCCACCGCCGGACCCGGTCCGGGAGCTGCTCTATGTGGCCCGGATCCGAATCCTTGCCGCCTCGGCACGCGTGAAGTCCATAACACGGGCCGGTGCAGACATCGTTCTGGTGCCGACGAAGATGGCGTCTCTGGCGACGGACCTCAACCTCGGGCCCGCCGTACGTGTCGGAAACGAACAGGTGCGCATCAACACAGCGCGTACTGGCGGGAAGTGGCGAACGCTCCTCGAGATGTTGCTTCGAAAAGCAGAGGGAGGCGTGACCATGCCCCCTTCAAGGTGACCACTCTCGGCCCTGGGTGATGGTTGCCCGTTCTCCGACAGTCACGTTCTCTGCAGCGGCCGCTTAAAGCCCTAATTCCTCAAGAGCAGACCGAAGCACGATGAGCAGTCCGCCGTCTTACAGGCGATCCGGACCAACGCTGCAGTGAACACACCCGTGCACTCCGCCTCGAGCTTGACAGAGTAAGGGGGCGAAGCATGCGCATGAACGCACGCTTCGCCCCCAATTGATTCCCGGCGTCTCGTCTACGCGTGATGCTTGACCAGATCGTCCACAACCGACGGGTCAGCAAGCGTACTGGTATCACCCAGGTTGCTGACATCGCCGGCGGCGATCTTCACCAGAACGCGCCGCATAATCTTGCCGCTCCGGGTCTTGGGAAGTCCGTCCGCGAACTGAATGACATCAGGAGTAGCGATAGGCCCGATCTCCTTGCGCACGTGCGCAACGAGCTCCTTCTTCAGTGCGTCGGTCTTCTCCTCGCCCGCGTTCAGCGTCACGTAGGCATAGATGCCCTGACCCTTCAGGTCGTGCGGCATGCCGACCACCGCCGCCTCAGCGACCTTGGGATGCGACACGAGGGCGCTCTCTACCTCGGCGGTGCCGATGCGGTGTCCGGAGACGTTGATGACGTCGTCGATGCGGCCCATCAGCCAGTAGAAGCCGTCTTCATCCCGGCGCGCGCCGTCGCCCGTGGTGTACACCCCGGGGAACCGGACAAAATAGGTGTCCTTGAACCGGTTCGGGTCTCCGTACACCCGCCGCATGAGGCCGGGCCACGGCTGTTTGATGACAAGGTAGCCGCCCTCGTTGGTTCCCACGGGAGTGCCATCCTCACGCAGAATGGCAAGTTCAACGCCGGGGAAGGGGAAGGAGGCGGAGCCGGGCTTCAGAGACATGGCTCCGGGGAGCGGGGTCACGAGAATGCCGCCTGTCTCGGTCTGCCACCATGTGTCGACAATGGGACAGCGCGACTTACCAACCACGGTGTAGTACCACATCCACGCCTCGGGGTTGATGGGCTCGCCGACGCTTCCAAGCAGTCTGAGCGATGATAGGTCGCGCTTGTTCACCCAGCTATCGCCCTCGCGCATGAGGGCACGCAAGGCGGTCGGTGCGGTGTAGAAGATGTTGACACGGTACTTCTCAACGATCTCCCAGAAACGGTCGGGCTTGGGAAACGTTGGGACACCCTCGAACATGAGGCTGGTTGCCCCGGAAGCCAGGGGTCCGTAGACGATATAGCTGTGTCCGGTGACCCAACCGATGTCCGCGGTGCACCAGAACGTGTCCTCGTCACGGTAGTCGAATACCCACTTGAAGGTCTGGGCCACATAGACCAGGTAGCCCGCGGTGGTGTGCAGCACACCCTTTGGTTTGCCAGTGCTTCCGCTGGTGTACAGGATGAAGAGCGGATCTTCCGCATCCATCCATTCTGGCTCACACACGGCACTGATGTCCGGCGCGTTGACTTCATCATGCCACCAGTGATCGCGGCCAGCCACCATGGGCACCTCGCCACCGGCGCGCTTCACCACGAACGCTCGCTTCACGCCGGGACTATCGGCCATAGCAATATCGGCGTTGACTTTGCTGCCGACAACCTTGCCGTTGCGGTAGTACCCGTCGCAGCAGATGACGGTGTCCGAGCCGCAGTCCTGTATTCGGTCACGCAGCGCTTCCGCACTGAAACCGCCGAAGATCACGCTGTGAATCGCGCCAATCCTCGCGCACGCCAGCAGCGCGATGGGCAGCTCAGGAATCATCGGAAGATAGATAGAAACACGATCGCCCTTCTTCACACCGTGCTTCTTGAGCACATTGGCGAAGCGGCAGACCTCGTAGTACATGTCCTGGTAGGTGTACGTGCGGCGCTCACCCTCGGGCTCGCCCTCCCAGATGATGGCAGCCTTGTTCTTGCGCCATGTCGTCAGGTGCCTGTCGATGCAGTTGTAGGTAACGTTGAGCTTTCCGCCCAGGAACCACTCGTGCTTGGCGTTGGCGAAATCAACGACCCTGACCTTGTCCCACTTCTTGAACCAATCGATCTGCTCGGCACTCTCAGCCCAGAATCCCTCGGGGTCAGAGACAGACCGGTCATAGAGCTTCTTGTACTCATCGAAGCTCTTGATGTGGGCCTTCGCACTGAACTCCTTGTTCACTGGGAAGACCCGCTTCTCGTCCATCATGGACATCATGCCTTTGTCACTAACCATACGTAAGCCCTCCGAAACGTGTATTTGGGAGCGAACCAGACGGGCACGACGGCGCACCCGTACAAGACTAACCCAACGGCTGAATGTACCATGGGGTTTTTCATTATGCAATTCGGCGGAGTGAATCCCCGTCAGGTCGTGTCCCCCTGTGTTAGAATGGCCGCGCCTACGAACAAAGAAGACAGGAGGTCCTGCATGGGGGCCGAGATTATCGACGGCCGCGCCATTGCGGCAGCCATCCGTGACGAAGTGAAGGCCAGGATCGCCCGACTTCCGGGAGTCACGCCCGGACTCGCCGCAGTGGTTGTCGGCGATGACCCCGCGGCCGTTTCCTACCTCAAGGGCATCTCGCGAGGATGCGAGGCCGTCGGCATCTACCACGAGCAGTACGCGCTCCCCGCAGACGTGACCCAGCAGCACCTCGAAGAGCTGCTTGCCAGGCTCAACAGTGACGTCCGATTCCACGGCATCATCCTTCAACTCCCGCTACCGCGGCATCTGGACACTCTCCGCGCCGAGAGCGCAATCTCTCCCGATAAGGACATCGACGGTACGAATCCCGTAAGTGCGGGCCGGCTTCTCCTGGGCGAGAAGACGTTCTTCCCGTCCACAGCCCACGGCGTGCAGGAACTACTCGTACGCAGCGGCAACAGTCCGGACGGACGGCACGTCGTCATCTGTGGTCGCAGCAACATCGTCGGCAAACCCCTTGCCGCCATCCTGATGCAGAAGCAGCCGGGGGCCAACGCGACCGTCACGGTGTGTCATACCGGCACCATGGACATGGCCGCGTTCACCAGGAGCGCGGACATCGTGGTTGCGGCTATGGGCCGCCCCAGGTCGATAACCGCGGACATGGTGCGTCCCGGCGCCGTCGTCATCGACGTGGGCGTCAATCAAATAGACGACCCCGAAACGGGCAAGCCACGCCTGGTCGGTGATGTCGATTTCGAGCCGGTTGCCCGTGTCGCGGCGGCCATCACTCCGGTTCCCGGAGGCACCGGCCCCGTGACCGCAGCGATGCTGCTCAGCAACACCGTGCTGTCGGCAGAGAGACAATCCGCCGCATGATGCTTCTGTGCCAGGGAGAGTGAAGATGCCAGGCACCATTCTGGATGGCCGCCGGATCTCGAACGAGATACGGGAGGAATTGCGCCAGCGCGTGGGAGCGCTAGCAACGCTGGGAATCGTGCCGACCCTTGTTGGTTTCCTCGTTGGTGAAGACCCGGGCTCAGCGAGCTACGTCCGACTCAAGGAGAAGGCCGCGAGAGAGGTGGGACTCAAGGCAGAGATGCTTCGGCTCCCCACCGACTGCTCCCAGGAGGAGTTGCGTGCGCGACTCTTTGAAGTCAGCCAGAGGACTGACGTGCACGGCATCTTCGTTCAGCTTCCCCTCCCCCCTCATATCGACGAGAGCGCGGTGCTCTCCGCCATAGCCCCAGAGAAGGACATCGACGGTTTTCACCCCGAGAACGTCGGACGTGCCTGGCTTGGCCAGGAGTCCTTTGCCCCCGCCACCCCGGCCGGCATCATCGAGCTTCTCACGCGCACGGGATACACGGACCTGCGGCGTCGCCACGCGGTCATCGTGAACACAGACAGCCTCGTGGGCAAGCCAACGGCCGCCCTTCTACTGCAGGACCACATAGGAGCTGACGTCACCATCTGTCATCCGGATTCCCCGGACATTGGCGAGTGGACACGCCGGGCCGACCTGCTCGTCGTCTCGGTGAACAGGCCGCGCTTCATTACTGCCGACATGGTGAAGGTTGGCGTCATCGCCGTCGACTTCGGGTCGAACTACATCGACGACCCCTCGGCGCCGCGGGGCCAGAGACTGGTGGGTGACATCGATTTCGAGGCGGTGAGAGCCAAGGCAGAAGCCATCACGCCCGTTCCGGGCGGACTGGGACCAATGACCGTCACCATGCTTCTCGCGCATACCGTGACAGCTGCCGAGCGCGCCTGCGGCAGGCGATAGGTCGTGAACGCGGGCGCCCGCATACGGTCCCGTTCATATCCGCGCTGCACGGCAACGCGCCCGATTCTCACGGCATCTCCGGCCTTGACAGCCGGAAGCACCGACAGCTACAATCTGCGTAGCAAGCCCTCCCCACGTAACTCCAGTTGTTCCTGCATTGCGATGTTCCGTAGATAGTACATTGTGCTGACATGGCGAAGTACGTATTCGTCACCGGCGGCGTTCTCAGCTCTGTAGGCAAGGGCGTCTCTGTCGCATCTCTCGGTCGTATCCTCAAGAGCCGCGCCTTCACGGTCGGCGCGCAGAAGCTCGACCCCTATCTGAATGCTGAACCGGGCATCATGTCGCCGGCCCAGCACGGTGAACTGTTCCTCACGAAAGACGGCGCCGCCGCCGACCTCGACCTCGGTCACTATGAGAGGTTCATAGGGGTGGAGCTGAGCCGGTTCTCCAGCGTGAGCGCGGGCCAGGTCTATCGAACCCTCCTTGAGAAGGAACGCAGGGGTGATTATCTCGGAGGAACCATCCAGGTAGTTCCTCAATTGACCGACGAGATCAAGCGCCTCATCAGGCGCGGGGCTGACGCGAACGAAGCCGACATCGCGATTGTCGAAGTAGGCGGCACAGTGGGAGACATCGAGGGGCAGCCGTTCCTCGAGGCCATCCGGCAGATGCGCAATGAGGAAGGTCGCGACAACGTCCTGTACGTACACGTCACGTTCCTGCCCTACATCGGAGCCACACACGAACTGAAGACGAAGCCGACCCAGCACAGCGTGAACGAATTGCGCAGGATCGGCATTCAACCGGATGTCATACTGTGCCGGAGCGACTTCCCCGTCTCGGATTCCATACGCGACAAGATATCGCTCTTCTGTGACGTCGACAAGGACGCAGTCGTGGCGCTTGAGACCAGCGAGACCATCTACGAGGTCCCACTCGTCCTTGAAGAGGCCGGGCTCGGCGATTTCATCTGCAACAGGCTCGGCCTGGCTGCCGCGCCACCGGACCTCGAGGGCTGGCGCTCCATGGTCAGTCGCCTCAAGCAGCCCCGCGACCCCGTGCACATCGGCATCGTCGGTGAGCACGTGCAGCTGCAGGATGCGTACTATTCCGTGAGGGAGGCTCTCGTACACGCGGCGCTTGTGCACGACTGCGAACCGGCATTCCACTGGGTGGACTCGAAAGTACTGGCGGCCGGCGACTGCGCGCAACTGCGTAACGTCCAGGGCATCGTCATACCCGGCAGTTCTCACTACAAGAGCATCGACGGTCTTATCGTCGCAGCCAGGTACGCACGCAACAACAGGATTCCCTTCCTCGGCATCGACACGGGCATGCATGCGATGATCGTCGAGTACGCCCGAAGCATCCCGGGTCTCGAGGATGCCCATTCCAGCGAGTTCCAGCCCTCGGCAGCCCATGCCGTCGTTGACAGGACTCCGAATGGCGATACGACCGGCCTTCGGCAGGGTACCATCCCGTGCAGAATGGTTGCCGGCACGAAGGCGGGTTCCGCATTTGAGGCGGGACTCAGCTACGAGCGCCATCGCCACTCCCACGAACTGAACGCGCACTACCGCGCCCAACTGCGAAACGCGGGACTGATGCCCTCAGGTGTCTCCGCGGACGACCAGTTCGTCGATATTGTAGAGGTCAGGGACCACGAGTGGATGGTTGGCTGCCAGTTCCACGCCGAATTCAAGTCCCGTCCCGACCTGCCTCATCCACTCTTCGTCGCCTTCGTGGATGCCGCACAGCGAACGCTCGTTGAGGGTGCCCAGCCCTCACTCCCAATCACCTAGCAGGAGGTACCCATGCGCCTTTTCCTCGACACTGCCAACATCTCACATATCAGGCACGGGGTCGAACTCGGAGTAATCTCCGGCGTGACCACAAACCCGAGCCTGGTCTCAAAGGAAGGAAGAGTCGACTACAAGTCCCTGGTCAAGGAGATATGTTCCGTTGTCCCGGGGCCGGTTTCGACAGAGGTGCTCAGCCAGGAAGCAGGCGGCATGGTGGCGGAGGCACACGAGATCGTGACCTGGGCCGAGAACATCGCCGTGAAGATACCGTCAACGCTCGAAGGGCTGAAGGCCACCTCCATACTTGCGAGAGAGAACGTAAAGGTGAACATGACTCTCTGCTTCTCACTGAACCAGGCCATACTCGCCGCAGAAGCAGGAGCCACGTTCGTGAGTCCGTTTGTGGGCCGGCTGGATGATATCGGAGAGGACGGCATGGCGCTCGTAGTTGACATCGTGGAATACCTGAGATACCATGGACTTCCCACCCAGGTTATCGCCGCCAGCATCAGGCACACTGCCCACTGTCTCTTGGCCGCTAAGGCTGGCGCGCACATCGCAACGATACCTTACGGGGTTCTACTCCAGATGGTAGAACACCCGCTGACCACCATTGGTGTGCGCCGTTTTGCAGATGACTGGAACAGGGTGATGGGCGACACCGGCATACTGTCGCAACAGTAGCCGTACTTTCTGAAGTCCCGGGAGAGAATCATGCTGACAATGGCCCAACTCGAAAGCAAGAACCGCGATGAAGTCGAGGTAATCGCGAAGGAACAAGGCGTCACAGGCTACTCAGCGATGAGGAAGGCCGAACTCATTACGAACATACTCAAGACGCAGGCTGAGCAGCAGGGCAACCTGTTCCTCGAAGGCATCCTTGAGATTATGGGCGAAGGCTACGGCTTCCTACGACAGGAGAACTTTCTGCGAGGCGCCAGCGATGTCTACGTTTCCAATTCTCAGATACGGCGGTTCAACCTTCGCGACGGCGACCACGTGTGTGGTCAGGCCCGCCCTCCCAAGGAGGGCGAGAAGTACTACGGTTTGCTCAGGGTGGAGAGCATCAACGGCCTCGACCCCGAAGCGGCCAAGAATCGACCGGTTTTCGCGTCGCTGACCCCTCTGTTTCCAGAGAAGCGAATCACACTGGAGACTACATCGGATGAACTCTCCACGAGACTCATCGACCTCATCGCGCCCATCGGGCGTGGACAAAGAGGCCTCATCGTATCGCCCCCGAAGGCGGGCAAGACTGTCCTCCTGAAGAAGATCGCCAATGCGATAGCCACGAACTATCCCGATATTCACCTCATCGTCTGCCTCATCGGTGAGCGCCCCGAGGAAGTCACCGACATGAGAAGGTCCGTCAACGCGGAGGTTATCGCAGCCACCTTTGATGAGCCTGTCGAGACCCAGACACGAGTCGCGGAACTAGCTCTCGAGAGATCGAAACGACTTGTGGAGTTGGGCAAGGACGTGGTGGTACTGCTCGACGGTATTACGCGACTCACCAGGGCCTACAACCTTGCGATGCCAGCCAGCGGCCGCACGCTCTCCGGCGGTATCGACTCCGCGGCACTGCACCCGCCCAAGCGCTTCTTCGGAACGGCAAGGAACACGGACCAGGGCGGGAGCCTGACCATCATCGCCACCTGCCTCGTCGACACCGGCAGCCGTATGGATGAGCTCATCTATGAGGAGTTCAAGGGCACCGGCAATATGGAGCTGCATCTCGACCGAAAGATGTCCGAGAAGCGGATGTTCCCGGCCATCAACATCGTCCCGAGCGGCACTCGGCGAGAGGAACTGCTGCTCGACCCCGAGACGTTGCGACAGGTGTGGCTGCTGCGACGCATGGTGAGCATGTTGAACGACGACTCTCAGAACCTGGGAGAGGCGACGGAGCGTGTCCTGCAGAGGATGGCCAAGTCTCGCAACAACGCGGAGTTCCTGGCCAACCTCACCAAGGATATCTAGATAGTTGTCGCCGTGCGTACGCCTGCGGCGCGCGCACGAATACCATCAGAACAATGTCAGCCGCAGGACCAAACTGGTTCAACCGTGCGAGTCTCCGCGTCAAGCGGGCGCTCGGCATAAACTTCATCCTGTGCGATAGCTGCAAGTGGAACTGGCGCAGCGCATGCAACCGTCGCGCACGTCCGCATGCGACGTGGTGCCCGGACTACACGAAGAAGGGAAGCTAGTCAGGCTTCCCTCTCAAACACCGCCGCCATTCCCTGCCCACCGCCTATGCACATGCTGACCAATCCGTACCTCAGGTTCCTCCGTGCCATGTCATGCATGAGCGTAACCACTTGCCGCGCGCCCGTACAGCCGATGGGATGACCCAGTGAGATGCCGCTGCCATGCGGATTCGTCTTCTCCCAGTCGAATCCCAACTCGTGCACGCACGCAGCCGCCTGCGCGGCAAACGCCTCGTTGAGTTCAACCACATCCAGGTCCGCCACGGAAAGCCCGGCTCGTGACAGCGCTTTCCTTATGGCGGGAATAGGGCCGATGCCCATGTACTTCGGGTCAACGCCGCCTGAGGCGAACGACTTGATGCTCACTATCGGCTTAAGGCCGAGTTCCAGGGCTTTCTCGCGCGTCATCATGACAACCGCGGCGGCAGCATCGTTGATGCCTGACGAATTGCCGGCTGTGACCGTGCCGTTTGGCCGGAAGGCGGGCCTCAACTTGGCCATCTTCTCCTTGCTGGTGTCCATCGGCCGTTCATCCGTATCAAACACCACGGGCTCGCCCTTGCGCTGAGGCAGCTCAACCGGCAGTATCTCCTGTTTGAACAGCCCGTCGCAGATGGCTGCCCGCGCCCGCTGATGGCTCATCGCACCGACTTCGTCCTGTTCCTCGCGAGTGATGCCATAGCGCGCCGCTACTTCCTCAGCCGTGTTGCCCATGTGGAACCCGTAGAAGATCTCCCACAGGCCGTCGAACACCATGAGATCGCGCAGTTCTCCCACGCCGTCAACATCCATCCTGTATCCCCACCGCGCCTTGGGCAGCCCGTACGGAGCGCAACTCATGTTCTCCATGCCGCCGGCAACCACAACATCCGCCTCGCCGAGCATGATAGGCTGCGCCCCGACGGTAATTGCCTTCAGGCCGGAGCCGCAGACTTTGTTGACCGTGTACGCGGGGGTCTCTTTTGGAATGCCGGCACGGATGGTGGCCTGTCTGGCAGAGTTCTGCCCCAGACCGGCCTGGAGCACATTGCCCATGACCACCTCGTCGACCTGCACATCCTGCAACCCATCCTCATACTTCTGGAACCGCTGCTCCAACTCGACGACTCCGTCTTCCTTCACACGGTCCGGGCTGACCTCGTGGAACCACTGCCCTGTGCGTGGCCTCAACCCGGCGCGCCTCAGCGCCTCGCGCATCACCAGTGAACCAAGATCGATGGCCGGTACATCCTTGAGGCTGCCTCCGAATGAGCCTATGGCCGTCCGGCAGCCGCTGACTATGACTACTTCGCGCATATCACTCCTTTTCTTGCAGAAAGACTGACCCCACATTGTGCCGCAAAACGCCGACACGAGGCAAACGTATGTCGCCGGCGCGCTGCATCGGGCATGCTACGTTGCGCACACGGGGGCGGTATCATACAATGGCCAACCGGAGCACTCCGACTCGTCCGGCGGCACCACCGCGGACGGCAGTCCGCCCGATACATCCACAAGGAGGTCTATCCATGGCATGGGATCGCGAGAGTCTGGCGAATGCGGTTCAGAACGGCGATGACGACGAGACGGTCAAGATGGTGAAGGACGCGCTGGCGGAGGGAGTCCCGGCGATGCAGATACTGGACGGGGCGCTGGTTCCGGGCATCCAGCAGTTGGGGGAGCTGTTCAAGGACGGTGAGGTGTTCCTGCCGGAGGTGCTCATCGCGTGTCGCGCCATGGACCGGGGGGTGGCGGAACTCAAGCCATTCCTCAAGGCCGATGATGTGCACAGGAAGGGCAAGATCATCATCGGGACGGTGGAAGGCGACCTCCACGACATCGGCAAGAACATCGTACGGTTGATGCTGGAGTGCGGCGGATTCGAGGTCATCGACCTGGGTGTGGATGTACCGGCAACCACATTCGTCGACGCGGTCAGGCAGCACTCGCCGGACATCGTCGCGATGTCGGCGCTGCTCACTATTACGATGACCAACATGCCTGACATCATGGCGGCGCTAGAGAAAGCAGGAGTGCGAGACCGCGTCAGCGTGATGATTGGTGGGGCGCCAATCACGCGGGAGTACGCCGACCAGATAGGCGCCGAGGGCTTCGCGGAGGACTGCGCGTCTGCGGTCCAGGAGGCGGAGAGGCTCGCGGCGCACTGACCGGCAGTATGCTGCAGGAGGCACATGATGACAGAGACAATTCGACAGAGATTCCTCGACATTTGCAGGTTCAAGCGCACGGGCGATTTGTGCCTCCTTGCCCCATGGCTGAACGACTTCTGGATGGAGACTCCTGACGTCTGGGTGAGCCAGGGCGCCCACGCCGAGTTCGCGGACCCGCGTACGCTTCGTTCCTACTTTGAGTTCGACCACATCCGTGTCCTCCGGGAGATCCAGTCCGGCCTGTTCATGGACAAACGACTGGAGGTGCTCGGCAGGAACTACGTCTACGCAATTCCGCCGATACTCCCGACGTACGAGGTCCGTATGTTGGGCGAGGACGAACACACCCTGTCCCTCGTCAACGAAGGCGGCCAGGTAGTCCGCATCGACAAGCGGGATCCCCAGAAGATGCCCATGTACCTGGACCATCCCGTGAAGGACCGTAACACGTGGACGGAGTACAAGAAGAGGCTTGACCCGCACAGCCCGGAGCGCTTCCCGTCCGACTGGAAGGCGTATGCCACACGCATGAACGCCAAGGACGAGCCCCTGCTCCTCAACGTCGGAAGCTTCTTCGGCTTCCTGAGGGAGTGGATGGGACTCGAGCCCCTACTGTTTGCATTGCATGACGATCCAGGACTGATAGAGGACATGATGGACACGCTCTGCGAGCTGGAGACCGTCTGTATCACCAGGGCGATGGAGGGTGTTCGTGTTGACGCCGCCATGTTCTGGGAGGACATGGCTTTCAAGACCGGCCCACTCATCTCACCGAAGATGTTCCGGCAGTTCATGATGCCACGCTACAAGGTCATAACAGACCTGTTGCGCTCGAAGGGCGTCGACATCATATTCGTCGACAGCGACGGCGGGCTCAATCAGCTCATCCCACTCTGGATCGAAAGCGGCATCAACTTCTTCTGGCCGCTGGAATGCGCCGCGGGCAATGACGCGGTTGAGTTACGCAAGAAGTATGGACGCGATGCCATCCTCGGCGGCAACATCGACAAACGGGCGCTCCTGAAGGGAAAAGACGTCATTCGTCAGGAAGTGATGTCAAAGGTGCCCTACCTGCTTGAGACCGGAGGGTACTTCCCGTCTGTGGACCACTTCGTCCCGCCGGACGTCCCGTTCGAGAACTTCGTCTACCTCATCAACACGTTGCGGGAGGTGGCGGGTCTGCCTCCGCTCCCGGGGTTTCGGCGCTAGCGGGAAAACGCTTCAGCGCCTCGAGCATGGCATACATGCGCGCGTAGGCATCGGTCGCACGGTGATCAAGCTGCTCCAGTTGCCGGCCGAGACTGGAGAACTCATCGATGAGGGTGGCCCGGCCGCCTTCGTGTACGAGCCGCGCGAAGTGCTCGGCGCTTTCCTGCAGGCCCGACGCGACACTTGACGCGGCGGGAAGCGCCGCGAGCAGAGTGCCATACAACTCGCTCCCCTCGCACAGCATACTCTCGGTCAGAGACACGAGAACTTCAAGAGATGTGCCGCTGACTTCGCGGGCCAGCGCAAACCGTCCGCTGTCCACTGCAGTCTTCGCCACGACCGCCACGACCAGCGCGGGAAGCCCCAGCACGACGGCCATGACCTCATCGTGCGTCTGCGGGTCCATCGCTACCACATGCGCCCCGTGAGGCTCAAGGTAACGTTTCACCTTCTCAGCGAGCTCGGCGACCTCCGCCCGGGCGGGAGTCAGAATCACATTGTGCCCCGCGAACCCGTCCGCACCGGAGCCGAACATGGGGTGCACCCCGAGAAAGCGCGCATGGGGCATGTGAACGTCGGCTGCGCGTTGCGGCGCCGCCTTCAACGAACTAAGGTCGATAACGGGCTGAGACTCCTTCACGTGGCGCCCAAGCTCCTCGATGACCCGTTCAACCGCGTCGAGCGGCACGGAGATGACAACCAGGTCCGCGCCTCGAACATCGGCGTAGTCCCCGGCGACGCAGCGGTCCATGCTGCGTGCCAGGCGTTCCACCGGCTCGCGGCGTCTCCCGATCAGTACAAGCTCATGACCCTGTCTATGCAGAAAGGCAGCAAACCAACTTCCCATCTTCCCTGCGGCCCCGACTATCGCTATCTTCATAGAGTCTTCCACACCGGTTTCGCCTGCGGATACGAGCCGAGCACACGCAGGAACAAGCAGTAGGGCTTGACGCTCTCCAGAGCCTCGCCGAAATGCGGGTCGAGCCTGTGCCCCTCGAAGTCGAGGTAGAAGTTGTACTCCCACGGCTTCTGCCGTGTGGGTCGTGATTCGATCTTGGTCAAGTTCACCCCGCGTTCCGCCAGAACCCGAAGGGCGGAGTAGAGGGCGCCCGGCTCATGGCGCACAGAGAAAACCATTGAGGTCTTGTCGGCGCCGGACGGGGGGACATCCCGCTTGGAAAGGATGAAGAAGCGCGTGTAGTTGTTCTTGCTGTCCTCGATGCCCGTGGCTATCACTCGCATCCCGTACAGCTCCGCAGCTCGTGCTCCGGCGACTGCAGCCGCATCGGAGTATCCCTGTTCGCTCACCATCTTCACGCTGCCTGCCGTGTCGTACGTCGGAATCAGTTCGCATCCAAGGTGTGAGAGGAATTCGCGGCACTGCCCCAGGGCCTGCGGATGAGAGTAAACGCGACGTACGTCACCGAGTGATACGCCTTCCCGGGCGATGAGGCAGTGGACGATGCGAAGCGCCGTCTCACCACAGACACGCACGTCATGGTCGAGGAACAGGTCATAGACCCTGCTGATGCTGCCCTCAGATGAGTTCTCAACAGGCACGATGCCGAATCGCGTGCGCTCTTCGGCCACCGCAGTGAAGACGTCGTCGAAACTCTCGCGCGGGCACGTGGTGACATTTCGTCCGAAGAACTCCAGGGCCGCCTGCTCGCTGAATGCGCCGGGTTCCCCCTGGAACGCCACGGTTGTGTGCTGCACCGACTTCGACACCTCTATCACGCGCTCATACACGCGTTCGACATCCCGCTCGTCCACTCCAAGACCGGCAGCCAGCGCCCGTACCTTCTCCAGCACCCGTCTTTCCCTGGCCGCATCAAGCACCGGCACGCCCGCGCTGTTCTTCTCTTCGCCGATGACACGCGACGCTTTGAGTCGCTCCGCCAACAGGCGAACGAGTTCGCGGTCGGTCGCATCGATCTTCTCACGCAATTCGTCTATTGACATCTCATCACCCTCGGAATGAATCCGCTCTGAAGCGCAAGGTCGCACAGCACAATGGCGACCATCGACTCCACTACCACGACCGCACGCGGCACGATGCACGTGTCATGTCGTCCCCTGATTGCCAGTTCCACTTCCTCATTCGCGTCAAGATCAACCGTGCGCTGCGCCATGGCGATTGAAGGTGTAGGCTTGAACGCCACCCGCAGAACCAGGGGCATCCCAGTTGTCATACCTCCGAGCACGCCGCCCGAATCGTTCTTGGTAGTGACAATTCGACCGTCGCTGACAGCAAACGGGTCGTTCGCCTCCGAGCCACACAACCGGCTGAGAGCGAATCCGGCACCGAACTCTATGCCCTTGACAGCCGGGATTGCGAATACGGCACGGGCGACTTCACTCTCTATGCCGGCGCATACGGGCTCACCGATGCCTGGCGGCAGACCACGCGCAACACACTCCACCACACCTCCCACGCTATCCCCCCGCTCACGCGCTGCCTCAATCGCCTCCACCATCCGCACGGCACTCGGCCCATCACAGCATGACAGAGCGTTCAGGCGTGCGCGCTCCCGGATGAGCTGTGCGTCACAGGGCGGCGCCTCGACTCCGCCGATGGCCACCGTGTGGGCGTCCACTTCGATGCCTGCGCGACGCAGAACCAGACGAGCCACAGCTCCGGCCAACACGAAGCCGGCTGTGATGCGTCCGGAGAACCGCCCCCCACCCAGCGGGTCGTTGAACCCACCGTACTTGACCCGCGCCGGGTAGTCCGCATGCCCCGGCCGTGGTTTTCTGACGAACTCTGCATAGGCGCCGGACTCGATATTGGTGTTCTCGATAATCATGCAGAGCGGGGCGCCGGTAGCTCGCCCTTCGTACACTCCCGAGAGGAACCTCACCTCGTCAGGTTCCCTGCGTGGAGTGGCTCCCGGCTGGCTCAGTGCGCTCCTGCGCGCAAGGTCACGCTGTACCTCCCCCATATCGATCTTCAGCCCCGCAGGACAGCCTTCAACCACGACTCCGACGCACGGTCCGTGGCTCTCCCCGAAGCTTGTGATGCGAAACATCGTGCCAAGACTGCTACTCATCCAGGGTCACCTCCACTCCAAGGCTGACAAGCATATCCCAGAATCCCGGATATGTCTTGGAGACGCACTCGGCTCCATCGACAGCGACATCGCCCACCACAGCGCCGAGGATTCCGAACGCCATGGCGATGCGGTGATCGCCGGCTGACGTGACGGCGCCTCCGTGCGCCGTACCCCCGTGCACGCTCATCCGGTCGTCTTCCACGTCCACTCGAACGCCAAGACGGGCCAAACCGTCGGACATCGCAGCCACCCGGTCAGACTCCTTGTCACGCGCCCTGGCGATCCCTGTAAGCGTGGTGACCCCACTCGCGGCAGCAGCAAGGACACAGGCGACCGGCAGAAGGTCTATCGCATCGGCGATGTGAAACGCGCAGGGGGCAAGCGACGCCCGTGACACGATGATTGAGCTTTCGTGAGTCTCCACACACGCCCCCATACGCTCCAGCAAATCCAGCATGGCCACATCTGCCTGCAGACTGGTGGGGTGCAGTTCCGACACTACTACCTCGCCGGCCAGCGCGCCCAACGCCAGAACAGCCGCAGCTCCGGACCAGTCGCCCTCAACGACATAGCGCGTCGGCGTGAGTCCACCACCACGCACTTCGTAGATGCGGCTGTCGCCGGAGACGTGAACTTCACCGCCGAAGCGTTGCATACAGTCGCCAGTCATCGCCACGTAGCGCTCGGACACCACCGGAGAGGACAGCTCGACCCTGAGCCCCGCTCCGTACCGCGCGCCGGACAACAGCAGTGCCGAAAGGAACTGAGAACTGACATCCCCACGCATCGCCACGTGTCCGGAGCGCCGGCGGTTCCCACGCACGACGAGAGTCCCCGCGGAGGCATCGAACGCGCACTCCGCACCTATCTGATGCAGCGCATCCAGCAGGGGTCGCATCGGTCTGCGCGCCAGCGACGGCGCACAGCGCAGAGTCGTCGTCCCGGGGATGGTCGCGGCGAGCGCGGCGAGGAACCTGAATGTTGCACCGGATTCGCGGCACCAGAGCGGCGTGTCGGAGGCACAGAGAGGGCCACCCCGTACCAGGACACCATCGTCGACCTTACGCACATCGGCGCCAAGCAGGCGCAGGCATTCGAACACCGCCGATGAGTCATCAGACTCCAGGGAACCGTCGATGAAGCTTTCTCCATCGGCTATTGCGGAGCACACCGCCGCACGTATGGTATAGCTCTTGGACCCGGGCACACGAACGGCGCCGTGGACAGTACTCCTGGAGATGCGCGCTCTCATGTTCGCTTCAACAGCTCCTGCACATGACATACGATCTGCTCAACTGCAAGCCCGTCGGTTGCCACGGTGACATCAGCCGCCGCTTCGTACGAGGTCCGCCGTTGCTCCATCAACTCGGCCACACGCCGCTCCCTGTCCGGGCCGCTCAGGAGAGGCCTCACCGTGGATTGCGGCCCGATGCGCGACAGCACAGACTGCGGGGAAACCTCAAGGTACACCAGCACGGATGACGCTTTCAGAGCCGCCACGTTCTCCTCTCTCAAGACCACGCCGCCTCCGCAGGCAATCACGCAATTGTGTGACTTTGCCGCCTCCCTCACCACGGCAGACTCCAGGTCCCGGAAGTGCGGCTCGCCATAACATGCGAACACATCGGACACGGACATACCTGCCCGGCGCTCCACGAGAGTGTCGGTCTCAACGAACGTTTTGCCCAGTCGTGCAGCCAGTTCCCGGCCGACGGTTGACTTCCCGGCGCCCATGAACCCTACAAGCGC
>Ga0351852_10102_pt2 | contig 26468 bp, 26 predicted proteins | sample TotcelHFGM3001N6_FD_206802 | JGI IMG/M metagenome (GOLD analysis project Ga0351852, IMG submission 206802) | Enriched cells from coal bed in the Powder River Basin, Montana, United States - Total cells FGM rep1 HSBNCT.FGM.300.1.N6 ...
GCTCCAACCCGTTTCTTGAGTTAAGCCGTTCCCGGCCAATTTTGAAATTTGAACGCCCGACCCCTAACACTAATCGATGATCTTGTTGATGGGGTACTCGACGATTCCCCTGGCGCCGACGGACTTCAACTGGGGAATCAGGATTCGAACCACGGACTCGTCCAGGATCGTGTTGACGTCAACCCAGTCGGGATCAGACAGGGCGGAGATGGTGGGCTTTTGCAGGGCGGGCAGCAATTCGAGGATCCGGTCCAGGTCCGCGCGAGGCACGTTCATCATCAGTCCCACTTTGCCCTCGGCGTTCAAGCAAGCTTGCAGCATCAGGGCGATGTTGTCCAGCTTCTGACAGACCCAGGGATCGGCGTAGGATTGACGGTTGGCGATCAACCGCGTCGTGCTCTGCAGCACCTCGGCGATGATCCGCAGGTTGTTGGCCCGGAGCGAGCTACCGGTCTCGGTGACCTCGACGATGGCATCGGCCAACCGCGGCGGTTTGACCTCGGTCGCACCCCAGGAAAACTCGACGGTCGCGGTCACACCGTGTTGGGCCAGGAACGTCTTGGTCAAGCCGACGGCTTCCGTGGCAATTCGCTTGCCTTGAAGGTCTTTGACCGACTGTACGGGCGAGTCTTCCGGGACGCACAGCACCCACCGCACCGGCCGGCGGCTGACTTTCGAGAACACCAGTTCACAGACCTCATGCACCTGGGCCCCTGTTTCCAAAATCCAATCGTAACCGGTAATACCGGCGTCCAGGATTCCCTGCTCGACATACCGCGCCATCTCTTGGGCGCGGATCAGCAGGCATTCGATCTCTCGGTCGTCGATCGACGGGTAATAGGACCGCGACGAGAAGGTGATCTTGTATCCGGCACGCTGGAACAGCTGGGCGGTGGCCTCTTGAAGGCTGCCGGCTGGGATGCCTAGCTTCAGAACTCGGTCGGACATGGGACTCCTGCAGGGGGTGGATGGAAGGTTTTGGGAAACGAGAGAGGATACTGGGGTCGGGCGTTCAAATTTCAAAATTGGCCGGACCAACGCCTCTTCTTGAGCTAAGCTGATCCCGGCCAATTTTGAAATTTGAACGCCCGACCCCGACTCTGCGCTAACTCTTCTTGTACACGGTGGCGGGATCGAAGACGCGGTCGCCGACGATGGCGACCTGCCGGGTCTGTGGATCGATGCGGCGGAAAAAACAACTGCGATAGCCCTCATGGCACGCTGCGCCGCCAAGCTGATGCACGCGGACCAGCAGCGTGTCGGCATCACAGTCGAAATAGAGGCTCTGCAACTGCTGCACGTTTCCGCTTTCTTCGCCTTTGCGCCATAGTTTCCCGCGGCTGCGGCTCCAGTAGCATACACGTCCGGTCTGCAGGGTCTCTTCGTACGCCGTTTGGTTCATATAGGCCAGCATCAGGACGTCGCCGGTCGCGTCATCCTGGGCGATGACGGGAATCAATTCCTGCTTGGTAAAATCGGGACCGTTCATGGATGTTTCTGCTTTCATTACTCCTGCCTCCTTATTCCTGCTATTTTCCACCGGCAGCCGGCGTCTTCGGCTGGGCGTTGAATGATCTTCTGCTGGGCAGCTATTTCCGAGCGACACGCAGTTGGGCCCGCGCCTGGGCGAGCGCGCGGTCGCGGATCTGCTCCTGTTGCGGCGTCGCCACGGGTTGCTTGAGCGCCAGTTCGAGTTGCGCGCGGGCGGCCGCTTCGTCGATTTCGTCGACGGGGACAACATCCGACGTCAATACGGTAACTTCGTTCTCCGCTACGTGGACGAAACCGCCGTCGACATAATAGCGGGCAATTTGACCTCCCTGCCGCAACCGCATTTCCCCGAATCCCATGCGGCCGATCAGCGGCGCATGGTCCGGGGCGATGCCGATTTCGCCGTCGTACAGCGGCAGGGCCACGAAGTCGACGGCTTGCTCAATGGCCTTACGCTCCGGCGTGACGACGATGCAGTGCAGTTGATCGGTCATGTCAATACCTGTCCGGGCAGATGTTTCCTAACGTCGGCTATCTCCATTGTACAACGCCGTTCTGCGCGCCCGGTTGTTCAATGCTTTCAGCAAGCTTAGTCCAACAAAGACGGCTATCGTGCGGTCGCTTTGGCCAGCATCTTTCGCGCCTGTTCATCCGCCTGGTCGATCACACCGACGTACATGAACGCTTGTTCGGGAAGATGGTCCCATTTTCCATCGCAGATCTCCTCAAAGCTGCGGATGGTTTCCTGCAGGGGAGTGATCTCGCCTTTCTTGCCCGTGAAAACCTCGGCGACCAAGAACGGCTGCGACAGGAACCGCTCGATGCGCCGCGCGCGATGGACGACCAGTTTGTCTTCATCGCTCAGCTCGTCCACGCCCAGAATCGCGATAATCTGCTGCAGTTCACGGTACCGCTGCAACGTGCGTTGCACGCGACGGGCCACCGCATAGTGCCGCTCGCCGACGTACTGAGGGTCCAGGATGCGGCTGGACGACGCCAGCGGATCGATCGCGGGGTAGATGCCTTTTTCGGAAATCGAACGTTCCAAGTAAATGAACGCGTCCAACTGGCCGAAGGCCGTCGCGGGAGCGGGGTCCGTCGGATCGTCGGCCGGGACATACACCGCCTGGACGGACGTGATCGCGCCCTGTCGGGTCGAGGCGATCCGTTCCTGCAGGGCGCCCATTTCCGTGGCCAACGTCGGCTGATAGCCGACGGCCGAAGGCATCCGGCCGAGCAGTGCCGACACTTCGCTGCCGGCCTGCGAAAAGCGAAAGATATTGTCGATGAACAGCAGCGTGTCCTTGCCGGTCGTGTCGCGAAAGTACTCGGCCATCGTCAGCGCGGACAAGGCCACGCGGAGCCGCGCGCCGGGGGGTTCGTTCATCTGGCCGAAGACCATGCACGTCTGCTCGATCACCTTGCGGCCCGTGTCGCCGATGGCGGCTTCCTGCATTTCCAGCCACAGATCCGTGCCCTCGCGGGTCCGTTCGCCGACGCCGGCAAACACCGAGGAACCGCCGTGCGCCGAAGCGATGCGGGCGATCAACTCGGTCAGGATCACCGTCTTGCCCAGTCCGGCTCCGCCGAACAATCCCGCCTTGCCACCGCGCACGAACGGAGTCAGCAGATCGATGACCTTGATGCCGGTCTCGAACAGCTCTGTGTTCGTCGACAGGTCGTTGATCTTCGGCGCTTCGCGATGGATCGGCCAATAATCCGAAGCTTCGACGGGGCCCAGCTCGTCGACCGGTTCGCCCAACAGGTTGAACACGCGGCCCAGCGTTGCCTCGCCGACCGGAACCGACACGGGCCGGCCCGTATCCACGCATTCCATCCCGCGGATCATGCCGTCCGTGCTGCCCAGCGCGACGCATCGCACGCGCCCGCCGCCCAAATGCTGCTGGACTTCGCCGGTCAGGCTCAGGCGGATGCCTTTCTGCTCGGAAGTGATCCGCACGGCATTGTAGATCGCCGGGAGCTGGTCTTCGGGATACTCGGCGTCGAACGTCGAACCGATGACCTGGGTGACGCGGCCCACGTTCTGTTCTGCGGTTGCTGTTGTCATGCCTGTACTCTCGGACGGCACACGGTGTGTGCCTGTTACTTGGGCTGGTTGCTGGCACACGGAGTGTGCCGACTACGATCCTTACGTGTTTTTCAGCGCCTCGACGCCGCCGATAATCTCCGAAATCTCTTTGGTGATCTGCGACTGACGGGCCCGATTATAGGCTCTTGACAATTGCCGGATCATGCCCGTTGCATTTTCCGTGGCCGATTTCATGGCCACCATTCGCGCAATTTGCTCGCTCACGCCGGCGTCGAGAAAGCACTGAAACAAGCGCACCTGGAAACTCGCCGGGACGACTTCCTCCAGGATGCTTTCGCCGGAAGGCAGGAATTCGTATTGCCGGGCTGCGCGAGGCGGAGCCGCGGCGCCGGCGGTGTCTCTCGCCGCGGTCAGTCCGCTCAACGGCAGGAGAGTTTCCACCACCGGCACTTGACGGGAGGCGTTCAGGAACTTGGTATACACCACGTCGACCCGGTCGAGCTGTCCCTGCGCATAGGCCTCCAGATAGCGATTTGCGATCGCGACGACGTCCTGAAACTTGGGTTGATCGTCGAACTGAAGATACGTCTGGGCCAGCGCGATATGGCGGAAGCGGAAGCCTGAGATGCCGCGTTTGCCCGACACCTCGAGCTGGACCGACGGAATTTCCCTCAGCAGCTCCTCGCGGCGGGGAAACGCCAGCCGCAGGACGCCCGAGTTGTACCCGCCGCACAATCCGCGATTGGCCGTCAGGACCAACAGAACGGCGCGTTCGGTCCGGTCGCGAGATTCCAGCAGCGGATGCCGCACGCTCTGCCCCGATTGCGCGAGTTCTGACACCAGTTGATTCAGCCGCTCCGAGTATCGTGCCGCGGCCGTAGCGCGGTCCATGGCCCGGCGGAAGCGGGCGGTTGCGATCAACTCCATCGTGCGCGTGATCTTGCGGATGTTGCCGATGGATTTGCGGCTGCGATCGAGTTGGCGGGCGTTCGACATACGTGAACTCAAACGAAAAACGGGTCCATCATTGAATACTGGCGGCGGCGGGCGCGTTACGCCGGCTTCTCACGCTCGGTATTCGTCATGCCCGGCTTCTGGCCGGCCGTGTCCTGGCTCTTGAATTCCCGGATGGCCGCGACGACCTCCACTTCGGCGTCGCCGCCGATGTCCTTGAGTTCGTCCAGCGACTTCCACAAGCCGGGTTTGTGAAAACGCACGAAATGCAAGAAACGCTCTTCCCAATCCCGCACGTCGTCGACCCCCACGTCATCCAGATATCCCTGGGTGCCCGTATAGATGCTCAAGACCTGATCGACCACGTGCATCGGTTTGTACTGGGGTTGCTTCAACAACTCGACCATTCGATAGCCGCGGTCCAGGCGGGCTTGAGTCGCGGCATCCAATTCGGTGCCCAACTGAGCGAAAGCTTCCAGTTCGCGGAAGGATGCCAGGTCCAATCGCAAGCCGCCGGCCACGGACTTCATCGCCTTGATCTGGGCTTTGCCGCCGACGCGAGAGACCGAGATGCCGGCGTTGATGGCCGGCCGCTGGCCGGCGAAAAACAAATCCGGCTGCAGGTAAATCTGGCCGTCCGTGATGGAGATGACGTTCGTCGGAATGTACGCGGAAACCTCGCCTTCCAGAGTTTCGATGATCGGCAGTGCCGTCAGGGAGCCGCCGCCGAGTGCGTCGGACAGCTTGGCCGAACGCTCCAGCAACCGGCTGTGACAATAAAACACGTCGCCGGGATAGGCTTCGCGCCCCGGAGGCCGCCGCATCAGCAGCGACAACTCGCGGTAAGCTACCGCTTGCTTCGAAAGATCATCGTAGATGATCAAGGCATGCTCGCCCTTGTACATAAAGTACTCGGCCATCGCCGTGCCGGCGTAAGGGGCGATGTATTGCAGCGGAGCGGGCGTGCTGGCTCCGGCCACGATCACCGTGGTGTAATCCATCGCCCCGTGGCTATGCAATTCGGCGATCACGCCGGCGACGGAAGAATCCTTCTGCCCGATCGCCACGTAGAAGCATTTCACGCCGGATTCCCGCTGGTTGATGATCGTGTCCAGCGCGATCGCGGTTTTGCCCGTGCGGCGATCCCCGATGATCAGTTCGCGCTGACCGCGGCCGATGGGCGTCATGGCGTCGATCGCTTTGATCCCCGTCTGCAGCGGCTCGCAAACCGGCTGCCGGTGGGACACGCCGGGGGCGATGACTTCGACCGGCCGAAACTCGGTCGTCGCGATGGGGCCTCCGCCATCGAGCGGATTACCCAGCGGGTCCAGCACGCGGCCCACGACGGCCTCGCCCACCGGAACCGACAGCAGCCGGCCCAGGGAGCGAACCTCGTTGCCCGCGGTGATCCCCAGGTGGTCGCCGAGGATGATCACCCCCACGCTGTTCTCTTCCAAATTGAACGCCAGCCCCCGGACGCCGTTAGGGAATTCGACCATCTCGCCGGACATGGCCCCGGACAGTCCGTAGACGCGGGCGATCCCATCCCCGGCTTCGAGGACCGTCCCCACCTCGCGAACGTCAAGTTGACTTTCGAACTGCTCGATTTCTTGCTGTAAAACCGAAGCAATTTCGTCTGCATTGAATCTCATGGATGCCCTCACAACAGGCGGCTCGGAAAACGCGTTCCCGTAGCCGCCGAGTTTCTCCTCTACGCTTCGGAACCCGTGTACGCCGCGGAGCCCGCAGATGCAAAACGGTCCAGCGACTCGCGCACCGCGCGCGCCACCTCGTCCAACGCCGATTCGCGCAGCCGGCTCAGCCCTCGCGCCACGCTGGCGTCATAGACCATGTCCCCGACGCGAATCACCAATCCGCCGATCAGACTCTCGTCCAGCCGCACAACGAGGTGGACGCGTTTGCCGAGCAGCGACTCCAAACGCCGCGTGACAAGCTCGTGAACGGCCTCGGACAGCGGCGCCGGCGTTCGCACCTGGACATCCACTCGGCCTTCCCATTCATTCAATTGCTGCCGCGCGGCCTTGCGAATGGCGCGCAGGCACGCGAACCGCCGATGCCGGCAAACCACCTTGAGAAAGTTCAGCAACGAAACGGACATGCGTCCGGCCAGCGCCTTGTCCAACAACCCCAGTTTGGCGGCGGCGGGCACGCGCGGGGACGTCAGCGCGGCCTCCAAACGCGGCGCGACGTCCAGCACTTCCGTGATAAATGCGTCCAACTCCTCGACGACCGCGGCGGCTTGTCCGTCCCGCGCCGCGGCGCCCAGCAGAGCCCGCGCGTACTGCTGCCCGAGGTGCTCTTGTCCCGAATCGAAAACAGTGGGTTGCCGGACAGGCTCGCTCATCGGTGCTGATCCGTTGCGGACTAATTCTGGCTGGGAAAGTTTTCCAGGGCCTCGACGATCAGGGCCGCGTGGTCCTGCGGATTGAGTTCTCGGCGGACGATTCGTCCGGCCAGCAAGACGGCCAAGTCGGCTGCTCGCTCGGCAACTTCGCGGATCGCCACGTTCTTGGCCGCTTGAATGTCGGCGATCGCCCGCTCCCGCTCGCGGGCGGCGGCTTCCTGGGCTTCGCGGCGGAACGTCTCCGCCGCGGCTTCCGCCGCACGGCGCGCCTGGTTCACCAACTCCTGGGCCTCGAGCGCGGCGGCGGCCAGTTTCTCCTGGTATAAACGCAACTGCTCCGCCGCTTGATCCGCGCTGCGTTGGGCCGCTTCCAACCGTGCCGCGATCGCCCGTTCGCGCCGATCCAAGCCGTCTCGAATCGAGCCCCACGCGAATCGGCTGAGCAACCAGAACAGCACCACGAACACGGCGAATGATGCCAAAGCCAAATCGTAACGCCATTCGATCGGGTTGTTCATCAGCGGCCCGGCGTTGGCGTGGCTCAGGTCGTACGGATCATGGCCGTGATCGCCGTGGCCGTGATCAGATGCCGCTTCGACTTGACCGGCTGCCGTACCCGCGCCCGGAGGCCCGACGGAACGTGGGTTCTCCTCCTCTACGGCATGCAGCGCCGCCCCGGCCGCAAGCCACGCGGCAAGCGCGGCCATCCACAGACCAAGAAAAAATCGAAATGTCACAGAACTATCCTCTGCACGCCTGCGCCTGGAACGTTAAAACAACATACAAATCAGCAGGGCGAAGAAGGTGAATCCTTCGATCAACGCGGCCGCGATGATCATCGCCGTTTGAATATTGCCCGCCACCTCCGGCTGGCGCGACATGCCCTCATAGGCGCTGGAGGCCAGCTTGCTAATGCCGTACGCGGCTCCAATCACCGTGAGGGCGACGCCGAAATACTTGGAAAAAATCTCGGTATGGCCCATGCCGTTGGCCGTATCAGCGGCCAGCACGGGAGCGGCGGTCAGCATCAAGACACCACAAGCAACCAGCCACGATTTTGCAAATTTGTTCACGGAAACCATTCTCCTTTTTCTGTAAGAATCAACGCTGCGTCTCACTCACCGCCGCCGGTCATCAATGGTGATGAACGGCTGCCCCGATGAACAAGGCGGACATGAACGTGAAAATGTACGCCTGCAGAAAAGCCACGAACAACTCCAAGCAACTGAACAACGCCGAAGACAGGACGGCCACGATCGCGGTGCCCAGCCAAAGCCAGGACGGAAGCTCTACGAAATTGGCCGCCGCCGTCGCCCCAAAGCCCAACCCCAGGATCCCGAGCAAGACCAAATGCCCAGCCACCATATTGGCCAGTAGCCGGATAGCCAGGACCGAATGTTTGATGACCAGCCCCACCAACTCCAGCACCAGCAACATGGGTTTGATCACGATCGACATGATCAAGGGCAGAGACATCTGCGGCACCTGATTGGCAAAAAAACCCGCCACGCCGAATTTCTTCATTCCGGAAAGCGTGCCTGCGGAGAACGTAATTGCAGCGAGCGCCGTCGTCACGCCAAACGACCCCGTCGGCGAGCCAACCCAAGGCAGCAGGCCGCACAGGTTGCAGCCCAGCACGAACATGAAAATCGTCCACAGCAACGGCACAAAACGGTCGCCGTCATGCTTGCCGATCGCCGACCGGGCCACGTTGTCGCGAAGGTAGATCAGGAAGACTTCGAGCAGATTCCAAAGTCGTCCTCGCGGCGGATGGCCGGTCGCGACCTTCCGTCCCAACCATGCAAAGACTGCCAATAGCACCAAGGCGACGGCCACTTCGATGACCAGAAACTTGGAAATGCAGATGCCTGACTCGGGTTCGTACAGGTTACGCAGGGTGGCGCCCGGCGGCTGCGGAATCAGGATCTTGCCGCTCAAGCGATCGTTGTACGCCGAAATCTTCTCGGCGGACCAATCGACGGCGGACGCTTTGTAGGCGGCCACATCGCCGGCCGTCTGCTTGATTTCGGCCCATCGCTGGGGAAAGCTCGCGTCTTCCCACTTGAGGCTGAACCACGCGTGAGGCCGCGGCGTCGCTTGCAGATACTGCGTAAAGGAAATGGCGGATCGGGATGAATCCGCCCTGGTCCAACGGACGTACGCCTCGCGAGTTTGCCGGTCGGCCTCCTGCAGCATTACGTCCAGCGGCTTTCCGAAATTTGCATGATCCCCACGCCATGCGAGGTATTCCTCTCGCAATTGCGGCCACGACGGCGCACCGTCAATCTCCGCCAACGCCTCGTACAGCCGCTCTGCTTCCCAAGCCTGGAACTCTGGGTCTAGGCGTACCCACACATCGGGGAACTCGGCTTTGGTTCGAAAGCGAGCCTGCCAGAGGAGCTTCGGCACCTCGAAATAATAGGAATCCTTGATGTGAAGTACGGACGATGCCATCTGACTTTAGACGCCTTGCCTACGCGATTCTTCCTCGGTGCCCGCTTCTGGATGATTGCTCCGCCCCGCCCGGTCCCGGGAGGCGGCTCCTGGATTCGCCGCAATATGTGCCGACGTCAGCCGCACCAGAAGCCATGTTTCCGCCACCAGCATCAGCAGATAATATCCCAAAATCATGAGCGGCGCGCCGGCTGCGACCAACGGACCGCCCCATACCAGCACAACAATGCATGCCGTCAAAGGCACGCCCATTCGAATGAGCATGCCCAGCAGAATTCTGGGGACCGCCTGCGGCATCCGGCCCACGGGTCCGACCACCAACAGACTGGCCACCGCTCCGCCGCAACAAACACTGGCTGCTAGTAGAGCTGCTAAGATACCCGCTGGGCCGCTGCGCGCGTAGCCCACGGCGATCAAGAAAGGCAGCGTGACTGCGGTCAGCAGCACGAGCCGCCAGCAGGCTCGGCGCATCGCGGCGGTGCTGTCGGAGGGAGGCATATTCACGGGAGCTATCCTGCAGATTACGAGCGCCGGTCATCGTTGTCGTTCACCTGCCTGCGCGACCGCCCCACCACGCCCGTGAGCGTCAGCAAGTGCCAGAATCCCAGTAGGGGGCCCAGCACTGCCCCCACGATCGTCCACGCGGATGTGCCCCAGCGCTGATCCAGCCAGCGTCCGAGAATAACCGGTAGAATGACTTCAAAAGCCAGACCTATGACCTGAGACGCCCAAAAGGCGGCTATCGCCATCGGAGGCCGATCGTCGTCAGGAGTATTCACACTCCGAGGTAGTGAATCGTGATGGTTAGGTGTGTCGAAGGAACCGCAAGAGACACTGCGTCCAGCCGCAAGGCTGGACGGTCGGCGATCTTCGATGCACCGCGCTTGTCAGTTGCCCCACTCTATATGACAGGGTGGCCATGGTCAACGGACTGCCGTGGTAAAATCGGCAATTTCTCGACGGTTCAATCGTCCTCAAAAGCGGAAGCAGAATACCGCCGCCGACGGCGCGTCGCGGGCCGAAGGCGGCCCCGCGGATGCTCGCCTTCGACAAACCAATAACCGGCTAAAAGACGGTAGAAAGCCAGAATAATAAAGGCGCCGCCGGTGGCGACGGCGAATCCCATCGGACTGATCGGCGTCACGCGCTGGCCTTCGACCAGGAACGAGAGAATCCCGCATCCGATCACCGTGCCGCCGATGCCCATAGCCAGCGTCGCGATCGCACCTCCGGGATCTCGACCCGGCATGATGGCCTTTGTCAGCAAGCCGACGATGGTTCCAAAGCCGATCCACACTAAGATATCATTTATCAGCTGCTGGATCGTTTGCAGCGTATCCGCGTTGGTGTCCACGTCAAGGCTCCCAGTGTCAACCGAACAACCGCCATGGTCGTGCTCGGCATTCCGGCCAGGATCCACATCAGGCCCCACGCCGGCCAAGAAATGAAAAAGCTCCCGGAAGCCACGGTATCCCAGGGGGGCAAAGGATTCCGAACTTGCTCCGGGAGCGATTGGACGATCAACCACCGACTTCGTGCGGGTGGCAGCCGGTCCGCAGATTTTCCTCCGTCGCCGCGCTGGCCGAGGTGCGTCCACCAGCCTCCATGCCGGCTTCCAGCCTCGTGATCCGCAGAGACACGGCTCACCGTGCTCCGGATGCAGGATCGTCGCTACCAGCGACCGAACATCACGCGAGCTTCGCCGGACCAGCGCCGCAGAATCCCCAAGAGTTCTCGACGCCGCATCCGCTTTTGCATTGCTCATCGTGACGAGGCGGAAAGATAGGGCATTCTCCAGAACCGGTCAAGAGCGTTTTCGAGAATTCTCTTCCGCTTCGTTACGGGCGTGGTATCGGGGCGCGTGGGACCGGGGCAACGTTTCCCACTGGCGACGGGAAACACGCATCCCAAGAAAAATTCCATCGACGTTTCGTTTTCAATTTGACAGCGGGTGCCAGTGACATAGGTTTCGTTTGTAGGATCTAAGGTGCCAAACGCATCTGGATTCTGCGGCGTCCCAAGCAATTGCCATTTCCGACGCGTACCCGGGACCGCGGTCTGTGGATGGCAATCCGGATTGGGCCGCCATGTGTCTGCGGCCTTCGATTCCCCGACAAAGGCAAACCAGTCGCAAGGCTGGGACGCAAAGCCAAGGGTCGCGCCGGCGTGTCCGGCGCGGCAGCCTGGTTGCCGAAGGGACAAATGTGTTTTTCGACGGTGGCGAGCCACGGTCTGAAGGACAGGGGAAGAGAGGCGTTTCGTGTGCAAGTCCTTTCAAACCCGGCTGCACGGCGGAAAACACTCCGCCCCCCTGCGGCCCCGACTACAGTGGAGTTTCCTATGAAAAGTCTGACTTTGAAGATTCGTGGTTTTCTGAGTTCCGAGGATGGCGCAACCGCCGTCGAATATGCCGTGATGGTCGCCCTGATCATCGCCGCGTCGATCGCAACCATCGGCACGATGGGGCAAGGCGTGAAGAACACGTTCGATAACGTCAACGCCACCATGCCGTAGTCTTCGTGCGATCTGCCCGCTTGCGCGAAAAAACGCCAACGAGATCCAACCCCGCCCAGCGGTGCCCGTCCGGCCCCGCTGGGCTTTTCGTTTCGAAGCAGTCCAGCGCGCCCTGGCACGGGACAAACGTGCGGCCGTTCGCGCGACGCGCTGAATGCTCTGCGAACCGCTCCTCCCTCCTGGTCTCGTCAGCCGGCATCGCCTACAATTCCGGCGTGCGGGTTTTCAGCGCGGCCGGATGCATCGGCAAGGCAGCGCGCCGGAAAACGCGAAACAACCCCCTTGAGAGGAGTCCCAACCATGTTGACGTTGCGCTCAAAAAACCTGCCCCTGGCGGTGCTTGCTCTACTCGCTTTTCACGTCGCCTGGACCGCGCCGACCATCCTGCCGGCCGCCGAAAAACTGCCTCGGTGCTTCTTCGATATCGCCGCGGACGGAAAGCCCCTCGGGCGAATCGTGTTCGAACTGCGCTCGGACGTCGTACCGAAAACGGCAGAAAATTTTCGAGCGCTCTGCACCGGCGAAAAGGGCTTCGGCTACAAAGGTTCCACGTTCCATCGGGTGATTCCCGGCTTTATGTGTCAGGGCGGCGATTTCACGCGGCACGACGGCACGGGTGGCAAGTCGATCTACGGCGAGAAGTTCGCGGATGAAAACTTCAAGCTCCTCCACACGGGTCCGGGGATCCTCAGTATGGCCAACGCCGGTCGCCATACCAACGGCTCGCAGTTCTTCCTCTGCACCGCGCGAACGCCTTGGCTCGACGGCCGGCACGTCGTCTTTGGGGCGGTCGTCGAGGGCATGGACGTCGTCAAGAAAATCGAGAGCTTGGGGACTGAATCCGGAAAGACTCGCGCAAAGATCGTAATCGTCGATTGCGGCCAACAGTAAACAACGCCGCCGCTCCGGCTTGCCCGCTGCCGAGCCTACGGCCGTTCGCGGCTTGCGGCCATACATGCGTCCCCCGCCGCGAAGCGTTCTGGCCGTCAACCGTCTGGCTGGCGGCAAAACGTGGCGGTTGGCGAGCCTGATTTTTTACACCGCGGCGGAAGACTCGCCCGCCGGTGTGCCGAATGCCTCGAATGGGAGGATTCGCGCCCTTCCCGAATGCCTCGGTTCGCCAACCGGCGTTGTGGCATTCAAGTCTGCTTGTCCTGGGGAGGTTCTCGTGCACCCGCACGGTTTGCCGTGCGCGGGCTGAGGAACTTTGACGCCTGCCGAACGTTGACCGGTTCGCGCGGTCATAAGGCGACTGCAGCAATCCTCAAAGGAAGGGAGGATTGCCCGTCGATAGAGAACGCATGGCGCGCCTCCAACACGTCACGAGCCCCCCTGCAACTGCACTTCATCCAACCGCGAAAAGGAGAATCTCCAGTGATGAGAAAGGGATTTCTACTGTCGGCATTACTCATGCCGCTTCTGTTCACCGCAACGGTCCGAGCGGACGGTCCGAATCTGGGCGGTCAAGATTTGCTCTGTTCGGAATATCCTACCAGTAACTGGTATGCCGGCTTCGACGCCGCCATCCTGAAGCCCCATCTCGGCAGCATTTCGGTCGGCGACTTTGGGCTTGGGATTCCCTTGATCGACATCACCCCGCAGCACGATCATGAGTTCACGCCGCGCATCTGGCTGGGATGGGACAACGAGGAAGGGATCGGCGCCCGCCTGCGGTATTGGCAGATCGATGCCGATGCCACGCAGACCTTTGACGGCGGCGGGCCGTTTGGGATTGCAGGAACTCAGTCCTGGGTCGAGGCCCACACCTTCGACGCGGAAGCGACGCTGCGCGGCTGCTTGGGCAAGACCAACTTCCTGCTGGCCGGCGGTTTCCGCTACGCAAAACTCGATACGGGCGTGGCCGTGTTCGGTTTCGAAGAGGGGGAATTTCTCCCCCTCGGCATGGACTTCGAAGGCGGTGGATTGACCGTCGCGCTGGAGGCGAATCGCCCCTTCGGCACACGCGGGTTCGCCCTGGTCGGCGGCGTGCGCCAGTCGTGGATCTACGGCGATACCGACGTAAACATCGCCGATCTTCCTATCGCTGTGCGGTTCCAGGACCACATGATGCAGATCAGCGAAGCAAATTTGGGAATCCAGTGGTCGCGGTGCCTCGCTCGCGGAGCCACTTTGACGGCCGCTGCCGTTTGGGAAGTTCAAGCCTGGGAATGGGCGCCGCTGGCCGGCCTCGTGCACCAGGACGTCGGTTTCTCCGGACCGACGTTTTCCGTGAGCCTGATGCGTTAAGAGCGATCCCCGGCCTCTTCTGCCATGCGATGGGCCGGCTCGAACCGAACGGTTCGGGCCGGCTCTTTTTTCTTCGCGCGAAACCGATTCCCGCGTGCCCGATTATCAGCGGTCGCCATCAGGACACCAGTCGTGCTCCGCATTCGCCGTCAGCATCCGCCGCAATCGCCGGCGGCCTCCGCACTGGGCATCCGCCGTGCTCCGGCATCCTCCATTTCTTGCAGTGCCCGCGCCGCGTCGGCGGGCTGCAGGTTCACGCCCCGGCAGCCGTCTTCGATGACGCATACCCGGAAGCCAAGTTGGAGTGCATCGCGGACCGAAAACCGGACACAATAATCCGTCGCCAAGCCCGCGATAACAAGCTCGGTGGCGCCACGCGCCTGGAGAAATTCGCCCAGTCCCGTGGATCGCAGGTGGCCGTTGTCGAAAAAACCGCTGTAGCTGTCGATGTCGCGATCGGAGCCCTTTCGGAATACGTGTGCGATCCGGTGGATCGCCAAGCCGGGCGCAAATTCGGCGCCCCAGGTTCCTTGGACGCAGTGATCCGGCCACAAAGTCTGCGGCAAGCCGCACAGTTGGATCGAATCGCCGGGCTGCCGGCCCGGATGCTGACTCGCAAAACTGCGGTGGTCCGGCGGATGCCAATCTTGCGTGGCGACGACCAGGGAAAAACGCTCCAGCAGCCGATTCGCTACGGCAACCACCTCGTCACCCGCCGGCACCGGCAGCGCGCCGCCCGGCAGAAAGTCGTTTTGGATGTCGACTAAGATCAGCGCTTGCATAAACTCGTCCTCCGGCAGACGCTTGGGCGGTTTGGGGTCGGGCGTTCAGAATTCAATTTTGGCCGATAGAGAGTCCAACCATCGAGCCGAGCCGTGGTCGGCCAAAATTGAATTTTGAACGCCCGTCCCCCTGCGAGCCGGGCTGTGCCCCTCCGAGAACTGCGATCTCACATCCCTTCTCCGCCGTCGCGTTCGAATTCGTGAACCTGCAGCATGCTGGGCGGCGGCAGCGGCTCGGCACGCGGCCGGTCGCGATGGGATGGCAGCGTCTCCCAACGCAGTACGTATTGCATCTGCGGATCGTCGCCGCTGCCCAAGTCCGGTGCCGTGCGGACGCCCATCCCGGGCCAGTCGGACCGGACGCGAGACGTTTCCGCCGACCACGGTCGCTCGCGCGGGGCCGAGCCCGCGGCACGTAACGTGTCGGTGTCCAGCCGCCAGCGTCCGGAACCATGCCGGGCGTGATGGTACGTCTGCGTCAAGCTGCCGTCGGAACCGGCCGTGACGGGGCCGAAGCCGATCTCGAAAACGATCGAGCCGCCGCCGCTGAATTCCCAGCGATAATCCCAGTGGCTGGTTTGATAGATCCGCCATCGGTCGTCTTCGCGGCGCGCGTTGTACAACTGTGTCTTGCCCGCCGCGTCGAATTTGTGATAGCTGATGACGACCCTTCCGAGCGCGTCGAACCCGAGCACCGTGTTGCCGTTGATGATCCCGCCGCCGGGCGGGACCGGATCGACGATCTCGGCCGTGGCCAGCGAAATCGGCAACTGCAGCCGACGGCCGCCGCTCGTCTCCCAATGCTTCAAGTCTCGGCTGCGAGCGTAGCACAAGTCGTGATTAGTCGCGCAATCCGGCGTGTCCCGCCAAACCCAGCACAGGTGAAAGTCGCCCGCCGCATCCCGCACCGGGCCGTGGAAGTATGCATTGCGCTGCCCTTCGCCGGCGAACAGCGGCTCGTCCAACAGCCGCCGCCAAGTCCGCGTCTGCAACTCGTAAACGTTGAAGAATTGGTCCCCGCTGCCGCTGCGTCCGTCGCGATAAGTGAAAATCAGTTCGCCCTCCGCGCCGGTCAAGAACCGCGGATACGTACAGCGTTGTTCGTTACGGCCGACCATCGCCGGCACACGCTCGAAACTGCTGGCGTCGAGCGGCTGCTGGGCGCGGAAGTAAATCAGCGGCACGCAATGCATATTGCCGCTCAGGTGCAGGTGCCCGTCGCGGTCGGCGGCCAGCGTCACGTAGTTATGACTGTCCCAGCCCAAATGCGACGGTAAACGGTGGAAATCCCAGTCCGTAGAACCCACCGAGCGGACAGCTACCGTCAGCTGGCGGTCCGCATCAAAAAAAGCCACGAATTGCCGCGCCCCGCACGTCAGCAGGGCGAATCGGACCGGATGCCCCGACCAAACCGGCGCCACGTCGACGACGCGGCGCGCGCGAGATTCGGCCGCCGGCACAAGCGGCGCCGACAGGAGCAGGCAAACGGCGAACCAGAAGGTCGGCGAACCGGTGGCGCTACATGTCACGGGGAACTCCTTGGGTAATTCTATCGGATCTGCGTTGAACGGCGAACGGCGAATGCGTATCTTATAAACGGGTTGTACGAAACGAGGCCGGCTCGACAGGCAACTCGACAGGCAAGAGGGAGAGGATTCATGAGTCAACACCAGAACAGCGTATCAGAAGTTTGTCCGCCCCGGCAGCCCCGCTCCGCCGAATCGTCGCCGCAGCGGATCGGCGACCGCCGCGAGTTTTTCAAGACAATGGGCACGCTTTCGGTCGGCTTGTCGCTGGCGCACCTCGGGACCGGCGCCGCCGCATCGGCCGACGCGGCGAAAGTGCCGCAAATTCCCTTCGGCAAAGTCCGCTTGTCGCGGCTGATGTGCGGCTCGAATCCGTTCAACGCCGGCTCGCATTTGTCCACGTTCGTCAACCAGGAGATGCGCAGCTACTATACGCCCGAGCAGATTCTCAAGACGTTGCGGCGATGCGAAGAAGCCGGCATCAACGGCTGGCAGATTTCCGGACTGCACAATCTGGACCTGTATCGGCGGCTGATCGACGAAGGCGGCCGGATGCACATCATCTCGCTAGGGCGCAATCCGGCGGAGTTGCCTGCGCTGGCTCAAGGCGGCTGTCTGGGCGTGGCGCATCACGGCGAGGTGACCGACCAATTGTTCAAAGCAGGCAAATTGGACGAGGTACACGAGTTCCTCAAGCGGGTCCGGGATGCGGGCATGATGGCCGGCATTTCGACGCACATGCCGGCGGTCGTCGACGCGGTCGAATCGAAAGGCTGGGAGCCGGACTTCTACATGACGTGCGTGTACGAGCGGAACCGCAGCAACGAGGAGCTGAAAAATCTACTGGGCTACGTCCCCTTGCCATCCCGTGAAGTCTATTTAGAGGAGGATCCGCCGCGGATGTACCAAGCGGTCCGCAACGCGCCGCGGCCCTGTCTGGCGTTTAAAATTCTGGCCGCCGGCCGCCTCTGCGACCGCAGGGACACGGTCGAGCGGGCCTATCGCGAAGCGTTCCAAGGGATCAAGCCCAGTGACGGCGTCATCGTCGGCATCTACGACCGCTACAGCGACCAGGGCGGCGAAGGCGCGGCGTGGACAACTCAGTACGCCTGAGCAGAGATGCTTCAACCCGGACATCCTCCTATCCCGAACCTGGCCGTGCGGCAACGCGCGACGTAGATTTCCGGAAGGATCGCGAGTGCCATGAACACGACCGTCGCGGTGTACGACACCAAGCCCTATGATCGCGCATCGCTGACCCGTGCCGAGGGTGCCGAGCAGATCGCTTGGCGATTCCTCGAGTTTCGCCTTGGGCCCGATGCCGTCCATGCCGCTGCGGGCGCGCACGCGGTCTGCGTGTTCGTCAGCGATTGCGCCAGTCGCCCGGTCCTGGAGAAGCTCGTAGAGTACGAAGTCCGACTGCTGGCCCTTCGCTGCACGGGTTTCAACAACGTGGACCTCGACGCCGCCAAGGCTTTGGGGCTGGCCGTCACGCGTGTCCCGATCTATTCTCCGTATGCGGTTGCCGAGCACGTGGTGGCGTTGCTGCTGACGCTGAACCGCAAGATTCATCGGGCCTACAACCGGGTGCGCGAAATGAATTTTGCGCTCCAAGGTCTCGTCGGCTTCGATCTGCACGGCAAGACCGCAGGGATCATCGGCACGGGCAAGATCGGGCGGATCACGGCCCAGATTCTGCGCGGCTTCGGCATGAGAGTGCTGGCCTACGATCCGGCCCCCAGCCATGCGTGGGCGAAGCAACATGCGGTCGAGTACGTGGATTCGGAAACGTTGGCGGCCGGCAGCGATGTCGTCTCGTTGCATGTCCCGCTGACGCACGAAACCCGGCACTTGATCCGCCGCGAAACGCTGGCGCGAATGAAGCCCGGGGCGATCCTGATCAACGTCAGCCGCGGCGCATTGATCGACACCACGGCATTGATCGAGGCGTTGAAATCCGGCCAGCTGGGAGGCGTGGCGCTGGACGTGTACGAAGAGGAGGAAGGCATCTTCTTCGAGGATCTCTCCGGCGTCGTGCTCCAGGACGATGAACTGGCCAGGCTGCTCACCTTTCCCAACGTGCTGATCACGTCGCACCAAGCGTTCCTGACCCACGAGGCGTTATCGGACATCGCCCGCACCACGGTCGCCAACTTGCGAGCGCTGGCGGCCGGGCAACCCTTTGTCGAAGGATCCGTGTTGACATGATGCCGTGCTCGCTGTCCGCCCACAAAACCAAGATCGTCGCCACCATCGGTCCGGCTTCGGATGCGCCCGAAATGCTCGAGCGGCTGATCCGCGCGGGAGTGAACGTCGCTCGGCTGAATTTTTCGCATGACGACTTCCGCGGGCACGCCGACCGTATCGCCCGCATCCGGGCGGCCGAGCGGGCGACCGGCCGCCGGGTGGCGATCATGGCCGACCTGCCCGGCCCCAAGATGCGACTCGGTTCAATAGACCCCGAGCCGGTGGAGCTGTATCCGGGCGATGCCCTGACGCTGACGGCAGACGACGTCGTCGGCGATGCGGCGCGGATCTCCATGAGCTTTCCGTTGCTGCCTCGCGTCGTGAAGCCCGGCGACCGGCTGTTCCTGAACGACGGCTTGGTGCAATTGGTGGTCGAGGGCGTGCTGGGCAACGAGGTGCTGTGCCGGGTCATCGTAGGCGGCGAACTTCGTTCGCGCAAGGGCCTCAATCTGCCGGGCATCCGCTTGGGGATCAGCGCCTTTACCGACCACGACCGCGCCTGTCTGGAATTCGCGCTGGCCGCCGGTGTGGACGCCGTCAGCCAATCGTTCGTGGAATGTGCGGCGGACATCGCGGCGGTGCGCGAGGCGGCTCAAGCCGCCGGCCGGCAACCGTTCATCATCGCCAAGATCGAACGGGCCGACGCCTTGACGAATTTCGACGAGATTCTCCCGGCGGCCGATGGGATCATGATCGCCCGCGGCGATCTGGGCGTCGAAGTGCCGATCGAGGAAATGGCCATTCTGCAGAAACAGTTGATCGCCAAAGCCAGCCTGGCCGGCAAGCCCACGATCACCGCCACCCAGATGCTGGAATCCATGACCGCCAGCCGCCTGCCCACCCGGGCCGAGGCCACCGATGTCGCCAACGCCATCCTGGACGGGACCGACGGGATCATGCTGTCCGCCGAATCGGCGATGGGCAGGTATCCCGAGGAAGCGGTGGCCATGCTGGCCAAGATCGCCGCTTATACTGAGAAGCATCGCCCGCCCACCCGCTTGGACGATCTGCGGACGACGCTACGGCAATCGCGGCCGGCGACAACGGCCGAAGCGATCGCCGCCGTGGTCGAGAACGCCTTGGAAACCGTGCCGTGCGCCGCGGTCTTTGTGCCCACCCACACCGGCACCACGGCCCGCATGATCTCGCGATTCAATCCGCCCGTCTGGATCGTGGCCTTCAGCCGCGACCGTGCGGTCTGCCAAGCCCTGACGTTCGCCTGTGGCGTTCATCCGGTCGAGCTGGCCGAGGATCCGGACTGCTGGCGAGACTTTGCCCACGCCTGGCTGCACGAGCACCAGTTGCCCGGCGATATCGCCATGTTGGTCGCCGGTCCCTCGGATCGCCACCCCAGCGCGAATCACCGCATCGAGTTCCTGCGAGCGTCCCGGGGAACGACAGAACGCTGAATCCACGAACATTCGTCGGAGGAACCAAAGGGGCCTTGAAACGCTCCCTCGATGAAGTCACACGGTTTGGCGCGAAGCCGCGATCAGCGGTGCTGCGCCTTGGGCCAACAGCTCGGCGGCGGCCCGCTCGCCCAGCGCGGTTGCTTCTTCCCACGCGCCGGTCCGCGAGACGGCCACGCGCCGGCGCCCGTCGGGGCTGAGCACCACGGCGTCCAATTCCAGGCGGCCGTCGGCCGCACGAGCCCAGACGCCGACCGGCGCGAGGCAGCCGGTGTGCAAAGCGGCCAACAGGGCCCGTTCCGCCCGCACGGCGGCGTGCGTGAGCGGGTGATCCAAGGGCGCCAGCGCTTGAATGGTGAATGCGTCTCCGTCGCGAACCTCGATCCCCAGCGCGCCTTGACCGGCGGCGGACAACATCAATTCCAGGGGCAGAAGCTGCGTGATGCGATCCGTCAGCCCGAGACGCTTCAAGCCGGCTTCGGCCAGCACGATCGCATCGTATTGTCCCTCGTCCAGCTTCCGCAGCCGCGTGTCGACGTTGCCCCGGATGTCCCGGATCTCCAAATCCGGACGGGCGTACAGCAGTTGGGCGCCGCGGCGAACGCTGCCGGTCCCGATACAGGCACCGGCTGGCAATGCCTCGAAGCTGTCCCGATCGCGGCAGATCAAGACGTCGCGGATGCTCTCCCGCTCGGGCACGGCGCCCAGGCACAGACCGGGGACGCGTTCGGTGGGCAAGTCTTTGAGGCTGTGCACCGCGAGGTCGATGACGCCGTCCAGCAACGCGTTCTGCAGTTCCTTGGTAAAGAGTCCCTGTCCGCCGATCGCCCCCAGCGGCCGCGCGGAGACATCGCCCTGAGTCGAGACGTGGATCAATTCGACCTGGACGCCGAGCCGGGCCAGTTCCGCCGCCACCCATTCGGCTTGCCACCGCGCCAGCGCGCTGGCGCGTGTGCCCAGACGCAGGGAGCGTGCGCTGGCCGCACCGGGAAGCGGCGGCTGGGAATCACTCTGTTGCGAGGTGCCGTCCGGAGGCATACGTTCGTGCATCGTCGTCATGAACAGGATCCTAGTCGAAAGTGTCCGAGTTAATGGGCGGCTGCAGCGGCCGGTGCCGCGGCTCCACTGCAATTTCGGTGCCCAGCCGATACCCCATTCCCTCGCGGATCTGCTGGACGGAAGGAACCACGACGCCGCAGCTGACCAGATACTGAATCGCTTGGTCGACGGTCATGTTCAAGTCGAGCACCTCGCGTTTGCGGACGATGACCGTGAACCCCGTTCCCGGAATGGGCGACGTGGGGACCAGGACGCTGAGCATCGGTTCGTTGGCCGCAGCGCGGACGTCGAGCATGCCCTCGCCGGTCACGAAAGCGATCGCCCAAATGCCCTGCCGCGGATACTCGATGGCCACCACGCGATTAAATCCAATCTGCCGCTCGCTGAAGATGAAATCCGTCACTTGCTTGACCGACGAATACACGTTGCGGATCAGCGGCAAGCGATTGATCACGCCCTCGAACCACCTCCAGAGCCAGCGCCCGACGCCGGCGCCGAAGAATTTGCCGAGCACGTACAGGACGAGCACGAACACCGCCAAAAAGAGCGGAATAACCGTGCTGCGCCGCAGCCAGGTGACGCTGACATAGCGTTCGTAGTAGCCCAAAGCCGCTTGCGGCAGGACGGGACCGGGATTGGCTTTCACGTTTTCGTAAACGTAGGCGGGAATCCACTCGCCGGAATTCAACATCCGATAGCCGTCTTCTTCGGCGGCCACAGGTTTCTTCGTGCGGACGTCCCAGATGCTGGCGACGATCACGCTCCGGGCCGCATCTTCCACGGGCACCAGCACATAGGCCGAAATCAAGTTCCAGGCCCAGAGAAAAAATACGACCGTCAACAGAGGCGGCAAAACGACTCCCAGCCCGTGCAAGACGGCGCGGCGGAACGGCCGTCCGGCGGGCGCCGGTTTTTCGATTTGCGCGGGTTGTGGGAGGTCGGTCATTCTTGCACGCCGCTCATTGAAATTCGCCCCGGGCCGATCATGCCTGCCGATGTGCCAACCCCGCGCCGCGCGCGACGATGGCGACCGTCACGCGCGCCGCGCCGGCCCGCCGCAACGTGCGGGCCGCTTCGCTGGCCGTCGAACCGGTCGTCAGAATGTCGTCCACCAACAGCAGATGAGTGCCCAAGATATCATAATCGGGATTGAAGGCGAAGGCGTCTCGCACGTTCGCCGCGCGTTCGGACGGCATCAGCGTTCCCTGCTTCTGCGTCCGCCGGCGACAGGCGATCACGTCGTCGGCCCAGGGAACGCCCAGCCGTCTGCCCATCGCCTCGACCAGCAGGTCCGGGCCGTTGAACCCGCGCCACAGCCGCTTGAGCCAGTAGGAGGGCACGGGGACGAGCAGGTCCGGCGCCGCGTCGGCCAGCCCCTCGCGGACGCGGTCCGCCAGCAAATATCCCATCGACAGCGTCAGGGCTTCGTGGACCCGCTGCTTCATGCGAATCACGGCTTCGCGGAGCAAGCCTTGATAGATGCCCAATGCCAGGACCGCTTGAAAGTGATAGCGGCGGTCGCGGCAACGGGGACAGTCGTCCTCGACCACTTCCGGCCCCAAAGGGGCCGCGCAACGCGGGCAAACCGGCCCCGACAGCGTCCGGAACGCTTCGCGGCACCGTTCGCACAACAAGGGCGGATCGGCCGGCGACGGCAACTCGGCCCCGCAGGAATTGCACGCGGGCGGCAGCAGCAGATCGGCGCCCAGCGTCCAGCAACGGCGCACGTATCGGCGGATGCCGTTCCTCGAGCCCAGCACGTCAAGCCGCTGTGGCCATGCGCCGCCGATCGTCATCGCCTGACCCATCCTCATGCGAACAACAAGTCCTCGACCGCGTACCCCGTTCCCAGGCCGAAGACGCGATCGACGTTTTCCCGCAGCACGCATTTGCCCAAAGCCAGCGCCTGATCTTCGCTCCAGCCGCGATCGGCCACAAACCGCTCGGCCAGGACTTTGGCCAGCACGCGCTTGTACATTCGGAATTTGGGCAGGCCGAACTCCAGCTTGTACATATCGCTGTAATAGCCGATCTGCTTGGTCTGCGGCACCGCCTCCAGCCGCGCCGCCAGATCGCGTTCGATAAACGCCGGCGTGTTGGAATACCACCAATGGCCGTGGGGCACGACGTTGGGGAAAATCCAGGCGTAGCTGATCAATTCCTGGTTGGTCACGCTGGCCAGGACCGACGTGGGAAAGGTGACTTGAGCAAAGGTGTTGAACAGCTCGCGGTATTGGATCAGCGACACGCGGCTGTCGTACAGGTCCTGTCCTTGAAACACCCCCGCTTGGTACACGCGGCGGTTCACGCCGATCATCAGGTCGAACGGCAAGTGGAACTCGGTGCAGAATTCGGCCAAGGTCCAGAAGACAAAATTGGCAACGGCCTGGCGGCCCGAGAGCGACGCATCCGGTCCCGCGGTACACAGTTCCTTGATCGCCGTGTCGGCTCGGCCGGGCGAAACCTTGGCGGGCGCAAAATCGGGCGGCAAGCTGATGGCACAGGCTTTGGCGTTTTTGGCTTTGAAATGCTCGAAACGCTGCCCCACAGCGGCCCGCAACGAGCCGGTGTCGCCGACGGACATGCCGGCCGCCCGTTCCAGCCGCTCGCGGATTTCCGCATTGGCGAGCTGGAACACCAGATCGTCCGTCCGCAGGCAGGGAATGTAGATGTCCGTGTCAAACCCCTCCAGCGGATCGTCGAAATCGTTCGTCAGGAAAACGGCCTGCAGCTTGCTCTTTTCCAACACCTGCGGAGCCCAGTCGTCGGCGGCCATCCGCTCGGCCGCGGCATCGTACAGAGATTCCCAGTTGTCCGCCGAGATCCGCTCGTCCTGGAAGCCGAAAAACTCGCGGGCGATCTCCAGCAACCAGCTGTACTGAATGGTATTTTGCAGCGGCGCCAAATTGGCAAACAGCCGCGCGCATTTCTCCTTGGGATCCAAGCCCGGCTCTTCGATCTGCTCCTTCGGCATCCCTGCCGAGTGGGCGAGTTCCGTGTAGTAGTGATAGCCCAGAATATCGGCCGGCGTCGCCGACGCCGGCTGGAGGGCGTTGATGTGCGTGTGCGGATCGATCAAGACGATCGCATCCAGCTGTTCAAACAGGCGTTGTCGGAGCGCGTCGGACATGGTGTGCATCAGCCGTATTCGAGAAAGGGACGCCCGGCGAACGAGCAGAGCACGTGCTCTGTTCCCGCCGCCGTTATTGTGAGTATAAACAAGCCCCCATCCGGCATCAACAGCCGCTCATTCCAGCGGCGAGGCCCACCAGGGCAAGCTGATCCCGCCGTCGACCAGCATCGAAGCCCCGGTCATGTAGCCGTGCCGGGGATGGCACAACACCAAAATGGCGTCCGCGATCTCTTCCGCCGTGCCCATGCGGCCCAGAGGGATAATGTCGCCTGCACTGCGCAGCGATTCCTCCGTGGCAAACTTGCGTTCTCCGGGCGTATCGATCCAGCCGGGATGCATGATGTTCACGCGGATTCCAAACTTGGCCGCTTCGATGGCGGCCGTCCTGGCCATTTGATCCACCGCCGCCTTGGACATATTATATGCCATCGACTTGGGAACCGGGATGAAAGCATGCGGCGAACTGACCATCACGATCGCGCCTCCGGTCGCTTGGCCAATCATCCGCTGGGCGGCTGCCCGCAACAGGTAGAAAGCCCCCCACATAGTCACATCGACCGTCCGGCGAAAGCCCGCCATGTCGGCTTCGTAGAACGGTTCTCGGTCGCTGTAGGCCGCATTGCTCACGGCAATATCCACGGACCCGAACCGGGACACCGATTCGCCCACCAATCGCTCGACCGCCGCTTGGTCGGAGACATCGGCTTGCACCGAAATCGCCTGAGATCCTGCGGCCGACACGGCCTGAACGACTTCCTCGGCAGCTTGGGCGTGCTCGCGAAAATTGACCACGACGTTGGCGCCAGCACGTCCCAAAGCGATCGCCGTGGCACGCCCAATTCCCAGACTAGCCCCCGTCACAACAGCCGTTTTTCCTTGCAGATCTAAGCTCGACACGTCTATCTCCTATGCAAGAAAGGGTGGAACCGCGCGCAAACCTCTGTTGAAGCAATCGGCAGCGCGTTCGGTTTATTCTATCTTTTTCGTTTAAGCCTCTGGACCTTACGATCCATCAGGTTAAAATTTAGCGAAGCCACGGCAGCCAGTTCGCACCTGCATTGCGCAAACGAGCAATCTACATCAGCCCCGTAAAAGAAGGTATGCGAGCTTGCTGTGCCCGGATGCCCGTGGGTATTATCCTTCCCGGCTGGAAGACTAGCGAACCTGGGTAGTTTACTCGCAGTCCCTACGAACCCACAGCGCGTAATCTCTTACCAATTGTCTGCTTCGGGAAAACGTTTCGCACTTGAGTGGTACAATTGCTGGCCCTGATTGCTGGCACCTGATTGTGTTGACGAACGCGGTGAGCTGTCGCCTTTTAGCAGATTATTTTTGCATTGCACGCAACAAGGGTATGTTTAACGTGCTGGCTGAGCGCTTTTGAACGCCCCCTTGATGTCGAAGGAATTGTGGCTGCTGCGTTTGGTTTTTTTGCGTCCGCTGTTTATTGTTTAACGGAGTGTTGTTGAGGAGCATGGCCTTGTACGACGCACTGCTTGATGAATTTGAAGATGAAGCCATTCGGACCCCCGACGACGAGGAAAGTCTGCGCAGCTTGCCACTGGAGGAGGTTGATGATAGCGACGACGACGATTTAATCGATCTGCCTACGGACGCGGACGCGGATATCCAAGACCTGAAAGAAGACGAAGATCTCCTCGCTGGCATCGAAGGGGACACGGAAACCTGGTCTGACGATCCGGTCCGGATGTACTTGACCCAAATGGGGGAAATCCCCTTGCTGACTCGGCAAGAGGAAATTCGGCTGGCGCGCAGGATCGAAATCACCCGTCGCAGGTTTCGAGCCCGTCTCTTGGAATGCGATTACGTCATCCAGATGGCGTTTCGCACATTGAAGCGGGTGCATGACGGTGAGTTGCCGTTCGATCGAACGGTCCAGGTTTCCGTTACTGATCGCTTGGAAAAAGAGCAGATCCTGGGGCGGATTCCGCACAACCTGAGCACACTCGAAGTCCTGCTCAAACGCAACCGCCACGATTATCGCGTCGCGTTGGGAAAGTCTTTCCCGAAGAAACGTCGCCGCGATGCTTGGCAGCGTTTATCCCGCCGCCGCCGCCGCGCGGTGCGGCTGATCGAAGAGTTGGGCTTGCGCACCCAGAAGATCGAACAGTTTATCCCCGTTTTAGAGAATTTTTCCAAACGGCTTAAGGATCTGCAAGCCAAGCTCCAGGATAGCAAGCAGGATCGGAAGCAGTCGGAAGAACGCGAACAGTGGG
>Ga0351852_10138_pt3 | contig 26436 bp, 20 predicted proteins | sample TotcelHFGM3001N6_FD_206802 | JGI IMG/M metagenome (GOLD analysis project Ga0351852, IMG submission 206802) | Enriched cells from coal bed in the Powder River Basin, Montana, United States - Total cells FGM rep1 HSBNCT.FGM.300.1.N6 ...
GTCCTTCGGTATTGCGGGTCAGGGACCGGTACGGCGGCCAGAAGCGAGGAAGTGTAAGGATGGGCCGTATGCTTGAACACTTCTTCCAGTGGACCGATTTCCATGATGTGACCCAGGTACATAATGGCGATGCGGTCGCAAATGTATTTGCAGGTGGCCAGATCGTGGGTAATAAACAGATAGGTCAGGTCGAACTCATCCTTGAGCCGGACCATCAGTTCCAGGAGCATGGCCCGGACGGATACGTCGGCCATGGCAATGGGTTCGTCTGCCACTACGAATTCGGGATTGGTAATCAGGGCCCGGGCAATGACGACCCGCTGCCGCTGGCCCCCGGACAATTGGTGGGGGTACTTACGGGCCAGAAAAGCGGCCGGGGCCAAACCCACTTTTTCCATGATTTCCAAAGTGCGGTCCATGGTTTCAATTCGGGACAAACTGGTATGGATGCGCAGCGGGTGACTAATGGACCTGGCAATGCTCATTCTGGGGCTGAGAGAGGCATTGGGGTCCTGGAAAATGATTTGGAGCTTTTCCCGCATGGCCCGCATTTCCTTGGGGGTATTATGAAAAATGGGTCGGCCTCGGTAAAGCACTTCACCCTCGGTGGGGTCCAGAAGCCGCAGGATCAACCGCCCGGTAGTAGTTTTTCCGCACCCGCTTTCGCCGGCCAAACCCAGAACCTCTCCCTTTTGGATGTCGAATGAGACCCCGTTGACGGCCTGGACCACCAATTTTTCCTTTTCGAACAGACTGGACAGCAGGGTTTTGTGCACGGGGAAGTGCTTCTTAAGGTTCTTGACGCTGAGCAAAGGTTCCATCTTGCTAACCATATAACCAGCAGGCCGCGAAATGGTCTTCCGTGCCGGTCGATTGCGGGATTTCCTGCCGGCAGATATCCATGACCCTGGGGCAGCGGGGGTGAAAAACACAGCCAAGTGGGGGATCAACCAGGTCCGGTGGGGCGCCGGGCATGGTTTCCAGTGACGGTTTGTCCAACCGAATATTGGGAATGGAGGCCAGGAGTCCCCGGGTATAGGGGTGCATCGGACTGGCGAAGACGGCCGAGGACAAACCTGATTCCAATATCCGCCCGCCGTACATGACCGTGACTCGGTCGGACAGGTGGGCCACCACTCCCAGGTCGTGGGATATGAGCAAAATCGTCAAGCTGAACTGGGTCCGCAACTCGTTAAGCAGGTCCAGGAATTGAGCCCCGACGATTACATCCAGACTGGTGGTGGGTTCATCCGCGATCAAAAGGTCCGGACTGAGAACCAGGGCCAGGCCGATCATGATGCGCTGGCGCATGCCTCCCGACATCTGATGCGGGAACTCGTGAAGCCGATCCGGGGCGATGCCGAGGCTTTTAAACATCGCGGCTGCCGTTTCCAAGGCCTGCTTTTTGGAGACGCCGGATTCATGGGTGCGGATGGTTTCGACGAACTGCTGCCCCACACGGAGCAGCGGGTTGAGGGAGGTCAGGGGATCCTGGAAGATCATGCCGATGTTTTTACCGCGTAAGGACAGGATGTCGGTATTGCTCATCCGCAGGATATCACGGCCATGATAGTAAATGCTCCCGCCGGCGAATATTCCCGGCGGGCTCAACAGCCGCAGAATGGAAAAGCCAAGCGTGGACTTGCCGCAGCCGGATTCCCCCACCAGCCCCATGACCTCACCGGTTCTTAGTGGTAGCGAGACGTTTTCCACGGCCCGGACCGTACCGATATGGATAGGAAAATGAACGGACAGATTTTTTATTTCCAGTATGTTTTCGGCCACGTCAACGTTCCAGAAGGCGAGGGTTAAGTATTTCGGCCAGACCTTCCCCCAGCATGGTGAAACCCAGGGCCAGCAGGGCGATCATCAAGCCCGGGAAGGTAATCATCCACCACTGGCCCGAAGCCAGGAACTTCTTGCCCATGGCCAGGTCCATGCCCCAGTCCACGATACTGGGGGGCAGCCCCAACCCAAGATAGGTCAAGGCAGCTTCGATCATGATGGCATCGGCCACATTCATGGAGAAAACAACCACGGTAGTGGCCACAACATTGGGAAAGATATAGCGCCAGAGAATAATCGGACTGGGGGCGCCGATGGCCCGGGCCGCTTCGACGTAGAGCTCTTCCTTGATACTCAGGGTTTGGCCTCGGACCAACCGGAAATAGGTGGGGATGTAGATGACGGCCACGGCCATGGTGATACTGATAATGCCGGGTTCGAGCATGGCGGCGAAGGTTATGGCCAGGATCAGACCGGGGAACGAGTATACGGAATCCATGACCAGGGATAGGGATCGGTCGAAGAGTCCGCCGGAAAAGCCCGAGATCAGGCCGAAGGTTATGCCGAACAAGGATGAGATAATGGCCGCCAGGACCGCCACCCCCAGGATGGTCCTGGAACCGTAGATAATCCGGGAAAGCACATCCCTGCTCAGGTTGTCTGTGCCCAGGGGGTTTTGCGTGGTGGGGGGGGATAGCTGAGGTCCGGTATTCTGGTCATGGGGGCTGTATGGGGCCAGCATCGGGGCCAGTATGGCCATGAGCACCACGGCCAGAATGACAACAGCCCCAGCCACCAGTATCCACCACTCCACTCCATACTTGCGGCCCATGACCGTGAAGCGGCGGAAAAGAGTGCCTAAAGCCGAGGAGGCGGAATGCTTCAATTTAACCTCCTAGTACCTGACCCGAGGGTCAACCATGGAGTAAATAATGTCCACGGCCAGTGAGACCAGGGCCACAATCAGGGCATAGACAATGATGACGCCCTGGATGGTGGGATAATCCCTCAGGTAGATCCTTTCCAACAACAATCGGCCCAGGCCGGGCCAGGAAAAGGTGGTTTCTGTCAGCAAGGCGCCGGACATCAGGTAAGCGAACTCCAAGCCCATCATGGTCAGTATGGGGATGAAGGCGTTCATGAATGCGTACTTATATACCACTCTGAAATGGCGGATGCCCCGGGCGCGAGCCGCCACGATGTAATCGGATTTGAGGACGTCCAACATGTTGGCTCTGGTCAGACGAATAAATATGCCGGACAAAACCAGACCCAGGGTGAAGGATGGGAGAACCAAGTGCATGAGTACGTCCCACAGGGCGGTGTAATCGCGAACCACCAGGGTGTCGATGACATAAAGCCCGGTCCAGTCGAAATCCGCGGTGAATATCTGGGCTCCGGTGCGACCGGCTATGGGGAAGATGTCCAGCCAGATGCCAAAGACCATTTGCAGCATCAAGCCCAGCCAATATACCGGGATGCAGTAAATGACGATACCGTACAAGCGAATGGCGTAATCCCGGAAGGATCGTCGCTTGTCCGCGGCATACACTCCCAAGGTCACGCCCACCGACAGGGTGATGATCATGCCGAAGAGGGTCAGTTCAAAGGTGGCCGGGATTTTGTCCCTCATGGTGTCAAAGACCCGTTGCTTGAAAATCATGGAATCCCCAAGGTCCAGGTTCAGTATCTGCCAGAGGTAGTTGCCGTACTGGACGATGAGGGGTTTGTTGAGGCCCAGCTCTTCCTTTTTTTGGTCGATGACTTTTTGTGGGGCATGGCCGCCGAGCATGGCCGAGACCGGATCTCCGGGCATGACCCTGACCACCACAAAGACGATGGTCAACAAAATGAAGAGCATGGGTATGGTCAGGAGGGTCCTGGCTATTATATATCGGAGAAGATTCTTCATTTACTCCGGCCGTGGCAACTTATTCTTTGGGTAATGGGAATTGGAAAGGCGAGTCCCCACTCCCCGAGGGGGGCGGGGACTCCCATACCTTGGTTATCCGGACGATTATTGGGTCTTTTCGATCGGGCCGTACAAGAAGATGAGGGTGGGTGAGAGTTTCACCCCTTGGATATTCTTCTGGGTGAAGACGTACAGGCTGCCCTGCATAAAGGGCACCGTGGGCACGTCCACAGTCCAGTCTTTCTGCAATTCCTCATATATGGCTTTACGTTTCGGTTCGTCGGTAGTGGTCTGGCCATCCATGAGTTTTTTGTCCCAAACCGGGTCGGAGAAGAAGATACCATTGCCGGCGGAGCCTGCGGTTCCGGCAAAAGCCGCGGTGTAGTTATCGGGATCGATATAGTCCGGGTACCAGCCCAGCAGGTAGACGGGCATGACTTTCTTGGCCCAGTTTTCTTTGTAGGTGGCCCATTCGGCCGATTTGACATTGACTTTCATGACCCCGGTGGCTTCCAGTTGGTTTTTGATGACCGCGGCCACGTCCACTTCCGTGTCACCGTAGTGGCTGGGCGAATACCAGAAGTCAAAGGACAGAGGATTGGTTTCGTTGTAACCCTTGGAAGCCAACAGTTCCTTGGTTTTGGCGACATTGCCGTCACCCAGGGCGTCCATGAAGGCTTCGGTGTGGGACCACATGCCCTTGGGGACCATGGAATAGAGGGGCAGGTTCTGTCCCAGGAAAACTTTTTGGATGATTTCAGGACGGTTGATGGCCGCGGCTACCGCCTGGCGCAGGACTTTGTCGTTGAATGGTTCCTTGTCGCAGACAAAGCAGATATAACGAATATAGGGGCCTTCACCACGGATGGTCAGCAGTTTGTCGGATTTCTGCAAGTCGCTGATGTCGGAGGGGTTGAGGGATTTGAAGGCCAGGTCGAGTTCGCCTTTTTCCAGGGACAGCCGCATGGTGGTGGCGTCGGCAAAATAGCGGATGACCACGCGGTCGTTTTTCGGTTTTTCGCCGTAATAGTCCGCATTGGCTTCCAGGATGATTTCTTCATCGCGTTTGAAGGAGGTGACGGTGTAGGCGCCGGGTCCCACCAGCTTGCCACCCACGAGTTCGGAGGGATCCTTGATGATCTTGTCCTTGGGGTAGACCTTGGGGTTGATTGGGAAATAAGGAGGCGTGGCCACGAGAGACGGGAAATAGGCTACCGTGTTTTTGAGCACGAATTTGACAGTGACGGGGTCCACGGCTTCAACGTGATCCACAAAGTCCGTGACCAGCCAGGAGGGGTCGCCTTTCAGGGCAATGACCCGGTCGATGGACCATTTTACGGCTTCGGAATCCAGGGCCGAACCATCGGAAAATTTCAGGTTTGGCCTCAGTTTGAAAATGTATTCCTTGCCGTCGGCGCTGACGGTGTAGGATTCGGCCAGGCCTGGAACCAGATTGGTTTCACCGGCCGGATAGGTCATCAGGCCTTGGTAGGCGTTCTGGAAGATTTCCCAAGTATGGAAGTCGTAGGCGTTGGCAGGGTCCATGTCGGTGACTTTTTCGGTGGTGCCGTAAACCACGGTTGTTTTCGCGGCCAGCGCGGGAGCGGCAAAGCCGGCGAGAACAACGACCATCAGGGCGATCAGGATCAACTTAAACATTTTCATGCCAAAAACTCCTTTCAGTGACAATCGGGTTACAGGGTTCAAACCGGATGATAAGTAACCGTGCCCGTTCCGTCAAGCACAAATATGGTATTAGAATGTAATGAAAAAATGACTCAAGTCCGGTCGTGGGCTTCCATATGGACGTCTAGACAGCGGGTGCCTGGTTGGGTTGACGAATGGCAGCCTCCAGCGGTATCGTGGGATAAGGCCGGGTTACCGGGGGTGAGATGACTTGCATTCATCTTGTTTACTCCTAACGCTAAAATGGTGGATATCCATATTTTTCATCACCTGCCCCATGGCAGGGTGACCGGCTTCACCCTTCGTTAGTGTCTGTATACAAACGGTTTTTTTCCCCAATCTCTTTGTCGGGCTCAAAAAATAATCCTCGGAATATCGGACATATGCCTGCGGTTATTTTTATCGCCCTCCTCGATCTTGGAAAAAAATCCTCGTTTGTGTACAGACACTCGTTAAGTGTGATCCATTATTTCGAGTTCGAAAAATCACGATGAATCCAAACCTTCAAAAACAATTGTTTTCAAGGCGCTGGACTCTACCTTCAAACATGGGGTGCCATGCCAAAAGTCCTGTGCTCATAGAACTTTGTGAAAATCCAGTTGATTTTTATACTTGCTTCATATATACAGTCTGGACGCTGGACGGACTTTAGCCGGATTTTGCCAGCGGCCGGGGCGAAAGCAGATACGATCTGTAAGTAGCTGATATTATAGCAAGCCCTCGTAGCTCAGTTAGGATAGAGCACAGGATTCCTAATCCTGGTGTCGCGTGTTCGAGTCACGCCGAGGGCACCACTCGCCTTTATCAGGCTCCAGTTCCGACTGGGGCCTGTTTCATTTTAGGTGTCGGAGTGAGCCTGTCCTCCTTCGCTGCGCTCAGGACAAATTCGCCTTTTTACGAAGGAAGTCAAACCGAGAGCACCAACAAAATCAACGGTTAGGCTGCGAAGACTAACCGGATTTTTAAATGTTCCAAGGTTCTCTGAATCAAGAATTTGTACTACTATTTAAGGTCTGCGGCCGAACATCTTACAGGGATGGTAAAGGTAGCGGATTATCAACTAATTCATAATAGTTACATGAGGTTTAGTTATGTAATCATAAACATGGACCGGGCATTCAGAGATATTGCTCGTGGCTATGGCGCTACGGTTGCGCTCGCCGAATATTATAAAGAAGTCAGAAAGAATTTGAAACAACTCCGCGAAATGGACTATACGATCAAGTGATGCTCGGCTACCCCGTCACCATGGCAGCATAATCCCTTTGCCAGGTGGGTTCGATTTTCAGCTTCCCGGGATTGAGGTCCCGAACTCCTTGGGACAGGCCTACCTCCCCGCCATCTTTTTCCATGAAGTCCACGACAGACGCCTGTCTGGCTAAGCCCGGCAGGCGGGCCCGGCCCCGGTCGTTTCCCGATCGGGAGTTCGGGCCACCATGCATCGATCGAAGCAGTCAACAGCCGATGGCTGTCGACACGCTTCGTCTCTTGAAACACTCCGGTCAGGTTTTTCCCAGGATGGCCCGCCGGACCAGGGTTTCGAAGATCTGAATCTTGAAACCGTTGTGTTCGAGTGCCAAGGCTCCGCTGACCACTTCTCGGGCCACGGCCGCGGCATTCTCTTCGTCCGGCGCCCGGCCATTGAGGATCGCCTCTGCCGCCGGCATCCGCAATGGGACCGGCCCGGCAGCGCCCAGCACTACCCGTGAGTTTTCCGCCCGCCCGTCAGCCAAGTCATAAGTTACGGCTACTCCGGCGATGGGAAAATCGATGCTTTTCCGCAGACGGAATTTTCGAAAGGCCTGGTATCGATTCGGTTTGGGGGTGGGGATTTCAATCTCAATTACCATTTCGTCCGTTTCGAGAACGGTGGATCGACCGGTGCGGGCGGTGAAAAAATCATTGATATCAATAATCCGTCGGTTGGTACGCACACGGGCGCCTAGCGCGGTCAGGGCCAGACCGATATCCGAAGGGCTGACCGCCACGCAACCACAGTTGAAACAACGATCAGCCTCTTTCAGCACCGCCTCCATATTCAGGCCCAGGGCGTCTTCCCGGTCGATCCGAACCTGATCCTCCGGTGTTTCCGGCATCCGGGCCGCGGGTGTCGGCACCAAGCAGGCGGTATTCAGCCGATGGAGTTCGATCGGACCGTGTTTTTCGGTGGCTGCTACCTTATCCACTCCCCGGAGATACCGATCCATGGATGCGGCCGCCCGGCGACCGGCGGCGATGGCTTCCACTACTGTGGCCGGGCCGGATACCATGTCTCCCCCCGCCCATATCTTGGCTCTGGCGGTGGCCTGAGTAGAAGCATCAGCCGTAACGCCCTGGGTACCGAAGAGGGCTTTTTCAGGATCGAGGCTTTGGTGGTTCACCTTCTGACCCACGGCCAGAATGATCGTGTCCGCCTCCACCCGCCGGGTGGTTTCCCGGTCAAAGGTCGGATGGAAACGGCATTGATCGTCGAAAACGGATGTGCAACGGATCAACTCGGCGCCCGTGACCCGGCCGTTTTCCTCCAGGATACGGCTTGGTCCCCAGGCAGGCATGACGGTGACCCCTTCCCGCCGGGCTTGGTCGATTTCCCGTTCCCAGGCCGGCATCTCCTCCCGGCTTTCCAAGCAGGCCATGGTCACCTGATTCGCGCCCAAACGGACGGCAGTGATGGCCGCGTCCACTGCCACATTGCCGCCCCCGATAACCAGGACTTTCCGGCCCGGGTCCTTTAGCGTCCCGTTTTTTACCTGGCCCAGGAAGTCTAGGGCGGACAGGGTCAGTTCTTCACCGGGAACGTTGATGCCAGGTGCGACCCAAGCCCCAATGGCCAAAAACAGCGCATCGAATTCATTTTCCAATTCGGCCAGACCCAAATCGCGGCCGATTTCAACACCCATCCGGAATTCCACCCCGGCGGATTCCAAAGCCGTTATGATCGGCCGGATTTGGTCCTTCGACAGTCTGTAGTCCGGGATGGCCTGGCTCAGCATTCCTCCAGCTTCCTGTAGGCGGTCGAAGACCACGACCTCGTGGCCGGCCTGACGAAGGTAATGAGCCGCGGAAAGGCCTGCCGGTCCCGATCCCACCACGGCGGTTTTCCGGCCGGAGGAGCTTTGGGCCGGGTACGCGAATTCCTCGGGATGTTCGTGAATATAGTCTCCCAGGAAGCGTTCGACGCTCCGAATCGAAACGGATTCATCCAAGCGGGCGCGGTTGCAATCGCTCTGACAGAAGTGGGGGCAGACCCGGCCGGTAACGGCCGGCATGGGATTGACCTGGTACAACACGGCCGCGGCCCCGGCCACGTCACCGGCCCGAAGCTTTTCCATGTAGTTTGGAATGTCCGTTTCCGTGGGGCAGGCTGACGTACAGGGCGGGTCCGCCACTCGTGCCGCACCGAAGATGGAATGATATCGATTTTCACCGGTCAGGGCGTTACAAAATTTTCCGTCCTTGCGCAGGCAGTGGAAGGTGTTATCCGGGTGGCGGTAGTACCAGCAGCGGGGTTCCTGGCAGATATTGCCGCCAATGGTGGCCATGTTCCGAATCTGAGGCGAAGCCACCGACTGGGCCGCCTGGGCCAGGAGCGGGTACTTAGCCCGGACGCCCTGATCTTCGGCTATATCCACCAATGCGGTCGCCGCGCCGATGGTCAGTCCGTCAGGCGTTTCCCGCAAGCCGGTCAAACCGGAGATGTTTTTTATATCGATCACCGCCTCGAGGTATTCCGGATGAACCTGGTCCTTGAGCGTGCCCAGCAGATCCGTTCCGCCGGCCATGAGTTTGGCCCGGCCCTGGAATTCATTCAACACGGCTGCGGCGGCGTCCACACTATCCGGTCTGTAATGTTTGAAAGCCTTCATGATATCACCTCGCCACCGGCCTGGAATGACCGGCCGGAATCCGGCCCAAGGCCTTCAGTATCTTTTCCGGTTTGAATGGAATGTCCATGATGCGTACTCCGATGGCATTGTAAATGGCGTTGGCGATGGCCGCCGGCGCGCAGGTGGTCACCGATTCGCCGATTCCGCAGGCCGGGTATTCACCGTCTCCCTTCCACACTTCGAGCAGGACCGGTTCGACTTCGGGTACGTCCAGAATGGTGGGCAACTTATAATCGATCCAGTTGAAGTTGAGGGGCGTTCCCGTGGCCGGATCGAGGATCATTTCCTCGGTCAGACTTTCACCGATGGACATGGCCTGTCCGCCGATCTGCTGGGCTTCGGCCCCGGAGGCGTACATGACCATGCCGCAGTCGTGAATCACGATTTCTTTCAGCACTTCGACCAGGCCGGTCTCCGTGTCCACCTCCACCTCGACGAAGGTGGCCACAAAGGGCGTGCCGGTCACTTTGTCGGAAAGGGTATGGCTGGTTGTGGCCAGGATCGGCACCAGGTCGCCGGCGTACAGAATCTCATGGACGGTTTTGTTTTTTTCCGGTTGGTCCTTGACGAAGACCACTCCGTCCCGGACATCGAGTTGATCGGGTGGGGTTTCCAGGGCTGCCGACGAGAGTTCGAGCAGTTGCTTCCGGATGGAGGCCCCGATGTGCGGCATCATCTCGGCCAGCACGTAAGCCACGGCCGAATCGGTTTGGACCTGGTCCTTGAGGCCCCGCTCGGTGTCGGTGTGCGAAATCCATTGGATGTCGTCCGGTCCGATGCCCAGGAAAGCCAGGGCTTCGGCGCAGGCCAGGACGGCGCAGACGTTCGAGCCCGGCCCGGTCTCGGCTGTAGGCGCGTCCAGGATGACGGTACAGTCGGGATTGACCCGGGCCGAAACCTGGATATGGCCCCGGGGGGTTTCCTGCCAGGCGGCATGCCAACTATTGTGGATGGCAAAGCCCAAACCGCGTTTTTTCGAGCCTTCGTAAAGGGGTCCCGCCCCGGGCGCGTTACGCCTCGACCAGCCGATGCGGCTGGCTCCGGCTGAAACCACGGCGGCCAGGCTCTGGTCCGGCATGGGGCACCATTCATTACCGAAATTTTTCACGGTGAGTTCGACGGGGTCTATCCCCAGTTTTTCCGCCAGATCCTCCACGGCCTGACCAAAGGCCAGATTGATCTGGTTGTTGCCGATACCCCTCATGCAGGAACCGGGGATGCGGTTGGTATACACAACCTGGGTTTCCAACCTGAGGTTGGGTATATGGGCCAAGGTGCCTTCGGCGAACTCACGGGGGACGAACTCGGTCGCGGCCATGGAGTGATCGGCGTAGGCTCCGGAATCCCCGATGGACTTGAAATGCACGGCGGTGATGGTACCGTCTTTCATCCCGCCCATGCGGCAATTGTAAAAAATCCGGTTACGCGTGTCGTGGAAATCCTCTCGCCGGGTATGCTTGAAGAGTACGGGGCGGCCGGTGCGCATGGCCAGGATGGCCGTATACAGAAAATACGTCTGCTCGCCGGTGTTGCCCCGGCCGAAGGAACCTCCGATATAGGGGGTGATGGCTCGGACCTTGTGGAGGGGCAGGTCCAGCATTTCGCAAAGGTGCATTCGGGTCTGATCGGCTTGATAATGACTGGTCCAGCAAGTGAGCTGTCCGCGTTTGTACTCCATGAGGCAGGCCCGGGTCGAGAGGCAGGCATGATCTGCGTTGTGGTACTGGGTGGATATATCAGCCACGGCGTCGGCTTCCTTTAGAGCCTGTTCCAGGTCGCCTTTGTCGATAATGATGTCCGATTTGGCGTATGGGCTGGGGGGGAAGATGTTGCTTTCGGGGTTGATTTCCGGATGAATGACCGGCGCGCCCGGTTTCACGGCCGCTTCATGGTCCAGCACAAAGGGCAGAACCTCCCACTCGATCCGCACCTTGCGCAAGGCCTCCTCGGCGATCTCGGGGCTTTCGGCGGCGACCACCACCCCGGCCTCGTCCCCCACCCAGCAGACCTTGTCCGACAGGATGCGACGATCCCGATAGGTGGGCCAGAGCATGCGGTCGTAGGTCGAGGTAAAAAAGGGCGTCCAACCGCTGTTGGTCGGCTTCAGCGAGGCTATCTGCGGATCCTTATAGGTCAGGACGGCCACCACGCCGTGGGTGGCCTCGGCGGCTGAGATGTCCAGTTCACGGATTATGGCGTGAGCGTGAGGGCTGCGCAGGACCTTGGCGTAGAGCAGGCCCGGAAACCGGGAGGCCAGGGCTAGGTCGTCCAGGTATTCGGCTGCTCCGCTTGCCTTCTCCAGCCCGTCCGTCCGGGGACGGTACGATCCGACAAAGGATTTCGAAACTCGTTGTTGATAACTTTGTGTCATGCGACGCCTCCTTCAGGCCCCGTCCGAATCGGTTGGATTCGCGGCTTTGAGGACGGCCTGGGTGATCGCCGAGTAACAGCCGCATCGGCAGATGTTTCCGGCAAGGCCTTCCCGGATTTCCTGCACGTTCGGGGCAGGGTTGTGTTCGAGCAGCCCCTTGGCGGCCATGACGAAACCGGGAGTACAGAATCCGCACTGCATGGCCGTCCCGTACCCAGGTTCGCACTGCTCGGCGAAAGCCTGGACCACGGGGTCCTTTTCGCCGAGTCCCTCGATGGTCCGGACGTCGTGTCCGTCGGCTTGCACGGCCAGGATCATGCAGGATAGCACGGCCCTTCCGTCCAAGAGTATGGTGCAGGCGCCGCAGGCGCCTTCGTCGCAAGCCACCTTGAGGCCGGTCAGGCCCATTTTCTCCCGGAGCAGGTTGGAAAGTGTCTCTTCAGGTTCGACATCCTTTCCCAATTGGAAATTACGCCAGACACCGTTGACTTTTATCCGGATGGGGCCGTTGTCCGGGGTGGCTTCGCTCCGGCACCTTCTATTTTCCCGATCGGCTATCATGTCAATTCTCCTTTCAGCCGCCTAAGTACGCTTTCTTGACTTCCTCTGTCTTCATCAGCTCTTTGGCCGTGCCTTCCAGCACGATCCGACCGGAGGCGAAAACATAGGCCTTGTCAGCAAGTTCCAGCGCCTTGCGGGCATTCTGTTCAACCAGCAGTATGGTCACCCCCTCGGCGTTAATGGCCCGGATGATGCCGAAGATTTCGTTGACCACGATGGGGGAGAGCCCAAGTGAGGGTTCGTCAAGAATGAGCATCTTGGGGTGGGCCATCAGGGCGCGGCCGAAGGCCAGCATCTGCCGCTCTCCGCCGGACATGGTCCCGGCCTTTTGGTCGCTTCTTTCCAGGAGCCTGGGGAAATGTCGGTAGACTCGTTTGAAGTCCGCCTGTACCCCGTCGCGGTCCCGGCGCAGATAGGCCCCGGTTCTAAGGTTTTCCAGGACCGTCAGACGGGGAAAGATGTGACCGCCCTCCGGAACCTGAGCGACTCCCACCCGGACGATTCCCGCTGGTTTCAGTCGGTCCAGACGACGCCCTTCGAATCGGATCCGGCCCTGGCTGGGTTTGTTCAGGCCGGAGATGGTTTTGAGCACCGTGGACTTGCCTGTGCCGTTGGCCCCGATGAAGCTGACGATCCGTCCAGCCTCAACGGTCAGGGAAATACCCCTGACTACCTCGACCGCTCCGTAATGGACGTGCAAGTCCTCGATTTCAAGCATGGCTGTCCTCCACCTCGGATTCGTCGTCCTTACCCAGGTAGGCCTCGATCACCGCTGGATGAGATTGGATATCCTCGGGCGAGCCTTCGGCGATCTTTACCCCGAAACTGATGACCGTCAAGCGTTCGCAGAGGGCCATGACCGCTTGCATATTGTGCTCGACCACGATTATGGTCACTCCCTTTTCGTCCCGAATGCGTCGAATGATGTCCAGCATTTGGGACACTTCGGTAAGGTTCATGCCGGTCAGTGGTTCATCGAGTAGCAGCAGCTTGGGCCGGGCAGCCAGACCGATGGCGATGCCCAGCCGGCGTTGAAGCCCATGGGGCAGTCCGCCGGCCTCCTCATTGATGACACTGCCAAGATTCATGAAATCCAGGATTTCCATGGCCTGGTCGTCCAGTTCGGCTTCCCGGCGACGATTGAATCGGGAGTTCAGCAGCGCTGGCCACCAACCGATATCAGCCCCCAAATGCAAGCCCACCAGCACGTTTTCCGCCACCGACAGGTGTGGGAAGAGCGTGTTGAGCTGAAAAGTGCGCACGATGCCCGCCCGGGACACCCGGTGAGTGGGCCAGCCGGAGATATCGCGACTCTCGAAAATAACCTGGCCGTGGCTGGGCGGGTGTTCGCCTGCGATTATGGCGAAGGTGGTGCTCTTGCCGGCGCCGTTTGGGCCGATGAGCCCCATGATCTGGCCGGGATTCACGGTGAAATCCAATTGATTCACCGCGGACAGCCCACCGAAAAACTTGGACAATTGTCTTAATTCCAGAAGGGCCATCTTAACCCACCGCCTTTCCAGAATCAGCGACCGCCCGGGGCTTTTTCTTCCAGAATAGTTGGGGCAAGCTGATCAGACCCTCCGGTCGGATCACCAGCACGATAATCATGAAGGCCGAATACAGCATCAACTGGTATTCCGCGTAACCGGCGAAGATTTCCCCCAGAAGCATCAGGACTACAGTGCCGATGATACAGCCGGAGAACTTGTCCATGCCCCCCACCACCATGTATACGGCCAGGGAGATGGTCAAACTTATGGAGAAGTCCTGGGGAGCGATATACCCGGTATAGTGGGCGTAGAACGATCCTCCGAGACCGGCCAGTCCGGAGCAGACGGCAAAGGCCAGGACTTTGTAATTCATGATATTGATGCCCACGCTGCGGCTCAGGTGGTCGCCTTCCCGGATGGCGTTGAAGATGAGGCCGTACCGCGAACGCTCCAGGCGATAGAGCACGTAAATGGTTAGCATCAACAGGCCCAGCGCCAGAAAGTAGTAATGGGTTTTCTGGCTGAAATCGATGGTGCCGAAAAGGGGGAGCGCCACGGAATTGGGCGAAGGTATGGAAAAGATGCCCATGGCCCCGCCGAAAGGCTCCTTGGCCTGGATATAGAGGAATTTAAGGCTGTCGGCAAAGCCCCAAGTGATGATGGCAAAATAAATGCCCTTAAGACGTAGTGAGGGATAACCCACGGCCATAGCCAGGATCGCCGAGATCACTCCGGCCAGGGGCATGGCCAACCAAAAGGAGAGCCCCAGCTTCATAACCAAAAGCACCGAGGCGTACGCGCCCACGCCGATAAAACCGTGGGCCCCGAAGTGGAACTGTCCGGTCCGGTGGATCATCCGGTAAGTGGTGACGTATATAAGATTATAAAAGATGGCGATCATGACATGCAGGTAATAATCGTTGTGCAGAAATATCGGTGTTGCGGCCAAAAGGAAAAAGACCAGAAAATAAGAGGCCGGCAGCCGCCGCTTTCTCTTAAGTCCGGCCAGATGATCGAAGGCGGGCTCCTTCCTTTCGACATTACTGGTCATTCTCGCTCCACTCCCATGATCCCCGTCGGCCGGACGGCCAGAAAGACGACGACAAGGATAAAGATCAGGCCCCAGGTGATATCGGCCCCCAGGAAGGAGGTGCCGAAGGATTCGAGGATACCGATGACAAAGGCGGCCACCAGAGCTCCGGGGATGCTCCCCAGCCCTCCCAAGCCGATGGTCAGAAGGGCGATCAACACCGCGTGGCTGCCCATGGTCGGCGTAAGTATAAAGATCGGGGCGACGAGCAGCCCGGCCAAGGCGGCCAGCCCGCAACCGATAAAAAAGCCGAGCGAGCAGACGGTGTCATTGGAGATGCCTTGGAGTTCAGCCGTCTCCGGGTCATCGGCGAAAGCCCTCATGCCCAGCCCCAGGCGGCTGTACTTGAGAAAGAGGTATAAACCAAGCACGGCAATCAGGGCAATGATTACCACAGCAAAACGTTCCCAACTGAGAATGGCCCCACCGATGTGCAACTGTCCGGGGAAGACCGTGCCGATATTCTTGGGTTTCAGGCCGAAAACCATCAAACCCAGGCTTTCAAAAAAGCTGTTGAGCCCCAAGGCCAGAAAGAGGATGGCCACGTGCTGGTTGCGGATTGGGCGTAACAGGCCCCTTTCGATCAGCATGCCAAACACGCCAATCCCGGCAATGGTCATGGGCAGGGCCAGCAGGTAGTTGAAGCCAAGGGCGTTGCACAGGTAATAGGTGGCGTAGGCACCGAACATGTACATAGCCCCGTGGGCGAAAAAAAGAATGTCCATAACGCTGAACAGCAGTGTCAATCCCAGCGCCAGCAGGGCGTAGATGGCCCCTATGGAGACGGCGTTGATGATGATCTGATAAAATTGGCCGGTCATTTTCTGGAAACCATTTTCAATTTGGAAAGAACCTTACCGGAAGTGGAGCCGAGGTGGCTCCACTTCCCTTGGGCGAATTTATTCCAGATTAGTCGCATAAGCGTTCTTGAGCACCTGGACGATCTTGCCGTTTTGCACCTGGGCCAGGGCGAATGGGTAGAGCGGTATGCGGTTGATGCCGTAGAATCCTTGACCGGCGAAATAAGCCGGATCGCCGTAGATGCTTGTGGTCTTCATTGTTTCCAGATACTTGTTGACCTTGTCATTGTCGAAGCTCTGGGCTCCGACCACGGCCTCGGTCAACCAGTGGGGCCAGTCGTAGAAGGCGAAACCAATGGCGCCCAGCCAGTTTTCTTCACCATATTTCTTAATGTAATTTTCCCTGAAAGCGGTCATTCCCGGGGTCTCCTCCACCTCATACGGGGCGAAGTACAGATTTTCGCAGTTCTCCCAGCCGGCCACGTCCTTGAGGGTCGGGACGTCCGGGGTCACCAGATACATGGGGCCCTTATAACCCAACTGCCGAGCCTGCTTGACCAAAAGGGCTCCCACGGCCGGATCCCAGTTGGCGCAGTCAATGAGGTCCGGCTTGGTGGCCAGGATGCGAGTCAGGGCCGGATAAAAATCAGAGGTCTCGCCTGGAGCGAATTCGTCGAAGACCACCTCGAGCTTGGTCTTGGACAAGCCGAACTTGGCGGCATCAGCCGTGGCGTGACCGGTCCAGGTGTCGGGGAAAAAGAGGGCTACCTTCTTGATTTCCGTGTTCTTTTCGATCCACGGGTAGAAGATGACCGCAGCCATGCAATCTATGCCGTACATCCAGGTGTAGGGGGTTTTCGGTCCGATATAGTCCTGGCCGGGAGAAGCCCAGGCGATGGTGATCACCTTGGCTTTTTCGGAGATCGGCTGGAAAGCCTTGATCATGCCGCCGTCGAAGGCGAAGATGAATTTGGCGTGGTCCCGGGTGATGAGCCGATTGGCTGAAGCCACCGCCTTGGCGGCGTCAAAGGCATGGTCGTACACAGCCAGATCCCAGATGTATTTTTTACCGCCAACCGTGAAGCCACCCTTCTCGTTGATGTCGTCGATTACCATCTGCCAGCAATTCTGCATGCCCACGCCCCAGGGCGCGGCCGGACCGGACAAGGCCGTTAAACCGCCGATCAGTACTTTTTCCGGTTCCTCCGCCCGAACCGCCGAGCCCGAAACCAACAAGACAGCCAGTAAGGCGACCACTAGAACCAATCCAGCCAAGTAATTCTTCCGTTTGATCATTTCAATCTCCTTCATTACCCTAAGCATGGTGTGCCGTAAAATTACTCAATTTCCGAAACCCCTTCAGTCAAAAATCGTTACCAACACTCGTTTCGCCAATAATTGTTGTTCCTCGTTGCGAAGCCGACCGCGTAATCCGGGTTCTACAAGTGTTTCCGGCCTTTTCCCAAGTAGTTAGTGTCTGTCCACAAACGGTCTTTTTTCCCAATATCTTTGCCGGGCTCAAAAAACAATCCTCGGAATATAGGGAATATGCCTGTGGTTATTTTTATCGTCCTCCTCGATCTTGGAAAAAAATCCTCGTTTGTGGACAGGCACTATTTGGTCTGTGTCGCGGCCGGGTTGTCACACATGTGCTTATTCGGCTGAAGTCCTGTGACGGTTTTCGTTTTCGGGCTGCCATCGGATGTTGACTGACCAGGCGGCGGATTCGGGTGATAATCCGCTCCGCCTTGGGTGCTTTTGCTGCCAATGCTCTGAAACTGCGCCGCTGATTAATGAATCAAGTTAACATAAAAAGGCCTGGGCCATTTGGTAAATTTTAGGTGGTTTATAGGTAGGTATTAACTATCATTGAAAAGGTCCCCGATGGGCGTAAAAATCGGAAAGGTCTGGATACCATTGCGGGGTAGAGTCGTGCAGTGAGCACAAATAAACAGTTCAACCAGCGTCCAGTGACAGGAGATAGGCCGATAGATTGATATCTTGGTTGCGGAGCCTCAGCTTGCGTCGGATGCTTTTCCTATGGAAAGAGACTGTGTTTACCGAGATGCCAAGCATTTCGGCTATTTCCTTGGTTCCCTTGCCGTTCCGGATCAGGTCGGCCACCCGAATTTCCGACGCGGAGAGCAGGCCCTGCCACGAGGTCAGCTTTCGGGTCAGGGGTGAGGTGATTTTGTCCAGATTGGCCACGGCAATTTCGAGATTGGTCTGCGGTTCTCCCTCTAGGTCGGATTGGGCCATGTTTTGAAGATACGGCTTGACCAGCTTTTCCAGAGCCGTGAGGACATTCATTTCTGCATCGCGCATCTCCTTTTCCCGGTGTTCGACCAAAACCTGGAGGGCGGTGTTCAACCGGCCTAGCTTGTCGGCCTGGCGCTGGAGTTCCTCTTCTTTACGGACCAACTCCTCGCGGGCCAGGACCGGATCCGTGACGTCGAAAATGATACCATTTGAATGGGACAGACGGCCCTCCTGATCATAGTCCGCAGTGGAAAGAAACTGAACCCACCGCCATTCCCCTCGTCCACGGTGATAGACCCGTATGGTCTGCTCGGTCCGCTTGGACCGTGGGAGTTGGGAATGGTAGGCCCTCACCAGATGTGCGTCGTCGGGGGGGATGGCTTCGAACCAGCCGTCCAGGTGCATGGGGTCGGTGATCCCCAGGATATCGGTAATCGAGGGACTAACAAAGACAATCCGGGTCCGGGTGGGGTCCCCTTCTTCAAAAGCCAGACGATATACGGCGAAATTCGAGGCCGATTCCACCAGGGCCCGCAATTGTTCCTCGTTTTCGCGCAAGGCCTTTTCCGCAAGCCTCAATTCGCTCAGGTCAAGCTCCACGCCGATGACGTAACGTTTTCCAGCAATCTCGACGCTCACGCCTTGGGCAAAATACGGAATCGGCATCCCGTCCCGGGTCAGGTTGTCATATTTGACGGTGAAGGACCCCTCCCGAAAGCCCAGCTCGACGGCTTCCAGCACCCGGTTCTTGTCCTTGGGTGGGACAAAGTCACGACAATCCCGAAGCATAATCTCTTCGGCGGAATATCCCAGCCGTTTTTCCAGGTTCTTGTTCCAGCGGTGGTAAAGTCCTTTTTCATCAATCATGAAAAAGAGCCCAGGCAGGCTGGCGATGATGCTTTTCGAAAAAGTCTGTTCAGCCACCAGGCTCTGCCGGGTTTCTTCGAGTTCGGTCCGGATCGATTCCAGTTCGCTGATCCGTTGCCGCAGGCTAGCGAGCTGGGACTCAGTATGCATGGTTTTGTCGGAATCTATCTCCATAAAATCACTCCTGGCCATTGTCCGAAATAACGGACGACTTGCCGGCATCCTAATTCTGATTTAGTGCCTTGATATGTCCATAATCCCCCGGCCAAGCCGAGGGTCTATTTGAGCCTTGTTTATAAAGAAAATAGTGTGCCTCCGCATCTGGCTAGAGTAGCCAACCGGACCAGGGTTGTATGGAGGCATACTTTGGAAACATATAAACAACTAGCACATACGACCAACCTATGCAACTACCAAGTATGGTTTTACCCCAAATACAACTTCCCAGTACCGAGGCGCAGGATTTGGGAAAAAGCTCGCGACAGGATACCTGTAATTTGCGAATGGAAGCGTATCGAGATTGTCGAAGGCCTCATATCCACCGATCATGTTCATTTGGTTCTATCCATACCGCACTAGTATGCAGTTGGCGAGGTGGTTGGAGACATCGGAGCGTATAACTATATGACTATTTAAAGTAGTACCTGATGCATGCCAGACGTAACGGGGCCGGCAGTTTTAGTCCCGTGGCTATTTTGTGAGCCCGATGGGCGGAGGCGAGAAGATCATACGTAAATATGTCCGACAACAGGAATTGAAGGAGCGTCAGGCCGAGCAACTGGAATTGAACTTGTAACTGCCCGCTCTGGGGCTGCCACTGTTTCGGCTGCCACTCAGGCAAAGCCACCAGCCAGGTCGACGGATCATTTACTGAAAACGCCCTGCATGAAAACCTGGACTGGCTGTCAACCCGCCAGGAGGCTTTAGAAGAACGTCTGTTTTGGGCGGATCAAGGCCTGCGTTACCAATTTCGGCGCCATTCTCACCCAAATTGCATGTTCCGGACAGGCAAGGGCAGGTACACGAAGTGGTGCTCGGTCTTGCTATTTTGGAGGATTATCTGCCGGGAAGTTATTGTTTCGGCGCCGTCATCGGCCGATGCGCGAAACGGATCGCCGAAGGACGCTTCATGTTGGAGGGGCGAAGCTATCATTTTTCGGAAAAACGAACTGGGAAGGCACCATTTACACGGAGGGCCGACCGGGTTCCACCGGCGTCTGTGGGACGCCGTTCCGGACGTCGGCACGGGTATGGACAGACTGGTTTTTCAACGGATATCACCCCACATGGAAGAGGGGTATCCCGGTGAACTGAAAGTGCGCGCGGTTTACAGCCTCCCCGATACCAATGAATTACGTCTGGACTTGTATGCCGAAACCGATCGCACCACTATTGTAAACCTCACCGGCCATTCCTATTTCAATCTCAAAGGGCATGATGGCGGCCCCATTACCGGTCATGAATTAAAGATAAATTCGGCTCATCAAAAATTAGCGTACTTTAGGGGTTGAAGAAATGTGGACAATCGGGTTTTCCTCTTTGAAGACTTGCAAATCAAACAAAGGGGAGGCACCTTCATGTCCACGAGTCTTTTGTATCATGCCTTTGGTATCCAAGGCTACAAGTACGTCAACACCAAGTATCGAGGCGGGGCTGTGATATTCACGATCACCCACAAACCCGACGAACTGGTTTGTTCTCATTGCGGTTCCCGGCAGGTAGCACGTCGGGGTACAGTAACCCGGAGATTTCGAGTCGTTCCCATCGGACGGAAACCCGTCTGGATTTCCCTGGCGATTCAGCGGGTTTTCTGCATGTCTTGTTTCCTGGTCAGGCAAGTGGACCCCGGATTTGCAGATCGGCGCCGTAGTTACACCAAAGCCTTTGAGAGGTATGTTCTTGAGCTTTCCAGATTCGCGACCATAAAGGATATCGCTGCTCATTTGGGCGTCAGTTGGGGATTGGTCAAGGACATTCAAAAGCGTAACCTTATGATGCGTTATCAAAGGCCGAAGCTCGGGCATCTCAAGCGGATCGCCATCGACGAGATCAGTATTGGCAAGGGCCATCGCTATCTGACTATCGTCCTTTGTTTGGAAACCGGAGCGGTTGTCTTTGTGGGCGACGGCAAGGGCGCGGAAGCCCTGGCTCCTTTTTTCAAAAGACTTTCTCGCTCCAGGGCCAAAGTCGAGGCCGTAGCCATCGACATGTCCCCGGCCTACATCTCGGCGGTCATGGAGAATTTGCCGAACGCCACCTTGGTTTTCGATCATTTCCATGTGATCAACCTTTACAACGACCGTTTGAGTAATTTGAGGCGTACCCTGTATCATGAGGCTGATATCCTCGGGAAAAAGGTCATCAAAGGAACTAGGTGGCTCCTTTTGAAAAACCCGGAAAACTTGGATGAAGAGCGTCAGGAGCCCCAACGCCTTCAAAAGGCCCTGGATTTGAATCAACCCTTGTTCACCGCTTACTACATGAAGGAAGACCTCCGACAAATCTGGAAACAACCCAGCAAGGAAAAGGCCAAGACATTCCTGATCGATTGGGTGTGGCGTGCCGGATCATCAGGTATCTCAATGCTAAAAAAGATGGCCAGAACCATCGCCACTCATAGTACAGGCATACTGGCATACTATGATTTCCCCATATCCACTGGTCCACTGGAAGGAACGAACAACAAAATCAAAACTATGAAAAGACAGGCCTACGGTTTCAGGGACATGGAATTCTTCAAACACAAAATCATGGCCCTACATCAAGCCACGTACGCTTTAGTGGGATGAACCATAAATCGCATTCCATCACTGAAACAGGCCCCGATTTGATCCCCTCGGGACGGTATCTGGATCTCAAGGGCGGCCCCTTGGACTTCAGTTCTTTTCGACGGTTGGGCCCGGCGACGGATGGGTTTCAATGTACCTATGACTGCATTTATGTCCTCAATGATCCACCACCGGATCAGGAAAAAAGAGTGGCGGTCCTCAAGGAATGGCCCTCGGGGCGTATCATGACGCTACATACCAACACCCCTGGGTTACAATTTTTTACGGGCCACAAAATACCGGAAAAGACCGTTGGCAAACAGGGTGTTTGCTATGGACCCTTGGCCGGCCTTTGCCTTGAACCGCGGCAATTCCCCATTGCCGTAAACATTCCCGGTTTTCCATCCGTTATTCTTCGACCGGGGCACATTTACCGGAATGCCATCAGGTATGTGTTTTCCATTGAAGGTTAGGTTTGTGTAAAAGACTCACTGCAACCGGACCTAACCGCCGGCCACAGGGGGGAAGATGGCCACCAAATCACTTTCTCGCAAAGTGTTATCAAGGCTCTGGGGCAGGTAGCGATAGTATCGGCCATTTTCCAGGACCGGGTTGTCTGGTGACAATCGGCCGGTTTCGGGGTTCAGCAGTAGATGGCGAAAGTCCTGGCCGCACTGTTCTGCCAATCGGTCCAGAACAGTTTGTACAGTGGGCGCAAGCAGGTCCAGGTCGATGGTTCCGTCTCCCCCCAACAAGATTTTAAAATTGAAAAAACCTTTGACCCGAACACGTATGGATTCTTCCGACGGTAATGGTTGTATAGTCGTCGCGGGTCGCCGGGTATTTCTTACAGTATGCCAAGCCGTACCAGGATTTCCCTCACCGCAACTACGCTGGAGGAATTGTCGGGTAACTCGATAGTGGGCCGGCCGTCCCGATCATAGTCGGCCACATTCCGATCCATGGGCACATGGCCCCAAACTTCCAAGCCGAGTTCGCCGGCCTTTTGGTCGAGCCCGTCGACGCCAGAGTCGATCCGGTTAATGATCAGGCCGGAGCGGTATTGGCCCAGTATGCCGTGTTTGCGGGCGATACCGTCGAGATAAACGGCAGTGCGCAGTCCTTTATGGGTGGGGTCCGAGACCATGAACAGGGTATCGATACTGTTGATGACCCGCCTGTTGATTTGTTCGATACCGGCTTCGCAGTCGATAACCGTAACGTCGTATTGTCCGGAAAGGGATTCAATGCCGTGTTTGAGCAGCTCATTGAGGCCGCAGAAGCAGCCGGCGCCTTCGGCCTGGCCGAGGACGAGCAGATTTACGTTTCCGGTCCTGATAACCAGATCTTCCCGGATCACGTCCCTCATGTGCCGGTCCCCGATACGCCTTTTCTCGCCGGGATCTTCAATGAGCCGGGTCCGCATTTCCCCCACGGTCCGGTCCGGTTCCGCACCCAGGGCGTAGGTAAGGCTGATGGGCGGGTCGGCGTCCACAGCCAGCAGTTTTTGTCCGGCGTTCACCAGGAGTCGGATCATGATGGTGGCGAAGGTGGTTTTGCCGGCTCCGCCCTTGCCGGCCACAGCCAGGACCCGGGCTTTGGTTTTTTTGGTAGCGTTCATGGAGTCAACCATTGGAACTGACCGACCGGGAGGGTTTGTTACGCCGTTCGAACCGCTCGGCGGCAAAAAGGGCCGCGCCCAGGGCCCCGACTATTTGCGGGTCTATGTCTTTCAGGTCGGAAAACTCCATACCCAGGACTTCCTGGAGGCTTTTGACCACAGCCTGGTTCTTGGCCACGCCGCCGGTCATGACCACTTCGCTGCGGATACCGACCCGTTTGGACATTTTGGCGATTCTTTCGGCCATGGCCAGGGCGATTCCCGCGGAAAGGTCTGCTTTTTCATGGCCGTCGGTGAGGAGACACATGACGTCAAACTGAGCCAGGACGGTGCAGGTCTTGGTGATCCCCACCGGTTCGGTGGCTGCGAGGGCAATGGGACCCAGTTCTTCCAAAGCCAGGCCCATGACTTTGGCCATGCCTTCCAGGAAACGGCCGGTGCCGGCGGCGCACTTGTCGTTCATGATAAAATCGACCATGTATCCGAATTTGTCCACCCGGATCACTTTGAGGTCCTGGCCGCCGATATCGACAATGGTTCTGACATTGGGGTTGACCCAATGGGCGCCTCGGCCGTGGCACGAAATTTCCGAGATACTGCTGTCGGCAAAGGGGATTTTGTCCCGTCCGTATCCGGTGCTGACGCAATGGTCGATATCCTTGAAGGTCAGTCCAACCTGAGCCAGGGCTTGGTCCATGACTTCCTGGGCGGTCTGGACCGGTCTGGGACGGACTCTCATGATTTGTTGAGCCAGAATCCGGTTGTCTTTTAATATCACGGCTTCACCGGTCAGGGAGCCGACGTCGCATCCTGCAAATATCATTGGTTCCTCACTTCATTCAGGTCCGGGGCGGAGAAACGCTGTGTCGAAAGGCGGCCAGGGCGGCTCCTATCGCTCCCACCAATTGTGGCTCCACCACAGGCCGGATGATTTCCACTGCAAGTTTTTCACTCAAGGCGGCCAGGACGGTGGACATTTTGGATACGCCTCCGCTAGCCAGCACTTCCGGGACAATCCCCAGCCTGCGGACGGAAGTGGCCGCGGCCACGCCCAGGGCATAACTGACTCCGGCCGCAATATCCGCGGTATCCACACCGTCATTTACGTGGGAGACCACTTCGCTTTCACCGAACACAGCGCATTGAGCGCCGATATGGGCCCGGCCCGAGGCGGATTGGGCGGCCAGGTCCATTTCCGCCAAGTCCATTTCCAAGGCCTGGGCCACCAGCTCGATAAAAAAACCCGTGCCCGAGGCACAGCGGTCATTGGACCTGTATTCCAGCACTTTGCCCTGTTCGTTCATGCTTATCACAGTGGTGCTGAGCCCGCCCAGGTCGACCACGGTTCGGGCCGTGGGGCGCAGCCAAAGGGCCCCCGCGGCCAGGCAGTTGATAATCGTATCGGGACGGTGGGGGTATTTGATGTATTTGACGCCCCAACCCATACCGCCCCGGACCGGCACGGACTCCGGTTTCAGCCCGGCTCGGGACAAAACCTTGGCCAGGGAGATTTCCGCAACATCCGCCAGATGGCCTTGGTTGGGAGTTATGTCGAAGGCCGCAATTTGTCCGTCCATGAGCAGCACGGTTTTGGTGGCCAAGGCTCCCAGGTCGCATCCTAATGCCAGCACTTGATGAAACTCCTTTACAGGGTATTGAAAAATTCGGTCATGATACGCCGCAGTTCCGAAGGCGGCGTGAAGCGTTTGTCGAACATGTCCATTTCAAACCGCAAGGTCGGCACACCGGTTTCTTCCTTGACTTTGTCGCTCATCAGCTTGTTCAAGGCCCAGAAGTGCTTGCAGGCCATGTGGCCGCCCATGATCAGGGCGTCGGCCTTATAGGCCTGAACCAGGTTGGCAAAGTCATTGATCCAGATGTCGGAGAAACCCATGACCTGCCGGCCCATGGGCATCTGCAGGGTGCGCCAGGCCAGTCCTTCGAGCATGGTTTCCATATTGGTGGTATCGACGAAGCCCACGTCCGGCGGCAGATAGGTCAGGGTGTCGGCCATGTAGGTCACGCCGAGATTGTCTTCCAACCAATCGAAGAAGGACAGGTCATAGACTTCCCAAGTATAGCCGTAGACCACCCGGCGTTCCCGGACGCCTTCGGGGATGACGCCCTGGCCACGCTCGGCCCGGGCTTTGATATCTTCGTAAAGCCGTTTGAAATAGTCCACTCCCATGGGGGTGCCCACCTGGGTCATGAAAATAGTATCCGCGGGGCGATGCCAGCCGGTATCGGGGCAAGGAATGATTTTTTTCAGTTCCTGTATTTTCAGGAAATAGTCCAGGGTCTGGTTGCCGAAGTGGCAATACTCCCTGAGCTTGTCTTCGTCCAGGGTATTTCCGGACAATTTTTCCAATTGGGAGATCATGAGCTTGAGTTCGCGCATCATGTATTTCAGGCCTCGGTCATTGCGGTAGTAAGGGGTTTCCACGGTGAGCAGCGGGGCCTTGAACTTATGGGATGTCCATTCATAGAGGCGATTGCTGGCGTCGCAGGGGGTGGCGGTCTTGATCAGGACATCGGGTTTGGGCAGCACGCCCATGAGCAGGTACCCGGCGGTCCCTTTTTGAGTGGAGCACAAATGATCGGGATACCCTTCGGCTTCGATGCGGTCGATACCCTCCTCGGAACCCTCGGTATAAAGAGCCGCGTTAAGTCCGCAAGCCACTTCATAGCAGATGGGGGCCACGTCCAGGGCCAGCATGATTTCAACGCTGATGGGGAAGTAGTGGTAACAGGCCAGTTTGCCGCGGTCCAGCATGCCGTTCAACCAATCGGTATAGGCGGTGATATTGTCAACAAAAGCATGGGCGGAGGCCCGGTTCTTTTCTTTCAGGATACAATTCACCAGGTCGGTTTGGACCCGGTCGAAATTAGCCTGGTAATCCTCGGGCAGGATTTCCCGGACCATTTCCTTGCCGCCCCAGTCGTCCAGGTGGGTCAGGCCATCCTGGTTGAGGATGAAGTTGGCCAGTTCACCGGTCAGCTTCCAGCTATCGAAAACCGTCCTGTCTTTTCTATCGGTCATGTGTTCTACCTCCTGGCGATTCTTTCCATGAAAGCCTCGACCCTGGTCCGCAAGCGGCCGGCGTCCGAGAGCATGTGTTCACGTTCGAGGACCAGTGTGGGGATGCCTTTTGGCTCCAATTCCTCGGCCAGCATGGTGCTCTCCACGGCATGATTGTCACAGAAGACTATTTTGTTGAGAATGACACCGTCTACATCGGCATTCCGAGCGGTTTCCTCGAGATAGGACTGCCTCGGGCCAAAGGCGCCCATGGTACGCGGGCAGGGGTTATGGTAGTAGTAGCGGCGGCTCAGGCT
>Ga0351852_10140_pt1 | contig 26314 bp, 24 predicted proteins | sample TotcelHFGM3001N6_FD_206802 | JGI IMG/M metagenome (GOLD analysis project Ga0351852, IMG submission 206802) | Enriched cells from coal bed in the Powder River Basin, Montana, United States - Total cells FGM rep1 HSBNCT.FGM.300.1.N6 ...
CAAATTCTTCGGTGATCTCCTTGTCCCACCACCCTTTATCGGCTTCAAGGAGGAGCGTCTTCATGGCGTCCCCCTTGCTCATCGCGACGCGGTAAGGCCGGTTAGTGGTCAGCGCGTCATACACGTCTACCACCTGCAGTATCCTCGCCGTGATAGGTATCTGGTCTCCCTTCAGGCCGTCCGGATAGCCGGTGCCGTTCCACTTCTCGTGGTGATGACGGATGATCGGAAGCGCCGGCGCCAGCGAATGGAGCGGTTTGCAGATGCGCTCGCCGATGATGGGATGAAGACGCATGGTCTTCCACTCGTCCGCGGTAAGCGGCCCGGGCTTCAGCAGGATCGCGTCGGGGATGCCTATCTTGCCTATGTCGTGCAGGATCGCGGCGCGTTTCAGCGCTTTCACGTAATCGTCGGGGATGCCCAGATGCCGGGCGAGCGCCTCTGAATACTCCCCCAGCCGTTCGCAATGCCCTTCCGCGTACGGGTCTTTTGCTTCGATGCTGTGCGCGAGGCTGGTGATGACCATCTCGGCGTTTTCCAGCTCTTCGTTGAGGTATTTTGTCTTGAGGAGCGACTTGATGCGGGCAAACAGGATCGTGTCGTTGAACGGCTTGGTCACGAAATCATCCGCGCCGACCTCGATGCCTTTCACCTTGTCGGACAAATCCGAGAGCGCCGTGATCATGATGATAGGTATGAGGCGCGTCTTTTCGTCGCTCTTCAGCCGCTCGCACAGCTCGAACCCGTCGATCTGCGGCATCATGATATCCATGAGGATCAAATCGGGCTTTTCGCCCGCGATCATGTTGATGGCGCTGTGCCCGTCATAGGCGATCACGACGGTATACCCCATGGGCTGAATGATCTGCCTGAGCAGGTCGGCGCTGAGCCGGCTGTCATCGACGATCATGATCTTCGCGTTTGGTTTAACGTCCTCTACCTGCATAGGATTAGACCTCCCCGTCGCTCCAGATGAGATTGTTTATTTCCAGGATGTCCGCGTCGGTTGTCCCGATAAACTGCACGTCCATCTCTGTCGCAAAACCGTGTTCGGTAAATACCTTTTTTGTCTTCATCACTTTTCCGCGCAGGACAAGCCGGTTCCTGACCCCCGGGAGCGCGATCTCCACTTCAACACCCTGCCCCGCCCCGAAACGCTCAAATGTGACCGCCCGGAGACCTTTGTCCCAGAGATAGGTCATCTTCGCCTTGTCGGGGTTCCACCCCTTGACGATCGACCTCTTGAGGATCTTGATAATCATCTCTTTCTGGAAACTCCTGGCAAGCCCCTCTCTCCGGTCCAACCCTCCCCTGCGGTCGAAAGAGGCGCGGCGGTCGCACAGCTTCAGGGACATAAAAAATCTTTTCGCGCCGCCGCGGCGCGGGCCAGCCCCGCGCCTTTCTTTACCGCTCCGCCGCTCCAGACCGCTGTAGTCGACACCCATATTGCATCCTTATGTGCTCCGGACAAGTTTCGCCGCAAAGGCACCGTCTATACTATCCGAATGCGGCCATGTTTTAAACACCTTTTCTGCGGAATAATGCGGATGCGCGGCGAGGAATTTCTCGACGACCGACTCATCTTCCTCGCTGTCGATCGAGCAGGTGCTGTAGACCAGCACCCCCCGCGGCCGGACAAACCGCGCGGCCGCGCAGAGCAGACGCAGCTGCAGCGCGCTCAGCCTGCCGATGTCTGCCGGAAGGAGGCGCCAGCGGACTTCGACCCGTTTTGCGAGCACGCCCTGGTTTGAACACGGCGCGTCCAGCAGGACCCGGTCAAACTGCGCCGCGCCGGACTCGGCGCGCATCCTCAGCGCGTCGGCGACACGCGGCTGAACGATGGTCGTCCCCAGCCGCCGCGCATTTTCGCGAAGCAGTGCCATGCGGGCCGGACTGCAGTCGACCGCGGAAACGAGCCCCTCGTTACGCATCAACTGGGCGCAATAGGTCGCCTTGCCGCCGGGCGCCGCGCACAGATCGAGCACCCGCTCGCCCGGTCTCGGGTCCAGCAGATCGACGATCCGCACCGTCGATGCGTCCTGCACGAAAAAATAACCTTTATCAAAAATATCGGACAGCTCGGCGGCATATACGGAAGAGCGCAGGGTGAGCACCAGCGGATGAGCGCCCCGCTCATATGCCACGCCCCTCTCTTCGAGCAGCTTCTTGAAATCGTCCTCCCGGACCCGGAGCAGATTGACCCGCACGGATAGAGGAGGCCGCTCGTTTGAAGCCGCGCAGAACGCTTCCAGGTCACTCCCGCCCAGCTGGAGCTCCCACCGTCTGATCATCCACTCGGGAAAAGAATACCGCGCCGCAAGATATCCCGTCCGGCCGGGAAACGCGCTTTCGGGCACCTGCCGGTCGCGTCTGCCCTGTATCTTTCGCAGAACGGCGTTCACGAAGCCCGCGCTCTTGGCGCTCGTCCGTTTCGCCATCTGGACGCTTTCATTTATGGCGGCATAGGCGGGGACCTTGTCCATGCAGAGCAGCTGGTACGCGCCCAGCCTGAGGATATGGTTAACGGGACGCTTGATCGTCCCGTAGTCGGAACACCGCGCGATGTGCCAGTCAAGCATCGTGAGGTTACGGAGCACGCCGTAGGCGAGTTCGGTCGCCAGCGCCTTGTCGCGCGGCGGCAGTTCGTGAGCGGAAAAAGCGTCCGTCAACTGCTCTTTCACGGTGAGACCGCGCGACGCGAGTACTTTTTCGATGATATGGAGCGCGATCGAGCGCGGCGTGTGTTTCATAACGGCTGCCCCTTTCAAATAAATAGTGACAGCGGCCTTTTATCCCTGTTCACGTTGCGCGGCTGCCGAACATGCATAAAATAAATGGCCGCTGTCACTATTTATTGCGGAGACAAAAGAATCGCGCTGTTCACGGGGATCCCCGCAACAGACGTAGAGCCTCTTCGACTTTTCTATAATCGACAAAGGTGTCCTTGCAGGGGCCGTGCGGCCATTCGTTATGGACCGTAACGATCCTTTTCCCGAACGCCTTCAGGAGGCCGGCAAAGAGCTCCTTGCCGCAGGCGACGGCGACGATCGCCTTGACCGCCGGCTGTTTCACGAGACGGACCGCTTCCCTGCCGCCCGCGACAAAGTGGATCGGCGCCTGATAACGCGCGGCGACCTCGACGAGGTCCTTGATTGAGCATTTTCCGCAGCGCCGGCAGTTTTTCGCGTCAACGAGTATTTTGCAGGCGCACGCGCTGTTCTGGAGGCAGTGGGGACACAGGACGATCACCTCCTCCGGGAGATACGTCTTTGTACCGCGAAAGACGCGCCACCGGTTCAGCGAGAGCACCGATTCCTCGATAAAAGACCCCCGTGAAGACCCGCCAGCCGCTTTCTTATCAGGCGGTGTGTGATGATCCGCATGTGTCGCCATTGCGCACCTTATATCCGTGGATGAAACTTGCCGCGTCCATTTCCCTTTTGCCCGGCGGCTGCAGCCTCTCGATGAGAACCGTTCCGTCACCGGCCTGCACGACGATCCCCTTTGCCGAAACATCAAGGACCTCTCCGGGCCGCCCGCGTTTCTCCGGGCCGGCACATGCCGCCTTGAGGAGCTTTACCGGCGCCGCCCCGCCGCGCAGACCCAGAAAGGTATGTGCGCAGGGCCTGGGATTGAGCGCCCTGATCAGATCGCATATCTCGCGGGCGGGCATTTCCCATCTGATACACAGCTCATCTTTGGTGAATTTGCGCGCGCAGGTCGCGCGGCTGTCGTCCTGCGGGATCCGGATGACCGCACCCGCCTGTATCATGTCGACCGCCCTCACCAGCAGGGCCGCTCCCTGCAGGGCAAGCTTATCGCTGAGGGTACCGTACGTGTCGGCCGGGTCGATCGCCGCCGCTTCCTGCATAATGATATCGCCCGCGTCCAGTTTTTCCGTCATATACATGATCGTGCTGCCCGTTTCGGTTTTTCCCTGCGCGATCGCCCGCTGTATCGGGGCCGCGCCGCGCAGTTCCGGCAGGAGCGACGTGTGGAGGTTGATCGCCCCCTGCCGCGGCACGGCGAGCAGTTCCCTGCCCAGTATGCTTCCGTATGAGACGACGACAAAAAGATCCGGACACAGTCTTCTGATCTGCTCGACCGATGCGCCGCTGTTGACATCGGCGCATTGGAAGACGGGAAGCCCGTGCTGAAGGGCGGCTTCTTTAACGGGAGGAGGCAGGAGCCGCAGGTGTCTGCCCTGCGGTTTGTCCGGGCCGGTCACCACGCCGGCAACCGTATGCGGCGAACACAGCAGAGCGCGGAGCGGCCCGCAGGAGAACGCCGGCGTGCCGAAAAATACGATCTTCATATGAAGCCGTCCCAATCGTCGGTGCGTTTTTCATCTTCGGCGGCCTGCGGCCGCGGCACGCAGGACGAAAGTGCCCCCAGCAAAAACGCCACGTACATGAACAGGTATATGAACTCGACATACGGTATCTCCAGCCCCGGCAGAGTGATCCCGATCATGAGGACCGTCACCGGCGTCAGCGCGTAGATACAGAGGTTGAGCACCTTGTCGTAGGTGATCCCCGCTTCTTTCAGGGTTCTATTCGAGAAGATGATCACAAAACCGAAAAAGGCCGCCTGGATGAGCTTGAAAACCGCAAAATAGATAAAATAGAAAAAAGGGAACAGGACCGACCCCGCGATGATCACCTTCTTTTTCCATTGCTCGACGTGCGCCTGGTCGAATATGACCCGTTGTATCAGCGACAGTTCGACGACCCCCTTTTCCATCACATCGGGCTTGATGAACGAAGCGGCCAACCCGCACCCCAGGATGAACAGGTCTATCTTCGTGAACCGGTAACCCTTTTCCTTTATCGAATTGAGCCGGACATACATGTTTTCCTTCCCGATGAGAAGCCCCGACTTGTATTTAGGGTCCAGCGACGGGGTCGTCCCGGTCGTGTCGATAATGATCGCCGAGCTGTCATCCTCCAGCACATACGGTTCCCGCGCCTGCGCCCGCACGACGCCGCGCTCGATCGTCACCGGCGGGATGTTCTCGACGACCCACTGCGCCATCTTATTCATATCCCGGTACAATGAGTAATTGTATCTCGAAGACATGAAGATCGTCGCGACGACGGCCAGCACGATAAAATACCGGATGCTCGCCGAAAAGGGCTGTTCGAGTATGTCCTTGTAAAACGAAAAACTTGTCGCGCTCCGCCAGAAGGCGGCAAGGATATGCATCCGTTTCTGAGTCATGTTCCAGTCCCTTGTGATCTGCGGAAACAGGTTCCTCCCCGCATGGTCAGGAGAGGCGAAAAAAAACCGCACAGCTTAACTGATAGTGTAATCGTATGAACTGAGTTTTTTAAGCTTGTTATAGATCAGCGCCCGCTTTATCGGGTTCAGCCGGTCAACGAAAAGGACGCCGTCAAGATGGTCCATCTCATGCTGCATAACGCGGGCCGGCAGGTCCTCGTATTCGACCGTCACCTCTTTACCGTCCAGGGTCTGCGCCTTCACCTTCACCCATTGGTGGCGCGAGACTTCGCCGTTGATCTCGGGGATGCTGAGGCATCCCTCATCGCCTTTCACCATGCCGCGCGTAGCGATGATTTCCGGATTGATGTACGCCGTCGGGCCGAGCCGCAGGTTCGGCACCTCAAAGACCATGAGCCTGATAGACTCGCCGACCTGCGGCGCGGCAAGACCAACGCCGGGCTCTTCCCGCATCGTCTCGATCATGTCCCGGGCAAGTTCCGTGAGTTCCGGCGTTATGCGCGTTATCGCCGCCGCCTTTTTCCGCAACACCGGATCGCCGTATTTTCGTATCGTGAGAATCATACGTGCACCTTACGACCATTATAACAGCGGAACGCACCAGGAATCAACACATTCAACACTCTCAACTAACGCCCCTGTGCGCGCGCCAGCGCAATCACTGCCTGCCCAAGCGACACCGCGCTGTCGTTCGACGGCAGGGCGCTGTGCGCATACGCGTCGAACCCTTTGCCCCGCAAACCGTCGAGCGCCCGCCCCTTAAGGTACGCGTTCTGGAACACGCCGCCCGCCAGTACGACCTTGTTTATTCTACGCTCTTCCCTGAGCATCGAACAAAGGTCTATCACCACGCTGACCACCGCGTTGTGAAATTTAGCGGATATCACTCCCCTCGAGAGTCCGGCACGGACGTCCCGTACGATCCCTATGAGGGCCTCATGCCAGTCGATCACCCGAAAAAGACCTTTCCTGCCGATCTCAAACGAATAGCTGTCCAAAACATCGCGCGCGGCGCACCGCTCGAGATCAGCCGACGGCGGCCCGCCGCGATCGTCCGTCTCCGCGGCTCCGATAAGAACGCTCACGCCGTCAAACAACCTCCCCATGCTTGATACCGGCACCGACGATATCTTCTTCTCGAGCATTTCCATAACCGGCTCGTACCGTTCTTTCCGCAAACCGGCGACAAAATCCATCTCGAGGTCAAACAGCTTATGCCCATACACCTCGTACAGGTACGCAAGCGCCATCCGCCACGGTTCCCGTATCGCGGCCGTCCCGCCCGGCATCGGCGCATACCGCAGGTGCGCCGCACGCTCAAAAGAGGAAAGATCGGCGATCATATATTCCGCGCCCCACAAATGCCCGTCACTGCCGTACCCCAGCCCGTCAAAGGCGACGCCGATCACCTTTTCATGAATGCCGTGTTCGACCATGCAGGCGGCGACATGCGCGTGGTGGTGCTGGACACCTGCCTTTTTCTTTTCCGGACGCGCCAGCGCGTATTTTGTCGACAGATACTCGGGATGGAGGTCATAAGCAATCAGCGTCGGCTTGATGCACAGCTCGTCCTGAAACGCCGCGATAGCGTGTTCATACGCGGTATACTGGAAAAGATCTTCGAGGTCTCCAAACGGCTCGCTGAGGTATGCCCGGCCGCCCTTTGTCAGGCAAAAAGTGTTCTTCAGCTGTGAGCCGCAGGCAAGGGCGCTCTGTTTGAATTTCTTGGGCAGGACGAATGTTTTCATACCCGCATAAGTAGGGCATAAGTAGGGACAGCTACCATTTATTCACAGCGTTTAATGTATCTGCACGGCAACACGGAAATAATTGGTAGCTGTCCCTACTTATGTGCCGGCGTGTTTGTCGATAAGCTTGAAATCGATATGCTTTGACACGATGTCGACCGCGCATTCGACCTTGCTCTCATCGTGGAGGCTGAGGTGTCCGAGGACCGTCTCAAACTTGCCGATGGTGGTCAGGGTATCGTACGGAACGACGACGATGGGTATTTTCTTTTCGATGGCAACCGTCATGATATTCTGGTGCGGATAGAGATCGCCGGTCAGGATCAAACAGCGGGTCGATGTTTCCATGGCCGCCAGCTGGATGTCTCCCCGGTCGCCGCCGGTCACCACCGCCTTATTATTGACCTTCCTGAAATATTTCAGGGCGCTGTCAACGGTCATCGCGCCGACAACAAGGGATTCAACGAGGTTGTCGAGCTCCTCCTCACAGCAGACCACCTTCCCGCACAGGTGCTGGACGATGTCTCTCACCGGCACGGCATGCAGGACGGCGTCCTCCGGTATGATGCCGAGCGTTTCGATCCCCTTGGCGCGGAGGAACGGCACGATCTTCGATTTGACAAATTCGATCCGCGCCTCCGGGACGCGGTTAAAAACAACGCCCAGGAGCCGGTCGCCGATGATGTTTTTCACGTACACGAACCAGTCGACCATGTCGCGTTCTTCGAGGACAAACCGGTCGATGATGATCGCCTTCGCGTCCAGCTTCTTGAGGAGTTCGATCTGTGAACAGCCGGTCGAACAGCCGCTCGACAGGTCGCCAAACCCGCTGATCAGGGTCACGTCCTTGTCCTGCGACACCTTCCCGTATGCGTCGGTGACCTTTTTCATCATATCTTTATGCGCGTCATTGTAGATCTCATTCATCAGGGCAGACGTCAGGACAACGGGGCACAGGTGCGAGAGCGGGTCGTGCAGGCCGAGGACCTTCTTAAAAAAAAGGACGTCTTCGTCGGTAACGATATTTTCATTGTCGACGGGTGAGACGCCGATCGGTTTAAAATACCCGACCTTCAGCCCCTTCTCAGTCAAGTGGCGCGCGACGCCCAGAGATATCAGGTTTTTTCCGGAACATTCTGAGACCGATCCGATAAAGATTGATTTCACAGCCACCTCGTTTGTTTGTCAACGATCTGCATTGATCGTCGGTTCTATTCGACGGTTATCGTCATCCTGGAATCGATCGCGACGGCCTCGCCGCTCCCCTTCGCGAACACCTTGAGCGGGTTGATGTCCATCTCCACGATCTGCGGAAAATCGCACACCAGCTGGCTGAGGCGCAGGAGCGCCTCGCGGATCGACGCGAGGTTCACCCCCGGCTCGCCGCGCACCCCCTTCAACAGCGGAAACATCTTGATCTCCTGCATCATGCCGTCCGCCTCATCCGGCGTTATCGGCGCGATCCTGAACGAAACGTCCTTGAGCACTTCGACATACACGCCGCCCATGCCGAACATCAACAGCGGGCCGAACGTCGGGTCCTTCGTGATCCCCAGGATCACTTCCCTGCCGCCGGAGTACATCTCCGATATCTGCACGCCCTGGATCTGCGCGTGAGGGACGGCCTTCTTCGCGCTGGTGACAATATCGAAATACGCCTTGCGCACTTCATCCGCGTTTTTCAGATTGACCTTCACGCCGCCGACATCCGACTTGTGTATGATGTCCGGCGAACATATTTTCAGGACGACCGGATAGCCGAGCTTGTCACAGGTGTAGACGGCGTCATACGCCGATTCCGCGATCAGGGTCTTCGGGATCTTGAACCCGTAGGCCTCAAGCATCTGGCGGGCGTCCGCTTCCGGGATCTGCGATATTTTCCTCTCGATATTCCGGGTGATGATCTCTTTCGCCTTTCGTTTGTCCACCTCGAAGGGCTGGCCGAAAACGCGCCGCACTTCGCGGCGCTTCCGGTAGCTGATCATCGACTCGATCGACGTGACCGCGCGTTCGGGATACAGGTAGTTGGGGACCTTGTTCTCGTTGAGGATACGGGCGCCCTCTTCGACGAGCCCCCCGCCCATGAAGCTTGTAAAGATCGGCTTGCTGCTGGTCTTGTTGGTCGCGGCGATCGCCTGCGCGATCTCCGTGGCGTTCGTCATCGACTGCGGCGTAAGTATGACCATAATAGAATCAACGTTCGGGTCCTTCTCGAGGATCTCGACCGCGGCGCGGTAACGGTCGTCGCGCGCGTCGCCGATGATATCGACCGGGTTGTACAGTGCCGCGACCGGCGGCAGGACCGCCTTGAGCTTATCGATCGTTTCTTTCGTGAGCGAGGAAAGCTTGACGTCCGATTTCTCGACCGCGTCGGCGGCGATGATGCCGGGGCCGCCGGCGTTGGTGACGATGACCATGTTGTCACCTTTCGGGACCTCCTGGTATGAAAAAGCCATCGCGAGGTCAAACAGTTCTTCGACGCTCGACGAGCGGATGATGCCGAACTGCGCAAATGCGGCCTTGTATGCGTTCTCCGAACCGGCCAGCGTCCCCGTATGGGAGGAGATCGCCCGCGCGCCCGCCGCGGTACTGCCGGATTTCGTGATAATGATCGGTTTCTTTTTTGAGACCCGTTCCGCGACCTCGATGAAGCGCCTCCCGTCGGCGATCCCCTCGAGGTATCCGAGGATGACGTGCGTATCGGGGTCTTCCGCGAGCGCCTCGAGCATGTCGCATTCGTTCATGTCCATCTTGTTCCCCAGGCTCATGAACTTCGACATGCCGATCTTTTCTTTGATCGCCCAGTCGAGGACCGCGGTGCCGAGCGCGCCGGATTGCGTGAAGAAAGCTATGTTGCCGGTCACCGGTGTCCCCGCGCTGAAGGACGCGTTCACCTTCGACACCGTGTCGATGAACCCGAGGCAGTTGGGCCCCATCACGCGGATACCGCGCTCCTTGCAGAGCGCCTTGAGGTCGTTCTCTATCTTCGCGCCCTCCGGCCCCGTCTCTTTGAAACCGGCGCTGATCACGATGGCGGTGTCAAAACTTCCTTTTTTTGACTCGCGGATCGTCTGGAGTATATGGATCGGCGGTATGACAAAAACGACGAGGTCGACAAACCCGCCGATGTCATTGAAGGATTTGTATACCTTACGCCCCATCATCTCGCCGCCCTTCGGATTCACGGGGTAGATCTTGCCCGGGTATCCGCACTCAACCATGTTATTCAACACCGCAAACCCTACCTTGCGCTCCTCCATCGAAGCGCCGACGACCGCCACGGACGTGGGACTGAACAAATGATCAAACATATATGTTATCCTTTTGGAAAGCGTATTTTGAAGGTTGTGCCGTTATTCGTCTCGCTCTCAAACGAAACCGCGCCATTATACCGGGTAGCTATCTGTTTGACAATAGATAATCCGAGCCCCGTGCCGTTCGCTTCGATCTTGCGGGCATTTTCGGCCCGGTAAAATTCCTGGAATATCCTGTCCCGGTCCGCATGGGGGATGCCGATGCCGGTATCTTTCACCTCGATCGTGGTCATTTGGGCGTCTTCCCCCAGGGTGACGGTAATCCCGCCCCCCTCGCGCGAATACTTGACCGCGTTGTCGATAAGGTTCGTCAGAAGAAGCTCAAAGTCGGACGGCGTCATCTCAACGCTTATCTTCTTCTCCGGCTTTTCGACCGTAAACGTCAATCCCTTCGCATCGATCCGCTGCTTGTACAGCGCGCGGATCTGCTCGAGGACGCCCGCCGCGTCAATACAGGCAAAGTTATCTTTTGTCACCGACATGTGTCCTGCGGCAAGGTTGAGCAGGTCCGTTACCAGGTCCAGGAGCGTCCGCGTCCGGCGGTCGATCCGTTCGATATATTCGCGTATCTTTGCCCCATCGGTCACATAGCCGTCGAGGATCACCTGCAGGAGCCCGTGGATGGCGCTGAGCGGCCCGCGGAGCTCATGGGTCACCCGGAAGGTGAAGTCCGTCTTTTCCTTGTCCGCCAGTTCCAGGTCATGATATGCCGACTCCAGGTCTTCTTTAAGCTTGATCAGCTTCGCGTCGCGGATGCGGATCTTCGTGGTAATGGAAGTCGCCAGATAGGTCGAACCGACCAGCGTCAACGTAAAAAAGAAGAGCACCACCGCGACGTAGACGGGGTTCTGATAGAGCGGCTCGGGGAACAGCGCCGGGTATCTGAAGTGCGGGACCGCGCCGGCATACTCGATCCCGGCAAGCCCGCTCACGAGGAACGCGGCGAAACCCGCGTGCAGGAAGCAGGAAACCCGGGACAACAGCAGGGACGCGAGGATGACGTGGAAAATGAAGAAAAACAACAGCGGACTTTCGATGCCGCCGGAACAATAGACCAGGGTGATGAGGAACAGCCAATCGGTGAATATCTGGAAATGGGCAAACCGTCTGAACACCCGGATATCCCGCGTCCCGGCGTCGGCGACTTTTTTCTGGTAGAGGGCGCAGAGAATGTTATAGACGAACAAGACCGTGCCGATAAGTAAAAAGACCGGCAGATGTATCTCGACCCGGAAGAGCGCCCTGCCGGCCAGAGGAAAGAGGATGACCCCCGCGGCGGCATACCACCGCAGGGTGATGAACCAGTCAACGCCGTTGATAAGCTCCGCATCGGCAGGGACCAGCGATGTCGTCTTGAGTTCGTTTGTTTTCATCGCGTTGCGAAGTTACTTCTTCGCGATCAAGTCAGCCACTTTATTCAGGAGGTCGACCGGCTGAACCGGTTTTTCGATGAAATCGGTCACCGGGAGGAATTCGGCGTCGGATTGCTTGGCGAATTTCGTCTTCATGACCTGGTTGATGGCCGTCACCATCAGGATCGGGATATCCCGGTGTTTTTTGTATTCCGAGTTCGGGTCCTCGCTCCGGACCGCGTATGCCACCTGAAATCCTTCGGTGGTGTTCTCCATCATCACGTCGAGGATCATCAGGTCGGGAGACTCCTTCTTCAAGACCGCCAGCCCCTCCGCGCCGGATGAAGCGGACACGACTTCGAAACCGTTCGACTCCAGCGGCAGACGCATCGCTTCCACAATATCGGGGTCATCATCAACGATCAGTATCTTTTTCTTTTCCGCCATAGGTTTCTCCTCTCATAAATCTGTCATTGCGAGCGACTGAAAGGAGCGAAGCAATCTCGTAGAGATTGCTTCGTCCGGCGTGCACGCCGTCCTCGCAATGACACTCAATATTGGTCGTTGTTTTCTTACAGCCCCTTCGATTCCCGTGCTATAATCCGTTGCACACACCCGACTATCTCTTCTTTCTTCGCTTGCAGCTCTTCCGACAGCCCGATCCCCTGCGCTACCCGCGCCGGCTGGATCCCTACAAACCGTATCTCCGGCATCTGATACACCGAACGCGCCAGGTTGACGACGTCGAGCACGTTCGTGTCGTGCAGTGACACCGGCTTTAATCGTTCGACCAGGGACACATCGTCCGGCGCAAATTCTCTGCAGGTCCCGGCCTGCATCTCCATATTGACCGCATCGATAATGATCACTTTCTCGCGGCCGTCCAGATAATCGATCAGGCCGTACCCGCCGACACCGCCGTCTATAAGTTCGATCCCCGGATCGGAAATTGTCTGTGAAAGAACGTTGATGACTTCACTGCCGATCCCGTCGTCCCCGTACAGGATATTGCCGACGCCCAGGACGAGTACCGGTTTCTTTGCCATGCAATACTGTCATTGCGAGGAGTCCGCCGGCGGCGGGCGACGAAGCAATCTCATCAATGAGCAACCGCTTTGAGATTGCTTCGGCTGTCTTCGGCAGTCTCGCAATGACCCTTATTCAACAAACTTCACATGCAACAGATGCGTCGAGCACGAGATGCACGGGTCGTACGCCCGCACCAGCATCTCGAGCAGGAGCTCGATCTCTTTCTTGTCACGGTCGAGGATCTGCGGCACAAACTCGTAAAAATCTTTTTCGATATTCTCGAAGTTCTGAGCGGTCGGTATGACGCAGTTCGCGTGTTCGATGATCCCCTGCGCGTTGATCGTGTAGTCGTGGTAGAGCGTCCCCCGCGGCACCTCGACGGCGCCGACCCCCCTGCCGGCAACGATGTTGACCGTCGTGTCCTCCCTCTTGAGCCCGTTCTTCAGCATGTCGTCCATCAGTTCGATGCTCTCCTCGACGCAGTGGATCGTCTCGATCAGCTGTGCTGCCGAATTGATGAACGGGTTATAGCAGGGGAAACTCAAGCCGAGCTCTTCAGCGGCCGCTTTCGCCTTCGGGTGCAGGAGCTCGTAGTTGTTGTTGATCCGCGCCAGCGCCCCGACCATGTACGACTCGCGGGAGCTCTTCGCGTGTTTCGCCGTGGAATGGTCAACGATGAACTCCTTGACCCGGTTCTTGTAGTTCAGCGGCGATTCAGTCCACCCCTCGGTCGAGCCGATATCCCCTTCGTAGAACGGATACAGGCCGTTGTCCGCCTTCAGCGCGAGGTATTCCGTCTTGCGCTCGAATGACGGCATCTTCAGCGTCTTAAACAGCTTCACTGTTTCCGAAAGGTCATCCTTCTTGTCGAGCGAGAGGTGTTTGATCACCTGGTCTTCGTTCAGCCGTTCCGCTTTCACGGGGAGCCCTGCCCTGCACAGGAGGTTCTCGATCCGGAAAAGCGTTTCCTTGTCGATCATCCCCAGTTTCAGGGCTATCCGCGCGGCGCCTGCCATCCCGATCGAGATCGCCTCGCCGTGCAGGTATTTCTTATAGGCCGTCGCCGCCTCAATCGCGTGCCCGACGGTATGGCCGAAATTGAGTATGGCGCGCAAACCCCCTTCGCGCTCGTCTTCTTCGACGACCTGCGCCTTGACCGAGCAAGAAACGCCGACCACCTTTTCCAGAACCGCCGGGTCGAGGCGCATCAGTTTCTCGAGGTTGCGCTCGATGAACGTGAAGAACCCTTTTTCCCAGATGATACCGTATTTGATGACCTCCGCGATCCCGGCCTTCAGTTCCCGTTCGGGGAGCGTCTTGAGGACCGATGTGTCGATAATGACCAGTTTCGGCTGGTAGAACGCGCCGACAAGATTTTTTCCCTTCTTGAGGTTGACACCGACCTTTCCGCCCACACTGCTGTCGACCTGCGCAAGAAGCGTCGTCGGGACCTGGACAAAATCGATGCCGCGCATGTAGGTGGCCGCGACAAAACCGGCAAGATCGCCGACAACGCCGCCGCCCAAAGCGATCAGGAGCGCGCGCCGGTCGACACGTTCCTCGACCATCCGGTTGTAGACCGTCTCGACGGTCTCGAGCGTCTTGTACTGCTCGCCGTCGGGGATCTTCACCACGCTGACCGTGCATTCGGCACGCTCGAGCGATTTCTCGAGCGGATCAAGGTAGTGTTTTGCCACCGTCGGGTTGGTGACGATGACCGCCCGCTTTGACCGCGCGACCTGCGCCGCCCGCTTGCCCGCATCCTGCAGGATCCCGCTGCCGATGGTGATCTTGTACGAACGTTCGCCGAGATTTACTTTGAGTTCTTTCATACGGAATATCTCCTCTCAATCCACCCGCGCCCCTGACACTTTTCCCCTTTTCGCAAAGGGGGATACAGGGGATTTTCACTCCCACTGGCATCCGCGGTTACTCCATCCCATCACGCTTTGCTGAAAATCTTCAATATCTCTTCTGCAACTTCTTCCACCGATTTATTATCGGTATGAATAATATGATCCGCCTTGTCATACAACGGCCGGCGAGGTTCCATCAGCTCGACGATCCGTTTCATCGGATCTGCGGTCGCCAGAAGCGGCCGGTGCGTCTCGCGTTTTGTCCGCTCATACACCGTCTCCGGTTTGGCCATCAGCGAGAACAGGACGCCGCTCCTCCTGAAGTCCTCGATATTCGCAGGGTTCAGGACGACGCCGCCGCCCGTCGAAACGACCAGGCTGTTCCGCGCGGAGAGCTCTTCGACCAGACCGCGCTCAAGCGCGCGAAAATAAGGTTCCCCTTCTGAAACAAAGATGTGGTTGATCGTCTTCCCTTCTCGCTCCTCGATAATTGCGTCCATCTCGACCAGTTCGCGCTCCAGCCGGTCGGCGATCACCCGGCCGGCGGAACTTTTGCCCGTTCCCATGAACCCGAACAGAATTATATTGCGTGTATCATTTTTCATCGTGAGGGATACTGCAAATGAGGCAACAACTGCACAAATGCATTAATAAGATTGTCATGGCGAGGAGGCCGCCACTGACGGCCGACGAAGCAATCTCAACACATGAGCTCATTCCTTTGAGATCGCCACGCCCGCCTCTGGCGGGCTCGCGATGACGCTTCACTTAATGCGTTTGTATTAGAATTCCCTTACCTGTTTCGCGTACGCTTTGTAGTTTCTCAAGATCTCGGTCAGGCAATCACCGCCGAATTTTTCGAGCATGCAGTCGGCGATCACATAGGCGCAAACCGCCTCACCGACGACACCCGCCGCCGAAACGGCGCAGATATCGGAGCGTTCCACTGTCGCTTTACATTCCTTCTTTGTCTTGATATCGACGGATGAGAGCGGATGCCCGACGGTCGCGATCGGCTTCATCGCGGCCCGCAAAACGATCGTCTCGCCGTTTGAGATGCCGCCTTCAATCCCGCCGGCATTGTTTGTCTTCCTCGAGAATCCCTTGCCTTTCGAAAAACCGATCTCGTCGTGGACCTGCGAGCCGAGACGCCGCGCCGCTTCAAATCCGATCCCGACCTCAACCCCCTTGATGGCCTGGACGCCCATCAGGGCATTGGCAAGGCGGGCGTTGAGCCGCCGGTCCCACTGCGTGTGGGATCCGAGCCCGGGGGGAGCATCTTCGATAAGTATCTCGACGATACCGCCGAGCGTGTCTTTCGTCCGTATCGCCTCGTCGATCCGGGCGATCATCTTTTTTTCAGCCGCCGGGTCGGCGCAGTTCAGCTGTGAACGGACTGTGCGTTTGAGGATCTCGCTCCCGGTTATACCGGCAACCCCCGTCCTGATCCCGCCCAACTCCACCACATGGCTCACCACCCGAATATCGAACTTTTCCAGGAAAATCTTGCAGAGCGACCCGACGGCCGTCCGCGCCGCGGTTTCCCGCGCACTCGCCCGCTCCAAAATGTCGCGCACATCGATCCGGTCATATTTCAGGGCGCCAGCAAGGTCGGCGTGCCCCGGACGCGGATGCGTCACCGCCGGAAGCTCGTCTATCTTGAAATCTTTATTTTTTATCTGCAGTGAGATAGGAGAACCGATCGTGACCCCTTTTCTGAGCCCCGATATGATTTTTACTTTATCCTGCTCGATAGCCATCCGACCGCCCCGGCCATACCCCGTCTGGCGGCGCGCTAAATCGGCATCGATCAGGCGCTTATCAACAGCAAGCCCTGCCGGCATACCGTCCAGGATAGCCGAAAGGCATTCGCCGTGCGATTCACCCGCAGTTAAGAATCTGAGCATATAGTTCTCCTGCATTATCTCTCTATCACAAATAGAGTAAGCAGGAAAAATGGTAACAATAGGATATGCTCCTGTCAAACAATAACTTCTGATGATTTTTGAGAAAGACTCGATGAAATGAAGAAAGCCCCAAGGGATCCCGGCGCCCTACTGAACACAGCGATGCATAAAACCCAGATACCACGCAATCATCCGGTTTCCGAAAAATAAGGCGATGAGGGAACCCAGCGCGATATAGGGCCCGAAGGGGATCTTGCTCTGGATCTGCGCTTTTTTCATCAGGATCAGAGCGATACCGACAAAGGATCCGGTGAGCGACGCGAAAAAGATGGTCAGGAGCGCCAGTTTCCAGCCGACAAAGGCGCCGATCATGGCCATCAGCTTGACGTCCCCCATCCCCATCGCTTCCTTTTTCAGGATGAATTCTCCGAGGAGCGCGATACCAAGAAGTGCGCCGCAGCCGACAAGGGCGCCGACAATCGACCAGATCAGTCCGCCCAGATGGGTCGATGCGCCGACCAGTGACGGCACGAGCGTGGAGAGAACGATGCCGATCACGGTCCCCGGGAGCGTGATAACGTCGAGGATGAAGTAAAATTCAAAATCGATGAACGTGCAGACGATGAGCGCGGAAACGAACAGGAGGTAGATCAGCCCTGCGGCGACGCCGCCGTGGCGGACGCCGAAATCGAACATCAGGACAAAAAGGATCCCCGTCAGGAGTTCCACCAAAAAATAGCGCGGAGAGATTTTTGCCTTGCAGTGCCGGCATTTTCCGAGGAGGACAAGGTAGCTGAAGAGCGGTATATTGTCGAACCACCTGATCGGCGTGTTGCAGTGCGGGCACGCGGAACCGGGAGAGACGATCGATTTGTCGCGCGGAAGACGGTAGATGCAGACGTTGAGGAAACTGCCGACGACCAGGCCGAAGAGGAAGACAAACGGAAGGACGACGACGTTATCCATTGAGATTTCCTAGGATGTCATTCTGATCCGCCGCAGGCGGAGAAGAATCTCGTTAATTTGGGAAGATCCTTCGCTGACGCTCAGGATGACAAGTTATTTTACTTATAGACCTGGCGTTTGAGCGCCTTGTCCATGACGGCGACCGGGGCGGCGACGCCGGTCCAGATCTCGAACGCCTTGCACCCCTGATGGAGGAGCATGCCGAGGCCGTTGAACGTCCGGCACCCCTTCTTGCGGGCCGTACGCAGCAGCTTCGTCTGGGGCGGATTGTAGATCAGGTCATACACTATCTGCCCCTTATGGAGGCACGACGTGTCGAACGGGAGCGGGTCGGCCGGTTTCATCCCTATCGGTGTCGCGTGCACGATAATATCGGCAAACGGGATGACCTCGTTGATGATATCGGTCACGGCAGGGATCGTCCGCGCGCGCAGACCGCGTATCTTGCTGTTGATGTGTTTAGCAAGATCGCGGGCCTTCTTGTCAATGACGTCCACGATCACGACATCCTTCAGCCCGACTAACAGCGACTGGATCGCGACCGCGCGTCCCGCGCCGCCCGCGCCGAAGAGGACCATCTTTTTTCCTTTGATCTGCACCCGGCCGTCCTTTTCCAGTGACCGCAGGAAGCCGACCCCGTCGGTATTGTACCCGATAAGCTTTCCGTTCTTATTGACGATGGTATTGACCGCGCCGATGACGGCGGCCTCCGGCGACAATTCGTCGAGAGATTTCAGGATCTTCTCTTTGTGGGGGACCGTGATATTGACCCCCTGCAGTTTCATGGCGCGGATCCCTTCCGCCGCGTGTGCGATTTTCTCCGGAGCGACTTCGAAAGGGCAATAGGCACAGTCAAGCCCCAGCTTGGCAAATGCCGCGTTGTGCATCGCCGGTGAGGCGGTGTGCGTCACGGGGCAGCCGAAGATGCCGTAGATTTTGGTTGTGCCGGTGATTTTCATAGACAACTATCATAAAATTGTCATTGCGAGGCCGCCGGAGACGGCCGAAGCAATCTCAGCTTTTGGATAGCTATTCTTTGAGATTGCTTCGTCGTCCGCCCCTGGCGGACTCCTCGCAATGACAGAATCATTCACACATCGATGACGGTTTCTTGGCGATCTTGCGCCCCTTCATGTACAGGAGGTGGTTGATCGCGTTGACATACGCCTTCGCGCTCGCCTCGATGATATCGGTGCTGGCGCCGCGGCCGCTCACGGTCAGCCCTTCCGAATCGACGCGCACGAATACCTCGCCGATCGCGTCTTTGCCCGACGTGACCGCGCGCAGAGAGAAACTGGAGAGCTTCCCTTTGATCCCGGTGATCCGGTCGATCGTCTTGCACGCCGCGTCGACCGGCCCGTCGCCGCAGGCAGCGTCCTCGACTACATCGTCCCCCTTCTTGAGCCGCACCGTCGCGGTCGGGACCGTTTTGGTGCCGCTGGAGACGCTCAGATATTCAAGCATATATGTCTCGGGGACATTCGCGATCTCGTCGGAGATGATCGCCTGTATGTCCTCGTCATAGACCGTCTTTTTCTTGTCGGCCAGTTCCTTGAACCGTTCGAACGCCTTGTCGAGGTCAGCGTCCGACAGCTTGAAACCCATCTCCTCCAGCTTGTTCTTGAAGGCGTGGCGGCCGGAATGTTTTCCCAGGACCAGCTTATTTTCCGTCAGGCCGATCGACTCGGGGCTCATGATCTCGTAGGTCGTCCGCTCTTTCAGGACACCGTCCTGGTGGATCCCCGACTCGTGGGCAAAGGCGTTGGCACCGACGATAGCCTTGTTCGGCTGGACCGATATGCCGGTGATCTGGCTCACCAGCCTGCTTGAGCGGTGGATCTCTTTAGCGTTGATGCCTGTATAGTAATCCTTAAAAATATCGTTGCGCGTCTTCAGGATCATCACGATCTCTTCCAGCGACGCGTTCCCCGCCCGCTCGCCGATCCCGTTGACCGTGCACTCGACCTGCCCGGCGCCGTTGGCGATCGCGCTGACCGAGTTGGCGACGGCCAGGCCAAGATCGTTGTGGCAGTGGACGCTGATGACCGCCCTGTCGATATTGCGGACGTTGTCCTTCAGATATTTGATCAGTGCGCCGTACTTCTCGGGAATGGCGTAGCCGACCGTGTCGGGGATGTTGACCGTCGTCGCCCCCGCGTCTATGACCGCCTCAACGACCTCTTTTAAAAATTCCGGCTCGGTGCGCGACGCGTCCTCCGGCGAGAACTCGATGTCCTTGATGTGCTTGCGGGCATAGGCAACCGATTCGCGGGCGATCTTGATGATCTCGGACTCGGCCTTCTTTAATTTATATTGCATGTGGATCTTCGACGTCGCCAGAAAGATGTGGATCCGCGGATGCTTGGCGAAATGAAGCGCCTCCAGCGCCCGGTCAATGTCTTTCTTGAGCGCGCGCGACAGGCCGCAGACGATCGGTTTTTTCATCTCCTTGGCGACCAGTTTCACCGCCTCGAAATCGCCGACTGAGGCGATCGGGAAACCGGCCTCGATGACGTCCACGTTCAGCCGTTCCAGCTGGCGGGCCATCTCCAGTTTTTCCCGGATGTCCATGCTGGCGCCGGGCGACTGTTCGCCGTCGCGCAGTGTCGTGTCGAAAATCAGAATCTTATTTTTCATATATCCCCCTTAACGGACCAAAGGCAAAATACCACACTCACTTCGTTTGCGGTCTTCGCCCTAAACCAGGGAAGTATACAACAGAAAAGACCAGCGGTACAAACATATTCGGAGGCTCGTTTCGGATGGATAAGACCAAATCTTCGCAAACTTGACATCGACTTATTTGTTTCGGCGCATCCTTGATCCGAAACCGATGAGCGTCAAGAGCAGCAGCAACGTCGACGGTTCGGGAACATCGCCGCCGCCTTCGCCCGATTTCACGCCGCTGCCGAAATAGAAATAATAGATACCGTCCTGCTCCCAACTGTCGCCGAACTCTTTACCACTTATCTCCTCATCGAAGTAATACCAGTTCCGGCCGTCAGCAAGGACCGGATCCGGAGACTGTCCCTGCTTGCCCGCGTAATAGAGGTCGCACAGGTTGGCAATATCTTCTGCACTGAAATTGAGGCCGAGCGCCTCGTACCCTGTATCAATGAAATAGTTCTCTAGAGTCTCCTCCTTATACACGGCGCCGAAATCATATTGATGAGTATGGCCCCGGCTCATCAAGTAGACATACCCGCGGTGATACGCAAGGCTTTTCCCGAGGAACCCTGATTCAGGAGACTCTATATCGTCAATCTGTGTATAGTCACCACCATCCAGCCCAATAACAAACAGAGAACCCAGGTCAGCAACCCCGCCAAGTTCCGTGGTGCCGTATAACAGGTCTCCCAGTTGAAGAAGGGTCGCTTTTGGATGTCTGCCGTCGGTTGATGATTCACCGCCGAACGAATGCATCAGCGTAAAATCGGGAGTTTCCTGACTTATGTCCAGCGCGAATATCGTGCCGGTGTCATTCGCCCCGCCATTTTGCGTCGTCCCGTACAACACATCGTCGCTGAGCAATAAGCTCGCGTAAGGGTTGGCGCCGTCCGCCGTTCCTCCCGAAAATTCGTGAAGCACAGAGAAATTACCTCCGTCCGCGGCATCCATCTGGAAGACTGTCCCGCCCCCCCCGCTGCCGCCCGCCGAGGTCATGCCATAGATCACCCCGTTGGCAATCGTCAGAGAATCCTCGGGATACTGCCCGTCCGCGCCGGCAAATTCATGCAGGATGGCGAGGCCGGTCCCGTCAGTATTTATGCGAAAAACAACTCCGTTGTTACCGGCACCCCCCATGTTACCGGCACCCCCCATATATGTCATGCCGTACAGTTTATTTTCATACAGCGCCAGGCTTCCGTGCGGGTATGCAAGACCGGAAGGATCGGAATCAAAGGTTTTAAGTCCCGTAAAAACACCGCTATCCAAATCCACTTTAAACACGGTGCCTGGGCCGCCCATACTGGTGGTGCACGGCGACATGCCGTACGCTACATTATCAGCAATCGTAAGGTCCGCAACCGGATAGGCGCCCACGCCCGCGCCGAAGGTGTGGAGATTGGCGTAACCTGTGCCGTCAAGGTTCATGCTGAATATTACACCGTCACCGCCCCCGCCATACCTTGTCATACCATAGACTTTACCTTCATGGATCAAAACACCCCCTTCCGGATGCTGTCCTTCAGGGTGGTAGGAAAAGTCATGCACTAGATCGAGGGCAGATGCAGTACCGGAGCGAAACAACGTTAACAAGGCCATTATGAGCGCAATACGCACCGAGGTCTTCATGTTTCACCTCCTGTTGACCATTTGCCGAAGAAATAAACTTCAAAGAGACCGGATTGTGCCGGTAAAATAAAAACCCCCGCATCGGAAAGGATACAGGGGCATCGGTACATGCAAAACGTCCGCTCCTCCTCTCAACACCGTACATCCGGAGCCGCATTTAACGAAAACTCCAGTCCCCGGCGACCGGGAGAAGAAAGCGCCTGTTATTAACGTGGTATCTTCCACGGCAGCCGTACGACCTTAGCCTTTCGGCTTTAGGTTATGTCCCGCTGAACGCCGCGATAATCATGAGATCACTCATTCGACGGTCGGGACACCCGCCATAGGCGGGCGGCTTTGCAAACCTGCGGTTTTCATTTCGCAGGCCTGTCCCCGTAAGGGACGCCCCATCCTTTCGGATAGTTTGCCTTTCAGCGTTCTTATCCTTCTCTCCTTCTTTTAAAGCCTTAAAGGTTTATCACATGACCCTCTCTTCAAACCTCGATTGTATTATACGGCATTGTATGCTATTTTGTCAAGAGTTTTTCTGTTTTTTTGTTTTTTCGGACATGCATCATGAACGTTTTACTCGTCAACCCCTACATCCACGACTTTGCCGCCTACGACCTCTGGATGCGGCCGCACGGGCTGCTGAAGATCGCGGCCGCCCTGCGGCAGGCAGGCGACACTGTCTCGCTGGTCGACTGCCTCGACCGGAAAGACCCCGCCATATTCCGGTTCTACAAGCGGAAGCAGCCGCGCAGCGACCCGTACGATTGCGGCAAGTATCCCAAAATCGAGATCGAGAAACCGTCCCAGTTACGGAAAATCACTCGGCGTTATTTCCGTTACGGCATCCCGCTGGAACTATTTCAGGAGCGCCTCACGGACACTGCCCGGCCAAACTTGATCATGGTCACGTCAGTCATGACCTACTGGTATCCGGGAGTACAGGAGACGATCGGGATCCTCAAGCTGCGATTCCCCGGTTGTCCGGTCATTTTAGGCGGGATCTATCCGACACTGTGCCCCGAGCATGCGGCAACATGTTCAGGAGCGGATTATGTTGTTTCAGCCCCTGATACGCTCAAAGGACATTGCGCGAATGGCGTTGACGCCGGATCTTGCAGTCCGGATGAGATTGCCACGCTCCTGTCAGTCGCTCGCAATGAAACTATTCCTCCCGCCTACGATCTTCTCGAAAGGAACAACGCCGCGGCGCTCCAGACCAGTTACGGCTGTCCCTTTTCGTGCACCTACTGCGCGTCGAAACTGATTGCGCCACAATTTGTCCAGCGCGATCATGAGGCCATCATGACCGAATTGAGGAACGACGGGAAGCTGGGAATCACAAACATCGCATTTTACGACGACGCACTTCTTTTCAAGGCTGACTCCCATTTCATCCCGCTCATGGAACGTATCGTTGCCGAGAAATTTCATTTCTTCTTCCATACGCCCAACGGCCTTCACGCGCGCTTCATCACACCCCGGGTCGCCGCACTCATGAAAGCGGCGGGATTCAAGACGATCCGTTTGAGTTTGGAGACCACATCCCCCGAACGGCAACAGGCGACGGGAAACAAAGTGACGAATGAGGAATTGCGCCGGGCAGTATACTGTCTGTCGGAAGCCGGCATCCCCCCGCACGAACTTGAGGTATATCTGCTGGCAGGGTTGCCCGGTCAAACGATTGGGGAAGTGAAAAGCGACATCGACTTCGTGCACCGGCTCGGCGCGCGGGCCAGCATCGCGTCATACTCGGCAATACCCGGGACGGCCGATTGGAAAAAGATGGTTCAGGAAGGGGTCATTGCGGACGATCTCGACCCTCTCTGGCACAACCACACGATATTTCCGTCGATCAATGAGGAGTTTACCGTCGATAAGGTCAGGGAATTGAGGAAGGAAACGGCGCTGTTAAATAATACCTATTGAGTTCTTGCGCACCCAGCCGGCCTTGCCCGCCGAGAACCAGACCTGGACCCAGTCGTGGGCAATATTCTCGACCCTGACCTTGGAGCCCTCATGGAGCGTGAAGGCCGTCGCGTCCGCCTCAGTCGGGCCGTATTTCACCTCAACCTCCTTGTCGAGGATGATCCCGTTCTGCACCATATCGAAAAAGGCAAGGCGCAAAACGAGCATGACGCTGAGGAATAAAAAGGTGATCCCCGCGGCGGCGACATACCGGGGGCCGCCCTGCCATTTGCCCCTGAGGAAAAGATACGTGACCGCGCAGATAAAGACCGCCCACCAGCACACCGCGCACAGGACCGTGAGCCCGTCCAGAGAAACATCCGAGACAAAGAACGAAAAAAACCGCAGGAACCAGGCGGGCCGGTCATCCTCGGGCCTGTCTTCGATGCCGGTCATCACAAAGGCGAGATTGGCGCGCGTGTCGGCGTCCCGCGGCATCAGCATGAGGGCCTTTTCGTAAAACAGGATCGCCCTGCCGGTGTTCCCCGCCTTATAATAGGCGTTCCCGAGGTTATAGTACAGATTACCGCTCTCGTATCCCGCGTCGATACAGGCGGTATACTCCTTTACGGCTCCCGCATAATCCCCTTTTTCATACGCGATGTTGCCGCGGTAAAAATCGTCTCGGTAGTTCTCGGCATGAATGACGCCGCCCCAGAAGAGCAGGAACGCACATACCGATGAGACACATAACGCTTTTTTCATAATGCCCTCTCGAGCTTTTTGACAACACCGTCGGCCTCGCGCAGGAGTTCCGCCATCCCCCCCGCATCGCTGCGGGACAGCGCGAACTGCCCCATATCGCAGGTTTCCAGCACCTTCCTGACCGACGCAATGAGGCCAGGATCGATCCCCTTCGGCTCCAGTATCTCGGTAATGGCGAGCGGCGTGATCCCGCCGCCGGGAACATTCAGTTTATTGCCGATATAATCGCACAGGGCGCGGGTCACCTTGCTGTAAAACTCTTTTTCCTGCCCGTCCTTCATGACCTTGCGGGCGTCCGAGAGCCCCTTCAACGCAAGTTTATACGCGCGTGTCTGGCGCGCGAACCGGACGTCCGTCCTGAACCGTTCTTCTCTCCTGATAAACACGAATATCCCGATAAACAGAACGAGCGGGATGAGCTGGACCGTCAGGAACAGCGGGCTGCCGATCAGGCGGCGGTCGGCCCGCGTCACCATCCCCGGCGATGTCTTGATGAACAGGATGTCCTGTTTGAGGATCCTGACCTCCTTTTTGCCCGCGACCGATTCCGACCGGTCAAAGCTCTGCATCACGCTTCCGGGAGGCGCAGGGTCTATCTCGACGGCAAAAGGCCCCCGCTCAACAGATATATACCGCCGCGTCTTCGTGTCGAAATAGGGAAAGACCACCCGGGGTATTTCCTGCCTGCCGGGGCGCTCGGGCACCAGTATGCGCTCGAATATCTTTTCTCCGCGGATCTGCTCTCCGGCCTGGGACAGGTTGACCTTGCTCTCCGGCTCATACGCCTTGAAATCTTTCAGGCCGGGAATCTCCGGCGGATTGACGCCGGAAATGTTCCCCTCCCCATACACGCGCATGGTGAGTGTGATCGGCTCGCCCGCCTTCACCCGTGCCGGCTTCACGGAGACGTCCATGCTGAACTCGCCGACGGCCCCCTTGAACTCGGCGGGACACCCTTGCTCCGGCAGGGGCTTGACCCTGATCTTCAGCGGTTTTGACTGGAGTTCTATCGGATATTTCACGTACCGGTCAAAGAACGGATCGTCAAAGAAGGAATCGCCGAAGAGGTCGCCGAACGGCGACTCCCGTTTCGTGCGCCGGCGCTGAGACCTCACGAGAATGCTGCATTTCAATTTTGCCGGGCTGATTTCGACCTCTCCCGAACTGACCGGGAACAGGGCCGTCTTCAATTCTATGATATCGTATACTACGCCATTGACCACTTCGCGGTAATTGCGCTGTTTGCCGACGGCCTCTTCGACAAAATTTTTGGTGACCGGCGGCGCGTACTGGAGGTCGTCGAGCGCGAGGTCGGCGCGGTAGAGGCGGAAGGTCATGGTCACCTGCTCGTTGATGTACGCCTCCTCCTTGTCGACTTTTACCTCCACGAAAATGCGGTCGCCCAGCTCGAGCTCTTTCTGCTTGTCCTGGGCGCGCGCCGGCGCCTGCCCCGACGCGAGGACCTCGATCTGGATCGGCTTCGTCTGATACTCCGTCCCTTCATGGGTATATGTCGCCGGCTTGATCGTATATGTGCCGGGGGCCTCGGGCATCAGCACATAATTAAAACTCTTGCTCGCAAACATGGCGCCGTTCACGATATTGAACTGGGAGGAGGTCCCGCTCGAGGCGATGGCAAACCGGTCGATCTTCGGGAGCTGCGGTGCCCGCGGATTCTGGACGCCGGTCACGGTGATCGTCAGGACGATCCGGTCATCCATCGTCACCTTGTCTTTGTCGACGGATGCGACAAGGGAGACATCGCCGGCGCGGAGGGCCGGCGCACACACGGTCATCAATGCCGCCGCCATGAGAAGACATTTACTTTTCATTTTCATATGATTTATGCCAGTGAAAACGGTTTAATCTGCAGCATGTAGCGCTCGATTCTACTCCATTGCTCTTTTTTCATATAGAGAAAATGTATGCCGTGGCCGAATATGT
>Ga0351852_10035_pt2 | contig 25537 bp, 23 predicted proteins | sample TotcelHFGM3001N6_FD_206802 | JGI IMG/M metagenome (GOLD analysis project Ga0351852, IMG submission 206802) | Enriched cells from coal bed in the Powder River Basin, Montana, United States - Total cells FGM rep1 HSBNCT.FGM.300.1.N6 ...
GTTTTTGGGGGGGGGGTCTTAAAAATTTTATTTTCGCCAAAAAAAACCCCCCCCTCTGCTTCCCCCCCGGCGCCCAAAAATATTTTTTTTTCACCCCCCCGACCCCTGTCTTCGCTCCCACGGACGCTGGCCGATCGGATTCGACCAAGTGTTGGCCCAATTGCTTTCCGCCACGCGCACTTCAGCCGGTTGCCCCGCCGCATTCCACGACGCGTCGGTAATCACCATGAGAGGGGTTCCATTCGACAACCCCACTCTCCATCGCGGCGTTGCTGCTGAGCCGCCGGATGTTCCCGCCGTCGGCGTCGCAACGGTACAAGATCGCCACCGAGGTTTTCCAGCACATGACCCAGCGATGGCAGCGCGACGAGCCAAAGACGATGCCACCATCGGGCAGATTCGCCGGCTCGATATCGTCGTATTGGCAGCCCATTTTGCTTTCCGCCATGCGCACTTCAGCCGGTTGCCCCGCCGCGTTCCACGACACGTCGGTAATCACCTTGGCGCTCCCTGACGCGACTTGGTAAGCAAACGCAGTTGCGGCTACGCCCTTCGCTATGGGCTGGACCGTGTGCTATAATGCGGGCAAAACACTGGCTGGGTTCTGAGCGAGGCTCGCGGCATGAGATTTGTTCTGGAATTCACCGAGAGTGCGCTAAACGACCTCCGCTTCTTCCGGAAGTACGAGCAGAACATTATCACGGAGCAGATCCAGCTCCAACTGATTCGCGAACCCGGCAAGGAGACACGCAACCGAAAGCCGATGGAGCCGAACGCCTTGGCCGACTGGGAACTGCGGATTGGCAATTATCGTGTGTTCTACGACATCGACGACGCGGCTGGCACGGTCAAAATCAAGGCCATCGGCTACAAAGAACATAACCGCCTATTCATCCGAGGCACGGAGTATCCGCTATGAAAACGATCGATCTCACCGCAGCCCCACCCCGAACGGAAGACATCCTTCAACTGGCCGAACGCGATCATTTGGTCGTCCGCACTCCGGACGGCAAGGCGTTTCTCATCACAGAAGTCGACGATGCGGAGGATGCCGATGAGGATTTTGCACTGGAGGTGGCATTGACGCGTGGGAATAAGGCCCTGCGCGAACTGCTACGCGAACGCTCACGCGAACCAGGCCGATACACGCTGGAACAAGTGCGGCAGGAACTTGGACTCGCTGAGCTGTGACACAAGGACACCTGTTTGTTCGACAGTGAAGGTGACGGGCGTGGCCCTGCGCGTGTGGCACTGCTTGGAACCGCGCTGACTTACCATGCGCAACGACGTCTCCACGGTTCCCAGCAGTGCGGAAGTGCCAAACGACATGACGGGCGTGGCCCTGCTCGCCAGCGTGTGGCAGCTTACTCGCACGCCGCTGAAAAGCGGATATCTTGTTCACGGGCTGTCTGTCGCCGTGCGAGTCAGCAGTGCGGAAGTGCCTCGCGACGTCGCCCGAGGGAACGGTCCGGACGTTTGTTTTGCGGCCACCCGGCTCGCTCCGTGGTCCGATTGATGTAGTCCTTGCCATCCAGCCCCAGTGCCTCGCCGGACACGTGCTCCGACACTGGCTCGTCACAGCCGGTCGTGCGGTTCCGGCTCGCGGTCAGGCACCTTCGCCAGAACGGCTTCGAATTTCTCCCGTGAACCGCGTTTAGCGCGTTCCGCGAGATAGTCCACCGTGGCCAAGGCCGAGAGTTTTTCTGCCACGGCGGTGGCCACGAACTGGTCCACCGACACCCCATCGCGTTGCGCGAGTTCCTCCACGCGACGGTGGATCGATTCCGGTAAATTCAAGGTCATGGCAGTCATGGCAATGCTCCGATACAGTTCAGGAACGCAGCCGGACGCACGGTTTGGAGACCAAAACGTTCCACGCCCCTAAAGTCCTTTTCATTATACGAAACGATATAGAGAATGATCTGCGGTGTGGGCATGGCGAGAACCTACATTACCCGACCCGAACTCCGTTCGCCCCCTTGTTTCGGAGTATTCTATCGCCGCGAGCTTTGGACTGGAACCCGTTCTTCGCGATATTCTGGCACCCCAGCGACGCGATCCGAGTGGGTTGGCATCCCGTCGGCAGGCGGCTGCTGTGCTCCGGATTTCGGGCAACCCTGCGGGATCTGATGACGGGCGTGGCCCTGCGCGTGTGGCGGCACTACTTGGAACCGCGCTGACTCACCATGGGCAACGACGTCTCCACGGTTCGCCGCGTGCAGAACGGGCAGTCCCACGGGGTGCAACTTCGACTGTGCCGGAGCCCTGACGGGGACGGTCCTGTTGGGCAACGTTGCCTTCCGCGCGGGGAGCAAGCTGGAATGGGATGGGATGGGGTCAGCATGAAAGTGACCAACTATCCGGAAGCCGAACGCTTCGTGCGCTGAGTTCGGCGAAGTGACCATGTGGCCGTTGATCCGCATGGCGGAGATGCGGCTGGAGGTGGACCCGTTCGAATCGCTGGGCAGTGAAGCCAGGTTTGCGGCGATGGGCGATCCGAAGCTGATCCCACACGGGGCAAACTGGATTTCGAACGCCCGCCCCCCTCTTCCCGGCGCAGGCATGGCGTGTTGCAGCCTGCGGCTCGGGCGGACTATACTGCTGGGCGTGTTCAACCCGGAAGAATATGAACTGATCGATTTCGGCGCGGGGCGCCGCCTCGAGCGGATCGGCGGGATCGTGGTCGATCGCCCCTGTCCCGCCGCGGCGGATTGCGCGCGCCGGATGCCGGAGGTTTGGGAATCCGCCGACCTTCGTTACGAGCGAAACGCAGGGGGGCGGGACGAGTGGACCGGGCGGCGGAGTTCGCCCGAGCCTTGGATCGTCCGGCACAAGTCGTTGCGATTCGAGCTGCAAACCACGCCGTTGGGCCAGGTGGGACTGTTTCCAGAACAAGTCGAATCTTGGAATTGGATCGAAAACCAGGTCCAGCGCGCCGGACGAGCGCTGCGGGTGCTGAATCTGTTCGCCTATACGGGCGGATCCACGCTGGCGGCGGCCGCCGCCGGGGCCGAGGTTGTTCACGTCGATGCCGCGAAACCGATGGTGGCTTGGGCGGGGCGGAATGCCGCCCATTCCGATTTGGCCGACGCGGGAATCCGTTGGATCGTGGACGATGCTGCGAAGTTTGTCGCGCGCGAGGTCCGCCGCGGCCGCCGTTACGAGGGACTAATCCTCGATCCGCCCAGTTACGGCCACGGGCCACGGGGAGAACCTTGGAAAATCGAACGGCATTTGGACGAACTGCTGTCGCGGTGCGCCGGCGTGCTGGCCGAGCGGGTGGCGTTCGTCCTGCTGACGTGCCACACGCCGAGCATCAGTCCCGGCCGCCTGCGCCAAGCCTTGGCGACCAGCTTGCCCGCCGGCAGCCGGCAAGCGGTGCGGGTGCGGTCCCTGTTCCTTCAAACGGCCGACGGCCGCAAGTTGCCCAGCGGCCTGGCGGCAACCTGGCCGGAGTGATTTGCGTGACGATTTCTCTGATTACCAGCGTCCACAATCCGCGTGTCAAAGCGGCGGTCAAACTCCGTTCCGGCCGGGATCGAGCCCGGCAGGAACAGATCTTGATCGATGGAATTCGCGAAATTCAGCGGGCGCAAATCGCCGGCGTGAGGCTGCACGAAGTGTTTGCCTGTTTCTCGGACGACGACGCTGCCGGGGCAAGCTGGCTCGATTCGCTCACCGCGGCGGGGATCGACGTGTGTCGCCTTTCGCCGAGCGTCTTTGCGCGGTTGGCCTACGGTCAGCGCGAGCAAGGCGTCGTGGCGGTGGCGGAACCACCCCGCCGTACGCTGGACGAATTGGGCTCGGCCGGCGACGCGTTGATGATCGTCTTGGAACGGGTCGAGAAGCCCGGCAACGTGGGCGCGGTGGTCCGCACGGCCGATGCGACCGGCGCGTCGGCCGTGATCGTCGCCGACGGGGCGACGGACTTGTACAATCCGAACGCGATCCGCGCCAGCCTGGGAACGATCTTCGCGGTGCCCGTGTGCGCGGCTGGCAGCCGAGAAACGCTGGCCTGGCTCCGTCAGCACCGCGTGCGGATCTTTGCCGCCCGAGTCGAGGCCGCTCAGCTGTATACGCGCGTCTCGTATCGCGGCCCGGCGGCCATCGTGCTGGGCAGCGAATCCGAGGGACTGTCGGATGTCTGGCAAGGTCCCGATATCACACCCGTATCGCTGCCCATGCATGGCATGGCCGACAGCTTGAATGTGTCGACGACCGCGGCGGTCCTGCTGTACGAAGCGCTGCGGCAGCGGCACGCAACGGAAGATGACACCTTCCCATTGGCCGGGTAAGGCATCCCGTGTCGCATCGCACCGGGACCACTGGTAGACTGGACGACGTTTGCGACTATCGCCGTCGGCGGTATGGGGCCGGTCCTTCTTGGAAGCAGCAGGAGCCAAACGTCATGAACGGGAAACGGGTGCACTTATTCATCCTCGTGCTGCTGGCACGGAGCGTAGCCGCTCAGGATCTCCCGCCGTTCTTGCAGGTTGGGAAAATCTCGCCGGCCCAGTACGAGGTGCTCGAACAGCGGGACCAGCAGGTTCCGATGCGCGACGGGATGCGATTGATGGTCGATATCGTTCGCCCCCAACCGGAAGGGCGCTTTCCGGCGATTTTGTGGCAGACTCCTTACAACAAGAGCGGAGGGGCGGGCCGCGCCCGAAAGTTCGCCGCCCGCGGCTATGCTGTCGTCAATGTCGATTCCCGCGGCCGCTTCGACTCGGAAGGCCAATGGGACCCGTTCTCCGCGCTGCACAAGTGCGACGGCTACGACTTGGTCGAATGGGTCGCCACACAGACTTGGTGCAGCGGCAACGTGGGCACCTACGGCCTGTCCTACATGGGCTGGACGCAATGGTGGACAGCGTCCCAGACGCCGCCCTCGCTGAAGGCGATCGTGCCCGAAGTCGCTCCGCCCGACCACTTCTACAACTGTCCGTATCAGAACGGAATCTTCGTGTGCTGGATGATGGATTGGGCCGGGATGATGTCGGCCCGCCGCCCGCACAGCGCCGGTCCCGGACCCTACGGCGGATTCGCCGTGAATCGCGAAACGGCTTACCGCCAGCTGCCGTACATCGACTTTGATCAGTCCCGCCGCTATGCGGCGACCGATTGGTGGCGGAAATGGATGCGGCAAAACACGGCCGCGGGCGAATACTGGCGGGGGATCGCGTACCAAACGCCCGAGCATTATGCGTGTGTGAAAGTACCCTCGCTGGCCATCACCGGCTGGTTTGATGCGAACTTTCCCGGCACGCCGATGAACTACCTGGGAATGAAGCAGCACGGCGGCACGCCGGAATCGCGCCGGCCGCGGATGATCGTCGGGCCCTGGGAACACATCATCAACACGCGCCGCCAGGCCGCCGGCGTGGATTTCGGACCGCACGCGATCATCGACTGGGACGGCTACGTCTGCCGCTGGTTCGACGCGCATCTGAAGGGAATCGACAACCACATTCTGACCGATCCGCCGGTCCACGTCTTCGTCATGGGCCGCAACCAGTGGCGCGCGGCGGACGGCTGGCCGCTGCCCGAGGCCGTACCCACCAAGTACTACCTGCACAGCGGAGGACGCGCCAATTCGTCGGCCGGCGACGGACGTCTCGATACTCGGCCGCCGGATGCCGAACCTCCGGACCATTACACATACGATCCGGACGATCCCACCCCGTCGCCTCCGTTTGCCAACGGACACATTGACGGCCCACGCGACGTGAGTCCAGCCGCATCGCGGCCGGATGTGCTGGTGTATGCGACCCCCGTTCTGGAAGAGGATGTGGAAGTCATCGGTCCGATCACGGCGCAATTGTTCGCCGCGACCGACGCGCACGACACCGACTGGATGATCCGTTTGGTCGACGTGCATCCCGACGGCCGAGCGTTGTTCTTGGCCGAAGGCGTGATGCGGGCCCGGCATCGCAGCACGCAGCATCACGGCGCGTTCGATCCGGAGCGGCTGAGCACGATCGAACCGGACCGCGTCTATCCGTATACAATCGATTTTTGGCGTCCCACCGGCAACCTATTTGCCAAAGGGCATCGCATCCGGGTCGAGATTTCCAGCAGTTACTATCCGTACTATCTACGGAACTTGAACACCGGCGAAGACAATCTGGCGCTCGCCACGACGACGGTCCTTGCCCGGCAGACAATCCGCCACGACGCCGAGCATCCGTCGCACATCGTCTTGCCGGTAATCCCGGCCGCTGCAGGGCGGTAGCGGCACGCGCTGGTGCACATCCATCCCGGGCGGATCGGGCGGACTGGAGCCTGCCAGCGACGCACCGATTGCGATGCTGGTGGAACGATTCTCCATTCAACAAACAAGCCGGGCCGGGGTCTTAGATCCCGGCCCGGTGCCGATCGCATGATCGCCTGCGACGCAGTCGCGTCAGATGTCGTAGTACAAGCAGAACTCGTATGGGTGCGGCCGCAGCCGGACGGCATCCACCTCGTTCAGCCGCTTGTAGTTGATCCACGTCTTGATCACGTCTTCGGTGAATACGTCCCCGCGGAGCAGGAACTCGTGGTCGACTTCCAGCGCATCCAGGGCGGCGTCCAGCGAGCCCGGTGTCTTCGGCACGGCCGCCGCTTCTTCCGGCGGCAGGTCGTAAATATCCTTGTCCAACGGATCGCCGGGGCTGATCTTGTTCTGGATCCCGTCGATCGCCGCCATGACGATCGCCGAGAAGGCCAAGTACGGATTGCAGCTCGGATCCGGGCAACGGTACTCGATACGCTTCGACTTGGGACTCGGGCTGTACATCGGAATTCGGCATGCCGCCGAGCGATTTCGCTGGGAATAGGCCAAGTTGACCGGCGCCTCGTAACCTGGGACCAACCGTTTGTAGCTGTTGGTGGTCGGATTGGTCAAGGCACACAGGGCCGGAGCGTGCTTGAGGATCCCGCCGATTGCGTATAGGGCCATTTCACTCAGCCCCGCATACCCGCTGCCGGCAAACAGCGGCTCGCCATTCTTCCAGAACGAGACGTGAACGTGCATGCCGCTGCCGTTGTCCCCGAACATCGGCTTGGGCATGAACGTCACAGTCTTGCCGTGCTTCTTGGCGACATTCTTAATGATGTATTTGAAGGTCAACAAAGAGTCCGCCATCCGCACCAATTCCTGGAACCGCAAGTCGATTTCGGATTGACCGGCCGTCGCGACCTCGTGGTGCTGCGCTTCGACGTCCATGCCGCAATCGATCATCATCTGCATCATTTCGTTGCGCATGTCCATCATCTGGTCCGACGGAGGCACTGGAAAGTAGCCTTCCTTGTGCCGCAGCTTATAGCCCAAGTTTGGTTTTTCGTCGCGCCCCCGGTTCCACTCTCCTTCGATGCTGTCCAGATAGTAAAAACCGTGCTGGGATTTCTGATCGAAACGCACGTCGTCGAAAATGAAGAACTCCGCCTCCGGGCCGATGAACGCCGTGTCGGCGATGCCCGTGCTCTTCAAGTAGTTGACTGCCTTGCGGGCGACATTCCGCGGATCGCGGCTGTAATCTTCGCGGGTGATCGGGTCCTGGATATTGCAGATCAGGACCAGCGTCGTCATCTGGGCGAACGGGTCGATGAACGCCGTCTCGGGCTGCGGCACGACCAGCATGTCGCTCTCGTTAATCGCCTGCCAGCCGCGGATGCTGGAACCGTCAAAGCCCAATCCTTCCTCGAATAGATCCTCGGTCAACTTCGTCACCGGAATGGTGAAGTGCTGCCACAGTCCGGGAAAATCCATGAACCGCAGATCCACCGCCTTGACATCCTTTTCCCGACACAACGCCAGAACTTCTTTAGGTGTCACTTTGGGTGTCACGAAACATCTCTCCTTATGCTAGAGCCAAAGAAACCAGAAGGAATTCGCACCTCCGTGAAACGAATCGGCGGAGGCCACCACTCAAACAAATACTTGCCTGGGACTTGATTCGAGGCTCGCATCGCAGCGAACCGAGAGCCACACAAGGTTGCGACCCACCGTATAGCAACGCCGGTGCCGCTCGTGAGACAAATGCGATCTTTATACCGCAACATCTTGCGTAGGAAGAATTAAGGAATTTCAGTGGGGCAAGATTCCAGTGTCGCGGCTGTCGGCGATGTGCGCGATTTCCTGGCACAGTAGATTATTAAGCAGGCACGCTGAGCCAAAGCGAGTTTCGCGGACCAGGTCGACGGAAGCCATGAAGTAAACGCGAAGCGTAAGCGAGGGGATGCGGCAAACGGCACGTTCCTCGCTTACCCTTCGCGTTACAGTGGGTAAGCCAATTTCTTCCCCTCGCCCAGCTCGACCGGCTGAACGCCAGATGCGTTAGCTCAGGCCAAGATGTCCTCGATCACTCGGCCATGCACATCGGTCAGACGCCGATCGAGGCCGTTGTAGTACCACGTCAGCCGCTTGTGGTCGAACCCCAACAGTCGCAGCACGGTCGCGTAAAAATCCCACACGGTGACCGGCTGGTCCACCGCCTTGCGGCCGAACTCGTCGGTCGCGCCAAAACTGGTGCCGCCGCGGACTCCGGCTCCCATCATCCAGCAGGTGAAACCGTCGGGGTTGTGGTCGCGACCGCTCGTCCCGGCTTGATGCGTCGGCATGCGTCCGAATTCGGTGGTCCACAATATCAGCGTGTCGGCGAGCAAGCCCCGCTGTTTCAGATCGGTCAGCAGCGCCGCGGTCGGCTGGTCGAAGATCGGACAATGGCGCTCGTAATCCGACTTCAACGTCTTGTGAGCGTCCCAGTTCAGCAGTCCATCGACGCCGGAAGCTCGGGAAGCGCAGTACAGATTCACGAAACGGACCCCGCGTTCCAACAACCGCCGCGCCAACAAGCAGTTCCGCGCATAAGCGGCCTTCAACGGGTTGGAATCGTCGGTGCCGTACAGTTTGTGCGCCGATTCGGACTCGGCCGCCAAATCCGTGACTTCCGGCGCGGACATCTGCATCTTGGCCGCCAAAGCGTAGGCTGCCACCCGGGCTTGCAGTTCGGAACTGCCCGGGTTGGCTGCGGCATGGCGGGCGTTGAGTGTTTGGAGGAAATCGCGGGTGGCCTGTTCTTCCTCCGCCGAGATTCCCTCGGGCCGTTGAAGATTCCGGATCGGCAGGTGCGCGCCCAGCACGATGGCTTGATGCTGCGCGGGCAGAAATCCGTTGCTCCAGTTCGCCTTGCCGTTGGGCGGCTCTCCACGAATGTCCGGAATGGCCACGTAAGCCGGCAAGTTCTCGTTAGCGCTGCCGAGCGCATAGCTGAGCCATGCGCCGGTGCTGGGGAAGCCCTCTTGCACGTGGCCGGTGCTCATGAACACGCAGCCGGGACCGTGCGTGTTGGTCTTGGAAGTCATGGAGTGGACAAAGGCGATATCGTCGACGTGCCGAGCCATGTGCGGCAGCAGGCTGGAGATCATCTTGCCGCTGGTGCCGCCCGGCACAAACGGCCAAGGACTGCGCATCAAGTTGCCGTTCTTGCCTTGAAACGAGACGAAATTCTCCGCCCCCGGCAGCGGTCGGTCATGATAGGTTTCCAGGGCGGGCTTGTGTTCCCACAAATCCATATGCGACGCCGCGCCGGGGCAGAAGACTTGCAGCACGCGCCGGGCCTTGGCCGGCAGGTGGGTCAGCCCCAAGCCGGGCTGCCACGCCGGTTGACCGGATGTCGAATCCGCTGCGGGACCGTCGCCGCGCAATTCCGCGGCGAGCAAGTGCGTCAAACCGATGCCCGCCAAACCGGTGTACACGTCGCCCAGGAATCCGCGCCGCGACAGCAGGGGGGCCGACCACGCGGTGAATTGCTCTTGATTGCGATCGTGCATGACAGCATTCCCTCCCACGGCTGTGCATAACGTTATAGCGGGGCCGGTTCAGCCGTCAAGCTTTCGTCGAATTCCTCCGCTTCATCGGCCTGCACGTGAATTCCCGCCAAGCGGCCGTAAACGGAGTACAATGTTGGGACGGTGATCAAGACGAGTACCGTCGAAGCCATCAGGCCAAACGCCAGAGTGGCGGCCATCGGGATCAGCACTTGCGCTTGGAACGAGGTTTCCAGAAGCATCGGTGCCAGTCCCGCGACGGTCGTCATCGAAGTCAGCAGAACCGGCCGGAACCGTCGGCGGCCGGCTTCCAGCAGACTGGCGGTCAGCGGCGTGCCCGCCTGCAGCCGATGGTTGATAAAGTCCACCATCACGATCGAATCGTTCACGACCACGCCGGTCAGCGAGACTAGGCCGAACATGCTGAAGATCGTCAGCGGCAGGCCCATCAACGCATGGCCCCAGATCGCGCCCATGAACCCGAAAGGAATCACCGTCAGAATCAGAAACGGCTGGAAATAGGAACGGAATTCGAGCGTCAACAGGCAGTACATGCCGAAGATCGCCAACAGAAAGCCGACGAACAGGCTCTGCATCGACTCGTCGCTCTCCTCGCGCTGGCCTTCCCACCGGACTCGCACTTCCGGATACCAGGCGAACAGTTCGGGCATGAAATTCGCCTGCAGATCTTCCACGATTTGCGCGGCGTTGGCCCGGGTATCGTCCAGGTCGGCGACAATCGTGATCGACCGCAACTGGTCGACGCGGTTGATCTCCGAAAATCCGCGGTCGATGGTCACGTCGGCCAGTTCCGTCAACGGCCGCTCGGAACCGTCGCCGGCGCGAACGCGGATTTCGTCGAAATCCGCCAGCGATCGCCGCTGCTCGCTGGGATACCGGACCATCAACTTAACTTCGTGCCGGCCGCGCTGCAGGCGCATGACTTCTTCGCCGTAATACGACGCCCGCACGGTCTCCGCCAGATCGCCGGCGGTCACGCCCATCGCCAAGGCGTTGTCCTTGACGCGCAACTGATATTCCCATTTCCCCGGCGACGAGTCGTCTCGGATATCGAACACGCCGGGATACTGCGCCAAGCGGCGCTTGCATTCCTCGACGGCCTCTTCCAGCTGCGCTACGTCCGCGGCGTTTGCCAACAATTTGAATTCGATCGGCGGGCCGCCCGGTCCCATGTTCACACTGCCGAACGTCAACCGTTCGGCGCCCGGGTAATCGCCGGCCTCGGCCCGCCACCGGCGGAGGATCTCCTCGCTGGTCACATCGCGCAACGATGGGTCCACCAGTTCGACGTAGACGGCGCCCAGGTGGCTGCCCGAGCTCCGGGAATCGGGCCCCAGCGCGCCGGCCCCGGTGATTTCGCCCACGGCGCGATGGATCAGCGTGACCGTGGTCTGATTTCGAGCCGCGTAGGATTCGTCGACGCGCCGCATGGCCTCCTCCAGCCGTTGCGTCGCCAACTGGGCGACCCGCGGCGGCGTACCGTCGGGATACGCGATCCGGGCTTCGATGAACCGGCTGTCCAGCTTCGGGAACAGGATATAGGGCGTGAACCCGGAACGTACCAGGCCCGCGGTCATCAGCAGCGCCGCAAAGCAGACGGCGATCACGATTGCCGGATGCCGGATGCACCAGCCCATCAGCGGCAGATAGTAATGGCCGGCCGCCCAATGGACCGCGCGATGTGTTTTGCCGTTGAGCCAGACGAACAGAGCCGTCAAGGGGCGGAGCGGATAGAGCACGATTCCCAGGATCTTGAACACCAGGCTTTCCCGATGCGCCAGATGGCACGGCAGCACCAATGTGCTTTCGACCAGCGAGATCGCCAGCATGGAAATCACGGCGACCGGCATGACCGCGATGAACTTGCCCATCACCCCCGAGACGAAAAACAACGGCATAAAGGCCGTGACGGTGGTCAAGACGGACACTACCACCGACGGCCAAACTTCGACCGTCCCATTGATGGCGGCCGCGACCAGGCTTTCATGCCGCGCTCGATGCACGTAGACGTTCTCGCCGATCACGATGGCGTCGTCCACCACGATCCCCAGCACCAGCAAGAAGGCGAACATGGACAACATGTTCAACGTTTGACCGGTGCCAAGCAAGATCGCCCCGCCGCCCAGGATGGCGATCGGAATTCCGATCGCGACCCAAAAGGCCAGCTTGAGTTCGAGAAACACCGCCAAGACCAGAAATACCAGCAGCAGCCCCTGCAGCCCGTTCCGGATCAGCAGGTTCATGCGATCGCGAACGTCCACGGAATTGTCCTGCCAGGACGTCAGTTCATAGCCCGGCGGCATACGCGCCGCCCGTTCGGCCAAGAAGGCTTTGACTTCCTCGACGATGGCCAGCAAATCCTCGCTGGACGTGCGGCTGACGGTAATCGCCATCGCCGGTTTGCCGTTGACGCGATTGCTCGCTACGGTGTCCTCGAAATCGTCGCGAACAACGCCCAAGTCGCCCGCGGTCAGCACCACGCCTCGCGCGTCGGTGAGCAGTGGAATGCGGGCGATCTCTGCGCCGGTCAGCCGCTTGTTCTTGCCGCGCAGCAGGATCTCCTGCGTGGCGGTGCTCATCTTTCCGCCGGGCAGTTCGATGTTCTCGCGACGCACGGTCTGAGCGACCTGCTGCAATGTCAAACCGTGCTCGCGCAGCGTCGCTTCGGGAATCTCGATGTCGATTTGATATTTGCGGACGTTCATCAATTCGGCTTGAGAGACCGACGGCAGCAGCAGCAACTCGTCGCGAATCTGCTCGCCGAGTTCGCGCAGCCGCCATTCGGCTTCGGGCGAAGTGTCCTCCGGACCGATCACGCCGACGCGAATGGCAGGCGAGCGAAAAGTGATCTGCTGAACCTCGGGATCCTCCGCCAGGTCCGGAAAGCTGGGAATGCGGTCGATTTCGGCGCGGACCTCGTTCAGCACCTTCTGCACGTTGACGTTGGACTCCAGGTACAGCACCAGGAAGCCTGCGCCTTCCTGGGCGACGGCGACCTGTTTTTTCAGGCCGCTGATCGAGCGCACCGCTTCCTCGATCTTCTGGCAGATGCCCTCCTCGACCTCTTCGGGCGTCGCGCCGGGATAAGGAACCGTGACCAGGATCATATCCAACTCGAACTCGGGAAACACCTCCCGGCGCATCATGGCCATGCTGACGCCGCCCACAATCAAGATGGTCAACATCAGCGTGTTCATGGCCGGCGTGTTGTGGACGGCCCAGCGAATCACCGATTTCACGGCAGGGGCTCCCGGGTGCTGGGGTTCCGGGCGACCGCTGCCGCGGCGCCCGCGGCGGGCAAGTCTTTCTCCGCCGCGGCCGGAACGGTTCGGACTTCGACCGAAGCGCCGTCGGCCATCCCTTCGACGGGCGTAATCACCAGCTGATCGGTGAGCGAAAGATCGGCCTCCAAGGCGGGCGTCACCCAGAAACGGTGCGGCCGGCCCGTGGCGTCCCGGTCCTCCACGTGCTGGACGAGGGCGAGCGGCCCCAAGCGGGTCACGCGCCCGTCGCGAACACGCCACACGAACTTGCCGGGTTGCAACGCCTCCTCCGGAATCTGTACCAGGGGAGACTCCAATCGGACGTGCAGCAACACGGTGACGAACATTCCACGGACCAGGGCCGGCGGGCCCGCGGCGAACGGCGGGCGGTCGGGCGGGCCTGCGAACGCGACGTCCCGCGGCCGCGCGACAACCACCCGGCACGGCGCCGTGCGCGTGCGTTCGTCGAGTCCGCTGCCCTCGAACCGCGTCAGCATCCCCTGCCAGGAGAAACGCAGGTCGTCGCGGCCGGCGAACTGGTAAATCACTGTCGCAGCCGTCGGCGGCAGGCGATAAGCCGCCGCTTCATCGCCCTCCGGCGGCGACGCGACCGAGGTGGGACGTTGCCGCCACAGCCAGTACACGTCGCTCATCTTCAAATTGCACTGGACCTCGATGCTTGACATGTCCTCGATGCGGAACAGGGCGGTGCCCCGCTGGACGAAGCCGCCTTGTTCGACACTGTCCCTCACGATCACGCCGTCGACCGGCGCGGCGATCTTGGTCCGCTGCAGATCCAACTCCGCCTTCTGCAAGTCCGCTTCGGCCAGCTCGGCCGCAATCTGCAGCCGGTCCCGCCGAACCCGGTTCGCCGTCTGCTGGTTCTTCAGCGTCTGCAGCGCATTGTCCGCCACCAAGACGGCCCGCCGTGCCCGGTCGGTTTCCGATTCGCTGACGCTGCGCGAAATCCGCAACAGGCGATCCAGTTCGCCCTGCTGCAGTTCCCGGTCTCGCTCGGCCAACGCGATCAACGACTCGAGATTGGATTGCTCGACGTCGAGTTCCGCCAGTTCCGCCCCCGCACGCTCGCGCAGCTTCTGCGAGCGCAGTCTTTCGAGTTCATAGTCCCGCGTGTCGATTTCCACCAGCGGCGTCCCCCGACGCACATAGTGGCCGGCACGGCAGACGTCCGCCTTGAATTGCACGCGGCCGGCCACTTCCGCCGCCACCTCGATCTCGCGCACGGGCGCCACCACGCCGTCGATCGCCAATGTCAGATCGCCGTCGAACGGCCGGACCGCCAGCGTCTCGATCACCGGCGTCTGACCCGGGTTTTCAGGGGCCTGGGTCTCCTGCTTGCGAGTGCCCAGCGCCAGCATCACGGCCAGACCCGCAGCCAGGATCAGCAGCGGCAGCGCCGAACGAACCAGAAGCTGCTTCATACGTGAACTCCCGAAGAACCGACCCAACGAGCGACTACTCCGCAGAAAGACCGGAAAGATCGGACGCATTGCCCGGCATAGGAACGGGCAGGCCCATCGCGCCGAGCATGACGCACGTGATGTGATCGGCCAGAGCGTCCAACGAATAATGCGCCTCGCGGTCCTCCGCCGAGACCAAGAACGCAACCCCTTCACGAGCCACCCGGTAAAAGAGGCACTGTCCGACCACACTGAAGGCGAACTGCTGCCGGACATGCGGCAAAACCGGAGCGGGCAGCAGTTCGTCCAAGATCCCCAACAGCATCTCGAACTCGGGACGAAAGTGCTGTTCGACCACCTCCTGACAGGCTCCCGACGGGTTCAGGAACTCGCGTATCATCAGCCGAGATTGCCATGGTTCCTCGCCGACGCCCGTCATCCGCGACAGCATGGTATGCACAAAGATCCGCAGCCGCACCGTCGGCGACGTCTGACGATCCAGCACCGGCATCGGAACCTGCTGCATTCGCAGCTGCCGCGCCCGCTTGACCGTTTCAATGTACAGCCGCTGCTTGTCGCCAAAATAGTAATTGACGCTTGCCGAGTTGACCCCCGCCTGACGGCAGATCGCCCGCACGGTAGCCGCCTGAAATCCCAGTTCGGCAAAAATCGGGCCTGCCGAGTTGAGAATTCGCGATCGAGGATCGTCCTGCATAGCTGCACGGCTCCATAAACATGTGTTTCAAACAACTATATCAAACAAGCGTTTCATGAAAATGCCAGCATTAGGGGGGAACACATCTTGGCCCGCCGACGGACTGACACAGGAGCGCGTGAGTTACACGAGTAGGACGTGTCCTGGCGGTATCTCGTTTTCTTCGGCGCCGCAATGCCGTCCATTGTCGCGCAGGGGGTCTGTACCCTTGGCTTCTGCGAAGTTCTGGCCTAAACTCGTGGTGCGGATGGTAAAAAACTCGCCCTCGCCTTGCCTTGTGGCAAGTTGCGATCGAAGCAAGGGCTGATTTCGCGATGTTAACCACCGGCCAGAGCCGGTACTACGAACTGACGGATCGATGGCCTTAACTCGCAGAGCGTGCTTGGTGATTTTCGCGGGCTTGATATGTCTTGCGCGCGGCGCTGCTGCCAATTCTGCCTCGTCACCGCCGCCCGCTGTGCGTATCGAGTCCGTCCAAATCGGCTTTGACGGCATCTTCAAAACCGGTCATTGGGCGCCGGTTTGGGTGACGCTCTCCTGCGCGGGGCCGAGCGTCGAGGTCGAGTTGCGGGTTGCCGCGCGCGACAGCGATGGCGTCGAATCGATCCTCGTAGGGGGCCACGATCACCGATTGCGATTGAACGCGGATGGAAAAACCGTGGCGCTGCGATACGTGAAATCGGGCCGGACTGGCAGCGGTTTGACGATTCGCGTGGCGGGCGAGCGCGGCGAATTAGCCGCGCGGAGTCTGGCCGCCGGCGAATTGGGGACGGCGGAGCCGTCTACGCAAGAATTGCTCGTCGGCCTCGCGCCGGGGATCGGCCTGGAGGAGGCGGCTCGCAAGTCGCGTCGCGACCGGTTCCAGCCGGTGACGGTTGCTACGGTCGTCGATCCGCAACATTTGCCGGCCGACTGGTACGGGTACGATGCCGTGGATGTCTTGGTCGCGACCACCGGCGAGGCCGGCGTCCTGGAACAGCTGACCGACGCCCAACTCGAGGCGCTGGACGGTTGGTTGAAATTGGGCGGGCGGATGGTGTTGTGCGCCGGCCGTCGCGGTGCGGAAGTGTTTGCCGCCGGCAGCCGCCTGGCACGATTCTCGCCCGGCCAGGATGCCGAAGCAATCACGCAGCGTGTGACGACCGGTTTGGAGAATTACGCGGGGGCCAGCGAGCGGCTGGACGCAATCGGTGGCCAGCGAGCACGGCGGTTTGGTATACCCATGACGGCCGTGGCCCAAGCTCGAGGAACCGTCGAAAGCGTGGAAGTGGGCGGACAGACAGGCCGCTTGCCCACGATCGTTCGATTTCCCTACGGCCTGGGGCAGATTACGTTTCTGGCTTTCGATCCGGAGCTGCCGCCGTTCGACCAGTGGCAAGGCCGGGGGGCGCTAATGGGCCGGGTGCTGCAGATCGCCGGCACCAGCCGTCATGCGGGAGGCGAAGCCGATTCGCGAACGGGGCAAATCGCACATCTGGGATACGAAGATCTGGCGGGCCAGCTGTGGTCTGCTCTCGACCAGTTCCCCGGCGTGACGCGGAGCCCCTTCTCGTGGATCGCGGGGCTGCTGGCCGTGTACATCCTGTTTATCGGACCGGTCGACTACTTTTTCCTGAAGCGATTCCGGCGTCTCAGCTGGACGTGGCTCAGCTCGTCGCTGATCGCGGTATTGTTCTGCGCACTGGCGTACGGCGTCATGCACCGGCTGTCGGGCCGCGAGGTCCATGTCAACCACGCCGGCTTGGTGGATATCGATCTGGAGCAAGGCGTCTTGCGCGGCTCGTCGTGGGCGCACGTGTATAGCCCGGCGACGGAGAAGTTCACGTTGGAGTATCGCAATCATCCGCCGCTGATGATTCACAGTCCCAGCCAATCCGGCCGCGTCTTGGCTTGGCAAGGTTTGCCCGGCGCCGGCCTGGGCGGCTTGGACAGCCGGGCTGGCGCGGCGTTGTTTGCAGAACCGTACCTGATGGTAATCGATCAAACCGGGGCGGGAACGGCAACGGCCGGGGTTCGCGATCTGCCCATCCAAGTATCGGGGACGAAGAGCCTGATGGGGACGTGGTGGGCATTGGGCAAAGCGCCGCCGGCCCAGCGGCTGAGCGCGAACGTCCACGGCTTGCTCGCCGGTCAACTCACGAATCCGCTGGATTGCGAGTTGACCGATTGCATGGTGTTGTACGAGAACTGGATGTATCCGGTGACCGGAACGTTGACCCCCGGCAAGGCCGTGACGTTCGATGGCGTCTCGCCGAGAAACTTGGAATGGCATCTCTCTCGGCGGCGCGTGGTGGATACGAAGGAAGTCGTCACGCGGTGGGACCAGGCGAGCCTGGAGGTGCCCCGAATCCTTGAAATGATGATGTTTTATCAGGCGGCGGGCGGTGCGGCGTACACCGGCCTGACGCATCGCTATCAAACCTATTTGGACCTCAGCGAACATCTGCGCACGGGGCGCGCGATCCTGGTCGGCCGCAGTTCAGCCGCCGATAGCCGGCTGGCACGAGATCACGACGGCTGGGATGCGAAACGCGTTCGCCAGTGGGCTTTCTACCGCGTGGTCTTTCCCGTGGACCGATCCGAAAGGGCGGCTATTCCGTGATTCAAACGCACGATTTGACCAAGAAGTACGGCGATCTGTTCGCCATCCGCGCGATCGAATTGAAGCTGGACGAGGGCGACCTGTTCGGTTTCATCGGCCCCAACGGGGCGGGCAAGACGACGACGATGCGGATCATCGCCACACTGCTCAACCCCACCTGGGGCGAGGCCTATGTGTGCGGCAACTCGATCTACACCAAGCCCAAGGAAATTCGCCGCCTGGTCGGCTATATGCCCGACTTTTTCGGCGTCTACGACGACATGCGGGTCATCGAGTATCTGGAGTTTTTCGCCGCCGCCTACCGCATTCGCGGCGAGCGCCGCCGCCGGTTGTGCAACGAGATGCTGGAAATCGTCGACTTGGATTTCAAACGCGACGCCTATGCCAACACGCTGTCCCGCGGCCAGACCCAGCGTCTGGGCTTGGCGCGCACGCTGCTGCACGATCCGCAGGTGCTGTTGCTGGACGAGCCGTTGAGCGGACTCGATCCGCGTGCCCGCATCGAAATGCGAAACCTGCTTCGCCGTTTGGGCGAAATGGGCAAGACGATTATCGTCTCCAGTCACATCCTGCCCGAGCTGGCGGATATCTGCAACAAGATCGGGATAATCGACCGCGGCGTCTTGGGGGTGAACGCTTCCGTCGCCGACGTGATGAAGCAAGTCCGTCAGCGAACCGTGCTGCATATTGCGGTGAAAGGCAACTCGGAAGCCGCCGCCCAGCTGTTGCGGCAGCACGACCAAGTGGACCGAGTGGAACGGGCCCCCGACCGTCGCCTCATCGTCACCTTGAAGCAGGATGCCGACGACTACAGCGAGCTCCCGTCCTGGCTGGTCCAGCACGGTCACAAGCTGACCTTGTTCCGCGAAGAGGACGTCAGCCTGGAATCCGCCTTCATGGCCTTGACCAAAGGCATGGGCTCTAAGACCTGAGCGTCTTCACCGCGAAGGTGACGTGCCCCCCCGGCGTCAAGCCCGCGGCCTCTGCGCAGGCTCCCGCGTTTACCGCCGATCACGGGGCGCCAACAAAGAAGGGCGTCCCTTGCGGGACGCCCCTCGAAAACCACCTTCAGTAATTCCGCTGTCGGGACTACTTTGCCTTGACCTCAAAGGCTTTGGCAAACGCTTCGTCGTTGAAAATCAACTGAACTTGCTCATCGGCGCTGGCCTTGGTGACTTTGCCCTTGCAGCCATTGCAGCAGAAGCAAACTTTCACGCCCCCGACATCGACGGCCGTCTCCGGATTCAACTTGCCGCCGGTGAACGGGCACTTTACCTGCTTGGCTTGCTTTGTGCCCGCCAACTGCTGATTGGCCTTGGCCGCGAACTTGGCCGTGTCATTCTTGAACGGTTCGACACAACCTGGGCAGCACATGTAAATCTTGCCGCCCTTGTACTCGACCGATGTAGATTCGCTCGCCGCCTGGCCGGAAACCGGACACTTGGCCTTGAACTCTTTCTTCTCGGCGCCGATCAGGCCGGCGGAAACAACCAACAGAGCAACCGACGCTGCAAACATCTTTTTCAACATGGCAATACCTTTGGCCTTTTTTGAAACGTGCTCAGATCGAACATAAATGGAAAGTCGAAACGAAGATTTGGCCGAACGACTGAGCAACGATCAATTCAGCCAGACACAATTCCAGACGTGAAGCGGCGGCCCTGTAGCGTGGAGAATTGTCTGCGGTGCAAAGTCCGAGCGGACGAGTGCGGCGGCGGCCCATCGCAACTCGGCGCCAGTGCCGACGAGCACTTCAGATTCACGCGGCGGGGAAACGTCCCGGCGCGGCGACCATCGCCACGGCAGCTGAAGCAATCGGACTCGCCCGCATTCGCAATCGCTGCTGATTGTGGCCGCACAGGCTTCGCGGGCATCAGCCATCCGGCCCAGCTGGCCGTGATTCGGCCGATGACAAGCACAGCATGAATATTGCGATCCCGCTTGTTTCTGAGCCGGGCCAAGGCAGCAGGGCGGCAAGTCGCTCTCCGCGAGCGAGACCGGGCACAGGCACTTCCCCCGCGCCAGCTGGGGCGCCGCAACCGCAACGATCAGGCAAACAGAGATGATGCGATGCATGGGCAAAATCGAAAACGATTGAGTCGCCTTGGCTGGATTTCCTGCCGCCGCACAGATTATAAAGGTGACGACCAGAATTTTCAATTTGCCTTGCCTGCCTTGCCGGATGCGGCTGGGCTGGAAAACCAGCGAGATACCGATGCGCCCGTGGATTTTGGCCGAGACAACGTACGCTCAAACCCGAGCCAATCGCTACGAGGTGGCCGTGTTGCCGCTGGGCGCCACCGAACCCCACAATCTGCATCTGCCTTACGGTACGGATACGCTGGAGGGCGACATCGTCGGCCGCGAAATTTGCGCCGCCGCGTACCAACGAGGTGCAAAAGTGGTCCTCTTACCCACGGTACCCTACGGCACCCAAACCAATATGCGGCAGCTGCCGTTGGCCTTGAACGTGAACCCCTCCACACTGTACCGCTTCGTCACCGATCTGATGGAGTCGTTGAACGACAGCGGCATTCGGAAAATCCTGCTGCTGAACAGCCACGGCGGCAACGAAATGAAGCCGTTGTTACGGGAATTGAGCGGCAAGACTCCTGCCCACCTGTTTCTCTGTAATTGGTACAAAGCGCTGACGGACCAATACAGCAATATATTCACTCATCCCGACGATCATGCCGGCGAAATGGAAACCTCGATCGCGCTGGCCTATTTTCCCGACTTGGTCCTCCACAACGAGGACGGAAGTTTGGCGGCGGACGAGGGCCGCACCGCGCCGACGCGGTTCTCGGCCGTCAACGAAGGCTGGGTATCCATAACCCGCCCGTGGCATTTGTTGACGACCAATACGGGTTCGGGGGATCCTCACGCGGCCACTGCCGAGAAGGGCCACCGTCTGATGCAAGTGCTGGTCGACCGCCTGGCGACCTTCCTGGTGGAACTGTCGGAAGCTTCGTTGGACGAGCGGTTCCCGTTCTAAGCCGCGCGGCGACGCGGCCTGACCCGTTGTGCCACCGTCGTTTCGCGCCGCAGCACCGCTGCTGCCGGCTCGCAGACGCCCCGCCCGCTGCCCTGTCGCTGCAAAGCTCCCGCGATCTGTTGGCGGTAATGCATCATGCGATGGTCGTCGATCCCTTCCCGGCCCCAAACCAGTACCTTTTCCACGGCGCCGTGCCAGCCGCTTAGAAACCGCCGCCAGCAGAGAATATCGTCGGACAGGGTCCCGGAGTCATCGAAGTAAATGAATGTCCCCAGGTGCTGATAGCCCAGGACGCGGGGAGGCACGCGCGTGACGACATCCAAATCGTTGACGATTCGGAATGCGTGCGGCCGGAAGGTAAAATCGAAATTGCGGGCGAACGTGTTGTCGCCGGTGCGCGGCTGGCCAAAGGTATACAGTCCGGAAACCTGACGGCCCGCTTCACACCATCGAGCGACGGCCAACGTGGCCAAGGCGGCTCCCAGGCTGTGTCCGGTGACCCACAATTCCCGCCTGCCGGCGTTCTGCAGGCGGGTGACCTCCTTGTCCAACAGATGCCAAACACAACTCAATGCGTCGTAGAAGCCCTTATGCACGCGCCCGCCCAACGGGCCGGCGATCAGATCGAAGCCGATGTTCGCAATCCAATCCTCGACGCGGTTCCCCTCCGTCCCCCGAAAACAAACCACGATCGCCCGCGAGTCGGCGGCGACAAGACATTGCGTCGTCTCGACATCAAAGAAGCGAAAATACGGATATTTCCAAGCTGCGACCGCCGTTCTTTCCACCACGCCGGGATCCGCGTAGATCAGCTCCGCAGCAGATGCCAAATGCAAAGCAGTCGCCAGATCGAAATAATGTGCCGCATGGACGTGCTGGGATGCTGGCACCGCTAGCCTCCTTTGAGAAGATGGTCGAACCGCAAAAGGAACGGAGCCCCCCATTACTATCGGCCGGGAGAAACGGGATCCAGTGGTATTTTCACGGTCAACTTGTAGAATCGTCGAACGGGCGGTTGGCTACTGTTCCGGCCCCCTGGCTGGAGACCTTCATCGGATTCATGCCGATCGACTCGACAAACCCAGCGATTCCAAGGAAAGAACTATGGAACCATTGATTCGACTCAAAAAGCACGTCCCGAGCGGCACCATCATCCTGAATCGGCCGAACAAGCGAAATGCGTTGTCGCGGGAGATGATCGACCAGCTGCTGCAGGCGTTGGAGGATTTTCACAGGGAACGTTCTGTACGGGCGGTGATCTTGACTGGGGCCGGCTTGGCGTTCTGTTCGGGCGCCGATCTGCAAGAGGTCCAGGACAGCAGTCGCCAGAAGAACGCTTGGGAACAATGGCATTTTGATGCGGTTCAGTACAAGGAACTGCTGGAAGCCATCCTGATGTTTCCCAAGCCGATTATCGCGGCGGTCAACGGCCCGGCGGTGGCCAGTGGCGCCGGCCTGGTCCTGGCATCCGACATCACCTTGGCCACACCGGAAGCCCGATTTGGCCTGCCGGAACCCCGCCGTGGACTGGTGGCAGGGCTCGTAGCCCCCCTACTGGCATTTCGCATCGGTGGCGGCGCGGCAGCCAATTTGTTGCTGACAGCGCGGCTGGCGGAGGCGAGCGAAGCGTATCGATTGGGGATTTACCATGAAATCACGGCTTCCGACATGATTTGGGCTCGAGCGCACCAACTGGCCGAGCAATGTGCCTTGAATGCCGCGGAATCGCTGCAACTGACCAAGAAGATGTTGAATGAAACGATCGGCGAGCACCTGAACACCACGCTTGCCGCCGGTGCCGCCGCCACCGCGACCGCCAGGACCACCGAAGCCGCCGCCGAAGGCTTGGCCGCGTTCCTGGAGAAACGCGAGCCGAAATGGCCGTAACTTACAGCCAAAGAAATCTCTGCCCCGAACCCGATTGAACCCTTGCCGACAAAACGCCGATTAGTTAGCATTACGCGTCAACTGCTGATCCCCTGTAGCTCAGTTGGTAGAGCAGGCGGCTGTTAACCGCCGGGTCGTAGGTTCGAGTCCTACCGGGGGAGCCTTGCTTGACAGAGGTCGCCGAACGACGTTCCGGCGACCTTTTCTTTTGGGCAGGCTGTCGCCTCAAGTGCAATCATGTCAAAGGGTTGGCGAAACTCCGGCGTCAGCTCGCCGTTGGCCCACGTGCAGTTCGAGAGCACAAAGTCCAGCAAACGGCGTTTCTCACCCGCGGGCTGTTTCTCGAAGAGTTCTACGGCCAGGCCGGCAAGCTCCAGCAGGGCGATGCCTTCCTCCATGTAGGATTGGTTGGCCTCTTGGTGCTTCTGGATGGCTCGAAGGATCTCGCTTTGCTCCTCCCGCCATTCGGCCGACTTCTGCTCGAAGAACCGGGCACCAACCTTGCCGTCCAGCTTGTCTACGTACATGGCGTCAATCCGCTTCTGGAGCTTGTCGTATTCATTTCGGAGCCGGGTTATGGACTCTTCCCGGAACCGCTGCTCATCGACGTGGCCTTCCCGTAGGGCCTGCTTCACCCAGTCCAGCACCTCGCCGTCGAACCGCAGACGCCCCAGAATTTCGGTGAACTTCTCTTCCAGAACCTCCTCGCGGACGAACGGCTCCGGACACTTTGCCCGGTAGTAGGTGCAGTGGTAGTACGTGTACTTGGCTTTCTTCAACTCTCCAACCAGGGCACAGCCACAATGTCCGCAACGGATCATTCGGCCGAAGGCAAAGTCCCGCTTGGCCCGCCTGGGCTTCCTTGCGTAACGCTGTGTGCGAATAGCCTGGACGTTGTCCCAGAGTTCCTTCGTGACCAGCGGGGTGTGGATGCCCCGGTACATTTTGCCCTTCCAGCGGAAGTCACCGTAGTACAGCGGCAGCTTCAAGGTGTACTGGATTTACTGACCGGAGATTGCCTTCCCGCTTCAGGACTAACCCCTCCTGAATGGCCAGTCTGCCGATTTCCTCCAGGGAGTAGTTCCCCGTCGCGTACCCCTCGAACATCCGCTTGACGATCTCGGCCGTGGCTGCGTCCACGACGATGATCTTCTTGCCGTCAGGCCCCGGTGCGTTGACGTAGCCCAGCGGGGCCTTGCTGGGCCAAATGCCCTGCTCGGCCTTCTCCCGCATGCCCTCTTTCACTTCCTCGCTAAGGTTTTCGACGTACTGCTTGGCCATCAGCACCTTGATACCGTGCATGAACTTCTCGGACGAGTGGGAATCCGGCGACAGGACAACGCCCTCCTTCACAAAGTGGACGTTGACATCCAGTTCGTCGATCGTCACGTAGTCCCGCAGATTCCGGTACAGGCGGTCGGTCTTCTCGACCAGGACCGTGCGGCACCGATTCCCGCGATCTCCGACACGCCCCTGTTGCCCCAGGAACTTCACCATTTCGTCGAAGCCTGGCCGTCCAGGCTTCTTCGCCGTCTCAACGTCGATGAACTCCTTGACGACTCGGATGCCGTTTTCGGCAGCGTAGCCCCGCAGCAGCTTCTGCTGCGCGGGGATCGAGAAGCCCTCCTTTTCCTGCTCGTCGGAGGACACGCGGGCGTACCGGACGGCTTCGATTCCCTGGTAGTTGTTGTCACGTGGCATGAGACGCTCCGTAGATCAGAGTTGCCGACGGACGAAATTATACCAGTCCGAGCACCGCCGCCAATCGGATCAACTGGGTTACACACGGGATCACCGGGATTGCATCGGAGCGGGCCTTTACTTGCCGGCTGACCACCTGAGTCTTGTTCGCATTCGGCTGACTGCCGGCCTCGGGTACGGCTGGCTCGACAACGGACTTCGTCGCTCGTGGCGTGGTGCTTTTCTCGCGTGCTGGTGTATTGGACTTTGCCCCTCGACGATTGAGTGTATTTCAGGCTGCGCCGGCAAGCAACAGACCGCAAGCCGATTCGGCGCAGTCCGACGACGCCGAAGCCCCAACCCCCATGTTGACGCGGCGGTCCGCACCGGGCAAGCTGGAAGACGTCAATGGACCATACGATGGAATGGGAGCGAAAGCCATGCACGGCAAGGAAGTGACGTGACCCGGACACTGATATCCAGCAATGCATCGAATGACTACGTGAGCGACTGGCTGCCCAGTTGCACGCTTCGCGCGACGCTGTCCGCCTGACTGAAGACGGCTGGTTCTGCCGCAAGGCCGGCGAATGGCAGCGGGTGCCATGGGTGCTATACACGGTTGATCAAGCCGTCATGGGTCGGAAAGGTTAATCATCAGCAGACAAGAATTGCCAAACAGGCACCGCAGGAGGTCACGATGCTTCGGTCACTGGAACAACTTCGAGAAGAAGAGGCCAAGCTGCTGGCGGCGATCAAAGATGCTCTGCCCCGTCTGGAGCAGATGTGGCAGCAGGTCAACAGCCATTGGGGCTACGAAGACCCAGTCTACCGATTCTACCACCAAAGCTTCAAGGTGTACCAGCTCCAAGGCGTCATTGGCGAGATCGTGCAGGCTCTCCAGGATCTGGCTCCGCACTTGTCGCTCAATCCGTGGTTCCTGCAGATTGTCGGCGAAGGGACTGCCGGGGAATTTTCGATGGAGGTAAATCGGCGTTGGCTAGAAGCCACCCGGCCCATCCTCGAAGCGTTTTTCCATGCCCGCTACTTTCTGGAGATGATTTGCAAGTACGGAAAGGAATTGGACGAGCCAACTGACTCACTGCCCAGCGGGTGGGCGGCGGTGTTGTACCTGTACGGGCTGCG
>Ga0351852_10147_pt1 | contig 25334 bp, 23 predicted proteins | sample TotcelHFGM3001N6_FD_206802 | JGI IMG/M metagenome (GOLD analysis project Ga0351852, IMG submission 206802) | Enriched cells from coal bed in the Powder River Basin, Montana, United States - Total cells FGM rep1 HSBNCT.FGM.300.1.N6 ...
GGCAGCGCAGATACTCCGCGGCCGTTCCGTACACCCTTCACTTCGATGTATCGTCATCCCCGGCACGCAGCAGGTGTACCGGGAGGCAATGCAGGAAGGGCTCATCGAGGTGTTCCTCGATTCCGGCGCTGCCGTGAGCACGCCGACATGCGGTCCCTGTCTGGGGGGATACATGGGCATACTCGCCCCCGGTGAGCGATGCCTCTCGACAACCAACCGAAACTTCATAGGACGGATGGGCAGTCCGCAGTCCGAAGTGTACCTGGCCGGCCCTGCGGTCGCTGCGGCCACGGCGATTGCCGGGCACATCGCCGCCCCCGGCGACGTAACATCCGGCGGGAAGGAGACACCATCATGGCGAAGCTAAGGGGCATCGCACACGTGTACGGCGCTGACGTTGACACCGATGCCATAATCCCGGCGAGGTGCCTCAACGTGTCTGAGCCGGGACTCCTGGCCGAGCACTGCATGGAGGACCTTGATCCCGACTTCAGGAAGCGCGTGGCGGAAGGAGACATCGTGGTGGCGACCACCAACTTCGGTTGCGGGTCGTCCCGGGAGCACGCCCCCATCGCTCTCAAAGCGTGTGGCGTGTCATGCGTGGTGGCTCACAGCTTCGCACGCATCTTCTTCCGCAACGCCATCGACATCGGTCTGCCGCTCCTGGAATGCCCTGAGGCTGTCGACTCGTGTGGGGCCGGTGATATACTGGAAATCGACCTGGCCGGCGGCCGAATCTCCAACCTGACGAAGGGTTCGTCCTATACCGCAAAGCCGTACCCCGACTTCATGATGGAGATCGTCCGCGCCGGTGGTCTTATCGCACACACGAGACACAGACTGGAGGGCAGAAAGTCATGAGCTACAAGATCGCAGTGCTACCCGGCGATGGCATTGGCCCCGAGGTGACCACCGAGGCACAGAAGGCGCTCACGACCGTTGCCGAGCGATTCGGACATGACCTGCAGTTCACGGAAGCGCTGGCAGGCGGAGCCGCGCTCGATGCCATCGGCACCGCCCTGGCGGACGAGACGCTGGCGCTGTGCCAGAGTTCGGATGCAATCCTCTTCGGCGCTGTTGGCGGACCGAAATGGGACAATGCCCAGACCGACGTGCGACCTGAACAGGCTCTGTTCCGCCTGCGCAAGGGCCTCAACCTGTTCGCTAACCTCAGGCCGGCCAAGGCGTACCCGATGTTGCTGGATAAGAGTCCGCTCCGACCGGAGGTGGTGAGGGGTTCGGACATCATGTTTGTGAGGGAACTGACAGGCGGTCTGTACTTCGGCCAGCCGAAGAAGCGCTGGGAGACCCCCGAGGGAAGGCGTGCCGTAGACACCGAGGACTACTCGGAGCACGAGATAGCCAGGGTAGTGCGCGTGGCATGTGAGCTTGCCAGGAAGCGTCGCAAGATGGTCACCTCGGTCGACAAGTTCAATGCGCTCATCTCCTCGCGTCTCTGGCGGCAGGTCGCAACCGAAGTGGCGGCAGAGTATCCGGATATCGCGATGTCCCACATGCTCGCGGACACATTCTCCGCACAACTCATAGTGCGGCCGACCCAGTTCGACGTGGTGGTGACGACTAACATGTTCGGAGACATCTTCACGGATGAGTCCGCGGTGCTCGCAGGCTCGATGGGGTTGCTGCCATCGGCCAGCCTCTCCGGCCTTCCGACAGGGAGGACGCTCGGCTTCTATGAGCCAATCCACGGCTCAGCGCCGGATATCGCCGGCAAGGGGATCGCCAATCCCATCGCGGCCATTCTCAGTGCGGCAATGCTCCTGAGGTACTCGCTGGGGTTGGAGGCCGAGGCCCGCACGATAGAGTCCGCCGTGATGTCAGTGCTCGAGGAGGGGTACCGGACAGCGGACATCACGTCCGGAGACACCCGCCCCATCAGCACGTCTGAGATGGGCAGCCTTGTGACATCCAAAATTCGTTCGAACAAGGGTTGACACTCTGCAACAGTATTTCTACAATGTAAGTTCACTCTTGCGAAGGTTGAGAATGAAAGCACTAGCCGCCCCTGCAATCGTGGTAGTAGCAGCAGTCCTTATCGTGCGCACCGCAGGTGCGCGCGGGGGGCTTCTTCTACCGGCAGTGTAAGCAGAGACAGTAAGTCAGATAAACAAGAAGAAGCCTCCCACAGGGGAGGCTTCTTCTTGTTTATTCGGCGCACGAGGAAAGGAGGCCCAGTAGAACAGGCAGGCACTCGACAAGGACCCGTCCCCGGGCAATTCGCAGCGCCACGGAGGCGGAGGATTCGCTGATAATACGGACAGGAGGAACAAAGAATTGGAGCCCTACGCCTTCTTCAAAGGACAATACATGCCCCTCAAGGATGCCAAGATTGGCATCCTCACCCAGGCGCTGCACTACGGGACCGCATGCTTCGGCGGCATACGTGCGAACTGGGACGCTGAGAAGCAGCAGTTCTGCATCTTCAGGATGAAGGACCACTACCGGCGCCAGCTCGACGCCTGCAAGATCCTGAACATCTCTCTTCCCTACGATGAGAACGACATGGCCGAATTCACGGTGGAGACCATCCGGCGCGCGGGATTCAAGGAGAATGTCTACTGCCGGCCACTGGCCTACAAATCGTCTGAGGCCATCGGTGTCAAGCTGCACGGACTGGAAGATGACTTCTTCGTCATCGCGACGACGCTAGGGCCATATCTCGGAACCGGCGGCATCAAGTGCTGCACTTCGTCGTGGAGGCGAGTGAGCGACAGCCAGATATCCCCGCGCGGCAAGATCACAGGCATCTATGTGAACAGCGCCCTCGCAAAGACGGATGCGAACCGCGCCGGATTCGATGAGGCCATCATGCTCAATGAGAACGGCCACATCTCCGAGGGCACCGGGGAGAACATCTTCGTCGTCATCAAGGGACAACTCATCACCCCGCCCTCGTACGACAGCATCCTGCTCGGCATCACACGTGATACCGTGATGCAGCTTGCCAAGAACGAACTGGGCGTCGAGACGGTGGAGCGCAGCATAGACCGAAGTGAGCTCTACGTAGCCGATGAGGCATTCTTCACCGGGACGGCCACCAACGTAGCGGCCATCAGCTCCGTCGACCATCGAAACATTGGCACCGGGGAAATGGGACCGCTCACCGCCAAGCTGCAGGCACTGTTCAATCAGGCTGCTCTCGGCAGAAATCCGAAGTACTCTGAGTGGTATACATTCCTCAAGTACGACTAGCACCTTCTGTGAGGCATGTCCGGGGTAGGCAAGGTGACGAGGGGGGAATGGCACAGCGCGCTCTGTGTCCGTACACCACCAGTCCCTGCCACCCCGTGGGCGTGTCTGTTGGCCGGCCCACGCCACCCGAACCAGCAGAAGCGCCGCGGGTGGGAACCGTAGATTGGCCGGTCGTCGAAGTGAGCGGATGTACGCTGCAGGGGCGATCACATCTGCACGGCGCATCTCTCCCCCGTTGAATCGACTACGCGCTGACGTCTTTGCACGGATGCATCGTGCCGGCACGATGCGGAGCGGCCGCTCCTCGAACAACAAGAAGAAGGGGGAGGCCCCCTTCTTCATTACGGTCTGGTGCGAAAGCAGAACCGAGCTATGCAGACTGTTTGCCGGAAAGGCTCGCGTTGACGCGCCTGGTCAACCGGGACTTCAGTCGCGAAGCCTTGTTCTTGTGGAACAGGCCCTTCGTAACCGCGCGGTCAAGAGCTGACACAGCGGCACCCGAGGTGGCTTGTATGGCGCCGGCATCTTCGGAGGCGACGGCCTCACGGGCCTGGCGAAGCAGGGTGCGCGTTCTTCCACGAAGCACTCGATTCTGAAGTCGCTTCGTCTCCTGCGCCCTGGCGGTCTTATCTACTGACTTGCTCCCTGACAATGGATTCTCCTTTTCTCACCACGTTGATTACGCCCCACAGCGACTGTATCTTAGCCATGAGCCTGCTGAGTTGCGAGGTACTCGTAACCTCGACGTCCATCCGCAGCGACGCCACTCCCCCATCCTGGCGGGTGAATCCCACATCGGTGATGTTGATGCCCGCCTCAGCGATGACTGCACTGATGTCTCGCAGCAGTGCAGACCTGTCCCACGCGTCAATCTGGAGTTTGACGGGATAGACCTGCGTGACATCGCCCCAGTCTACGGCGACCAGCCGTTCCTTCTCAGACTCGTTGACGACGTTGACGCAATCCCTGCGATGGACGGTTACGCCGCGGCCCTGTGTAATATACCCGATTATGTCCTCACCAGGCAAGGGATTGCAGCAGCTAGCCATCCGGGTATAGAGGTCGCCCACCCCAAGCACCCGGATGCTGCCCGGACTGACCCGCTTCGGGGCGGAGACTTCTATCGCCTTTTCTGGGGCTTCGAGCTCGGCGTTGAACTTGACCGCCACCTGGGATACCGTCAGATTGCCCCGTCCAACAGCCAGGTACAACTCGTCCGGGGCACTGAAGCCAAGCTTGCTGGAAAGCTTGTCGGCGCCGGGCACCGGCACCCCGAGTCGCTTCAATCCGGCCTCCAGCATCTGCCGGCCGATCTCGATACTCTGGCTGCGTTCCTGCTTGTTGAACCACTGGCGCACCTTGCTCTGCGCATGCGACGTACGTACGTAGCCTAGCTCGGGATTGAGCCAGTCGAGGCTCGGACCGCGCTCGGTCTTCGCGGTGACTATCTCGACCACGTCGCCGTTGTTGAGCGCCTGATTGAGCTGTACCAGTTTGCCATTGACCTTGGCGCCGATGCAGCGGTATCCCAGGTCGGTGTGAATGCGGAATGCGAAATCCAGGGGCGTGGCCCCTTTCGGAAGGTCCTTTATCTCACCTTTGGGTGTGTACACAAACACCTGGTCTGTGAGAACGTCGGTCTTCAGTGATTCGATGAATTCCTCGCCATCGAGTTCGTCACGGCGTTCCGCGAGTTCCTGCAGCCACGCTATGCGCGCGTCCATCGATTGGTCCGGTTTGCCGCCTTCCTTGTAGTTCCAGTGAGCCGCGACACCGAACGTGGCGACCTGGTTCATCTCATTGGTGCGGATCTGGACTTCGATGGGAGTGGTCCCGTTGCACAGAACGGTGGTGTGCAACGACTGATAGCCGTTCTCCTTGGGATTGGCGATATAATCGTTGAACTCCTCGATAATCGGGTGCCAGAAGTTGTGCACCACACCCAGGGTCTTGTAGCAATCCGCCACGGAGTTCACCAGAACGCGCAACGCAAACAGGTCGTGGATGTCCCCCACGCTCTTTCCCTGCTCAGCGTAGCGCTTGGCCTTGAGGTACGTGCTGTAGATATGCTTCGGGCGTCCGAGGACGCGCGCCTCGATGCCGGCGCCCTTCAACTCCTCGGAGAGAGAACGAATCGCCTCGTCGATGAAGCCCTCACGTTCAGCGCGCTTCGTCGCGATGAGGCGTGTGAAGCGACGGTACTGCCTGGGCTCCAGATAGCGGAAGGCGAGGTCCTCAAGTTGCCATTTCGTGCGACGAAGGCCGAGGCGGTGCGCCAGCGGGGCGTACACGTCCAGCGTCTGCCGGGCTATCGAACGGCGCTTTCCCAGGGGCAGCGCACCCAGGGTCCTCATGTTATGGAGTCTGTCCGCAAGTTTGATGAGCACCACGCGCAGATCTTCGGCCGTGGCCATGAGGAGCTTGCGCAGATTCTCCGCCTGAGTCCTGGAGTCGATCTCGCCCTCTTCGCTGCGGCTCGCCAGCCGTTTCAGCTTCGTGACGCCGTCAACCAGCTTCGCCACGTCGGAGCCGAACAGGGACGCAATCTCGTCGAGACTCACGTCGCAATCCTCCACCACGTCATGGAGCAGAGCGGCGGCTATCGATGCGGCGTCCAGATGGAACTCGACGAGGATGAGCCCCACGTTCAGGGGATGCTCAAGATACGGCTCTCCCGAGGCGCGCAACTGGCCCGCGTGGGCCTTCGCGGCAAACTCGTAGGCCGAACGGATGAACTCGAGCTTGTCCGGCGGGATGTAGGCGCTCGCCTCCTTGAGAAGGGATTCGACATCCACCATAGCTGGCATAATAACTCAGCGCTTACGGCGGCGCAAACGAGCGACTGAGGCTGCGCTCGCGCGGATGGTATGATGCGGGGGGAGCCCCGGTAGTCCGGAGGACCGACGGTCGCATGCTGACACAGCTTGTACAGGGATTGCACGACATGGGAGTCGAGTTGCAGCGCTCGCAACTCGATTCGTTTGAGGCATACCGGGACGAGTTGATGCGCTGGAATCAACGCGTCAACCTCACGGCAATAACCGATCCGGCTGAGATTGAAACGCGGCATTTCCTCGACTCGCTCACACTGCTCTACGCACTGCAAGGGTGGAGACAGACCGGTTCCGGGCTGAGGATGATCGACATCGGTTCGGGCGCTGGCTTTCCCGGGATACCCGTCAAACTGGTCCTGCCGGACATGCGCCTGACCTTGCTCGAGGCAACCGGCAAGAAGGTGGAGTTCCTGTCGCACATGGTGGCCTTACTCGGACTGCGCGACATCGATGTTGTGCACGGGCGCGCGGAGGAAGTGGCGCACTCTCCGAACCACCGGGAAGCGTATGACATCGCGGCCGCACGGGCGGTGGCCTCACTCTCCACACTCGCCGAGGTCTGTCTTCCATTCGTCTCAGTGGGAGGACTCTTCGTCGCGTTGAAGAAGGGGGGTATCAAGGCGGAGGTCGAAGACTCACGCGCAGCCATAACTAGAGTGGGTGGCGAAGAGGCGCGTCTCCTCGAGGTGCCGCTTCCCCAGTTGTCCGATGGACGGTATCTCGTGTGCTCGACAAAGGCGTACCCGAGTCCGCTCCAGTACCCTAGGCGCACCGGCATACCGTTCAAGCGTCCCCTATAAGGAGGTTCGTGGACACGAGTGCTCCACGACTGGCGGGGGACGCGCTCAGACGACTGAACCACCGCGCCAAATGTGGTAGCATACCGCCACACAACTACAAGGAGACAACGTATGGGTTCTGCGCCATTCTCGCTTGAGGGCAAGGTTGCGCTCATCACCGGAGGTAGCCGGGGCATCGGGAGAGAGACCGCGCTGGCATTCGCCGGGGCCGGTGCTGATGTTGTGGTAGCAGGATTGGACCTTCCCGACCTGGAGAAGGTTGCCGCGGAACTCAGGTCGCTCGGAGTCAAGTCGCTGGCAAACGAAGTGGACCTGACGAACAGCGCGCAGATAGACGCAACCGTCGCCCGCGCGACCAGAGAGTTAGGCAAGATAGACATCCTCGTCAACAACGCCGGCATGCACCTCACAGAGCGATTCATGGAGGGTTCGGAGGCAACCTGGATGAAGGTCCTCCAGGTGAACCTTCTGGGGCACATGTTGTTCTCACGCGCGGTGCTCCGGGGAATGATCGAGAGGCAGTCGGGAAAGATAATCAACATCGCGTCGGATGCCGGCCGCACCGGCAGTTCCGGTCAGGTGGTCTACGGGGCTTCGAAGGGCGCTATGGTGGCCTTCACGCGTAACCTCGCCGTGGAGATGTCCCGCTACAAGATAAACATCAACTGCGTCTCACCAGGCCTAATCGACACCGACATGTGGAACGCCACTCGCCGCGAGACCCCGAAGCTCGCGGAAGCCTACGAGAGGACCATCCCGTGGAAGAGGCTCGGAACACCTTCTGAGATAGCCTCGGCCGTTCTCTTCCTCGCGTCAGACGAGGCCGAGTACGTCACCGGACAGACGCTCAGTGTTAACGGCGGAGTCTTCATTGGGAGCTGACGACGGCACATGCCGTTGCCATTCAGACGCAAGGAGGAACACGCGGCATGCAAATCAAGAAGCTTGGAATAGTGGGCTGCGGACTCATGGGTTCCGGCATCGCAGAGATATCCGCGAAAGCCGGCTATGACGTCGTGGTTGTCGAGGTGACCGAAGAGTTCCTGAAGAAGGGAATCTCGCGAATCGAAGCCTCGACACAGAAAGCTGTGGACAAGGGCAAGGCCACTGCGGAAGAGCGCGCCAAGGCGCTCGGACGCATCAAGGGTTCCACCAACATGGACGACCTCAAGAGCTGTCAGATGGTGATAGAGGCCGTAGTCGAGAAGATGGACGAGAAGAAGCGGGTCTTCGGCATACTTGACACAATCTGCCCGCCGGAGACCATCCTTGCCAGCAATACGTCGTCTCTCTCTATCACGGAGATAGCCTGTTCTACGAAGAATCCCGACCGCGTGCTCGGACTTCACTTCTTCAGCCCTGTTCCTGTGATGAGGCTGCTCGAGGTCATCCGCAGCATCATGGTGCGCGACGACGTTGTGGAAGCAGGCGTTGCCTATGGCGCTTCCGTGGGCAAGGAGACGGTGGTCTGCAAGGACGCGCCCGGATTCATCGTGAACCAGCTCTATCTGCCGTACTCTCTGGTGGCCATCAGGCAATGGGAACGCGGACTGGCCAGCAAAGAAGATATCGACAAGGCGATGACCCTGGGTCTCAACTATCCCATGGGTCCTTTCACGCTGATGGATTTCGTGGGGCTCGACATCCACTACAATGCCTGCATGGCCATCTACGAAGAAACCAAGGATCCTGCTTACCTGCCTCCACTCGTGCTGAAGAAGATGGTTCAAGCTGGGCAACTGGGCAGAAAGACGGGCAAGGGGTTCTACGACTACAGTGGCAAGTAGCCTTCCGGCGAGGAACACATCCCGGCCGGAAGAAGGAAGGAGTCAGTGAATACTATGACGGGAATAACAGCGTACGCAGCATATCTGCCCCTCTATCGACTTGACCGTGCCGAGATTGGCAGGGCGTGGGGCAAGTCAGGCAAAGGTGAGAAGGCCGTTGGCGCCTTCGACGAAGACAGCCTTACCATGGCCGTCGCCGCTGCGCAGCAGTGCCTCGCGGGTAGGGACATCACCAAGGTTGACGGCGTGCTCTTCGCATCCACGACCTCTCCCTACAACGAGAAACAGTCCGCCGCAACCGTGGCAGCCGTGCTCGGCATGGGAGCCGGGACCTACACCGCTGACTTCGGTGGCTCGCTCCGCTGCGGAACCAACGCACTCCGCGCAGCCATGGACGCCGTGAACAGTGGCTCACTCAAACAGGTGCTCGTCGTGGCTGCAGACTGTCGCATGGCACTCCCGAACGGGGCAAATGAGATGGCGTTCGGCGACGGCGCAGGGGCGCTGCTCGTCGGCAAAGAGGGCGTCGTGGCGAGCATCGACTCGTTCTACAGTGTGTCCGACGAGATTATCGACATCTTCCGGTCAGATCGTGACCGGTACGTGAAGTCGTGGGAAGTCCGCTTCGTTCGCGACGACGGCCATGGCCGGGTCGTCCCGATCGCCGTGAAAGCCGCGATGGCGAAGAACAGCAGTTCCGTTGCGGACTTCTCGAAGATCGTGATGTACTCGCCCGACCAGCGCCAGTTGCAGGCCGTGACGAAGTCGATGAAGCTCGAGCCGGCTAAGGTACAGGATACGTTCTTCAACGAGTTCGGTGACACCGGCAGCGCACAGGTATTCATCTCTCTTGCCGCAGCGCTCGAAGCCGCCGCCAGCGGCGACCGCATACTCGCCGTGTCCTACGGCAACGGCTCCGACGTCATAGCGATGACGGCGACCCCCGGCATCGCCACCGCAAAGCCAAAACGTGGCATCGGCTACTATCTCAAGACGAAGCTTCCGGTCTCAACCTATGAGAAGTATCTCCGCTGGCGTGAGATAGTTGAGGTGGAGCCTGCCGCGACCGCGCCGATGGAGCAACCGTCCCCGGTCGCGCTCTGGCGCGACAACAAGAGCGGCCTTAATCTCCACGGCGTGAAGTGCAGGAAATGCGGCACTCCGCAGTATCCGGCGCAGCGCGTCTGCATCGAGTGCGGCTCGAAGGATGATTTCGAGGACTATTCGTTCACAGACAAGTCCGCCGTACTTGCTACCTACAGCCACGACTCTCTGGGCGTCAGTGCCGACCCACCAACCACCATCGCGGCAGTCGACTTCAAGGAAGGCGGCAGGATAACCTGCGACATGACCGACCGTGACCCCGCAGAGATCAAGATCGGTATCCCGATCGAGATGGTCTTCCGGGTACTCAGGTATATCGGCGGCTTCTACACCTACTGGTGGAAGGCACGTCCGAAGAGGGACTAGAAACGCTGGCACGAATCGAGGTGAAAAATGGACGGAATCAAGGACAAAGTCGCAATCATCGGAATGGGTTGCTGCAAGTTCGGCGAGAACTGGGACAAGAGCGCCGACGACATGATTATCGATGCCGTGTATGAGGCATACGAGGACGCAGGTATTGAGCCCAAGGATATCCAGGCTGCATGGCTTGGCACCTACATGACTGAGTGGACGGGACAGATGCTGTCGCGCGCATTGAAGTTCGACTTCATCCCGATAACGAGAGTCGAGAATGCGTGCGCCACCGGCTCCGACGCCCTCAGGAACGCATGCTACGCGGTCGCCTCCGGCGCCTGCGACATCGCTCTCGCCGTGGGCGTCGAGAAGCTGAAGGACTCCGGGTACAGCGGTCTGCCGGACTTCGAGATTCACCGCAGGCAACTGAACACCTACCGGAGCCGGTCCTTCAGCCCGCCCGGACACTTCGCCATGATGGCCACCAAGTACTTCAACAAGTACGGCCTCAGCTACGAGGAAGGCAAGCGCATCATCGGCAGCATCTCAGTGAAGAACCACTACAACGGTTCGCTTGCGCCCAAGGCCCATTTCCAGGCCGAGACGACGCTCGAGAAGGTTCTCGCTTCTCCTATCATCGCCTCGCCCCTCGGACTGATGGACTGCTGTGGAGTGAGCGACGGAGCCGCAGCCGCCATCGTGACCAGAGCCGATCTGGCGAAGAACTTCAGGGCGGACCCCATCTACGTCAAGGGACTCCAGATTGCCGTCGGTCCATCCGAGGGCTACATGAGCCAGAAGTACGACTGGAGCCATGTCGAGGAGACGGTCAGGGCGGGCGAACGCGCATACGCCGAGGCAGGCGTCAAGAACCCGCGTGAAGAGATAAGCATGGCGGAAGTGCACGACTGCTTCAGCATCACCGAGCTGGTTATCATGGAGGACCTGGGATTCAGCGCGCGCGGCAAGGCGCCCGAGGACGTTGATGCCGGCTTCTTCAAGCTGGACGGTGGACTTCCTATCAACACCGACGGTGGTCTCAAGTGCTTCGGACATCCCATCGGCGCGAGCGGCCTCCGCATGATGTACGAGGTCTACAAGCAGTTGCAACAGAAGGCCGACAGGCGGCAGATCAAGAACCCCAGGCTTGGCCTCACCCACAATCTCGGCGGCACGCCGGCCACGTGCAGCGTCAGCGTTATCATCGCCGGCAACGAGAAAGGCTAGGATATACCGACACTCCGACCACTGACGTAGCGCAGGAGCGGAGAGGATAGCGATGGAGGGCGGTGAGACTGCCGCAATCGGGCAGTCTCACCGCCCTGTTTTCGTGTGCGACTACGCTCCAGTCTTTCCTTTGCGTAGCAGCGGGACCTGACCTATAATACGGCCATGGAGAAGAGCACTTTCCGCACCAAGAGCGGCCTTGCCCAATCTCTCAAGGGCGGGGTCATAATGGATGTCGTCACGCCCGAGCAGGCGAAGATAGCCGAGGATGCCGGTGCATGCGCCGTCATGGCGCTTGAGCGAGTCCCGGCAGACATTCGCGCCGCCGGCGGGGTCGCCCGCATGGCAGATCCCACGATCATCGCCGCTATCATGGAGGCGGTGAGCATACCGGTCATGGCCAAGTGCCGCATCGGCCACTTCGTCGAAGCGCAGGTGCTCGAAGCACTGGGTGTCGATTTCATCGATGAGTCGGAAGTGCTCACTCCCGCCGACGAGAGCTTTCACGTGTGGAAACACGATTTCCGCGTGCCCTTCGTGTGCGGTTGCCGCGAGCTTGGCGAGGCGCTTCGCCGTATAGCCGAGGGAGCCGCGATGGTGCGTACGAAGGGTGAGGCAGGAACCGGCAACATCGTTGAAGCCGTGCGCCACATGCGCGCGGTGCAGGACGGCATCCGTCGGGTGCACTCTCTGCCGAAGGAAGAGCTGAGCACGGAGGCCAAGAACCTCGGCGCCCCGTTACAGCTCGTCATCGACCTGCACGAAGCCGGCAGCCTGCCCGTCGTCAATTTCGCGGCAGGTGGAGTAGCCACTCCGTCCGACGCCGCGCTGATGATGCAACTCGGCGCCGATGGCGTGTTCGTCGGGTCCGGCATCTTCAAGTCGAGCAACCCTCCCGCCAGAGCCAAGGCGATTGTGGAAGCGGTGACACACTATCGCGACCCTGAGATAATCGCGCGGGTTTCGCGAGGGCTTGGGGAGGCGATGCCCGGAATCGAGATTGCCACCATCCCACAACAGGAGCTTCTCGCCTCAAGAGGCTGGTAGGAAGACGAGTGCGACAGATAGTATCTGACGACCTCGACGCTCTGCTCGACGTACTTCCGCCCCACGTCCGCGAGCCACTTCGCGACCAGGCGCAACTGAACGAGCTTCTTGAGGTAGTCATCGACCTCGGCTCGCCTCCGGAAGCTCGCTTTCTGCAGAGCGAGTCAGTTATCAGCTGCAAGGAAGTCGACCAGAACGACATCGCCTTCGTCGTCTCGCGCGTCGGCCAGTTTACAAGTGACAACAGGGCCGGAATCGAACGCACTCTGCACCGCATCTCTGCGATGCGCAACCGTCAGGGCGTCATCATCGGCCTGACCTGCAGAGTGGGGCGAGCGGTGTTCGGCATGGTCGACATGATTGCCGACCTCATCGAGTCAGGTCAGAATATCCTTCTCCTCGGGCGCCCCGGCGTGGGCAAGACCACGATGCTTCGCGAGGCGGCGCGTATCCTTGCCGACAATGCCCGTAAGCGCGTCATCGTCATCGACACGTCAAACGAAATCGCCGGAGATGGTGACATCCCGCATCCGGCGATAGGCCATGCCAGGCGGATGCAGGTGGCGTCGCCTGAACGTCAGCACGCCGTGATGATCGAGGCCGTCGAGAATCACATGCCACAGGTCATTGTCATCGACGAGATCGGCACGGAGCTTGAGGCCCAGGCGGCACGAACAATTGCAGAGCGGGGTGTCCAGCTCATCGGCACTGCCCATGGCAACAACCTCGAGAACCTCATCCTGAATCCGACGCTGTCCGACCTCATAGGCGGCACACAGTCAGTGACGCTGGGCGACGAAGAGGCGCGCAGGCGTCATACGCAGAAGTCCGTACTGGAGCGCAAGGCTCCGCCTACGTTCGACGTTATTGTCGAGATACTGGATTTCTACCGGGTCTCCGTGCACACCAACGTGGAAGAGGCGGTGGACAACATCCTCGCCCACCACCCGGTACGGACGGAGTTACGCTGGGTTGACAGCAACGACGAGATACGCAGCGAGTCCGTCCAGTCCTCCCCCACCGGCACCGAGACCGTAGTCGACAGGGAAGCGACCTCTCCCGCGTCGTCTCGAGAGAAATCGATACGAGTCTATCCCTTCGGCGTCAACCGGACGCGACTTGAAGCCGTTGCCAAGAAAGAACGAACCAGCATGCAACTGGTGGACGACCTCGAAGGCTCGGACCTCTTCTTGACCACGCGAACCCACTACCGGCGGAAGCCACAGCGCGTTCGCGACGCGGAGGCACTCGGCATCCCGATCTACGCCTTGAAGGGCAACGACGTGCACCAGATGCGCCAGTGTCTGCACACGATTGCTCCCGGACTGTCGCGTTCCAACTACGTTCAGCAGCTTCAGGAACTCCTCAATGAGGGCGGTGGATCTGTCGAGGGCGCCAGGCGTCCGCGCGAGCGCTCTTCGAGGGGGGCGGACTAGCCCGTGGGGCTGTTCATTTCATTCGAGGGCGGCGAAGGCTGCGGCAAGAGCACGCAGGCGAAGCAGCTGGCAGCCGAACTCGATCGGCACGGCTACAGTACAACGCTCACCTATGAACCCGGCGGCACGCCCCTGGGAGAGGAACTGCGCCGCAGCCTGAAGAGAGCGCGAAACGAAGGCATCACCGCTGAAGCCGAGCTGCTGCTGTTTGCAGCCGCCCGGAGTCAGTTGACGATGACCGTGCTCATTCCAGCACTGGAACAGGGCAAAGTCGTTGTCTGCGACCGATACGCGGACTCAACCACCGCATACCAGGGCTACGGGCGGGGGCTGCCCCTCACCACGGTCACTGCAATCAACCAGGTCGCCACGCACGGCATTCGTCCGGACCTTACCGTGCTGCTCGACATGGACCCATCTCGCGCGCTGCTGCGCAAGGGGCGCACCCGGGACCGCTTCGAGCACGAGTCGGCTGCATTCCACGAGCGAGTCCGGAACGGGTACCTGGCGCTCGCGCAGGCGGAGCCGGCGCGATGGCTGGTGCTCGATGCCTCCAGGCCTCCTGAAACCACAGCGCAGGCCATCTGGTCGCGCGTCTCAGCTCTCCTGGACCGCGGTCTCTCCCTGACACATCCTCCCGCGTAGTCCGGCGACAGGTCGCACAGTGCCGGATACAACGGCGATGAAAGAGCGCGTCGGAGTCGCACTCAGCGGAGGCGCCGATTCGGCACTGACCGCATCGCTGCTCCTCTCGCGCGGCCACAGCGTATTCGGACTGCACCTTCTTCTCACACACACGAGTGCGGCAACAGCACGGGCCACACACGCGGGTGACATCGCTCACCAACTGGGAGTAGAGTTCAGAGTAATCGACGCGGCCGATGTGTTTGCCGCCACGGTCATCGCACCGTTCTACAGCGAGTACTCCGCGGGCAGGACCCCCAACCCGTGCGTCACCTGCAACAGGGATATCAAGTTCGGACTCCTCCTGAGAACAGCACTGGACAGCGGCGCCGACAAGCTGGCCACGGGCCACTATGCGCGGGTTGTGCCTCACGAGCTACGACATGAGCTTCGGCGGGCGGTCGACCACCAGGCAGACCAGTCCTATTTCCTGTACGCAATCGATGCAGCAGTGCTGGAACACCTGGTCCTGCCGCTGGGCGACCTGCTCCGTAGCGAGGTCCGCTCCCTGGCGCTTCAGCAGGGGCTCATCCAGGGCAAATCAAGCCAGGATATCTGCTTCCTGGAGGGTCAGACCCTCCGCAGCTTCACGGCGGAGCGCGTCGCCGCCACCCCCGGCGACATCGTTGACCTTGAGGGCCGAGTGCTCGGCCGGCACGACGGCCTGCCCTTCTACACAGTGGGACAGAGACACGGACTGGGTATCGCACTGGGAACACCCGCATACGTGGTTCGTCTTGACGCACGCCGTAACAGGGTCGTGCTGGGGACTGCGGATGCTCTCTTGAGTGCATCCGCCAGGCTGCAGGACGTTCGATGGCTGGTGCAGCCGGAGCGCGACGAATTTCCGGCGCAGGCACGCATACGCTACCGCGCCCGATGTACGTCCGCTCAAGTCACCCTGAAGGAGTCCGAAGCCCTCGTGCGGTTCCTGGAGCCCCAGCGCGCAGTCGCCCCGGGTCAATCGGTCGTATTCTATGACGGCGACACCGTTCTCGGAGGAGGGGTGGTCGCAGAGACTTTCGCGAGGGTTCACGATGCAGACTAGAGGGGTGCGCCCGACTGCCGACAGGGAGCGCCGGCTACGCGACGAAGGCTCCTGGCCGGTGGCCGGCGTGGATGAAGCCGGACGAGGCGCGCTCGCCGGTCCCGTGGTTGCCGGGGCGGTGGTGTCGGACTGGTGTGTGCCTCTTCCGTGGCACCACGATGTTCGGGACAGCAAACAGCTCACTGCGGCTCGCAGGGAGCGCCTGTTTGAACTCATCATGACTGAAGCGCTTTCGGTAGGGGTGGGCATCGTCAGCAGTGAGGAGATCGACCGCATCGGCATCGCCGCGGCCAGTCGCAAGGCGATGTACGAGGCACTGGCCGCCCTGGCGGTGGCGCCTTCCTGTGTGCTCATCGACTGGTTCACCCTGCCGATGCTGCGGACGCGACAGGAGGGAGTGCCGGGTGGTGACGCACGGTGCGTGTCCATCGCGTCGGCATCGATCGTGGCGAAGGTCACGCGCGACCGAATAATGACCGAGATGGACCGGCGCTACGACGGCTACGGATTCGCCGCACACAAGGGATACGGCACGGCGGCACATCTATGCTGTCTCCGAGAACGGGGCGCTTCCCCTGTGCACCGTCTCAGCTTCAGGCCGGTGCGCCTCATCGCGGGAGGGCTGTTGTGAACTACGCGGAGGTTGGTCGACGCGGAGAGGAACTCGCACGCGCGCTCCTCAAGAAGCGGGGGTACAAGATCCTGGACACCAACGTAAGCGGTCACTTCGGCGAGATAGACATCGTTGCCAGGAAAGGCAACTGCCACGTCTTCGTAGAAGTCAGAACGAGGACGGGAGACGCATTCGGCACACCGGAGGAATCCATCACGCGGCATAAGCGGGACAAGATGGTCACGTGCGCACTCGACTACGTGGCGAAGCACGAGGCGCTGCATGAAGCCTGCTGGCGCATCGACGTGGTCGCCATCGAGCTTGACGAGAAGGGCAGGCAGACCCGCGCCGAGGTCATCGAATCGGCTGTTCCCCTGGACTGACGTTCGCCGTACGGTATAATGCACGCGCCATTGTCAGGCGAAGAGGAGGTTCCGCATGAAGGTATACGTATCGTTCTGGCTCCCGGAGGCGCCGCTCAACACGCTCAGAGAAAAGCACTCGGTGATTGTGAACGAGAATCCCACGCTCCCTTCTCCTGACGAGCTGGTGGCGCAGTTGTCCGATGCCGACGCATTCCTGTGTGTCGGCAGTAGAGTCGACAAGGCCGTGCTCGACAGGGTGGGCAGTCGACTCAAGATAATCGCCAACTGGGGCGTCGGCTACAACAACATCGACGCGGAGTACGCGGCGCAGAAGGGCATCATGGTCACCAACACGCCCGATGTGCTGACGGAGACCACCGCCGACATGTCGTGGGCACTGCTGATGGCCGTCGCCAGGCGGGTCGTCGAGGCAGACGCATACGTTCGCGCCGGTCAGTTCAAGGGATTCAAGCCGTTTGCGATGCTGGGAGCGGACGTGTGGGGAAAGACCATCGGCATCATTGGATTCGGCCGCATCGGACAGGCAGTGGGCAGGCGCGCCCTGGGATTCCGCATGAAGGTGCTGTACTACGACAGCAGGCGCCTCGACCCCGAGACCGAAACGTCGCTTTCGGCCACCTACGCGGATGTTGATACTCTGCTCAAGGAGTCCGACTTCGTCACGCTCCATGTGCCCCTGATGGATGAGACGCACCACCTGATAGACGCCGCGCGCCTGTCTCTCATGAAGCCCACGGCGTTCCTCGTCAACGCGGCGAGAGGCCCGGTTGTGGACGAGAAGGCGCTGCTGGACGCACTGCGGGAGAAGAAGATAGCGGGGGCAGGATTGGATGTCTTCGAGAAGGAACCTGAACTGACGCCGGGACTGACGGACCTTTCGAACGTCGTACTCGCGCCTCACATCGGCAGCGGCAGTTGGGAGACCAGGACCAACATGGCGCATGTTGCTGTGAGGAACATCATCGCGGCGCTCGACGGGAAGACGCCTCCCACCCTTGTGAACAAGCCCGCCGCACGGCGAGATTGAGTTCCTCCACCACCTGCATTCACACAAGAGGGGTGGACGCGCAGCGTCCACCCTTCTGCCATTCTCACGCCATCTTCGTCTGCGCGGCCTTCTCCAGCCCCAGTTCCTTGATGGCCACCTCGCGCATCTTGAACTTCTGTATCTTGCCGGTGACCGTCATTGGGAACTCGGTGACGAACTTCACGTACCGCGGAATCTTGTAGTGCGCGATCCTGCCCTTGCAGTACGCACGGATCTCCTCCTCTGTCGCACTTTCGCCGTCCCGCAGCTCGATCCAGGCCTGGACCTCTTCCCCGTACTTCTCGTCGGGAACGCCAACGACCTGTACGTTCTTCACCTTGGGGTGCGTGAAGAGGAACTCCTCAATCTCCCGGGGATAGACGTTCTCTCCTCCCCGGATAATCATGTCCTTGGCTCTACCGGTTATCTTGCAGTAACCACGCTCGTCCATCGTGGCAAGGTCGCCGCTGTGGAGCCAGTGTGCCTGGTCGATCGCGTCGGCCGTACCCTTCGGATTGTTGTGGTAACCGCGCATTATGTTGTAGCCGCGGTAGTAGATCTCACCCTGCGTGCCACAGGGCACGATGGCGCCCGTATCCCTGTCGACCACCTTCAACTCCACGTGGGGCATTGGCAGCCCGACGGTGCCGGTGCGGTCCTCCAGCGACGCGTCGACGGGCGTCTGGGTCACCACCGGCGATGACTCGGTCTCGCCGTAGCAGATGGTCATCTGGCTCGCGTGCATGCGGCTGACGACCTTCTTCATAACCTCGATCGGGCAGGGCGCACCTGCCATGATGCCCGTCCGGAGCGAGGACAGGTCGAACGAGTCGAACTCCGGGTGATCCAACTCGGCGATGAACATGGTCGGCACTCCATGCAGCGCCGTGCAACGCTCCTGCTGCACCGCCTTGAGCGTCGCCAGCGGGTCGAAGCTCTCGGCCGGCAGCACCATGGTCGCTCCGTGCGTCATGCAGGTGAGATTTGACATGACCATGCCGAAGCAATGATAGAACGGCACGGGAATGCACAGCCGGTCCTTGTCGGTGAAACGCATCCCTTCGCCCACGAAGAAGCCGTTGTTCAGGATGTTGTGGTGAGTGAGCGACGCCCCTTTCGGCAGGCCGGTCGTCCCCGATGTGTACTGGATGTTGATGACATCATCGATGTCGAGCGACGCCTGGCGTTCATCGAGTTCCGCGTCCGAGACGCCGCGTCCCAGGGCCAGGAACTGCTCCCAGTTGTACATCCCCGGGTGCTCCTGCGGCCCCATGAGCACCGCCGTGCGCAGCAACGGGAGCTTCTCGCTCTGGACCGCTCCGGGGAGCGATTCGCGCACTTCCGGACACACCGTGGCAAACATGGAGACGTAATCCGAGGTCTTGAACCGTTCGATGAGGAGGAGTGCGCTTGCCTCGGAATCCCGCAGGGCATGCTCCAGCTCATGCGTACGACAGGCCGGGTTGATATTCACAAGCACCGCGCCCATGATCGCGGTTCCGAACTGCGTGAGCACCCACTCCGCATGGTTGGTGGACCAGATAGCTACGCGGTCGCCACGCGCGATGCCGAGCTTCATAAGCGACTTCGCCACACTGCGACAGTCCTCTCTCAGGCGCGTGTACGTCCATCGTCGCCCCTCCGGAACATCGACCATCGCCTCGTTGTCGGGAAAGCGCGAGACAATGCGGTCGAGGTAGTCGGGAATCGTCAGTCCGATGAGCGGGGTTGTGGAGCCGCCGTGCGCGTAGCTGAGTGCGGATGAACGTGCCATATGTTTCCCTCCATGTCCTGCTGACTCGATATGCTGCCCTGCGAGCCGGGGAGCTCAGGCGCAGCGAATCGGTACCGGCGCACGCTACATATACCGGTCGAGCACCTCCGGCACCAGCACCGATCCATCTGCCTGCTGGTAGTTCTCCAGTACTGCGATGAGCACCCTGGGGAGTGCCAGTCCTGAGCCATTCAGCGTGTGAGGGAACTGCGGCTTCGCGTTGGGGTCCGGGCGGAAGCGGATGTTCGCACGACGCGCCTGGAAATCCCAGCAGTTGCTGCAGGAACTCACCTCCAGCCACTCGTTGGAGCCCGGCGCCCAGACCTCAAGGTCGAATGTCTTGCACGACGCGAATCCGAGGTCGCCCGTACACAGCTGCACAACCCTGTAGGGCACTCCGAGGTGCGTGAGCACATCCTCGGCGTCCGCAACAAGGCGGTCGAGCTCGGCATCAGACTCCTCAGGCCTCACGTACTTGTACAGCTCGACCTTGTCGAACTGGTGTCCGCGCTTGATGCCCCGCGTGTCCTTGCCGGCAGCCATCTTCTCCCTGCGGAAGCAGGGCGTGTAGGCGGCGTAGTAGAGCGGCAGGTCGGCGCCATCCAGTATCTCGTCGCGGTGCAGGTTGGTCAGCGGCACTTCGGCCGTGGGGACAAACCAGTAGTCCTCTTCGGCGTCGTGATACAGGTTGTCGGCGAACTTGGGAAGGTTACCGGAACCAACCATGCACTCCTTGTGAAGCATGAACGGGAGGTAGACCTCTGTATAGCCATGCGACTTCGTGTGGAGGTCGAGCATCAGCGATATGAGTGCGCGCTGCAGTCGCGCGCCGAGTCCCTTGAGCACGTAGAAACGACTGCCGGAGAGCTTGACTCCCCGGGCGAAGTCGATTATGTCCAGTCTCTCGCCGATGTCCCAGTGCGGCAGCGGTGGGAAGTCGAAGTGCCGTGGCGTCCCGCAGGTGCGAACGACCACATTACCGGCCGCGTCCGCCCCTTCCGGAACGCTTGCGTGCGGGATGTTGGGCAACTCCAGCAGCAGGGCGTCGAGTGTCTCTTTGGCTTCACGGGCGGCACGCTGAAGTTCGGAGGATTGCTCCCCCATTGTCCGCAGTCCGTCGAGGAGCTGCTGCGGCTTCTCCTTCGCCCGTCCGAGTTCCTTGCTGGCCTGGTTGTGCCGTGCCCGCAAGTCCTCCGACTCCCGGAGCAGGTTGCGGTAGCGCTCGTCCGCCTCGATGACAGGCCCCAGGGCGTCCGGAATTCCCCGCAGCGCCATGGCCCGCTCGACTGTGGCGCGGTCCTCTCGGATAAGCCTGATATCAAGCATCTCGCTTCCCCCTTAGCTGAGGAAAAAGTATCACGTCGCGTATGGACTCCTGTCCTGTGAGCAGCATCACCAGGCGATCGATGCCGATGCCCAGCCCACCGGTTGGCGGCATGCCGTACTCCATCGCCTCAAGGAAATCCTCGTCGGCGACCTGGACATCCTCGTCGCCGACCCGCTCGCGAAGCTGCTGCTCCAGCCGTTCGCGCTGGTCGATGGGATCGTTCAGCTCGGTGAAGGCATTCGCGAACTCGAGGCCACAGATGAACGCCTCAAACCGCTCGACAAGGCGCGGATTGCCCCGCTTCTTCTTGGGGAACGGAGACATCTCCACCGGATAGTCGAGCAGGAAGGTCGGCTGTTCCAGTTTCGGCTCCACGAAAGTTGAGATGAGCTCATCGATGAGCCTGCCCCTGCCGGGCATGCCCTCGATGTGCACTCCGGCCTGCAGCATCCGTTCGTGAAGCGACTCCGAGTCGGTGTAGTCCTCGAAATCGATCCCGCTCGCCTCCGTCACGGCATCGCGCAGAGTGAGGCGGCGCCAGGGAGGCGCGAGCTCGACAGTATGGCCGCGGAAGTCGACCTTCGTCGTGCCGAGCACGGTCGCCGCGACGGTGGCGAACAAACGCTCGGTGAGGTCCATCATGTCCTCGTAGTCGGCATAGGCGCGATAGCATTCCATGAGCGTGAACTCCGGATTGTGCCGCACCGATATGCCCTCGTTCCTGAACACCCTGCCAAGCTCATAGACACGGGCTATTCCGCCCACGATGAGCTTCTTGAGCGACAGCTCGAGCGCGATGCGCAGGTACAGGTCCTCATCGAGGGCATGGTGATGGGTGACGAAGGGACGGGCCAGGGCGCCGCCCGCGGTGCCCTGCAATACGGGAGTCTCGACCTCCACGTAGCCCTCGTCTTCGAGGAAGCGCCGTGTGGCGCTGACTGCGCGACTGCGCACAGCGAACGTTCGTCGCGTCTCTTCATTCGAAATGAGATCGAGATACCGCTGCCGGTATCGCGTCTCGACATCGACAAGCCCATGCCATTTCTCGGGCAATGGCCTGAGCGACTTCGCGAGAAGCGTGACCGTGGAGACCTCGACGGTCACCTCCCCGGTCCTGGTGAGGAACAGCATCCCCTCCACGCCAACGAAATCGCCGACGTCTATGTCCCCGAGCATCTCGTAGCGCTCCTCGCCCAGCAGGTCCTTCCTCAGGCATGCCTGCAACTTGCCCGAGCCATCCCTGACGTCGAGAAACGCCATCTTCCCCATCTTGCGCCTGGCCATGACGCGCCCGGCGACCGAGATAGACTGCGTACGCTCACCCTCGCGCTCGCACAGGGCGCGCGCGCTGGAAGCTGAGTGCGAAGGATGGTAACTGTGGGGATAGGGGTCTATGCCCCTTGCCCTGATGTCCTCAACCGCTTTGAGGCGCTCTTCGGTCACACGATCGAGACGTGAACCCATGGTGGTTCCCTCCACAGCGCACTCAGGCGCTGCGCCGCGCAGTTGCACGGTCGTGGGGGATACTACGGGGGGGTCTCATCCCCACCGCTCTCCGCGGGGCCGCTGGCTGCGAGCACGGCCCTGGCCTGCTCGTACAGTGATTCGGGCACGAGGATACGCACCTCACCGAGACCATCCACCGTGAGACCATACACGATGCCGGCGCTCTCGTAGCTCAGTGCGGCCGGGATGCCATTGTCCTCAAGGCGGGCACGGATTATCTGGGCCTCTCCGTGCCTGGACCTGCAAAGAACCACCAACGCGTTCCCGGCAGTCATCGTATCCTCGGGCTATTCTAGCAGAAAGGGCTTCCGGCTCGATAGCAGCGCCGGAGAAGCCTCTCGCACAGCGCCGGGGCGCGGTCGTGGAGCGCCTCAGGGTGTGTCTCGAAGGCCCGCTTCGAATTCGGGCACCAGGGCCCTCAGCCGCTCCACAAACTGCTCGCTAACGACCTTGTCGGGCAGCGGGGTAACAGATATTTTGCCGTTCTCGACAGCCCACAGGTCAGTGCCGGGAAGCGCGTCTTCCAGCTCGTCGTTCCTGGTGATCAGGAAGAACTCGCCGCTCTCGTCGTAGTCCTTCTCGATTCGGTCGCAATAGTTCTTGCGGCTGATGCGCGTGACTTCCACGCCGACGATACCGTCCGGTGTGAGATTGGGCACGTTGACATTCAGGAACATCGGCCCATCGAGTGCGCCTTCACCGACCTTCCTCGCAATCAGGCCGGCCATTCGCGCAGCCGTCCTGTAGTCTATGTCGACGTAGGCATACATCGACACCGCCAGCGAAGGGATATTGTGGAGAAACCCCTGCATCGCCGCACCGACCGTGCCGGACACGTATACGTCGTGCCCCAGGTTCGAGCCACGGTTGATGCCGGAGACCACGAGATCGAATTCGCCCGGGAAGAGGCAACTTATCGCGAGGATCGCGCTGTCGGCGGGCGTTCCGGAGACCGAGAACGCTTTGACGCCATCCACCTGAGGGGCAACTTCCTGAACCCGGATGGGCTTCCGCAGGCTAATCGACGTGCCTGCACCACTCCTCTCCTCGCCGGGGGCCGCGACCACGAGGTCGCCTACTTTCGCCAGTTCCGCGGCCACGGCCCAGAGCCCTGGCGCACCAATGCCATCATCGTTGGTCAGCAGAATACGCATACATATCAACAGGCGCAGAGGCGGGTTCCCGCGCTACACGTCAGGCGGCAGCACCTCGCCGTTCAGAGTGAGATCGAAGTTGTAGCCGAGGAAGTTCGGTTTGATGACCACCGAGAACCACTCGCCATCTATCTCGAACGGCTGCTGGCGGTAGTTGAAGATGGTGATGGACATCGCCTTCGCAGCGAAGTACGTCACCACGTTGCCGTCCACCTTCACTTCGCCGATAGCGAGCCACGGCTTGCGCCGTACCTCGACCTTGTGGGTCTTGTCATTGACCTTGACTGTCCAAGTCTTGGGTTTTGCCACCTTGCGCGTGCTCCTTTCCACCATATTGTGCTGGCGTGAGAGAAGGGTGTCAACTTGCACGCAACGGAGTCAAGCATCCCAGGACCTGTCCGGCACTCCCGTGAATCGCGAGAAGGCGACATCCACACCCTCCGTGCAGTATACCTCGCAGCGTTTGACACGCGGAAACGCTTGTTGGTACACTCCGTGCGCTTCCATCCGTCACGCGGCCCCGTGGTGTAGCGGTCTAACATGCCACCCTGTCACGGTGGAGATCGGGGGTTCGAATCCCCCCGGGGTCGCCAGCCTTCCCTACAGCCGCCGTCTTCCCCATGCCAAGCCAGGTTCATCCAGCCCGCTTGTGCCTATCGCGCCCATGCAGTGATAGAATGCAGTGAGTGAGGCTTCAAGTCCGCCTATGTCAGTCAGTTCTTACTACTTAGACGAGACCGGCGCCGTTCAAACCAACCTCTCTCCGAGCCGGATGTCGGAGGCGCTGCACAGCGGCAAGGGACTGCTGTGGGTCGACATCTCCGAGACTGCCGAGAATGATGGGGCGCTGCTGGCGGACGTGTTCCAGTTTCACCGGCTGGCAATCGAGGACTGCGTGGAGTCCCAGATACACCCCCCGAAGATAGATGATTACGACGACTACCTGTTCATCGTCGTCCATGGCATCAATCACGCGGCCGAGGCGGTGGAGGCGGTGGAGACTGCCGAACTGGAGCTGTTCCTTGGCGCGAACTACGTGGTCTCCAATCACAACTTCCCACTCTACAGCGTCGATGAACTCAGACGCCTCGTCGAAATGAGTCCGCGACCTCTCCAGCGGGGTGCTGACTTCTTCGCCTATCTGCTCATTGACGCGCTTGTCGACAATGTTCTGCCAACCCTCGACCTCATGATTGACGTTGCCGAGGATGTGGAGGAGCAGGCGCTCACCACCTCTCATCCTGCCACGCTGCAGTCCATTCAGCGGCTGAAGCGCTCGGTGCGCCGCGTCCACCGCACGATGGTGCCGCAGCGGGAACTACTCAATCGCCTCAGCAGGGGTGAATTCGCGCTCATCAGGCAACAAACACGGGTGTTCTTCCGTGATGTCTACGACCACCTCGTGCTCATCGAAGACCTGAACATGGACATACGAGAAAGCGCGGACAATGCCATCACCACGTATCTCTCTGCCATCGCCAACCGGCAGAACGAAACGATGAAGGTACTCGCGGTAGTCGGCGCAATCTTCTTGCCTCTTACTCTGCTTGCAGGCGTGTACGGCATGAACTTCGACTACATGCCGGAACTCAGGTGGCACTACGCGTACTTCGTGGTTATCGGGTTCATGCTTCTTGTCATCGCCGGAGCGCTCGTGTTGTTCTGGAAGCGCGGATGGTTCAGGCCACGACCATTGCCTGTCCAAATCCTCCGCCCGTTTGCCGTCGAGAAGGACAAGTTGCGCGGCCATGCATCCCGTGAGGGAGAGAGCAACTCCCACGAGGAAGAGTGACTCCCCTGGTCGGACAATGCGGTTCGCGATACATCACAAGGGCTTGACGGCGCACACGGCCAACCCTAGACTTGCTGCATGATGTTCGCGATTGGGGACAGCGTAGCGGTGGCGGACCTCTGGCTCTGGTTCAGTTCGCACGCCATCTGGATACTCATGGGGGCCGCGCTTGCTCTTGCGCTCCTCGTCTACGGAAGGCCCCGGCTTCTGGATTGGCT
>Ga0351852_10154_pt1 | contig 24295 bp, 19 predicted proteins | sample TotcelHFGM3001N6_FD_206802 | JGI IMG/M metagenome (GOLD analysis project Ga0351852, IMG submission 206802) | Enriched cells from coal bed in the Powder River Basin, Montana, United States - Total cells FGM rep1 HSBNCT.FGM.300.1.N6 ...
GGGTGCATTTCGTGGCAGGGGAACTATGCTCGTTCTTGCGATCTTGATCTTCTCCTGAATGTATCGAGATCATGCTTTTTCCTTTCAGAACGAGGAGCACATCCATGTGTTTGCTGCGAGTATCAGCTGTTTGGTTCGCCTTGAGTTCTGTTGCGATGGATGGGCTATCGCCAAGAGCTTTCGCCGACGACGGCGCAGTTGCCCAGCCCGCGGGCCAAGACGCCGCTCAACCAGTTGGCGCGGCAGTTGCAGGATCAAGCGTCCGAGCTTCGAGCCAGGAAATCGTCGTTGGCAAGCAGTATTTGCGGAGGCACGTCGATCCCTTTTTCCGTCAGCCGCTGGTCAGCAGCATCCCGTCGGCGGAGCGCTTGGGAGATTCTGCGCTGCAGCCACGTGGTGCCAGCGACGATAGCAACCGGTTCTTGGATAATGGCTTCGTGCTGGATTACCGGTTTGACCATCCCGCCCGGTTCCCGCTGCCGTCTTGGGGGCCGTACCACGAGTATCTGGAACGTCCGGGCGTGTTGATCTATGAAGGGATGCGGCTGGCGATCCGGCCCGATGGCCGCTACCAAGTGCGGTTCACGATTGGCACGCCCGCGGTGCCCGTCACCCTCCAGATTCAGTTTGAGCTGGCGGATCATTGCACAAACCAAACGTACACATTAACGCTTCCGCCGATCACGATACCATCGGAAACCAAGCCGCGGTCAACCACGGCCGGGCAGTTGCCCAAGGCGGTATTCGAAGATCTCCAAACGATCCACCACGAGGGTTATCTGCCGATTTTCGATGGGTATCCAGCGTCAGAATCCGTGCAAGTCGTGCGACGAACCGGCACCGCGCGGTTCGGATACGGCGTCCGGGTACCGTAGGCCGCGAGGCTCATAAACAGTCTTCGTGTTTGACGGGCCAATTGCTGGTATCCTCTTCAGGATGCTCAAGCTCGGAGGCTTTGAACTGCGCTGATATGAGCCGATCATTTCTGTCCAAGAGTGTGACCCGTAGTGGATTTCGCTCCTGATCAAGAATCGCGCATATCACGCCTGGACGATCCCTCCAAAGGATCTTGACAATGACAGGGTCTCGCTCGGCAAAATCTCCAATGTCGTCGTTCGTCGCCATTTGTTCGCTCTTCGCAAATTGGGGGAAACAGCCTGCACAACGAGGTATTGTTACGGTTCTAGTTCACGAGAGGACGATGGTCAAGTTGGCTTTCCTCGGCCCTGTGCGATCCCGGCCTGCAGTATCAAAGCGCGGAGCGATACCCAAATTCCACTCTTCGCCGTGATCTCCACACGGCCTTATGCTTGTGTTAAAGTTTGATTCCTGGAGCGATCTTGCCGAAATTAAGGATGGGGAAGGGGTGTGTCGCCGTAGTGTGATCGCCCTGATCCAGGTATCGAGTTCGCCTCGTCGTGGTGGATTCGAACTCCCGCGAGCCTCGTCCTTAAAGGAAGCAGTCAATGTGTTTGCCAACCCTGCGTTGGGCAGCTTTCTGCGTCGCATGCGGCGGAGTTCTGTGGTGGTCTGCTTCGAAGGGCGGTGGCGACTGGAATGCCGTCGTTCGATCGTCATCCAGTCCGCCGGAACGGATTCACGAGGACGCGATCCTTGGGGCTCAGCCGCTGTCCAGTGCGATCGAGACCTCTCGCACGTCGCCAAGCCTGCTTGATCCGCACGTCCAGCCGACTTCGGCGGTGATGCCACCGATCTTGTATGCTAGCACCGCAATCGGAGCGACTGGATTCACGGTCACCAGCGTGGCACAGAGTGTCTCGCCGCAACAGACATTTCAGTGGCCCGTGCGAACGCAAGGCAAGGTCGTGCGACTGATCCGCGGTGATCGCGTGACCTTGATGGGCAGCGGCGCTGCGGCCGACAAAATCCGCGTGAAGATTGTGGACAGCGAAGGCACCCGGGAAGCGCAGGTTTCTCCCGCCCCAACCCAGCCGATGGATCAGTGGAGCGTTGACGTTTCCCTGGCGGCCGTTGGTGAACAGACACTTCTCATTTCGGATTCCCAAGATGAATCGCCACCGCCGCGACGAATCGTTCTGCATGCGCCCACGGATGACGATCAGCTGTTGAGACAGCCCGTGATTTCTCGAACGTCCAACAACCTGTTTCGCGACCCCACCTCACCGATCCCCTCACCGCTGCGCGTTTACGGCGACTATCTGAAGCTGTCGGGAGCCTTGGTGCTACAAGGAACCCAACTGGACTTTGCGGTCTTCCAAAAAGTCGGCGAGACGACTTATGAATTCGTGGATTTTGCGGTGACTGGATTTCCGACGAATCCGCGTCAAGATGGCATTTGGGAGTCCGAACTGGCTCTGCCGCAGTTGCTCGCGGACCAAGAGGGAGTGCTCTTGGCCCAGGCCAGCCAAGGCGTCCGCGGGCTTCACCGCTATTCTGACGCCACGGATCGAAAATGGGTCAATTTCAAGATCGTTCGCACCGGCGATAACCCGCTGGAGGCACCAACCAACATCGCGATCGCCCGCAGCGACGGCTCATCCATCACCGCGGTCCAGAATGAATTCCTGCACAACAATCGCAGCGTTCAGATCAAGGGAAAAATGCGCGGGGATGCAACGATGTTGGCGGATTGTCGCATCGTCCTGCTGCTGAACGAACAGCGACAGGAGATCAAAGCCATCGACGTCAACGATGGCAGCTGGACGGCCAACCTCACGGTTGACAGCAGCGGCGATTTCCGCGTTCAGGCCAGCACGCTGCTCGGCAAATTGTCGGGAGCCGTTTCGCCAGCGATAACCTTGCGGATTCGTACGACGGGCCCCCAGGTTGTTCAGGTCGTCTCCACAACGCCCGAACTGGCCGAAATCAAGGTCACATTCGACGAACCCATCGAGCTGGCCCTGCCCATCGGCCAGAACTTGAATGCGGCCTTTGTGCTCGCCGACAGCAAGAACACGCGGGCCCCGATCTCGGCCACGTCCAGTTCTGTATCCGAAAACGTGGTGACACTCCGATACGAGGATGTGCGTCCCGACGTGTACCAGTTGACCGTCAAGGGAGCCTTCATCAAAGATCGCTTCGGAAACAAGATGGAAACCGACTCGACGACGCAGCTCTTTCGACCGATCGCCGCCGAAAGCCCTGCCATCTCGTCGGGGATTACAGGCCCCACGGGGCCGAACGTGCCTTTTCCCGAATACACGAAACCTCGTCCCATTGTCAACGGCTTTAATCCCTCCGACCATGTCGAGACGCGCGTCTCACGGCTGTACTACTATCGCGACGCGCACCGTGTCGCCCAAATCGTCAACCGGGATGTAAAATCGTACAACCGCGCGGCGGTGGACATGCAGCAGCAGCTGGCCAACAAATCGCGGCAGATTGCCGATCAGGCCACCGACGACCGCCGCGGCAAAGAGCGGGCGTCCGTCGAAGCGGCGAAGAAGACCCGCGAGGCGGAGCGAGAATTGCAGGAAGCCGAATCCCGCGCGGCCAGTGCGGCCAATCAAGCGGCCAACGCCACCGTCGACCAGCAACGCCTCGATCAACGGTTGCTAACGCTTCCCGAGGATTACCCCGATCGAGCCAGCCTGCAGGCACAAGCGGATCACACCCAGAATGTCCGAGCGCAGCTGGAGCGAGTGGCCGAATCGGCTCGCCGCACCGCCGAATCGGTTTATCAAAAAGTTCAAACCTTGCGCACGGCTGAAGCCGCGGCCTCCGAACAATGGCAGGCGTCAATCGCCGTCGAAGATCGGGCCCGGGAAGAGCAGTTCCGCCGTGAGGTCGCTGCGGCCCACGCAGACCCGGATACTTATGCTCCCGGAAAACCGGGCTCCGAGGATCCGGTGCGGCAAGTCTCCGTCTCGGTGATCGGCGAGGGCCTGATCCAGCTGCGCGGCCCGATCAAGGGAATCAACGTCATTCGCACGATGATCAACCAGATCGACGCACCGGTGGGACAAGTCCGCGTCAATGTCCACACCGTGCAGATCAACGGCGAGAAGGGCGACCGGATGGAACTGGTGGCGGGAAAGATCCAGCGCTATATCGACCATTCCCGTTTCCTCACGCTGCAATCCGCCGAGATGCTTCGCAAAGCTATCGTTCTGGTCGCGGCGCAACGGGCGATAGAAGCGGGCGAGTGTGCCGGCCTGCCCCAAGAAGAACGCGACCGCAGATACCTGTACTCGTTCTTCGGCCAGGATTTCATCCGTGAATTGGAGGTCATGGACTCGGAATTTCTCAAGACTGGCAACAAACTGCTTTCGATTCATTCGATGGACACCACCAGCCTGGCCTCGGCCCTGTTCATCATGGCCTTGGCCAAGAACGGAACCCGGCTCGAAATCCTACAGACGTTCGAAGGCATGATGGCTGGCGAATTGCCGCTGGCCGAACAAAGCTACTTTGAAGCGGGCTTGACGTGCGACGGCAAGCATCGATTATTCGATCGGTACTGCAAACGCGAGGATTTCCAGCTGTTATCCGGGAATGCCCGCTTCCAGTCGATCCGCGGCCTGTTCGACGCGGAAATCGCGGTCGATGATACGATGACGCCGATCCAACGAGAGTTCGTCCGCCTGGCCCAGATCTTCAAGAGCCGGCTGATCGTGGAAATGGAACTCAAGCAGCGCATTATGGAGCGGGCGGTGATCGAAGAACGGCTCAGCGACCGGGAAGAAGACTTGCGCAAGGCCAAACAGAAGGAAGACGACGCAAGGGATGTGTTGGAAAGGTCTGGGGGCACGTTGCGCGACTCGCAAAAGGGTGTCTTGCTGTCGGCGATCAAGTTACAGGCCAGCGTCAAGAGGATGCAGGAAACGGCGCGAACGGCACACGACCAGGCCCAAGCGGCGCTCGCCCTGTTCCAACCTCAAACGTTGGTCAAACTGCTCATCGACAGTTCCGCCTCCGCAGACTATGACGATATCATGCTGGAGTTGAACGCAAACGACCAAGCAAACCTCCGGCAGCTGATGGCGTCGGACAAGTTGACCAAAGTGCTGTTGAGCGAGCCCGTTGACGTCGCCAGCCGACTACGTGAATTCTCTAACCAGCAGTTGGAGTTTGTGGCCAACGCGTTGACGGACAGAGGAATTCAGTGGGATGCCAAAGCACCGTTGACATTGAGACTGCCGACCGCCAGGGGACAAGTCGAGATCGTGATCGATGACAAGAATCAGATCAAGATCACGAAGAATCGCCAGGCGCTCCAGGATGATCTGAATCAGTTTGTCTTAAGATCTAGCGAAATCCGTCGGGATCTGGCCCGGTTCCAACTGGACCAATTCCACCAGGTCGTTTTTGATCGAGCCAATGCAACCTTGGCAACAATCGAGGCCAAGCAGCAAGTTGAGAACGAGTTGCTCAACAACTGGGCGCGAATCACCAATGTCCTTACGGATTACGTTCAAGTCGCGAAGTACGTGATGAAGCAATTGGGCAGCCTAACCGAACGTGCCAACACCTTGGTCCAATACATGAGCAAGGATCAACTCGATGTCGGCCAGGCATACGAGTATTGGGTTTCTCTCAACAAGAGCATCAGTGAACTGACCGACATCAGCTTTCAAACGGAAGCGGGCTTGGAGCCTGCGTCCAACGCATTTGAAAAGCTGTTGACAGCGAACCTGGATTATCAATTCGCCTTGCGCGAAGCCGAAGCAGCCCGCCGCCCGCTGGACCATAAGAAATTCCTCGACATGCTGGTCGACGAGATGGAGGACAAGTTCATCGAGTTGCTCGAAGGCACCCGGGCGCACACGGCGAATATCGACGGGTACATCAAGCGGCTGATGACGTCGCTGGATGACGATTTCAACACGCAGTTTTACTACCCGACGTTCCGCAAGGTGCGGTTGGCCAGTCAGTTGTGGGACGTGCAGATGGGGCAGGTCGAGACCACGAACGTGCTGGCCAACAACCGCACGTTGGCCAAGGTTTCGCCGCAAGCGACGATGGAGTTCGATCTACCGAAACGCAACATCGTGATCGCGGAGGCGATCGACGGGGCCAAGGCGATGATCGACGACGTGGGGGCGTTGGCCCAAGATCCGACGTTCCTGGCCATGGCCAAGTTGGGAAGCGGGCAACCGACGTCGTCGCTGGTTCCGGGGGCTTCGGGAGGCCTGGCGACGATGCGGAACGTGTTGCCGGGACTGTCGACCGATACGGCAGAAGCCGTCCTGGGCCAACAGGGTCCGGGCGGCGCACAATTCGGCGCGGCTCTGGAAGGGCTGATTCCCGATCCGGCGATTTACAAGTTCGAGAGCGGAACCGGCTGGGAAATCCGACCGGTGATCCAACCCGACGGCCAGGCTGTCGTATTCCACTTCAACTATATGTACAGCACCAATATCCGCGAACCGATCCGAGCCGATGAAAAGCACTTGGGCCGCGTCAAGCGGCATTTCGTCGACACGGATGTCCAATTGAGCAACTTTGAACTGCGCGAAGTCAGCCGGTACACCGTGGCCTTGAAGGCCGCTCGCACTGCCCGCGGCGTGCCGCTGCTCGAAGACATCCCGTTGGCCGGTGTACTGTTTCGTCCACTGCCTAGCGCGGAGTCCTCGCTGCAACAGAACATCATCCTGTCCCAGGCGACGATTTTCCCCACGCTGTTCGATCTGATGGGCCTGCGTTGGGCTCCGGTCGTCGCCGACTTGGATCCGCTGCGCCTGTCCAACGACGAATTCATTGTGCGAAATCGCCGGCGCATGCTAACGAATCGAGTCTTTGATCACTCGAGTTCCGAGGTCGACAGATTTCTTCGGGTTCCCGAGTCCGAACGCCGCATGGACTTGTACCGCTCCCAGGAGACGATTCCCAGCGTTCACCCCAACGGCTATTCAGGTCCTGGCGCGAACCTCATTGACAGCCATCTCCAGGAAGGTTACTCGCCAACCAACCAGCCCGCGACGCAATACGCACCGGGGCAATCGTCCGAAGGCAGCCCCTTGCGTCCACAACGCCCGTTGTTCCCGCCCTATTCTCTCCCTGCACTGGACGCACCACAGGGCGGAAGCGACGGCGATTTGGAGGCAGCACCAAGCGGCGCCGATGTCCCACGGCATCTTGAGCGGCCGCTGTCGCAGACCATCGGACCGCCGGTCAAGCCCCTCACGATGTCGTCCGCCACGAAGAACGAGGAAGCGTTTCGCGCTCATCCCGTGGAAGGTGGCGAGGTGAGCCGCACGGCTTACCTGCAACCCGTCCCCCGGACCGCCTTGCGCCACTCGCCGCTGCCGGCGCCAAGTGTCGAGGCTCCGCTGCCGTTGCGACAGGTCGAGTTGCGGCGGCTTCCGCTCGTGGACGGAAACACCCGAAGCAACTAACGGCCATCCCCGGAGTCTCTGACGATGAAGCGTCCCACTGGATTGCTGTATTTTGCGGCAGCCGCTCTTGTGACGGTCGTCGCCGCCGGCCCCTACCGCGGCGCGACGCGTCCCTCGACATCTTGTGCGTTGCCGAACCACGACTACCAATATCGGGAGTTCTCCCAGCCGGTGCGGTCGGTCAGCGCGGTCGGGATTCTCGTCCGCGAACCTCTGCCCCTCGGCGGCCTGACCGAATTCGAGCGCGAGCAGCTTCGGCGGACGGGCGACGTCAGTGTGTTGCGAGCTGTCAAAGCCTTTCAGTTTGTCGACCATCCTCGTCTGCAAGTGGACCACTGTTCGATTTCGCAAATCACCGTCAACTTGTACGAGAGCGGCGACTGGACACTCAGCCTCCGTGCGGACCAGAACCCCATCCAACTCGTGCCGCCGGAAATCGACCGCGACGTGACAACCTCCGAAGAGGTCACCCGATTCACGGACCATATCAAGCGGAATCTGTTCAAGGTGCAGCTCCGTGGTTACGCCCGCACGGGTGGAGCGACCGCCGAGAGCGCCGTCGGCAAGCCGGTGGTCATCCCGTTGGAGGTCGCGTCGTTCTGGGTACAGCGTCAGCAGCCCCGTTGGCACGTCGATACGGGGAATGACGCCTGGATCAGGCAGTACTTCGAGATCATCGACCGCGTGGAAATTGAATTCACGTATGGGAATCGAACTCCGATTGGAACAGAGGAGCTACGATCGTGGCAGAAAGAATGATCCGCAACATGCTGGTCGTCCTGGGAATCGTGGCTTTGTTGGCGCCGTCGGTATGGGCCGCACACCGGCCACCTCGCAATGTGCCGCCCACGGACGAGATTGAACTGCTCGACCCCAACGCGGACCCCCTGGGGCGGCCGGCCGTCGAGTTGCACCACGGTGCCCACGGATTGCAGGTTGACATTCCTCCGGCGGTCTTGGTGCATAAGTACTACTACACCGGCGACCGTTCGTTCCAGGCCCAAATGCTGCCCGGCGGGCCGTCGATCATCGTCGTCAATCATCCCAAAACGGGCGAGCGGTGTTACATCGAAGCCCAAATGCTGCCCGGCGCTCCGCGCGTCACCTACACCAGCAGTGGCATCGAGTACGACTACGGCGAGAATGGGATCACCGTCCATTTCGGCCTGTTCGGGACGCCGACGATCAAGTATCGCAGCGGATTGACCTGGGGCACGAGAATGAGCAACCTGGTCCATGCGGAGCAAGTCAAGGCGAAAACCCAGCAGATGGCGGCCGGTTCCAAAGCGATGGCATCCGCCTCGCAGACCACGCTGAAAGTCGCCTCCATCCAGGGCTCCAACGCGGTCAAGATCGTGACGCTGCCGGTACAAAACGTGCTCCGCGTGATGCCCTTCGGCGCCGCGATCTTCGATCCGGACCGGCCCAAGATCTGGGCCGAAAAAGTCGCTGAACACCAGCGGCAGCATGAGGTCGAACATGCTGCTAAAATGGCGGAACGTAACGAGCTGACGATCCGGACGAATCGTTAGGAGCTGTCAAGAATGAAGGTGCTGAATTCCTGTAGGACGGATTGCCAATCCGTCCGGGAAATCGCGGACGGATTAGCAATCCGCCCTACATCCAAACCGGAAGATTATTCTCTGACAGGGCCCTGAGCCGTTCAGGGCGACCGGAAGAAACGTGACCCGAAGCGTCAGCAAGGAGGAGCCCACTTTCCACACTCTGCGCGAGTCTCGGACGCGAGTCTTGGGATGATTGGAAAACAAGCGGCGCGGCAGTACACTGGGGACGAGTCCGAACGTCCTGCGATAAGGAACCCTGTCATGTGTGAAACGCTCCGCTGGAGAGTATCCGTGTCGAATTGCGGGCCGCATCGCTCGCGTACCGCCGTCCACTGGCCGCCATGCGGGGCCATGTTGGCGTGGCTTCTGGGCCTGTCGTGCAGCGCGTGGGCCGCGGAGGACTGGCTTCAGTTCCAGTTCGACGCGCGGCGGTCGGGCGACGCGGTCCAACGGAGCGTCAGCGCGCCGTTGGGATTGGTCGCCGCGGTTCCGTTGGGCGACGCGGTCTTCACGGCGCCGGCGGTGGCGGACGGTCGAGTCTACGCGGTCGACGGGGCCGGCACGGCGTGGTGCCTGGACGCGACGACGCTGCAGGTGGTTTGGACAACGGGCTCGGGAGCGCCGGGTACCCCAGCACCGGGTACCATCAGCGATCCGGCGGATCGGAGCCCGTTGCCGGTTTCGTGCAACAACCTGTCCTCGCCGGCGGTCGTCGGGGCCTATCTGCATTTCGGCACGACGCCCGGTTCGTACTTGGTGCTGGACCGCGCGGACGGACGCGTGGTCCGCGAGATCCGCTGCGACGGGCCGATCTTCACCGCACCGACGGTCGCCAATGGCCGTGCCTACTTTGCCACGGTCGGCGCGGAGGTCTACGCGGTCGAGGCGGATGGGACGCTCGCCTGGACCTGGGATTTTGTCCGCGAGGTGATCGGTTTCCCAGGCGACCGCTGGAAGGGCGACGACTGGCTGGACTTCAAGCAAGGACGGGTGACGTGGAAGGATCATTTCTGCTGTTCCCGCGATCTGGCGGCGCACGGCAAGACGCTGGTGGTTCCGGCCGGTGGCCGAGTCGTGTTCTTGGCGGACGATGGGGACCGACCTCGCCTGCGGGCGACGGGCCTGATTCCCAACTTTCACGGCAGCGAGTATCCGGCGGCCTTTGGCTTGAGTCTGGGGCCGGACGGCGAAGCGTACATCCAGTGGCATCGCCGCGATAACGCCGGCCGCGTCGAGGTGTTGCGGCTGCGTGACGACGATACAGTGGAGGCCAGCTTTGTGCCGGGCACCCAGACGGCGATCCACCTGCCGGGGTTGCTCAGCTTCTGCTCGGTCAGCCTTCGCGGCCGCGACGTGTACCGCTGCCGGCCCGAGGAAGGGCTGGGCTTCTGCAGGCACCGTCCCGACAACGACGAGCCTCAATCGCTGGGCGCCTATCCGTCGATCGCCCCGCCGGTGCTGTTGCGGGATCAAGCGATCGTCGGCGGACTGGACGGCCGCTTGCATGTGGTTCCGTTGTCGGGCGAGGGGCCGGGCTGGTCGTTCGCGACCGCGTTTGGCAAGCCGATTACGGCGCCGGCGGCGGTCTGCGACGGGCGGATCTATTTCGGCTGCGAGGACGGATACCTGTACGTCTTGGGACCGGATGGCCAAGCGGCCTTGCCGGAACGCGACCTGGGGTTGGAGCGGATTCGCAGCCCGCTGACCGGCAAATTCACGGACAGCAAATACGACTGGTATACGAACTATGGAAACATGCAGAACACGAACGCCACTGACCAGATTCTGCAGGTGCCGTTGCGGATCAAGTGGCTGCGGCGGTACGAAGGCACCTTCAAGCACTTGCCGGTCTGCGGCGGAGGCCGGATGTACACGCACACGTCGGAAGGCCAGGTCTTTGCCGTCGAGCAGGAGACGGGGCGGCTGCTGTGGCGGCGGTACTGGCCGGGCGTCCATTTGTCGTTTACGTCGCCCATTTACTACCGGGCGACAGGTTCGACAACAAGGGCCGGTATCGATCGGAGCCAGTCCCGTTTTTCAGACGAGCGGCTGCTCGTGCCTCAGGCGGGCATCCGCGAATCGCGTTTGCGCTGCCTGGACGCGGCGACGGGCGAATTGATCTGGGAAGTGCCCTTTACGGGCTCGCCCAGTTGGAGCCGGCAAGCGCCGCCGGTCATTTGGGAGAACCTGGCCATCTACGCTTCCGGCTCCGGGCGCTACGCGGCCCAAGGAACGGAGAAGCCGTTTGTGTTTCGAGGTGACCCGGAACCGGCGCCCGACGGGGGCGAAGTGATGAGTTGGATTTACACGCACGACAATCCTTACTACCCGAAAGACAACCTTCCGCTGATCTGGGCCTGGGATCTCGACACAGGGCAACTGGTCTGGGCGAAGGATTTCTCGCAGTACGGCGCCGGCGGTAACGACTGTGGGCTGTGCCTGCTGGACGGTCGGCTGTACTACTCGACGTTTTTCGGCTATTCCGCCAGCCAACGAAAACGCCGCGGTTTGCCGGACGGTCCCAACGGGATCACGGCGGCTCTGGATCCGGGGACGGGCGAGGTGCAATGGCTGACGGGACAGCATCACGTAACGGCCGGATGCACGATCTCCGGGGCCGACGGGCGGCTCTACTTGGGCGGTTACAACCAGCCCGACGAAAGCGGTCGTGAGCGTTTCGTGTTCTGCCTGGATGCGCGGGACGGCTCGCTGGTCTGGCGCAGCGAGCCGGTGCGGTCGGCAGTCAATGTGATTTCGGTCGGCAAGGACTACATTTTCTCCAACGCCTCTGGCGGGGACGGGCACGTGTTCGACCGCCAGACGGGCCAGATCTTGTCGCGGTTCAACTTCGGTTACGCCTGTACGCGGTTCACCTGTGCCGGTCCGTATGTGCTGGGCGCCAACATGGACATGATCGACCTGGCTGACGCCAATCGCCTAGTAGCTACGGGACCGTCCGTCGATTCGCGAGAGTGCCTGGGCGCGGTGATCTCCAACGGTCGGATGTTCTACACATCGCAGGCCAGCGGGCTGCAAGTATGCCAAGTTGGGGGGGGCGAGGACGAGCAATCGGCGGCACCGCGGGAACGGCCATAGCCCACCAATCTTCCCAAGTGGAAAAACGAGCACTTCCGGCAGGAACTGGTCGATGGCTTGTCGAACGCCGTCGTTCGGCTTCTATTGTGAATGCAAGTGATTTTGCAGAAACACTTTACGCTCGCCTGGAGACTCGCGGTTTGACACGAAAAGATGTCGCAACGCGGCTTCTTGGAAGCACAAGTGAGTAAGGACCTTTTGACAGAATGGGACAGTCCGCATATCATTGACGGGTTACGTTTTGTGTTCGTGTTTTTGGACAAGCCGTCTGGCGGCTCGATCGGCAGTTCGGCTTCCGGCAGAGGGAGAAACAGCATGAAAAAGTCCGAGAGCAAAGTCTATAAAGAACTCCTTTTGGCCATGCGTTCCCGATTGCGTGGCGATGTCAACGCGATGGCGGACGCCGCGCTGAACAAGACGCGTGCTGAAGCCAGTGGGGATCTTTCTCTGATGCCTATTCACATGGCGGACGTAGGCACGGACAACTACGAGCAGGAATTTACGCTCGCGTTGATGCAGAACGAAGAGGGCGTGTTGGGGTTGGTCGAGTCGGCTCTGGAGCGGATCGAGGACGGCGAGTACGGCACGTGCCAGGAGTGCCAAGGCCGGATTCCGAAGACCCGGTTGAGTGCGATCCCGTACACGGCGTATTGCATCAAGTGTGCGAGCAAGTTGGAAAACGACTGAGCGGCTGTCCGGCGGGTTGGCAATGACGCTTGGCAATGACGTTTGGCTGCCAAGCGTGCCTGCACCCGGGATTCGGCGATGGAGTGCGCCAGCGACGTTGAATACATTAGAGACTTCCTTTCCAGATCCCCTTCCGCGAAGCCGCCACTTGATCTTCTGGGGCCTCGCCGTTTCGGGGTGCGCGCTTGATTTGCTCACCAAACACTGGGTATTTCAGTGGCGGCGGATGCCCGGCGAAAGCCCCGTGTGGTGGATCTGGGATCCTTATGTCGGCATCGAGACGGCGTTGAATCCCGGCGCGTTGTTCGGCATGGGGGCCGGTTTTGGGGCCGGCTTTGCCGCGCTTTCCATCGTTGCTGGCGTGGGCATCTTGGTCTGGTTGTTCTGGTTCCAGGCCGCCCGCGATTTGCTTCTGACGATCGCTTTGGGATGTGTGCTGGGCGGGATCGGCGGCAACTTGTACGACCGTTTGGGCCTGTGGCAGGTGCCTGGTGTTCCGGGCGCGTTTCGCAACGAGGTCCGCGATTGGATCTTGTTTCGTTACGGCGATTTCACCTGGCCCAATTTTAACATCGCGGATTCGCTTTTGGTTTGCGGAGCGGGACTGTTGCTCTGGCACGGACTGCGGGGCGAGCCGGAGAATCACGGTGATGGCCAGGCGAAACGGACCGAGAAGCCGACGGTCTGAAGCGGCCTCGACGGGTTTCCCTGGCAACCTCGAAAAGCGGGACGACGCGCTGAACGACGCTGCCAGAATCCTGCTCGTTCCCTCGGCCGCCGCGTTTGCCGCGGAATTCGAGGAGAACCCTGCCGACACCTCATCCCGTAAACCTTGTGGCCAGGCGCGAATCGCAACGGGAAAACACGATGCCGCACACATTCACATTCTTGATCGCCCTGCTGTTGTCCACGGTGGCATCGGCTCAAGGCTCGTTCTCGGCGCCGATCTTCCTGCGGTGCGAGTACCTCGACAACCCGTTGGGGATCGACGTGGTGCGGCCGCGATTGAGTTGGGTTCTGATCGCCAGCGAGGCGGAACTGCGCGGCCAGCGTCAGGCGGCCTATCAGATCCTCGTGGCGTCGTCGCTGGAACGGTTGGTCCGCGACGAGGGCGACTTGTGGGACAGCGGCAAGGTCCAAGGCGATCCATCTATCCCGGTCGTTTATGCGGGCCAAGGACTGGAGTCCCATATCCGCTGCTACTGGAAAGTGCGGGCCTGGGACACCGCGGATCGGGTTTCGCCCTGGAGCGGCGCAGCGAGCTGGTCGATGGGCTTGCTGCAAGCGTCGGATTGGACGGGCCAATGGATCGCCGCGCCGCTGGAGAGTGCCAAGCGACCGGGGTCGGAGACCGCCAAGGAAGGCGTCACAACCTTGCCGCTGCTCCGAAAGCGTTTTCACCTGGACCAGCCGGTGCGGGCGGCGACGCTGTATGTCAGCAGCCTGGGATACCACCGGGTCGAACTGAACGGCAACAAGGTCGGAGACCACGAGTTCGACCCCGTCCAGTCGGACTACAGCCGCCGGGTGTATTATGTCACGCACGACGTCACGAACGGCGTGCGCCAAGGCGACAACGCGCTGGCGGTTTCCCTGGGCAAAGGCTGGTACTGGCCGGGGATCCGCGGCGTGACACAAGACCGTCCCGCAGTGCTTGTAGAGCTGGTCGTCTCCTACCGCGACGGTACCCAAATCCGCGTGGCGAGCGACGGCACCTGGCAGACCGCCACGTCCCCGCTGCGTTTGATCGGAGGGCGGCGAAACGCCGGTGGCGACTTTGGCAGCGAGATCTACGACGCGCGCCAGGAGCAGGCGGATTGGAATCTGGCCTCGTTCGACGATTCCGCCTGGCAGTCAGCCGACGTTTTGCAGCTGCCGCCAATCCAACGCTCGGCCCAGATGCTTGCGCCCAACCGCGTGGTCGCCCGCCTGCCCGCCGTCGCGGTTCACCAAACGCAGCCCAGTGAATACCTGCTCGACTTTGGGACGAATCTGACGGGACGGCTGCGGATGAAACTGGCCGGCTTGCCGGGCGACGAAATCGGCTTCGTTTACTACGCCTCGCATACGGGCGATCACGAGAACTTGATGGAGAATTTCCGCCAGTCGGATCGCTACATCTGCCGAGGCGTTCCTGGCGAGGAGTTCTGTCCGCAATTCAACTGGAGGTCCTTCCGCTTTGTCAAAGTCATCGGCTTGTCGGGACCACCGGATCTGTCGGGCGCGGTGGCCGAACTGATCGCGACCGATCTGCCGCGCACGAGCACCTTCGAGTGTTCTGATCCCGTGCTGAACCGCCTGCACGAACTGGTTGTCCATACGCACCGCTGCCTGACGTTGGGGGGCATTCAAGTCGACTGTCCTCACCGCGAGCGGCTGGGATACGGCGCCGAAGGGCTGGGCAGTCTGGGGCAAGCACTCTACAACTTCGACGCCGCAGCGTTCTACCGCAAGTGGACGCGAGATTTCCAGGATGGCCAGGACCCGCAAACCGGCATGGTTTACTACACCGCTCCGTTTCGGATCAATTCAGGCGGCGGGCCAGCCTGGTCGGGCGCCTGTATCCTATTTCCCTGGCATGTCTACCTGTTCTACGGCGACAAGCGGATTCTGGAGGAAGGATATCCGACCATGCGCCGTTGGCTCGAATGCCTGGAATCCAACTGCCAGGACGGACTCCTCCAGCCTTACGGCTTGCCCAAGATGAACATCTGGCAGTATCTGGGCGACTGGGCTTCTCCGCGGCGTCCCGACGACACGCTGCCGTGCAGCGGACACTGGACCAGCGAGGAAGAGAACCAGGTGTTCAACAACCTGCACTACGATCTGCAATTGACGGTTGCCGCCCGGATCGCCGGCCTTCTCGGCCAGGCCGACGACGCCCGCGCGTACGACGAGCGGGCCCGGGCTCTCCGCCAGCGCATTAACGCGGCGTACTTTGATTGCGAGTCGGCCACCTACACTCGCGGCGAACAGCAGCAGACCTATCTGGCATTTCCGTTGCTCTTGGACGTCGTCCCCGCCGAGCATCGAACTCGCGTCTGGCAGAATTTGCTGGACGATATCACTCAGCGGCGCAACGGCCACCTCGATTTTGGCGTGCTGGGCGGCGTGTACACTCTGGCTGCGCTCACTCGCGAAGGCCGCTCCGACCTGATCTACCGCATGGCCATGCAGCGCAGTTGGCCGGGCTGGGGCCACATGATCGATCAGGGGGCCACGACGCTGTGGGAACACTGGCTGCCCGGCGATTCGAGCGTCCACAACTCGTTTCTCTCGATCGGCCAGTGGTTCTTCTCGGGACTGGCCGGAATCCTGCCCGATCCCGATTCCCCGGGGTTCCGCAGAATTCGCCTCCGTCCACAGCCGGTTCCGGGGTTGGAGTGGGCCAAGACGACGTTCACCAGTCCGTACGGCCTGATATCGAGCGGATGGAAGATCGACGGCCAGAGACTTGTTTTCGAGTTCCGAATTCCGCCGAACACCACGGCGCTCGTCCGGCTGCCGGCATCTAGGATCGACGCGATTCGCGAGGATGGACGGCCGATCGAGCAAGCCGTCGGCGTCCGACTGGTGCAGATCGAAAAAGAGGCCGTCGAGTTGGAGATCGCATCGGGCGATTACCAATTCACGCTGGACGCGAGTCCATAAAACATGTTCGTGCCCTGTGGGTCCGAGTGACGCACCCCCAAGATTAAAGTTCGCCCCGCCCCTCGGCAGCGTCTACCCCTCCGCCGACGATGGCGGATCGCCCCCGGGCCGCGGCGGACTCGTCAAGAACCTGTCCACCGGACTCTTCACCGCGTAACCGTTCGTCCGCAACACGTGCGTATAGATCTGCGTTGTGCTGACGTCCTTGTGCCCCAACAATTCTTGAATCGTCCGGATGTCCGTGCCCCCGGCCAACAAGTGCGTCGCGAACGAATGGCGGAACGTGTGGCAGCCCGCATGTTTCGCGATCTTCAGTTTCCTGATCGCCACATGAACGGCCTTTTGCAGGTACGATTCATCCATGTGATGCCGCCGCCAAGCGCCGCTCCGCGGATCTCGGGACGGCCGGTCAGCCGGATACACGTACTGCCAAGCCCATTCCCGGTCGGCATTCGGATACTTCTGCGCGAGAGCGTAAGGCAATGCCACGCCTGCATAGCCCTCGGCCAAGGCGCGTTCATGAGCCTCTTGAACCCGCAACAAATGCTGCTTCAGCGGCTCGACCAATGCCTCCGGCAACAGCGTCACGCGGTCCTTCTCGCCCTTCCCGTCCCGCACCGTTACCTCCAAACGGTCGAAGTCCAGATCCTTGACGCGCTGCGTTACACACTCGTGCAACCGCAAACCGCCACCGTACAACTGCATCGCCATCAGCCAGCGGCGACCGTTCAACTCGCCGATGATCCCCATCGCCTCATCGGGCGTGTAGACCACCGGCAACCGCTTCGGCTTCTGCGCCCGCACCACGTCGTCCAACCAGCCGAAGTCGCGTTCCAGCACCTCCCGATACAGAAACAGCAGCGCCGACAACGCCTGGTTCTGCGTCGAGGCCGCCACCCGCCCTTCGACCGCCAGATGCGTCAAGAACGCGCTTACCTCCTTGGCGCCCATCTCCAGTGGATGTCGCACGTGGTGAAAGACCACGAACCGCCGGACCCAGTTCACATACGCCTGCTCGGTCTTCAGCGCCAAGTGCCGCACGCGGCAGCGATGACGCACCTGATCCAACAGCTTGGGCTTGCCGGGTTCCGGCACCGAGGCCTTCGTCGCTTCTGTCATCACCGATCCTCCTCGATCAAAGCAAAATCCAATGGTCTGCGGATCGCTCGGGGACCACCCCCAAGCCGATCCAGCAAACCCGTTCCGCAACCCTAAGACTTATTCGGGCGTATATTACATGTACACGTTAACACATGTCAAGCGCCGATGGCTTTGTTTTTTCGCCGGAACCGTGTTCTCCCGCCAGACTTGGCCGGGATTGTCTCCGTGCCCAGCGACCATCCCGGACCGCAACCCCGGACAGGCCAACAGCTTGCGGGCTCGGTAGGCCCCATGCCTGTCCCGTGTTCTCTGGACGGAGCCGGCCAGATAACACGGTTGCCGTTTTTGGCGACCATCGCCAATCCGACCCGCCAGCCGTGTTCTCTGGCCAATGACGGCGGCTTTCGGCCGCGGCCCCAGACCGCCCCAAACGGCGCAACGCTCATTGTGCCAACCGCTTCCGCCGCGCCGCCCGCAAGCAAGTCAGTCGTGTTATCCCGCCGGAATCGGCGGCAATCCACGCCCGACACCAAGATTCCCCCCCTGCGACGTCCCGGGCATCGCTTCTTCCCGGCAATATCCGATTCCGATAAAATTCAGATAATGCCGAAAAAAAGAAAAAAGCTTGCAATTGTTGCGGGAAATCGTATAAGCTACCCCATTATCCGTCGGGCATTATCAACCAAACCGGCTGGAGAACACCACCGGAGCGAGGACACCCCGGCGGGATAATTACAAGTTACCTGTTTGCACCACCTATGGATTACGAGTCTTTGCGGACGATCAGCTACACGCTTGCCTTCCGGCTACCGCCCGCAGCATCGCTCCTGCCCGACGCAGATCGGGAAGACACGACCTCTCAACATGCGTACAGCTTTGTCACTGGCGATCGTTCTCGCGGCCACAAACGTGATCGCGCTCGCCGCATACACGTGGATGGACCGCAGCGAGTGCCAAGTGGCCTATCAGATCATGAGTCCGCGCGCACGCCCATTTACCGAGGGGATCGTGGGGGCCATGCCGTTTTTCGTACTTATCGGGTATTTCATCGCGATTCAATGTCGGCGCGACATGGCCGGGCACGTGCGTCGGTTTTCCTTAAGAACTATGCTCCTTTCGGTTACTTCTGTCGCTGTCTTCATCGCCTTGTGGCAAGCAATACCGATAAAGCACCTATTTGTCGCGACGATGTTCTTCTTTTCGGCCTGGACAATTCCCATCGCCAGCTACGGATTCGACTTGTCCCGTCGTTTGCGTGGAACAGTCGTTGCAGCGATAATTGGTCTACTGCTGGGACTGGCTGTATTCATGTGGTTGGGCCGGCCTGTGCCACGTGAATAGGAAAGTGGTGTGCCCTGAAGTTTCAGCGACAGGTAACAAGGGCGTGCACCGGAGCCGCGATCCGGTCCTGGAAAAATGGATGCGTCATTCGGCGCGGCCCGGTGACGCCAGACGTTCTGTCGCAAGTTGCTCGTCGCTGGCTCAGCCGGGCTAGAGGAGAACCACAATGTCGTTTTCAGTCTTTCGTCGGGCGGCACTGTCTGTTGCCGTGATCATAACCGCATGCCCTCCTGGTGCGGCCGGTGATGAACTGCGAGCCGCAAGCGATTCCGTCCAACACGATTGGCCTGCCTTCTGTGCCGAAACGTTGAGCAAGCGACTTAAGGAAGGGAACGCGGTCCTGGTCTACTTTCGGTTAGACTCGTGTCCTGAATGCAAGAGACTGGAGAAGCATGTCTGGAACTCCCCGAAAATCAACCAGCGAATTGCAGCAGCGAAGGGGCTGGTCGTCATGTGGGCCGACCTCACCGAGCGCGAAACGGACAAGGGAAAACAGAATCTCGAACGAATGCGAGCCGTGGGAAGCGTGCGAGTTCCAACGATCGCTATTTTTCGGCAAGGGGCTGGATCGCCCGAAACTCCCTCTGTACTTGTCTCCGGAAGGATAGACGCGGGGGTGCTCGTTGCGCTGATCGACGACGCCATAGCCCGAAACCCTAACCGCATGCACTCGTATTTCAGCCCGGGCCGTGTTCGTGTGCAATGACGATGGCTGAAGTCGAAGCCCAAATCCCGAATCATTGCGACAGAACTTATCGATTGCAACCGAGCGGCGGGTCAGGTCGGTCCTGAAGCCAAGGGTTCTTGGCCGCCGCCGGTTGAATCGGGTCGTTCTGTCGCAAAGCCCGACTTTCCACGAGCTGTAAGGAGACCCGAAAATGATTCGAGCTGTGGCCCTAATCGTGCTGATCGCCTGTGGACATCCCTTATCTGCTGACGATTCAGCTCCGGATTCACAAGACAAGACGAGAGACATCGCGGAACTTCTGAAACGCGTCAAGGACTTGGAACAACGCGTCGCGCAACTTGAAGCGTCCGCGAAACAAACGACGCCCATTGCCCCGGTTCCTCAATCGCCACAATACCCTACCCCAAAGTATTATCCTCACGTTGCGCCAGTACCTCCTTCGCCGTACACGCCAAATGGAAACCCGTATTCCCAACCGCCGGCCCCGAACGCAACCCACGTTCCACCCGTGGCGCCAGGGTCCAACGTGCCCAAGACATGGCAACCTTTTCATTTCAACGGTCAATGGTATTACATCGTTCCAATCGATGAAGCCACAGCCCGCATCGATCACTCCACGCGATAATCGACAGAACCAACGGATGCACCGGAGGCCGCGACGGCATCCTCTTGTGAAACAAAATCACCGGCGCGGCCCCGGTGATCCGAAACGTTCTGTTGCTGCGGTGATCGGACGATGACAACCACACCATACGAAATGCTGATTGAATCAGCGGCGCGGCTTACCGACGTGGATGCCCTTGCTGTTCTCGACGAGGCGCAGGTTTCTGCCGCATCGAGCCTATTGCAGCAGAACCAACTTGCACTTGAATCGGTTCGACGCGTGTTGGGACCGGAATGCGTCGTGCCCGTTCGCTACGAGGAGGCGTTTTTTTCTGAGCATTGCGAACACTTTTCGCACCTGAGAAACCTTGCTCGCGCCTTTCAAGCCGAAGCCTGGTTGGCAGCGTCCAGAAACGACTTTCGCGCGGCGGCTCGAAGCGGCATTGATACCCTCGAATTGGCGAACGCGATTCGGCGCGGCGGATTGCTGACCGACCTTCTTGTCGGCATTGCGATTTCGGGGATTGCGATGGAAGCACTGCGTAGGATTCGCACCAAGCTGGACAACGGCACACGTCGCCAGGCAATCGACCAACTTCACCGCCTAGAAGCCCAACGTGAACCGTTTACCGATATCGTTGCCCGCGATCGAGATTGGGAAGTCGCAGTTGGATACGAAGACAAACCTTGTGACTTCATGTCACATGAACTGAGCGATCCGGAAGAATGCGGGCTGTCGGAAGACGAACAAAAGGAAATCCGGCGACTCCTGCAAGAAATGGCAGATCTTCCGGAAACGGAACAACGAAAGATGCAGCATGACCAAGATAACCACATTCTGGCATTAATGCGCATGCTGGCAGTTGATTTAGCGCTTCGACACGTCTATGACACTACTGGACGGTTTCCGGATGAATTGTTATCTTTAACGCCGCAACCCTTGGCGCGGCTCCCACTTGATCCGTACACGGAACAACCGTTCATTTATCGGCAGCTCGGCGTCGCGTCATTTTGTCTCTACAGTACCGGCCCCAAATTGTCTGACGGCGGCGGCCATTTCGGCCCTTGGCCGAGTGTCGCTGCTGGGTGCGCCGATTTATGCTTAGACGCCGATGACTACTGGCCGGGTGGTTGTAGCCTGCAATAACCGCTCGGATTGGCCCAACGAATTACACCACGGCTCCGCAAGTGATGGCACGAATGCAGACGGTAACGGGCGATTCACGCAACAGAACCAAGCGGTGAACGGGAGCCGCCGATGACGCGGGTTTTGAAATCATAGTTTTTTGGCGGCGGCCCCGTTACCGCCGCCGTTCTGCCACAACGTAACGCCACCTCATTCGCGGACCGTGCATCAGTTGTGCGGTGTCGGGGAGGGAGTGTGACCAGGAGGTTTTGAGCCATGCATAGCAGGCAAAGTTTACTTCGTGGTGCGCTGTTCGTTATTTTGGCGAGCGTCCCTTTGATGGGTCGAGCGCAGGATGGTCCGGGTGGTCTGGACCGAAAGGAGTACGATCTCGGTCAGATCTTGGGGGCTGCCGACGACCCTGATGTTCTGGTCGACCTGATCATGGCGGTGCTTCATCCGGAGGAATGGGATGACGTCGGCGGCGCCGGCACGATTTCCGTCGCCAAGGCCAATGGCTTAGTCTTAGTGGTCCGACAGACGGCCGCCATTCACGGCGAGATAGCGAGCCTTCTGGATGTGCTCAGCAAGATGCCCCGTCGCAAGCAGCACAAGCCTGCGGCGAAGGGGCAGCCTCCCAAACAAATCGCCGTCACTTTGGGCAAAGCAGATGCTGAAGGCTTGATCGTCGCTGTGTACGACGTCGCGGATTTGGTCCCCACGGGCAACTACGCCGCCCTCGTATTCCCGATCCGTCAACTCGACCCAACCACCTGGAACTCTGTGGGCGGACCAGGTGCTTGCGCCGAATTTCCTCCATCCAAGGCGCTAGTGATTCTGCAGACCGACGCAGGCCATCGCCAGGTGCGAGACTGGCTCACGCTTCAACGCAAGAAAGCGGCAGCGAACTGACTTACCAAGTCAGGACGATCGATGTGACGACTCGTAGCTTGTAGTTGCGGTTTCTAGCGTCGAGCGAAATGCTACGTCGCGCAGAACTAGGCGATGAACCCAAGCGGAAACGGCGGTTGGGGTCTTGACTGATGGTGACGTTCCCGGCGCCGTTTCCGCTGGGTTATCTTGGTCGTTCTGCCTTAACGTGGCAACCCAAACACATGAAGAGATTCCTTCGTTACAGCCTGAGAACACTCTTTCTTGTCACGTTGCTCGTTGCCGTTGCTCTCTCGTTCTTTCTGGCGCGACATCGGCGCATGCGGGCGGCGATAATTGCTATCGAATCTGCTGGTGGGACACACGGTGCATATCGTGAAGGCCCGGAATGGTTGCGTGAAATCGTGGGTGATGAACGCTATTTCATGAATGCCGAACGAGTAACACTTGGACCTAGCAGTGGTGACTATGATTTCGACGGTCGGTTCGACGACAACAGGCTGCGCGACTTGATTCCCCACCTGAATGCATTTTCGAAATTCAAAATCCTCGAGATTCCGGGTGCGGACATAACCGACGACGGTTTAGCTTACCTGCGCGACTTGGATCGACTACAGTGGCTGACGATTCATTCGCCCAAGATTACGGATAAAGGAATTCAACACCTTCACAAGATCCCGTCGTTGCGAAAGCTTAGCGTTCACTGCGATTCGGTTACTCCTGACGCACTTGCAGAACTTCAGCGTGCCTTGCCCGGTCTAGAGGTCAACCCGTAGAACAAGGCAGAACAAAATGTTGGACCGAAGCCGCGATCCAGTCCGGCGGAATGGTCGCGTTGACTCGTCGCGGCTCGGTCAACATCGTCGTTCGGCCACTGGAGATTGTGTGACCGGTATCAACGAATTCGCGACGATGCTTGGATTCACGCCAGCCTGGTTCGCACTCGGCGTGGTCGACCATACACTACTCGCCCGCCAGCGCGCTGAGTGGGACAAGGGCGAGGACGAAAACACCGAACACTACCGATACAGGGCGTTCCGCGAGTTTCTGGCATCACAAGATCAACTCACGCCCGAACTCGCTACGGCGCTTTTTGAGTTGGGGGCGAATGACCCAGATCCGGCGATGGGCGGTTCAATCATGGCGGACATCGTCCGACTTCCGAAGTGCCCGCCCAATGTGCTCGATGCAGCCGTCGCATCAGGTCGTCAACACCTTATCCGGATCGTGCAGAGCCGCAAAGCCGAACCAGGGGATGCACGCGAGCGGCGGTGATCGCGTAAACTGAAATCCGGATCAACGGCCGCCGCCGCGTGATCCCTGTCGTTGAACTAAGCCGCCTCGCGGGAAGACCTCCGGCGCGATGCCTGTCCGCAGTGGCAGCCGTTTTCTCGCCAGCCACGTTTGCGGGTTTGCCTGCCCGTTCGCCGTCGAGTCCGGGCGACGTCTTCGCCTTTTCCCAGTTGAAGAGTTTTCACTCGATTCCCCGCCGCCCCCCCGCCCCGACCGCAGCGGCCTGAGAGCCGACTGCAATCGGGCCGGGGGGTGGCGGCGCGTTTCCTTCCATGGCGGACGCCGCGGACAACACTCCCCGACACGTCCGGCGGGTTCGGTAGAGACGATTCGGCGCTCGCGGTCGGCACCGGCAGCAGCGGATGACTCCCCCGCTGGCCGATCGTAACGATCATTCCGATTATCTGGTCTTGCTAGCTGAACACCGAGCAAGCATGCTGGGATCTGAGCACGGCGACTTCCGCTTCGTGCCTGAGTTTCTTTCTCTTGTTCCAGGAGTCCTGAGTATGCCCACGTCCCATCGGAAACGCACCCTGTCCCTGATCGGCCAACGGATGGCCGAAGATATGCGGCTCCGCAACATGGCCCTGCGGACCATCGACACCTACACCTACCACATCGAGCGGTTCAGCAAACACTTCGGCCGACCGCTGGACGAACTCGGGCCGGACGAGATCCGCCAGTTTCAGCTGTATCTGATCGAGGACCGGAAAGCGTCCTGGAGTTCCTTCAATCAGCTGTCTGTGGGCTACGCTTCCTCTACCACATCACGCTGCCCCGGCCCTGGGCCGTGCAGCAGATTCCATTTGGCAAGCGGCCCAAGAAGCTGCCGGCCGTCCTGGGACCCGAGGAAGTCGTTCGGTTGATGGCATGTGTACCCACGCTCAAACATCGCACCATCCTACTGACGCAGTATGCGGCCGGCCTGCGACTG
>Ga0351852_10160_pt1 | contig 23516 bp, 19 predicted proteins | sample TotcelHFGM3001N6_FD_206802 | JGI IMG/M metagenome (GOLD analysis project Ga0351852, IMG submission 206802) | Enriched cells from coal bed in the Powder River Basin, Montana, United States - Total cells FGM rep1 HSBNCT.FGM.300.1.N6 ...
CTGGATCATCATCGGTCCGCTGGTTTCCGTCGCCGCCATGACCGTGGTGTTCAGCCAGATGTTGAACGTTCCGTCCGATGGCTTTCCCTACCCGATCTTCCTGTTCGCCGGCCAGTTCCTGTGGGGCCAGTTTTCGCAATCGTTTTCAGGTTCGTTGAATTCCGTGGTTTCGAACGCCGGGTTCATCCAGAAGGTCTACATTCCTCGCCTGTTTTACCCGCTCTCCGCGTCTCTGGGCGGTCTGCTGAACCTATGCATCGTCTTCCCGGTGATTCTGGTCGTGATGACCATTTTGGGTGTCACGCCATCCTGGACGGTCGTGTTTTGTCCGTTGCTGATCGCCCTGGTGTTGGCCACCGGTTTGGGCCTGGGACTTTGGCTGGCCCCGTTGAACGTCACGTACCGCGACGTCGGCCGGATCGCCGGTTATTTGTTGCCGTTGGCCATGTACATCACGCCGGTAATCTATCCCGTGTCCGTCTTGCCCGAGCGTTATCGTTGGGTGATGGCCGTCAATCCGATGGCCGGTTACATCGAAGCCTTTCGAGCCTGTCTGTACGGAGCGCCGTTCGAGCCGCAGTTGCTGATCGCCGCCATCGCCTTCACCCTCGTGGTTCTGGTCAGCGGAGCCTTTTTCTACACCCGCCTGGCCGGCCGGTTTGCGGACGTGATTTGAGCGGAGAGCGGGGAGCGGAGAGCAAGGAGGCCACGCTCCACGCTCCAAGCTCCCCGCTTGATTCGCACCAAGCACCAAGCACCAAGCACAAAACGTCACTACCAAGGCGGTGACAAGTCCCCGCACTCCAAAAGCCCGCGGCCCGTCCTTCGCGTCTTAGCGCCTTCGCGTGAGCCCCAAGAATCAGCCACAAAAAGCACAAACCGCACAGAGCCGAACAACCCCGCTGCCTACCCCCCAGTCCGCGCCCACGGACAACGGACAACGAACCAATCGCTAGACCCTTGTCCGCTTGCCCACCTCGTTGCCGATTTCGTACAATGGGGAAGGGCAATCGTCGTGGTACAAACGAATTATCGATGGTACGGTAGCACTGGAGAGAGGGAGACGCACGACGCATGCGATACCTGCGGGTGATCTGGGACCTGATTGACGACGCAGGCGGAAATGTCCAGCATATTGCGGAGAACGAGGTCACGCCGGACGAAGTTGAGGATGTCCTGCAAATGGCGGACGATGCGCAATTCAGCCGTTCCAGCGGCCGGCCCTTGGTGTTTGGCTATACAGACACGGGCCGTCTGCTGGCGGTGATCTTCGAGTGGGTGGACGAAGACACGGTGTACCCCGTAACGGCCTATGAGCCGGAGGAATGACAGATGACGCGACGTCACATTGAACGTGTCTCCCGCGGACGCAAGTTGACGCCCCAGGAAGCGGCCCGGTATCGTCAACTGCGGGCTGATATCGAACGGGAAAAACCGGTGATCAATGACGAGATCCATAGTCAACTGGCGGAACAGCGGGAATTGGCGGCGGTGTTTGCCGAACTTAAGGAAGTTCGCCAAGCCTTGGGCCTTAGCTTGGACGACATCCGGGATCGCACGGGCATCGAGGTTTCGGAACTGTCTAAGCTAGAGAGCGGGCGGCGAGCCAACTTTACGCTGGACATGGTTCGTTGCTACGCGCAAGCCGTCGGGAAACGCGTGCTTGTCACCGTCGCCGACGCAAACGAGCCTGTCGCCGCGGGACGCTGAACGGCCTGAAGGAGGATGCACCGCTTGAATTCCCGTACACTCAACAAGCCGTGAATCCCAGCTCTCGGCACCTGGCTCCAAGTCCCCTACCCCGTGCTCCCGGCTTGATTCGCACAACGAGCCAAGCACGACAATCCCGTCCAATCTTCTTCGCGTCTTAGCGCCTTAGCGTGCGTCCGGAAATCGGAGGTCAGAGGTCGGACGTCGGCACCAAGCAGCCCGACAACTGACATTTGCCCTTACATTCCGCCATCGTTCGAGTACCCTTAAAGCTCACCGGATCCCCTTGACGATTGGTACACCCGTCAAAGGGGTAGACTGGGAACAGCGGGCCTGCCACCCAAGGGAACGGAGTGCGCGCCGGGCGATCGGAAGTCGGATATCGGAAGTCGGAAGTCAGGCAACACCGCGCCGCACTGACAACTGACAACTGACCACTGACCACACCCGCTCATTCGTTTGCCAATCATTTTTTTGCCCCCCATTTTTTGCCACTTTCTTCGCGTTTCCGCGTAACCACTCTGAATTTCTCCGTGTCCTCTGTTGTTCTCTGTGTTTCAAAATGAAATCCTTCGCGTCTTAGCACCTTCGCGTGAGCCCCAAGAATTAGCCACAAAAGGCACAAACCGCACAAGAACGACCTACCCCAGTCCGCGCCCGACTGACAACGCACCAAGCACAACGCACCAAGCACAACGCACCAAGCACAACGCACCAAGCACAACGCACAACGCACGCCTGCGCCATGTCCATTGATCACGATCAGATCTTCAAGCAGCTGATTGAAGCGTTCTTTCGCGAGTTCATGGAGTTATTCTGCGCGGCGGAAGCGAAATGGATCGACTTCAGCCAGGTGGAATTTCTGCGCGGGGAGCATTTTACCGACGTCCAAGGCGGTCTTCGTCGGCAATTGGATCTGGTTACCAAGGTGGGGCTGAAGACGGGCGGACGAAAGTTCGTCCTGGTGCATGCGGAGTTTGAAGCATCTCGGAAGGAGCAGAATTTTCCGCGGCGGATGTTCAAGTACTTCTGCCAGCTGTTCTTACGGCACGACACCGAGATCGTCCCGATTGCGGTGTTCACGGACGACGCTCACTGGAAGACACCGGTGCCGGAACATTTTGAACTGAGTGTGCCGGGCAAGACATTCGTGCGGTTTGATTACCATCTGATCAAGTTAAAGGACCTAGACTACCGCCAATTCCTCGACACGAACAACCCGCTAGCCTTTGCCTTGATGGCCAAGATGGGCTACAATCGACGGGAACGGGTGCGGCTGAAAGCAGACTTTCTGCGACTGATCCTGGCGTCGCCCGTCGATCCGGCGCGGCGGAGCCTGTTGGTCGATTTCGTGGAAACGTACCTGCCGCTGGCGGGACACGAGCAAGCCGAGTTCGAGGAGATTGTGCGAACGGATCGCAGCTACGTGGAGGTGGAAAAGATGATCACGGTCTACGAAAAGAAGGGCATCGAGAAAGGCATCGAGAAGGGCATCGAGAAGGGCAAACAGGGGGACCTGATCCTGTTGTTGGAGAAGAAGTTCGGCAAGTTGAGTCCGGCCGTGCGGCGGCGGATCCGGCAGATCGAATCGACCGAGAAGCTCGATTCGCTACTGCTGGCCGTGCTGGACGCGCGGAGTCTGGACGATCTGCCGTTCTGAAAACAGTTCCTGGTTCCTCGTGCTTCGTGCTTGGTTAAAACAACGCACCAGCAAAACGCACAACGAACCAAGCACCACAATTCCGTCCAATCTTCTTCACGACTTAGCGCCTTCGCGTGAGCCTCCCAAGGATTGGCCACAGGAAGCACAGAGCAAGCCCGCCCGCTGCCCACTGACTTTTTGACTTGGCCACTTTTCGACTTAGCGACTTTTTGACCTCCGCCAATAACAACTGACAACTGACCAGTGACAACTGACCAAGTAGTCATCCGCGTAGAAAACCTCGGCAAGCTGTACCGCATCGGCCAGCGCGGCACCCACGCCGACGACCTGCGCCACCGCCTGAACAGCGTCCTGACGTATCCGTTCCGAAAGCTCTGGAGTGGAGCCAAGAGCAACGAGCCGGGAGCGGGGAGCGAAGAGCGAAGAGCAGGGGGCGAAGCGTCAAGAGCAGGGAGCAAAGAGCAAGGAGCGGAGACCGAAACGCACGACGAACCAAGCACAACGAACCAAGCACAACGAACCAAGCACAAAGCACCAAGCACCAAGCACCAAGCACCAAGCACCAAGCACCAAGCACCAAGCACCAAGCACCAAGCACTCCACGTCGGCGACCACCCGAAACCAGCAGGCAATGAACAACACACTTTCGGGGGCCTGCCAGATTCATGAAGCCTGGGTCAAACAGGTGAAGGGTCCCTCGACGTTGTTGCCAGTGTGTAGCGATGTCCCTAAAATTGGCGCGTGGCACGATGAGTGAGGAGAGCGCAATGACGATATCGACGCTAACAGGCCTCGAATTGACGCAAGATGTGGGCCAGGCAAGACAGGCCGCCCTGCATGGCCCGGTGTTCATCACAGACCGAGGGCGTCCGGAGCATGTGCTGTTAAGCTTTCAGGAGTACCAGCGTCTGACCGGCAACCTGGCAAGTATTGCTGATTTGTTGGCCATGCCCGGAGCGGAGGCAGTCGAACTAGAGGTGCCTGCCCTGCGTGATCTACCCAGGTCCGCCAGTTTATCCTGATGCTGTTGCTCGATACTAACGTGGTCTCCGAACTACGCAAGGTGCGCGCCGGCAGGGCGGACACGAATGTCTCGCGCTGGGCAGATCGTGTCGTGCCTTCGGAACTCTATCTTTCCGTCATCACCTTGCATGAGTTGGAACTGGGCGTCTTGTTGGCCGAGCGGCGCGACCCGGCTAAAGGGGCAGTTCTGCGGACTTGGCTTGAAAGCCATGTTCATCCCGCTTTTGCAGGCCGCATTCTGCCCGTGGATGAAGCCGTTGCTCGTCAGGCGGCGCGGCTCCATGTGCCTGATCCGCGTCCGGTCCGCGACGCGTTGATCGCTGCCACTGCACAAGTCCACGGCATGACCGTCGTCACCCGTAATGTCAATGATTTTGCCCCGATGGGCGTGCCAGTACTGAACCCTTGGATCGCAGAAGATGGTCGGATAGCTGAAGGCTAACGGAACCCGTACGTAGCCGACGCACGGACGGCACACGTGGTTTGGGCAACGCATTGACCACCGCTGGAGTTCACGCTTCAGCGTGCTTACCCCCGTCCCCCCGAAAACCAAGCACAACGCACCAAGCACCAAGCACTATTTCATGTCCTCCGACGTAGTCATCCGCGTAGAAAACCTCGGCAAGCTGTACCGCATCGGCCAGCGTGGTACCCACGCCGACGACCTGCGCCATCGCCTGAACAGCGCCCTGACCTACCCGGTAAGAAGGTTGAAAGAGTGCTTCGTGCCTCGTGCTTCGTTGGCGGTGCCTGGTGCTTCGTGCCTCGTTTCCGGTGACGAAGAACGAAGAACGAAGAACGAAGAACAAAGCACGACGAACGACGAACAACGAACGCTTTGGGCTCTCCGTGACGTTTCCTTCGAAGTCAAGCAGGGCGAAATCCTGGGCATCATCGGCCGCAACGGGGCAGGCAAGAGTACGCTGCTGAAGATCTTGTCGCGGATCACCGAGCCGACGACGGGGCGGGTTGAAATGAAAGGCCGCCTGGCGGCGCTGCTGGAGGTCGGCACCGGGTTTCATCCCGAGCTGACCGGGCGCGAAAACGTCTACCTGAACGGGATGATCCTGGGCATGACGAAGCCCGAGATCGACCGGGAGTTCGATGCGATTGTGGATTTTTCGGGTGTCGAGAAATTCATCGATACGCCGGTCAAACGGTATTCCAGCGGGATGCATGTGCGGCTGGGGTTTGCAGTGGCGGCACACCTACGCCCCGAAATCCTGGTAGTTGATGAGGTGCTGGCGGTCGGAGATATCGCGTTCCAAGAGCGATGCATGGGAAAACTAAATGCGGTTAGTCGCGAGGGAAGGACCGTCATATTTGTGAGCCATAACATGAGAGCAATCACGACGGTCTGTTCTCGCTGCATCTTAATACGAGACGGCATCCTTGACGACGATGGAGACGCGTCGGACGTGGTGATTCGCTATCAACTAGCGGCGGGTTCCCAAGAGACAGGCTCGTCGAATCTTGAAGACGTACAGCGAATTGGAAACGGCAAAGCACAGTTCACTTCATTAGAAATGGCATCCGATAGTCAACACGCCTGCTCCCTGTCCTCAATCGCAACTGGCGAAGACCTTAGGATTGATGTCGAAATAGTGGCGTCGGAGTCAATCTCGAACGCTAACGTAGCTGTGACCATTCATGATGCGTATGGGGTAAGGCTAATTGACGTGAACACGGCGTTGCAGAATCGCTTTTTGTGCCTCTCTGCAAACCAACGCGCTGCGGTACAATTCATTCTGCGCAATGTGCTGCTGGCGCCAGGGATCTACGTAGTCGCCCTCTGGCTTGGCCGTCCGAATGAAGATATCGATGCGATAAGCCACGCCGGAAGATTCACGGTGCATCCTCGCTACAAAAGCCTTGTCCATACTCAGGAGTACCCAGGTCTTTATCAATGTGACTTTGAACACTTTTTGAAGGTCGAGCATCTATCATGAGCATTGAATATCAGAGACTGGCCATCTCCGTACAGCGCCCAATTTTTTTATACGTTGATGCGAATGCTTCTTAGCCATTCATCTTTCCTGCTGGCAATGTCTGGCGATTGCAGCCTCCACAGAATGAATAGCGCGTAGAACCGCAGAGATGAGTACATGGTAAGCCGAATAATGAGAACGTTTAAGAGGTTGTTCCTCTCGCACGCACAAGAGAGCAAGTTCCCTAATACTGGAGCAGAGTCGCTACAGTACCTAGTACAACGTCTACAATCTTATCCAAAGCTTACAACCGGTCATGTCAGCGTTAACGGTTGGGATCTAGAATTCGTCGATTCTCAAGCATTGATATCATGCTTTGACGTAGTAGTGGTTCGACGATGGAATGATTTCATTGCCAAAAATGAGTCTCCAAGAATTATCGATTGCGGCGCACATATCGGGATCAACGTTCTACACTACAAGAGAATGTTCCCAGGCTCGTCCGTGCTCGCATATGAAGCTGACAGGAGCATTTGTAACGTTCTACGACGAAATATTCGCACAAACATGGTCAAGGAAGTCGATGTTGTCGAAGCGGCTGTATGGATCGAAAACGGTCATAGAAACTTCCGAAAGGATGGCGCGGACGGTGGCCGACTCGTGGAAGACGGTAGCGGAGACGGCGGCGACTGCGTGATTGTCCCAACAGTTCGCCTTGCAGACGTTCTTAAGAGCCGCTGGGTTGATTTCCTGAAAATAGACATTGAGGGCGCGGAAGACACTGTCCTGGCCGATTGTAGAGATTCTTTGTATAACGTTGGTCAGGCAGTTGTAGAGTGCCACTTGACGTTTGGAAACATGCGACGTCTGGCCACCGTGATAGATGTTCTCCACGAAAGCAAATTTCTAGTCTCGGTAAACTCATATGGCAAATGGGTTGATCTGGCGCATCGTGCTGCCTCGTCACGTCAGTCTGATGTTGAGAGCGACCAATACGCGCTAGTATGTGCTTGGCGAGACTGAAAATATGGCATGCCGTCCTCATGTATACGTTATGTAGAATAGTTTGGCATTTTCCATGGACATTCCAGGTTACTTATGTTGCCCGAATCACGGGTCGACATTGAAAGTGGATTATCGTGATGGCTCGATGGTTCTGTGCTGCAACACGGGCTGTACCTTCGTTAACGTGGAAGGAGTTTTTCGATTTGTCACGACAAAACACTATGCAAGCGGTTTTGGGCTCCAGTGGCTAAACTTTCGCAGGACGCAGCTTGACTCCTACACGGGTACGACGATCTCAAGAGATCGCCTTACTCGGTGCCTTGGCGGGACGTTGTCACTGGTGGAAAACAAAAGTGTTATCGAGGTGGGCTGCGGCGCTGGTCGATTCACTGAGATTCTTCTTTCCGCCGGTGCCTGCGTATTCGCTTGCGACCTCTCCGACGCAGTCGTTGCGAACTACAAAAACTGTCGTGAGCGTACGGGGTACTTCGTTTGTCAGGCAAGTGTACTCAAGTTGCCGGTACGTCCCGAGCAATTTGATGTGGTCGTTTGTCTCGGCGTGATTCAACATACACCGAGTCCAGAAGCGACGATCAAATCGCTTTGCGAACAGGTCAAACCCGGCGGGCTATTAGTTATAGATCATTATTGCCGAAGTTATCCCGCCACGGTTTCTCGCCGCGTTCTCCGGTCCTTCTTACTTCGGCTTCCTTCACGTTGGTCTTTGCGATTGTGTCTCTTCCTTGTTGCACTGCTTTGGCCCCTTCATCGAACTCTCTATCGACTGAGGCGATACCCCGTAATGTCACGTTTTCGCGCGATGTTCTTGCGAATTTCGCCAGTCGTGGACTATCACGATGCCTACCAACAACTCAGACCAGACTGCTTGCGCGAATGGGCGATGCTTGATACTCACGACACCGTAACCGATGTGTTCAAGCATGTTCGATCGGCAGACGAGATCGTTGAATGCTTGACCAAGTGCGGGATGGAAGAAATTGAAGCTTGCTACGCCGGGAATGGCGTGGAGGCGAGAGCAAAGAAACTTGTTCCAACGACAGTCGCCCAAGTCAGTACAGGGCGGGCTCACTGAGATGTGCGGTATATGTGGTATTTGGGGTGCAGACGCTCGCAATGTCGGCGCTGCAATGATTGAGGCGATGCGGCACCGCGGCCCCGACGATCACGGTGTATACACGGACCCAACGATTACGTTGGGCATGACGCGTCTCGCCATCATCGACGTCAGCCCCAATGGCCACCAGCCGATGTCGAATGCTGATGAATCGGTTTGGCTTGCCTATAACGGTGAAACCTACAATTTTCAGAGCGAGCGACGTATTCTCGAAACGAAGGGCCATAGATTCGGCTCATCGTCTGACTCGGAAGTCGTGCTACGGATGTACGAACACTACGGGGACGAATGCCTCCTTCGGTTAAGAGGCATTTTTGCCTTGGCTATCTACGACAAACGTCGCGGCCCAGGCCGCGAGCGACTGCTCCTCGCACGTGATCATTTGGGTGTAAAGCCGCTTCTGTACGCCACGATCGGTCACACGTTGGTATTCGCCTCGGAAATGAAGGCGATGCTAGCCAGTGGATTGGTCAAACGCGAACTGGACCCGACGAGTCTTCGACTGCTCCTCACGTTCGGTTCCGTCTACCAACCGCGAACGATGGTCAACGGCGTCAAAATGTTGTTGCCAGGACACCGCCTTGTCGTTGAGGACGGTCGCCACCGAACGGAACGTTATTGGTCGTTGGGCCTGAATCGTCGGCCCGGACTGAAGACAGTTCCTTATGAGCAGTTGGTAGAAGAGGTTTCTTTCGCCCTACGCGACGCGGTTAAGCTGCAGTTGGTGAGCGACGTTCCACTCGGAGCCTTTTTGAGCGGCGGCGTAGATTCGGCTATCTTGGTAGCCATGATGGCCAGAGAAATCGGTCGCAATGTGAAGACGTTTTCGGTGGGATTCGAGGCGGAGGGAGCGTCGATTGACGAGAGCGCGGACGCGGAACGGACAGCCCGCTATCTTGGGACCGATCATACCCACGTCATGGTTACGGGCGAGGAGGTCTCCAAGCGAATTGGAAGCATTGCCGCCGGACTCGACCAGCCAACGGTTGACGGAGTCAACTCGTATTTCGTTTCCCTGGCAGCGCGGCGGGCTGTGACGGTGGCGATCTCCGGGACTGGCGGCGATGAAATCTTTGCTGGCTATCCTTGGTTCGTCCAGATGGCATTGTACGAACAAAAGCAGCAGCCGGATGCCAAGTGGAAAGCTTGCGCAAGGTCCGCTGCGGCCAAGGCATGCCGGTTCCTTCCAACAAATTCTAGCTTTCTTGGAAGATTAGCCCGCAGATTCAACGGTTCCTCCCGAGATTTGGCATTCCTCGCGGAGTACGCGAAGTGTTACCATATCTTCGGATCCGAAGGCGCGGCGAGTATCTTGGCGCCGGACCTTCGGGAGGGGGCTAACGCTGGCAGTCCCATGGCCGCCGATCTTCAGGAGATCGACGAGTTGCGATATGGTTCCGCGATCGAGCGAGTCACTGGCTTGTGCCTGCGGGGATACACCAACAACCAACTCCTTCGCGACATTGACGCGGTGTCGATGGCCCATTCCCTCGAAGTGCGAGTGCCGTTTCTGGACCCCAGCGTCGTCGATTTGGCGCTTTCTTTGCCGGATCGGGCCAAGGTTCGCGATCTACGCAATGACTACAACCCGGCTGTCACAACCTACCGCGAAATCGGCGCGAAGCGAATTCTGCTCGACGTCGGCCGCCCACTTCTGCCTCGCGACTTCGATCTTCAGCCAAAGCGAGGTTTTGCGATGCCGTTTGACGCTTGGCTGCGCGGGCCGTTGCTACCGGTGATGACCGAGACCTTGTCCGAGAGTGTCGTCCGGCAAAGGGGACTGCTCGACATCGATGGAGTCGGAGAGGTTAGAGATAATTTTCTTAAACAGCGGATCGGGTGGCCTCGACCATGGCTGGTGATGATGCTTGAATTGTGGTGCCGCGAAGTGCTGGACGGAGAATCACCAACACTGATTCATGAACCCGTGGTCGCTCGAAACTGAGGCAGTCGTGTCAAGAAAACCTCGGTCACCCCACCTCGCAGACGCCTTTGGTGCCGACCTTTTTCCTGGAAGGCCGAGAGTTCTTTTTATTGGCTTTGCGGAGAGTGTCCATACGCATTCCTGGATCGATCTGCTGCACGGTGCGGAAATCAATGTCCGCCTGTTTGGGCTGCCGTCAGGTGCGCCGCCAGAGTCGTGGCCGGTCAGAACTTACGTCACCTGGGAAGGCTATCGGCAAAACGGAGCACGTAGCGACGCACGCCAGATACTCAGCCGGATTGCCCCCGAACCAAAAATCAAGCAAATTGTTCGAAAGATTGTACAACGCCCGCGGCCAGGTCTGACTGACCGAGAGCAACTGCAACGCTGGCTCGTCGAGGTAATCGATGTCTGGCAGCCTCACGTCATTCACACCTTGGGACTCGACCCCGCTGGTTTCCTCTACGAGCCGATTCATCGAACATGCGCATTGACGGGACGAATCACATGGGTTCTTCAACTACGAGGCGGTTCCGATCTCGCGCTGACCCAATTCGACCCTCGCGCGGTTCCGGCGATATCTCGGGCCTTGACATCTTGCGATCAATTGTTGACAGACAATCGCGAGAATTTCGATATCGCACATCGTCTAGGCATGCCCTTGGAAAAAATCGCATCAATCGCGCCTGTGCCGGGCGCCGGAGGCGTTGATGTTGATGCCCTGGAGAAGCTTTGGAAAGCAAGGCCAGCTTCCCGCCGAATGATCGTCTGGCCAAAGGTTTACGAATGTCCGTGGTCCAAGGCAATGCCGGTGTTCGAAGCCTTGACGCTTGCATGGGAGAAAATCCAGCCCTGCGAAGTCGAAATGCTGGCCACCACCCCGGACATCGAGATGTGGTATTGGGCACTTCCGGACAACATTCGATCGCATTGCCACCTTCGCGGAGGAATCCCCAAGGAACAAGCTTTAGAAATAGTGACGGCGGCGCGTGTCATGCTCGCGCCGTCACTTGTCGATGGTACGCCGAATAGTCTGTTTGAAGCGATGGCCTGTGGCGCGTTGCCGATTGTGTCTCCGTTAAAGACAATAACTCCAATTGTATCTCATCAGGAAAACGTTCTGTTCGCCAGAAACTTGTATCCTAACGAGATTGCCGCTGAGCTCGAACGTGCCATGACGGATGATCCGTTGGTCGAACATATAGCAGCAAACAACCGAACGTTAGTTCGCCGGTTTGCCGACCGAAACCAAATTAGAGATCGTGTGATCAACTATTATGTTGAGCTTCTCCAGCCAAGGTCTTGCCAAGGAACAGGAAACGGTGACTGAGGAACATCGGGGCTTAGTCTTGGGAGCATCCGGGATGCTCGGTCACAAGCTGATGCAAACCCTCGGCGCACGATTCTTCGTCGTGGGCGCCATCCGTGCCCCTGGTTCCGAAGCCCAAATACCGGCAGTTCTCTGCGGCATGCGTCTGAGCTACGGAGTGGATGTTCGCAGGATCGAAACCGTCATTCGCGCGATCGAAGACGTGCGGCCGACGGTGGTGGTCAATTCCGTTGGCGTGGTGAAACAGCTTCGGGCGGCCCATGATCCGGTGCTTAGCATCACCGTCAACTCGCTTTTTCCCCATCAACTGGCCGAGTACTGCCGAAACGCCGGTTGCCGATTAATTCATTTCAGCACGGATTGCGTATTTTCAGGCCGCAAGGGTAAGTACACCGAAGACGACCTGCCCGATCCGGTGGACTTATACGGGCGCAGCAAGCTGTTGGGCGACGTCGCCGCGCCGGGGTGCTTGACGCTTCGCACGTCGATCATCGGTCGTGAATTGCGGAATCGGCAGAGTTTGGTCGAATGGTTTATCCGTCAGCGAGGCGGTGAAGTGCATGGATACCAGCGGGCGATCTACAGCGGATTGACTACCCAAGTGATGGCTCGCGTGGTGGGCGATCTGATCGAATTCCACCCCGACCTAGAGGGGCTGTGGCACGTTTCCGCCGATCCGATCGACAAGTTCTCGTTGTTGCACTTGCTCAACGTGCATCTGAAGCTGGGCGTCCACATCAAGCCACAAACCACCTTCTGCTCTGATCGCAGCTTGGATAGTACCCGGTTTCGGGAAGCGGTCGGCTTCCGGCCGCCATCGTGGGCGGAGATGATCGAACAACTGGCACAGGAAGCGGGTCTTTATGAATGAAAAGAAAACACATCCGCTGGACGAGAAACGTATTCTGATCACCGGCGGCACGGGTTCGCTCGGCAAATCGCTGGTCCGCAGACTCCTGAGCGGTCAAGCCGGCAAGCCGAAGAAGATCATCGTGTTTTCCCGCGACGAGGCAAAACAGCACGCGATGCGGGTCGAGTACCTGCAGCGGCGAGCGGCGACCGACGAGGTGATCTACCACAATTTCGAGCGACTGCTCGAGTTCCGGATCGGCGATGTCCGCGATTTCCATAGCATCAGCGGCGTCCTGGGCGACGCGGATGTGGTGTTCAACGCCGCGGCCTTGAAGCAGGTGCCCGCCTGTGAGTACTTTCCCTTCGAAGCCGTGCGGACCAATATCGAAGGACCTCAGAACATCGTCCGTGCGATCCACGAACATCATCTGCCCGTCGAAACGGTCGTCGGGATCTCGACCGACAAGGCGTGCAAACCGGTCAATGTCATGGGGATGACCAAGGCCATCCAGGAACGGGTGTTTATCCGCGCCAATCTGGATTGTCCCCGGACACGTTTTGTCTGCGTCCGCTACGGGAATGTGCTGGCATCCCGAGGATCGGTGATCCCGTTGTTCCACGAACAGATTGCCGCCGGCGGCCCAGTCACGATTACCACGGACGACATGACTCGGTTTCTACTGAGCCTGGAACGTGCGGTCGATGTGATTCTGGCTGCGATATCGGGCGCTCTGGCCGGAGAGACCTACATCCCCCAGGTCCCGGCGTCGCGCGTCATGGACGTGGCTCGAGCGCTGATCGGATCTCGAAAAGTGCCGATCGAAATCACCGGGATTCGCCCGGGGGAGAAAGTTCATGAGATTCTGGTCTCCGAGGAGGAAGCGCATCGCACGATCCAGCGAGACGGTTACTACGTGATCCGCTCGATCCTGCCGGAGTTGCAGCATGGCCCGGCGATCGAGCCGGCATTGTCGAACGAGTACAGCTCGGCGGATAGTCTGATGACCTTCGATCAAGTCGCCGAACTGCTCGAGCGCGAGAAGTTGCTGGTCGACGACGCATCCTCCAACCAAGGCGAATTGCTGCGATGAAGATTCTGACCGTTTTGGGGACGCGACCGGAGATCATCCGGCTGAGCCGGATCATCCCGAAGCTAGACGCATTGTGCGATCACGTACTGGTTCACACCGGGCAGAACTACGATCCCCGTTTGAACGAATTGTTCTTCGACCAGTTGCAGGTGCGAAAACCCGACGAGATTTTGGGAGCACGAGGCACTTTTGGCGAGCAGGTCGGACAGATCCTCTCCGGTTGTGAACGCATCATCCGCGAGCGGATGCCGAATCGGTTGCTGATCCTGGGCGACACGAACAGCGGTCTGGCGGCCATCGTCGCCAAACGCATGGGGATTCCGGTGTACCACATGGAAGCCGGAAATCGCTGCTATGACGACCGGGTGCCCGAGGAGGTCAATCGCCGGATCATCGACCACAGTAGCGACATTCTGATGCCGTACACCGAGCGTAGCCGACAGAACCTGCTTCGGGAAGGGCTGCCCGGAGAACGTATCTACGTCACCGGCAACCCGATTTTCGAAGTCATTCAGCACTACGACCCGCAGATCCGTCAATCGTCTGTGCTGCAAGAGCTGGATCTCGAGGCGGGCGGCTATTTCCTGGTGACCATGCATCGCGCCGAGAACGTGGACATCGAGCCACGGCTTGTGTCACTCACCCAGGCGCTCGATCGGCTCGCCCGTGATTATCAGCGACCGGTTGTGGTCAGCACTCATCCGCGCACACGCACGCGAATGGAATCCTTCGGCCTCGGCGCCAGCGACGGCTTGGTACGTTATCTGCCGCCGTTTGGTTTTTTTGATTTCGTCTCGTTGGAACGTCAGGCTTTTTGTGTCTTGAGCGACAGTGGAACGGTCCAGGAGGAGTGTGCCATTTTCAAGGTGCCCAACGTCACACTGCGCGACGTCACCGAGCGGCCCGAAACCCTGGAATGTGGCAGCAACATCCTATCCGGGGCCGATGAAGACGCGATTCTCCGATGTGTCCGAACCGTACTGAGCAAAACGCCAAAATGGAACCCACCGGCCGAGTATCTGGCAGAAAATGTAAGCGAAACGGTAGTACGGGTGCTGACTGGGCACCTATTCCGCTGTCAAGCAAGAGTTGATTAGGTTCGCAATGAGTTCACCGACCGTCAGCGTCATCATCCCCGTATACAATGGCGAGCAGTATCTACGCATCGCGATTGATAGCGTGCTGGCCCAGACGTTCACCGATCTAGAATTGGTGGTGGTGGATGATGGTTCAACCGACTCGACTGCCCAGATTGCGAGATCATACGGGCAACGACTCACATATCTTTTCCAGCTCAATGCCGGAGCGGCCGCTGCATTCAATCACGGGATTCGGGCTTCGCATGGCCGTTACATCAGTTGGCTGTCCAGTGACGACGCCTGTGACGTGAACAAGCTGGCCGAGCAAGTGGCAGCGCTACGTGCTGTCGGAGAACCGGCGGCCTGCTTCACGGATGCGACCGTGATCGATGCGAATGGGCGGACCTTTGCTGCGTACGATCTTCCTCACGTTCAAGGGCATGAAATGTTGCGGCATGTCTTCGTACCCGGCCTCATGTCGGTCGCAGCGTATTCCCTCGTGTTTGACCGAGCGTGTCTGGCAAGAACGGGCCTCTACGATGAAGCACAGAAGTACACCCAAGATGCAGACATGCTGGTAAAACTCGCCCGTTATTTTCCGCTGCTTCATGTACCGCAACGGCTCGTATTCGTACGTCGCCATCCCGATAGCGGGTGTGAGCAGTGCAATCACCAATGGCGAATCGCCGCTACCGCTCATTACGTGTCATGGTTAAAGGAATTAACGATCGACGAATTGTTTCCTGAACTGGTTGATTCACAAACACGCAGGGCAAGGGCCAATGCGCGAGTTTGGATCGGAGATCAGTTCGCCAAGGGGATTTTATTTCCTGCACGTATCGCTCGTGGACAATACTGGAGAGCGTTAAGAGAGCATCCTTTCCTGATAGGAACAGTAATACAACGCATCACCAGCTTGTACAATGGAAATCGGGCGAGAGGTTCTGACAAACGAAGACGCTCTCGGGAACGCTTGGCGTACGCACTGGATGGTGGCACCTCGCTGAGGAATCGATATTGGGCACTCGGGCAGGCACTTCGACACGACGCCACACTTCTAGGACGCAGAATTTTTTGGGGTGCGATCCGACGTCTGGTATTGGGCAACAAACGCGAATAACCAGGATTGCCTTAGAAGCCGTAACGAAACCACATCATACTCGGAGATTTTGACCCATACGAGCGGTTTATTTTGTGGCTTCTAAGTACTGAAGCCAGTCCGTGACCGAAATCTCACCGAGAAATTGCATCATGCGTATCGGCCTTTATCTAACCCCCCTTCGTCCTAGCAAGATCGGTGGCACGGAGACGTATGTTCGGAGTCTCGTCCAGGCGTGGCAGGGGGGACGGTGCCGAGCACCAATACGTGATGTTTTTGTCGTCGGAGAATGTCGACCTGTTTCCCGCGGATGCAACCGGATGGGCCCGGGTGGTGGGTGCCGAAGAGGACATCCTTCGACCAGTGCGGAGCTTTGGCAAGCGATTGACACGTTTCGTCGGCTCGGTGGTTCGGCCGGAAAACGGCATTGCGCACGACAAGTTCGTTTACCTTCCGGTGGCCCCGGCGCACGCTCCGAACATCAATCGGTCCGATTTTCTCCGCAAGAAGTTGCGGATTTCGCCCGACAAGACAATCGTGCTACACTCTGGCGCGTTCTCCGACCACACATGCGCTATCGAACTGCTCGAAGGTGCCACTCGGTGGCCCAAGGATTTCGCACTTGTGGTGCATACGAGCCATCGCCCGAAAAAGAGCGATCCGCATATTGCAGCGGCGTGCAACATCACGTGCCCCAACCTTCATTTGTCGATGGATCCTCTATCGCCGCGGGCTTACGAACGAATGGTGGCATCTGCGGACATGGGACTGGTGCTCTACAAGTGTGTGCCGGGGAAGCCCGGCTCCTTCGCGTTTCAGAAGAATCTCGCCAATATCGGACTGTCTTCGGGAAAATTCGCGCTCTATATGAAGTGCGCCCTGCCCACCGTGACTTCCAGCCAATCTACTTATCGGGAACTGTTGCGAGAATACGACTTTGGGATATCCTTAGCCGACGTTCGTGAACTCGACGCCGTTCTCCGGGATCTTCGAGACAAGTATGCGCATCACTCAGCCGAAGCGCGGCGATTGTTCGAGGAAAAGCTGGCGTTTGACACCTACTGGGATACAGTGTCTCGCCGGATCTGCGTGGCGATGAAGTGACATGTGCGGACCGGGGATCTGTGGAACGATCAAACGGCTTCGAATCGGTATCAACCTGACGCCGTTGCGGCCAGGCCGGATCGGCGGTTCCGAGACGTACGTCCGGGGCTTGGTCGAGCAGTTGGCGCGGACGAGTTCCCCGTACGAATTCCTGCTGTTTCTCCGAGAGGACACGCTGGCCGTCGAGAATCCCCCGAACCACTTTCAGCAGATATGCAACGCCAAAGCGCAAGCAACGGAGCCGAATTCGTCGACAGCCGCCAGGTGGCGAAGGGCCGCCTGCCGTCTCGGCGGCCGCACGGTGAACGTCCACTCCATCGCGGACAATTGGCAGCGTTCGCTGGTAGACAGGTATGAATTGGACGTCTGGTTCGATCCGCTTACGACGTTGACGCCGCGCGATCTCGGCTGCGCCTCCGTCATGACGATCGTCGATATCCAGCATGAAACGTATCCTCAGTTTTTTGATCGCGCGGAGATCGCCCGGCGCGCGCGCGAGTACCAACCGGCCGGCGCCGCCGCAACCCGGGTGATCGTCATCTCCGATTATGTCCGCAAGACGGTGCTTGAAACGTACGGCTTACCAGGCGCGAAGGTCAGCACGGTCCATTTGGCTGCTCCGAGCAAATCAGTTGCAGGCGGCACGGACGACGCGGCGGTGCTGCGGGCGCACGGGGTCGCGGAGAAGTTCATCCTCTACCCAGCAAATACCTGGCCTCATAAAAACCACGCGCGACTGATTGAGGCTTTCCGCTCGGCACGTTGCGGCGAGCTTGACGGCGTTCAGCTCGTCCTGCCCGGCGGCGAGCAGTGGGGCGAGAGCGAGGTTCGCGCAGCGGCACACGAGCTGATCAAATCGGGAAGCGTGCTTCGCCTGGGCCACATTCCCACTGAACACCTGCCGGTACTCTATCGCCACGCCCGCTTCCTCGTGTTTCCGTCCCTGTATGAAGGCTTTGGGATCCCGCTGGTGGAAGCCATGCAGGTCGGCTGCCCGGTGGTGGCTTCGGGGTGCGGCAGTATTCCCGAAGTGGCCGGCGACGCGGCGCTGTACGTTGATGCGGAATCGCCCGCCAGCATCGCCGAGGGGATGGTCCGAATGCATCGCGACGAATGCCTGCGCGACGAGATGCGTCGGCGGGGCTTCGACAGAGCGGGGCGATTCTCCTACGAGCGTTGCGCGGCCGAGACCTTGCGGGTGCTCGAGGAAGCCTACTCAAGTTATCGCCGGAAACCTCGCTGGCGTGAACCGGCTGGCTGCGTGGGCCGCCACAACATCGTGTACGATCGGGCGTTCCTGCCGTTCCGGTGCCCCGATGCCCGGCGGTTGCAGGTCGAACTGTCGCCAACAGCGTCGGCGGACGAGTGCATTTCTTTGGAGTTGCCTCTGGACAGCCGCGGCGAGGCCCACAGATCCGCGACGCTCGGAAGAACCGCAATCAAAATCCGTTGTCGGGGCACGGATGACGGTCTCGTGCGGTTGGATTTTCGTGTACAGAATCGCCCGCTGCTTGCGCGTCTCAATCGTCTGGCAGACTCGCCGGTTTGCCGCATCCACCGCCTGAGCGCGGTCTGCAGAGACGGCAGCGTGTTCGACGTGATCTCCCCGGATTGGAATCATGGCTGATCGCGCGGCTGCGAAATGCTCGGGTCCGCTCCGACTCGCGCTGCTGGGCGGGGGCGCCGTGAGTCGCCTCTTGTACTTGCCTGCCCTGCAGCGCCTTTGTTGCGATGCGTCCATCCGCCTGGAGGTGGTGGTCGACCCCTCGGGCAACGCTCTGGCGAAACTCCAGCCAGCCGCCGATCAGATCGGCGCCGAGCTGTGCCAGGCGACGTTCGAAGAGTTTTTCCGCGACGGTCGTTGGAAAGGTGGCATCGATGCCGCGATCGTCGCGCTGCCGCACCATCTGCACGAAGCGTCGGGGCAAATGTCCCTCGCTGCGGGTCTGCACGTCTTCTGCGAGAAGCCGCTGGGACTCGATCAGGACGAAGTCGAGCGGATGATCGTAGCGGCACGCGAAGCCGAGCGGATTCTGGCCGTCTGCCAGCCGCGGCGCAGCTACCCGGCGGCCGTTGCGATTCGCAGGTTGCTGCAACAGGGCTGGATGGGACCAGTGACCCGCGTGACCTGGCACGAAGGCCAGCCCTATGCCTGGCCGGCCGAAAGCCTTGCACTTCTGCAGCGGCAGCACGGCGGAGAAGAGGTCTTCGATATCGGCGCGCACGTGTTCGATCTGCTGATCTGGTGGCTGGGGTCCCTGCAGGTCTGTGATTATCGGGATGACGCCCGCGGAGGTTCCGGGGCGGAATACGATATTCATTTGCAGTCGGACGCCGGCGTCCAGGTGGATGTGTCTTTGTCGCGCTTGCGCACGCTTCGCAACACGGTCGAGATCGCATGCGAGCGCGGGCGGATTTGCTGGAATGTGAAGGATCCCGCGGCGATTGTCGTCGAGCCTCGCGATTGGCTAGTAACCGAAATGCCCACGGTCACCTTCGCCAATGGTCGCGCCGACTGGTTGCTGGAGGGTGTCAGGGAACAGCTCGGCCTATTCTCTGACGCTGTCCGCGGCCGCGGCCAGCCCGTTGCCACCGGGCAGGACGCACTGGAGTACGCCAAGATCTTTACCGCCTGCCGCCAGGCCCAGCGAATCGTGATTCGCCCCGATGTCCTGTCCACCGGGGGGCGTTTGGCGGTGGTGACCGGCGCCAGCGGCTTCATCGGATGCCGCCTGGTCGAACGGCTGCTGGCAGATGGTGACCGCGGTGTCCGCGCCCTGGTTCACCGCCCGCAGAGCTGCGCGCGGCTGGCTCGCAATCCGGTCGATATGGAGATCTGCGATGTACGAAGCCCGGAGGTGGTCCAGCGCGGCCTGAGCGAGGCCGACGTGGTCTTCCACTGTACAGGCAGCGCCAGCTGCGATCGCGACACGATTGTCGAGGGAACGCTGAATGTCCTGCGCGGGGCGGAAGCGGGGGGCGTCCGACGGGTCGTCGTGTTCAGCAGCATGCTCGCCTACGGCGACCCGCCTGCCAACGGCAGTGCCGATGAAACCCTCCGGCAGCAAGCGTCGGGATTCGAGTACGGGCGGGCAAAACGGGAGATGGAGCGTCAGTGCGTCGAATTCGCGCGCAAGAGCCGGACCGACGTCGTGATTTTGGAACCGACTTGTGTCTTCGGACCCTTCGGATCGGATTTCGTGGCCAATCAGTTGAACGCCATGCTGGAAGACCAGTTCTTCGTCGTCGCAGACGGAGCCGGGACCGCGAACCTGGTGTACGTGGACAATCTGCTGGACGCGGCGATTCTTGCGGCCGATGCTTCGTGTACCTCGGGGACCCGGTACATCGTCAATGAAGAGGAATGGGTGACAACCTGGGCCGAGTATTTCGGGGCCCTGGGCGATGCCGTGTTGGGGCTCCCGGCCAGTGACTTCCCCTCGCTTTCGCTCGACCAATTGGAGCAAGTCGCTGCCAGCCGCCGAAAGCTACGTTCCTTTCCCATGGTCGTTCGCCAAGCCTTGCGATCGGATGATCTGGCCCGACAGTGGCTGTCGCAATCGACGCTGTTTTTGGTGTGGCGAGCCCTGAAACGCCTGCGCGGGGTTCCCAACGTCCAGAATTTGCTGCCGACCGGAAATGAGACTCCGCTTGCCCTGCGCTGGGAACACGACCTGAATGGGCGGGTCGAGAAGTTGCTGGCGCGCCTGGGGTCCGAGCCCAAGCCTTCGTTTGATGTCGCCGGGGGTCGCTTCTTCTCGTCGCAGAGTGTGTTCTCGTCTGAGAGGATTCGCCGTGACCTCGGCTGGCATCCGCGCGTAAGCCGCAACGAGGCTCTTCAAGAGACCGTGGACTGGGCGCGCAGAACCTACACCCATCGCGCGCCCGCGTTCAAGTAAAGATGCATCGCCGCTTGGTTTCCGTGATCACGCCCGCCTTCAACGCCGCAAGCACGGTCGGCGAGGCAATTGACAGCGTGCTGAATCAGACTCATACCGACGTGGAGTGCCTGGTGGTGGACGACGGGTCGCGAGATGCAACGGCCCGGGTGGTGGGCGAAATCCAGCGACGCGAGCCGCACAGGGTTCGGCTGTTGACTCATCCCGCCAACGCGAACCGTGGAGTAGCCGCCTCGCGAAACCTGGCCCTGGAGCATGCCACAGGAGAATTCATCGGCTTCCTGGATGCGGATGACGCCTGGCTTCCTCATAAGCTTCAACGTCAATTAGAGGTGTTCGATTCCGTGCCCGCGCGTGTGGGCCTGGTGTTTTCCGATGCCTGGTTTTCGCGACCCCGGGGTGGCCAGACGCTGGCGAACGGTGAGCGATGGCAGGACTCGGAGTTCGCCGAACTTTCGCAGAAATTCAGGGGCGAACCCGGCAGTTCGGCGGAGACCCTGCTCTTCGATCCCCCAAACAAATTTCAGAACTGGGTCCTTTCGCCGACGCCGTTGGTCCGGGCGAACCTTTTCCGGGGGGGGTTCCGATTCATCGGTCCTCCTCGTCTGAATGTGCAATTCGAAGACTATCTGATGTGGCTGATGCTGGCGTTTCACTGCGAGTTCCTGGGCCTCGACGAGCCGCTAGCAATCTATCGTGTGCACGAAGATCAGTTCGTCTCGAGATTCAATCGCGAATGCCGTCCGCTGCATTACTTGCAGGGAAAGGAACAACTGTTGGTCGCCCTTGCTCAGGAGTGCCGGGAGCAGATCCGCGAGAGGGTGCTGGGGAACCGGATTCGCGAGCGATTTTGCTCCCTTATTGTCCAGGCCGCAGGCAAATTGCCCAATACGCCCGGCCAACCCATGAGGAGTATCCCGTTGGCTGACTACGTCCCGCTGTTGCGGCTTGCTCGGCGCAATGGTGCGTTCAAGAGTGCGATGGCTGCGCTGTTCCAACGGAACTGGATGGCTTTCCGGCGCTGGGTGTACAATACGTCCGCCTATCAATCGTTCAAGCCGCTACTTCAGAGGGTTGGTTTGAAACGGCAATGAACATGATCGACGTTCACATCGACGGGGTCATCTACGCCGAGGTACCGCTCGGCGGAATCTCGCGCATGTGCTCGAGCATTATCAATCGGCTTCCCGACCACAACTGTCGCGTTCATCTGTATTTGCCTCGTGCGATCCGCCACGACCTCGTATTCGACCCGCGTGTGAAGATCATCAAGTATCCGTCAAACTATCGGCTTCGACCCGGCCGCCTCTTCAATCCGCTGACAGAGTTCCTCTATCGCCGCCGCGTCGACCGAATGTGGTCAAAGGCACGTACCGGCGTCTTTTACTCGACTCATTTCACCACCAACTCCCAAATCCGCTTGCCTCAAGTCGTGACTGTCCATGATCTGTTTCACGAATGCCTGCCCGATTGCTTTTCGGAGAACCAGTTGCATCCCTTCAGCAGTCGCAGAAGGAAGTGCGTCGAGGCCGCCGACGCGATCGTATGTGATTCCGAGTCGACTCGAGCCGATCTAAGAAGAATCTTCGGAGAACGCGATGTGCCAAGTCGGGTCGTTCAACTAGCCGTGGATGGTCGATTTAGGAGGCTTTCCAGAGAAAATGTGTCCTCGAATGCGGTTTGTGAGGTGGCGGAAGGGCATCTATATGTGCTCTACGTGGGAACGCGTTTCCCGTACAAGAACTTTGCCGGCCTGCTTGCGGGGTTCGCATGTTGGTCGGGGCGAGACACCTATCGGCTTGTCGTTATCGGAAAGTCGGCGACTCACGCCGAAAAGGCTCAACTACGGGCGTATGGCCTGACGGACCGAGTCCTCTTTCGCGGGCCGTTGTCCGACGATGATCTTATCCACGCGTACAATGGCGCGAGCGCGGTGGTGATCCCGTCTTTGAGTGAGGGATTCGGTCTGCCGCTCTGGGAAGCGATGGCATGCGGTGTTCCGGTTGTTGCCGCTCGAGCCGGGGCCCTGCCCGAGATCGGGGGAGATGTGCCTGTATATTTCGATTTTGGATCGCCGCAACTGCTCACGGAGGCGCTCGCCCAGGCGGTCGCTATCCCCAGGGACAGCCCCCGACTGGTGCGCGGCGTTCAGCTTGCGACGGCTCGCACCTGGGACGATGTAACCAGAGAATACGTGGAGGTCTACCGCCGCCTCCTGGCGACGCCGCGAACGGAGGGACGCCAAGTATGATCCTGCTGGCCCACCGAGGGAATCTGCAGGGTCCAGATCCCGCGACGGAGAACACTGTGTCTCAGGTGGAAACGGCGCTGCGTGCCGGGTTCGGACTGGAAACGGATATTCGCCGCGCGGCCGCCACGACGCTGTACATCGGCCATGATGTCTCTGCCTCGCCCTACGACAACGTGGCGGAAGAACATGCCAGATTATGGGCGAGTCACGGCGATTGTGAAATTGCACTGAACGTCAAGGAGCTGGGATACGAACGCCAGTTGATCGACCTGCTTAGCCAACACCGTCTTCTGGCCCGGTGCTTTCTGTTCGACTTTGAGCTGCTGGAGGATGAACCCGGGGCGGCGGCAACGAGCATCCACAAGATGGACCCGCGAGTCCGTGTCGCCGCTCGCGTCAGCGACCGGTACGGAGAAACGGCCA
>Ga0351852_10170_pt1 | contig 22739 bp, 22 predicted proteins | sample TotcelHFGM3001N6_FD_206802 | JGI IMG/M metagenome (GOLD analysis project Ga0351852, IMG submission 206802) | Enriched cells from coal bed in the Powder River Basin, Montana, United States - Total cells FGM rep1 HSBNCT.FGM.300.1.N6 ...
GGAACTAAATGAGTTGTTCATGACCGAGGTTACCAAGGGGATTCGTGGGACAGGTATCAAGGCCGGCGTGGTCAAGGTCGGCTCCAGCAAGGGCCAGATCACGGATTATGAAAAAACCATGTTCAAGACCGCGGTACGGGTCCAAAAGGAGACGGGAGTTCCGATCATCACCCACACTCAGGAAGGGACCATGGGGCCGGATCAGGCCGAGTTTCTTTTGGCCGAGGGAGCCGATCCCAAACGGGTTCAGGTCGGGCACATGAGCGATAACCTGGATCTGGATTATCAGCGCAGCACCCTTAAACAGGGTGTATTCGTGGCCTGGGACCGCATGGGCCTGCAGGGTTTGGTGGGTTGTCCCATGGATGAAGCCCGCTATCCGGTCCTGATCGATCTGATCAAACAGGGCTTCCAGGAGCCGGGTGAACAATAACCGTACCTCGTCGGCGGACAAGGCCAATTCCAGTGGGAGATCACGGCGCAGTATCATGCCTTGGATGCGCTCCATCACATAGAAAGGGCAGCCCATGACGGTTTCATCATCGGTGTAGGCCCAGGGCTCTGGAGCATAGGGAAATACCGGCCGCAAGGCCTTGAGTATTCTATACTCGCGGGCCATATCATGTGCCGTTTTGGCTTTGGTGCCGAAGGGCGGCCGCCGCAACACCATTTCCCGGTCGCCGACCTTTAGCAGATAAGTCAGGTTGGAATGTCCACTGGGGAACTGTTTAATGCTCAGAGAACCTGAAAGACCGGAAATGTTGTCTTTCAGAAAAGATTCGAGACCCGCCCGGTCCAATTCCTCTCCAGCCCTGATATCCTTGGGCTTGTCAAGCAGATTATCCATCTACACCTCGCTTTGGCAGAAATAAGGCCACGCAACGGCGAGGAACCACCCGCCGAAAGCAGGTTTGCATTAAACTTGATTGGTCTGGCTCGCCGAAGGATTCAAACAAAAAGAATCGACAAACTCTATCACAAAATTGGCGTATTGGTCCACTGTGACTCTGCGCCTTGTGTATTTCCAACGTTTCAAATACCAATCCTGGACCATGGCTTTGATGAGGGCTGCCGCAAGATGGCTGTCCATCTCCTTGAATACACCGGCCTCGCACCCCTGGTCGAGAATCACGGCCAGTAGTCTCTCCGTCTCCAATTCCCCGGCCTTGGCCTGGCCCTTCTCCTCGTACGTCAAATGACGCGCTTCCATGTAGGAAAAGAAAAACCAGGGTTGCATGGCCTCGCTCAGGAAAACATGGGTTCGTATTGCCGTCCTTAAGCGCTCCACCGGGTCATGGACACCCAGCAGGCTGTCCTCCAAGACCCGGCGGGTGATGGCCCGTCCGGTTTCCTGAAGCATGGTCAGCAATTCATCCTTGCCCGAAAAATAGGCATACAGAGCTCCCATGCTCAGACCGGTTTCCTGGGAAAGATCCCGCATGCTCATGGCCTGAAAACCCTTTTCATTGCTGATGCGCAGGGTGGTTTCAAAAATATGGGGCAAATTCTTGATGGCCGTCCCATGCTTCTTGATTTTTATGGTGTTCCAGTGCCGAGCTATGACCTCCTCGATCACCTCTTGCCGGACCAGGTCCAGCCCACCGGAAAAGGTTGCAAAGTGTCCAAGACCGGACCGGGCCGCATCAGCCGGTTCCAGGGGAGGGCATCCCTCCCCCGGTAACGGGTCACTTGACATTCTTGCCTTCGTAATCACGTAGAATCCGCCGGGACACGGACAGCTTGTGGACTTCATCCGCTCCGTCATAAATACGGGCCGCTCTCTCACCGCGATAGAACGAGGCAATCACCGTATCGTCGGTCATGCCCAATCCGCCGTGAACCTGCAAAGCCCGGTCAACCACCTTTTGCATGATCCCGGCCACAAAAAACTTTATCAAGGAAATGTCCTGGCGGGCCTCCTTGACACCATGATTCTCTATGGTCCAGGCCGTGTGCAATATCAGGAGCCGGGCCGCTCTGATTTCCGCGGCGCTCTCCGCTATCCAGGACCTGATGATCTGCATGTCCGCCAGTTTTTTGTCCGGGGTGATGGGTCGGGACAGTGCCCGGGCGCACATCAGATCGAAACAGCGATTACAAATGCCGATCCAGCGCATGCAATGGTGAATTCGACCCGGTCCCAAGCGGTCCTGGGCCAGAACGAAACCATGCCCCTCCGGACCCAACAGGTTGGCTTGAGGGACGCGACAGTTCTGATATAGTATTTCCGCGTGACTAGCCCAGCTATCCCCCGTATGGCCCATAACCGGAATATTGCGCACCAGATTGAAACCAGGGGTGTCCGTGGGCACAATGATCATGCTGGCTTGCATGTAAGGCCCTGCCTCGGGATTGGTGACCGCCATGACTATGGCAAATTCAGCTCCGTCCGCTGATGAAGTATACCACTTGTGGCCGTTGATAACATAATCGTCGCCGTCCTTGACCGCGGAAGTTTCCATCCAGGCCGGATTGGACCCCGGTAAATCCACCTCGGTCATGGAAAAGCAACTCCGAATCTGGCCATCCACCAAAGGCATCAAGTATTTGGTCTTCTGTTCTTCAGTCCCGTATTTGTGCAGCAACTCGATGTTTCCGGCATCAGGGGCCTGGCAGCCAAAAACGTACAGACCGAGATGATTGGCGCCCAATACCTCCGCGCACAAAGCGTACTCGGTCAAAGACAGACCCATGCCGCCGCACTCCTTGGGATGCAACGGCGCCCACAGTTCCATCTGCTTGACCATTTGCCTCTTTTCCTCTATCTCCGGCAAAAGCTCGGACATCGGCCGCTTCAAAAAAGCCGCCTCCAAAGGAACCAGCTCCTTGTCCACAAACTCCTTCATCATGCCCAGTATGGTCTGCATTTTTTCCGATATGGCAAAATCCATGATTTCTCTCCCCTGATGGTTAAAGGTTAACGATAAGTCAACAACTTCGGATCTTTTTGCTGCTCCAGGTGTGCGGTTGAATTGAATGACGACAAGGTCAGGCGGTTTCCATTGAACAGGAAAACCGTTACTGAAGCGTTTTTCACGGTCCAATTGACCCGTAAAGCCGATTCATCGGTCAGGTCCAGGGCTTTCTGCATAAGAATGCACAAGGGACCGCCCGAACTGAACAAAGCCACGGTCCGCCCCCGGCCGCTTTCTTCCATGATCCGCTCGACCCCACGGCGTACCCTGCGGCTGAACTCCACCCAGGTCTCGCAACCAGGCAGGTCATGACGCCCGGAAATCCAACGCATCATGGTCTTTTCGAATATTAACTGAAAGGCTTTCCGATCCGTGAAGATCCGCTCCGAAAGGGGCCGCAAATGCGGCTCTGCCTCCAAGACAGCCGGAAGCTGCAACCGAAAAACCTCATCGGAGCTGTATTCGTTGAACTCCGGCCGGACCTCCACGGGAAAGGCCGAACCCTGCCCGGGCCTGGCCCCCAAAACCATTCTGGCCGTGTCGCCCTGCCTGGCCATTTCCCCGGTATAGGCCTCATCGAAGACAACCCCCAGGGAAGCCAGATACTCACCCAGGATCCTGGATTGACTGATGCCCAAGTCCGACAGCCGGTCATAATTGCCGGCCCCGAATGAAGCCTGGCCGTGCCTGATAAAATATAGTGAACTCATATGTCTTGGAACCTCATCTTCATTCTGTCAGCCGTTTGGTGGTCTGTCAAGGCAAAATAAGAGCGAGCGTTCGTTTTTCATACGAGCCGGGTCGCAAACCAAGTGTCTGGTCCCGATACTTAATTTGGCTAAATTATACTTAATTACATGTTTTGCTTGCCTAATTATGTTTTTTATGCTTAAATATATATAATTGTTTGCCGCTTGCCAACCCGAACCAGACGAAAGGAACTCGCACGGTGCGCGGTGGTTTAGCCAACATATTATTCTGCCTGATCCTGATGACCCTGTCCGTGGTGGCTTCTCGACATCTGTATGCCAAAGATGCTTGGTATGGTATCCAGGTAGCTTCCTTCAAAAAGGCCGCCCAGGCCTCCCGGGCAGTTGAAGCCCTGAAACAAAAAGGGTATCTGGCATTTTTTCGCCGGGAATCGCTCAAAAACCAAGGCGTCTGGCATCGGGTCTACCTGGCGAGTTTTCCAAATCGAAACCAGGCTCGCCAGTGCGCCGCCGCCCTGAAAGCTAAAGGGACCATATCTGATTATCACATCAGGACAATCCCGGATCCGGACCAATCCGGCCTGGCCATCGGAGCCACCGACCAATATGGCACATCGGGCCTCGATTTCCTGCTGCCCGTGGAGAGATATGAGACAGCTACAAACCAAAAGCGCCGTTCCACACCGATTCAGTTAAAAGCTGAACACCCTGGCACTGTCCATCCCGACTGCACATCTCTCCCTTCCTCCGGGGACGACCTCCTCGAGATGCGTAGTCTGTTCTCTCCAAACTACCACCAAGCCGGCCTGACCGGGACGACCATCGATCTGTCCCCTCGGGAAGCATCCATGAAATCCGGGAGCCAAGCCGTGGGTCACGACCTTCCATCCCGTAACCGCGAAGAAGCCGGCGCAGCCTTTGGGCCGAGGGTCAGGCCCACTTCCCTGACCACCTGGAATGTCGGTGGACCCGACTTGGTTCCGTTTTTCAGTAGCGGACGGGTTGAAGACCACTACGGCTGGGGTAAATCCGCGGGAGGATATGATCATGATCTGGGGCAGGAGGCCATTCTTGGGCTCAGCCTGATCGCTCCATTTTGATCCGCCAAACCTGAAAAGACGAACCGTTCCGGTCTATCACCACTCGAAACAGTGCGCCTTTCAACGAATGAACTGATGGTTTCTCAAGCGGTCAGTCCGGTTCCGACTGTAATTCAAAATGTCCTCGCGCAGACCGGCGAGCCACCCGAAGGACAGGGCGTTGGCACGGCCGTGGGATCACCTGGTTTAGCAGGCAACGTTGACATTTCATTTAGAAATGGAACTACTTGGCTACTTTCTTCTCCCTAAACCTGATATAAAAATCTCGGACGGATTCGTAGGGATCCACAGCCATCTTCTTCATGGCATCATAGTCCCCTAGCCAGAAGGAGAATTTATTGATCTGTTTAACCCCCCAGGCGCCATAGTGCAATTCCATCGGATCGACATAGAACAACAAATCCAGGGGCGACCCCAGAACGTCACCCACGGAATCCCTGATGGTGGAAGGCCCAAAAAACGGCCAGACAATATAGGGGCCGTTGCCGATTCCCCAAACGCCGAAAGTCTGTCCCAGGTCTTCATCTCCAGGATTCCAGCCAAAAATGTCATTGGCCGGTGTGGCCATGCCGAAAATACCGATAGTGCTGTTGACCAGGAACGCGCCCAACTCCTCGGCCGCCAAGCGCCCCTTTCCCTGGAGCACCGAACTGACTAAACGCAAGGGAGTCTCCAGGTTGTTGAAGAAGTTCCTCAGTCCCAAGCGGAGGCCGTACGGGGTTACGGTCTTATAACCTTTGGTCACCGGTTTCAGGAAGTAGGTATAGGTCGCGTCATTGAACACAAACATGGCCCGATTCCATGAAACCAAGGGGTCCGGCGCAACCGGCGTGGTGGTTTCCTCGTCCTCGAAGTCCAGATCGGCATAGGGGTCAGGTTCCGTTGCTCCGGAAACGGCCGCGGTCCCCTCCTGGTCCTCCGTCACCGGAGCCTGCTCCTGGCTGACAGCCTTGGCTTCATCAGAGGCCTCGCTGCTGGTCTGTGAGGCCGCCACGGCCGCAACTTCCTGGTCGCCGGCGGGCTTGGGGTTGTGGGCGCATCCGACGGAAAACAAAGCCAATACCATAACGCACATCGCCAAGTATTTCATATGACTATAATCCCTTTCCACGACCGGAATCGGACCCTGTCAGCGAGTAAAGCCGTGTCGCCGCCGGAGCAGCAGCCCTATTTATTCGTCCTTGATGCCAACCTTGCTCTTGACCCTAGCGATCAGGTCGGCGGGTTTGCTGTTCATCAGTATATTGTCGAACTGAGCCCGATAATTCCGAACCATACTGACGCCCTCGATTTTGACGTCATAGATTCTCCAATGGCCATTCTTTAGCAACATACTGTAATTGATAGGTATTTCACCTGATGACCTGACGATCTTGGTATTGACCACGGCTTTGGTTTCACTGATGCTTTCCTGTCCCAAATAGGTGACATCCTCACCGCCGTATCCTTCCCTGATTCGATCTATATAACTGCCCCCCAACAAGTCGGCAAAGGCCTCGGAAAAATCCTTTTGTTCCTGGGCTGAAAAGCTTTGCCAATTCTTGCCCAAGGCCAAGCGAGCCACACCCTCAAGGTCAAAGGCCACATCGATGGTTCTCCAGATCTTGTCCTTCTGCTCTTCCTTTTTGGCCGGGTCGCTGTACTGCGGATCCTTCAACAAAGTGAGAAAATTGTCGATATTGCTTTTCAGTTCGGCCATGGGTTCCGCAGCCAGGGCCATGGTGGCCAACCCGAAAATCAATACCGCCAACACTGGAACCGTCGTCTTCAACTTCATGACTGCCTCCACGCTGGTGAGTCGGGGAATGGGGATCACACCCCGCCAAAAACGTATTTACTGATGAGTTCTTCCAGGTCCACGGCCGACTCGGTCTCGACTATCCGGTCGCCCGCTTTCAATATGGTATCCGAACCGCCCGGCGACAGCTTGATATACTTGTCGCCGATCAGCCCCGAAGTCTTGACCGAGGCAATGACGTCGTCGGTCAGTTGAAGGTCGTTCTGTATCTTCAGCTTGACCACTGCCACCTTCTTGTCCGTATCCAGAAAAACCTTGGAAACCTGCCCGACCTGAACTCCGGCCATTTCCACCGAAGCTCCGTTCTTCAACCCGGCCACAGACTGAAAGCGGGCTTCCAGTTCATAGACGTTTTCTCCCAGTATCTCCATCTTACCCAGCTTAATGGTGAGATAACCGACACAGATAATGCCGATCAGCACAAAGATACCGACCGATAACTCTATGGTAGACCTTTTCATACTGTTCCCTCTTGTTTACTGGTCAATTCGATATTCAAAAAGCGTTTCACGCTTCGATTCCGCCATGGTCAAAAGTTCCAACAGGTCGCTGTCCTCCCGGGCCTGGGCCACCCCCAGGGTAACGGAGAAGGAAATATCCGGGTCCAGCCGCTGTCCGACAATTCCCCGTCCCTGCATGTTAAGTTCGGACTTCAACCGTGTGGAAAAAGTCTTGGCCTGCTCCAGGTCGGTATGTGACAACAGCAACATTATTTCATACAAACCGTAACGGGAGGAGGAGTCCGTAATACGCAACGTCTTCTGAACAAACCCGGCATACCTCGTAAAAATGGTGTGAAAAGAGTGAAACTCCGCCTTGGTGCTGATTTCGTCCAGATTCTGAATGGACAAAACACCTAACGAAAAATCGATTTTATGCCGCTTCATGTGCGACATCTCTTCATCGAACCACTTTTCACCCTGGGAAGGCGGAGCCAGACCCGTCAAATCCTGGCGGCCCCTTTCCAGACCGCGGACAAACTCGCTGATGTGAGGGTCGGTGACATGCTGCAATTCCCGGGGCGTGCCCTGGAATACGATCCGGCCCTCGTCAATAAAGGCTACTCGTTGGGAGATGTAAAAAACATCCGGTATTTCATGGCTGACAATCACCCCGGTGAAGCCGAATCGTTTTTGGTAGTCGGCGATCATGCTATGCACGGCATTCTTGCGAATGGGGTCCAACCCCGTGGTCGGCTCGTCGAACAAAACTATTTCCGGATCGGTCACCAAAGCCCGGGCCAGGGCCACTCGTTTTTGCATGCCCCCTGACAACTGGGACGGATATTTCTGCTCCAGGTCGTACAAATCCAAATTGTGTATGCGTTCTTGAACGATTCTCTTGATTTCCTTATCAGGCAGGGTGGTGGCTTCCTTCAACGGCAGGGCCACGTTTTCAAATACCGTCATGGAATCGAATAACGCTGTCCCTTGAAACATATAACTGAAACGCTTTTTCAAGGCCTTGCGTTCCTTCCTGGTCATCTCGGACAAGGGGCGTCCTTCGTACAGAATCTGACCGGAATCGGGCGTCAATAGCCCGATGATATGTTTCAAGAGCACACTCTTGCCCACGCCGCTCTTGCCGATGATCGTGGTGATTTCCCCACGCTGGATGGTCAAGTCGGCGTTGTTGAGAACCTGATTGTTCCCAAACCTCTTATTGACGTTTCTGAACTCGACAAAAGGTACAGCCATGGCGTCCTACAACAAGAAAGAAGTCAAAATGTAGTCGGTAACCAGCACCAGAACACAGGACAGGACTACCGCGGACGTCGTGGACAGGCTCACGCCTTTGGCCCCAAAACCTTCCGCCTGTTTGTGCGTATAATATCCCTTGTAACAACAGACGGTCACCACCACCACCGCAAAAACCAGTGATTTTACAAAGCCCCCGGTGACGTCGGACATCTGAACACTGGAATAGACCCTGGCAAAATATATGCCGGGGTTGATGCCCAACAATAACGACCCGGTCAGATATCCGCCATAGATGCCGACCACATCGAATACCGCGGTCAACAGCGGAAAACTGATCAAAGCCGCGGCCAGGCGCGGTGATACCAGGAAACGGATCGGACGGATGGCCATGGTGTCCAGGGCGTCAATCTGCTCCGAAATCCTCATTATGCCTATTTCCGCGGCCATGGCCGAACCGGCCCGGCCGATGACCATGAAAGCCGCCAGGACCGGACCCATTTCCCGGATCAAGGTCAAAGCCACGGCCGATCCCAACATGCCCTCGGAACCGAAACTGACCAACGCGTAGTAACCTTGCAAACCCAAAACCATACCCGTGAAAGCACCGGTGAGCAGTATGACGAACATGGATTTACGGCCGATGAAATGGATTTGGTCCACTATGCGAGCCGCCGAATATGGAGGGACGAAAATGAGAAAAAAACTCTCCCCAAAAAATATGGCCATGTGGCCCATATCCGTGATGGCTGATAAGACCCGCCTGCCAATGGCAGCCACGGGGGTGCCTAGTGCCAGCAAACGCTCCATCTGGTTATCCTCAACTGACCAATTCCAGTATTTACTTTTGGTTTTGTCACCGACTCCACACGCCCCAACAGCAGGCGGCCCCCCGTCAAAATGAAACTTTAGTGAGGAAATATCCGAATTATGCCGGAATATCATTCAATTTATTACTATAACAAAAATATAGAAACGGGCTTCACAAGTCAACGAAAAACCTGTCCTCCGGTCGTGCTGCCGGTCTTTTAATGGAGCCGGTCCGAATGAGTCCACCCCCGGCAGGTTCGATTGCGCCTGGTCTCCCGCCAAATGACTGCCAAAGTCATCTCAACATCGGGCAATTTGGTTCGGACAGGACTGGAATGGGCAGGCCTCTCGGACAAAACAAAGGTAATCTTCCCCAGGTGAAACTCTGCCGGCTGGGTAGGAATACCGGCCCTGAACCTCCACTTATTCTTGACAGATCGGCAGGTCCCTGCTATATCGAAACCCATTACAACGGTATCGAGGACGTGTTTTAAAATTCTCGCAAAGGGTGAATGAATATGGAATTTGGTCAGAAATTCGGCACTGGCTTGTTAATGGGCATCCCGGCATTCGTCGGCAGCGGTCTGGTTTTCGACCTGCTGCATAGCTGGCTGGCAGTCTTTGTCTGGCTGGCCTTAATGCCCGTGGTCTTCTACCTCATTATTTCCGGAAAGCTCTCTGGAGCTAAACCTAAACATTAGGTTGGATTTCACCGGCCAATCGGCCTGACATGAGCCGCCCGGAATACCATCCGGGCGGCCCAAAATCATGGCTGACATGTCCCCGGAACCGCATCCGATGCGGCCGGTACTACTTTTTCATTTTCAAACATCCCCCCCACAACACCTTGATCCAACAACCAGACGGTCCTCTCCCGAGCCTTGACCCTACCGGCCGGTAAGCGGCGCCTGTCCTCTCCGCCGAAAATCTCCCGAACCACCTGTTGTTTTTCCCGGCCTGCGGCCAAAAACACCGCCACACCGGAAGCATTGATCGCCGGCAGTGTCAAGGTCAATCTGTCCGTGGCGGGACTGACCCCGTCCGGAGCCGCCACCGCCAGAACCATCCGCTCGGTCTCCTCCAAGGCCAGGCTGCCGGGAAAAAGGGAAGCCGTATGTCCATCGGTCCCTAAACCTAATACTATCAAGTCAAAGGTTCGTACCTCGGGTGTCCGAAAAAACCGCCTCAGGGTCTTCTCGTAGTCTTCAGCCCCTCGCCCAAGCGGCACCGCCGTACCCGGCATGGCGTGAATCTGTTGGGGTGCCAGGGAAATCTTTTTCAGAAGGCCTTCAAAGGCCATAGCGTAATTGCTATCCGGATGATCCCGGGGTACGGCCCGTTCATCGCCCCAAAAGATCTCCGTGCGCTCCCAGGGCATGGACTCCGGACCGGACCACTCAGCCAACCGCTGGTAAAGCCGGACCGGCGTCCGGCCTCCAGCCAGACAGAAATGGAAACAGCCTCGGTCACGGACAGCGGCTACGGCCGTGCTCACTACCAGTTGGGCAGCCTTCTCGGCCAATTCCAACCCATCGGCACAGGTCAGTATTTCCACCTTCAGGAACCCCAAATGCCGGTTTTGATAAACCCTTCGGTCTCCGGCGGTCCCCAGGTGCCTGAGGCATAAGTCTTTAAACGGGCTTCCGGGTGTGTGCATTGCTCGCAGGCTTGCAGCACCGGGACCATGAACGACCAGGTCAGCTCCACTCCGTCCTGCCGCCAAAACAGCATGTGGTCGCCCTGCATGCAGTCCAGGAGGGCCTTCTCATAAGCATCCAAGACCGGACCGGTATACCCCTGCAAGTAGTCGAACTCCATCCGCACCGTTCGCAGACAAACCACGGCCCCGGGGTTTTTGGTCTGAAAGGTCAGGGTAATGGCTTCCTCGGGTTGGATGCCGATGGTCAATTGATTGGCCGTTACATCATCGGGCAAGACATGCCGGAACATGGAATGGGGTACCCGTTTGAAACCGATGACGATCTTGGTGGATTTTTGGGGCAGACGCTTGCCGGAAATCAGATAAAACGGCACACCCTGCCACCGCCAGTTGTCCAGGAAGATCTTCATCAAAGCGAAGGTCGGGGTGACGGAACCCGGCGCCACACCGGCTTCCTGCCGATAGCCGGGAACCTCGACTCCGTTCAAGGTCCCTGGTCCGTATTGTCCCAAAACCAGGTAGTCGTCGAGGCGTTCCACGGGGAAAGGCCGCATGGCCCTGAATACCTTAACTTTTTCGTCTCGAACCCGTTCCGCGCCGAAACTGGGGGGCGGCTCCATGGCCGACATGCTCAACAATTGCATCATGTGATTCTGAAACATATCTCGGAGCACGCCGGCCACATCGTAATACCCGGCCCGATGCCCCACGCCCACGGTTTCCGCGGCGGTGATGCTAACGTAGTCTATATAGCGACGATTCCAGATGGGTTCGAAAATGGCATTGGCAAATCTGAACATCAACAGGTTCTGAACCGTCTCCTTGGCCACGTAATGATCGATACGATAGATCTGGTCCTCGGTAAAACTTCGGTTGAGGATTTGGTTCAGCTCCACCGCCGACTCCAGATCGTGGCTGAATGGCTTTTCAATGACGATGCGCACCCAGCCCTGGCCGTTCCGGTTTTCAACGGTCAAACCCGCCAGGCCGATCAACTCGCCCACCTGGTGAAACACGGCCGGAGGCGTGGCCATATAAAAAATGCGATTGGTCACGGGCCCGAGAGACAGCTCCGGGGTTCGCAAATAAGACGCCAGTCCCTGAAGCGATTCCAGGGAATCATATTGGACGGCATAGTAAGAAACACGTTCGGCAAAAGCGGCCCAGCGGTCCATGCCGGAACCGCCGTGCCGCTCCACCCCGGATCGCAGCCGCTCCCGAAAAGCATCCGCCCCCATCTCCGTCCGGCTGCACCCGACTATGGCAAACGAGGCCGGCAGTCCTCCGTTCAAATACAGCTTATACAAAGCCGGAATCAGCTTCCGGAGAGTCAGGTCCCCGGACGCCCCAAAAACAATGATGGTAAATGGGTCCAGCAGCCCCTCGATAATACAGGAACCGGGAGCCACCGGAGCGTCGTCCAGGGCCGTCCCGGTTACCACGGTTTCCGGTATCGTCCCAATGTCCGTTTTCTGGTCAATCATCTCCAACCACTCCTTGCCCGACGCTGCCCGTCGGCTCACTTCTCTTCCGCATCCGAAACCGCATGTCCTCCGAATTCCCGGCGTAAGGCCGCCAGAACCCGATCACTGAACGAATTCTTCTCCCGGGAACGAAACCTCTCCATCAGGGACATGGTTATCACCGGCGCCGACACCCCCAGGTCCACTGCTTCCCTGACCGTCCAGCGGCCTTCGCCGGAGTCTTCCACGTACGCCCCCAAACCGGTCAAGTCAGGATCCTTGGTGAAAGCCGCCTCGGCCAATTCCAGCAGCCAGGATCTGACCACACTGCCCCGGTTCCAAACATGGGCCAATTGGGCCAGGTCCATTCTCCGCCCGTAGGGTGATGCCTTTAGCAAGGCCAGACCTTCACCGTAGGCCTGCATCAGACCATATTCAATACCGTTGTGAATCATCTTCGTGAAATGACCCGCCCCGGAAGGTCCGCAGTACATATATCCTTCCGGTGGGGCCAGGGTCTTGAAAGCAGGCTCAACCACCCGGAAAGCGTCCTCCGGTCCTCCCACCATCAGGCAGTACCCCTGGCTCAAGCCCCAAATTCCACCGCTGACACCGGCATCCAAAAACAGCAGACCGGCCCCGGCCAAGCCCTTGGCCCGCCGCACCGTGTCGCGATAATCGCTGTTGGCCCCGTCCACTATCATGTCGCCCTCGGACAATAGGGCTCTCAACTCCTCTAAATGGGCGTCCACCGTCTCGCCGGCCGGCAGCATCAGCCAGATGACCCGCGGCGGAATCAGCAGGTCCCGCAATTCATCGAGGGAATAGGCCCCCCGGCCGCCCTCCGCTTCAAGTTCCTTTGTCTTTTGAGGCGTCCTGTTGAAGGCCGCGACTCCGTGGCCGCCGCCCAGGAGCCGCCGGGCCATGTTCATGCCCATGCGGCCCAAACCGATCATTCCGACTTGCATATCCGAGGGACCTCCCCATTTATTTCCTTTAATCATAAACCGAAAACACTACTGCTGACCACCCCCTGAATCAAACCATGATCGGGAAGCCTTCCTTTACCGCTCACCGCCACTGCTGATATCTAGCCCCAATCTGGCCGCAGCCCCGGCCTCTATTGACAATACCGTCCATATCCAGCATGTTGAGCACTGTATATCGAACTATTCAAAATCAGGATTGAACAATGGCATTTGAATTGACCAGTGAAAGAAAAGAATTTCTAAAAAGCAATTACAGCTACGGTTTTATTACTTTTTGCGGTTTCGAAGCCGTCAACGTGGCCCCGGGCCAGTTAGAATCCAGGGTCACGATTGGCGAGAATCACCGCCAGCAGGACGGATTCATCCACGCCGGAGTAATGGCCACCATGGCCGATCACACCGCTGGGTATGCCGCATACACCTTGATTCCGGAAGACCACCGTATTCTGACCGTGGAATTTAAAATCAACTTTCTGCGCCCGGCTTACGGACAGGCCCTGGTTTGCCGGGCCCAGGTCATCAAGCCTGGCCGCAAAATCCTGATCTGTGAAGCCGCGGTCTACGATCAGCGTCCGGAAGGGGAAGTCATGACCGCCAAAGTCCTGGCCACCATGGCTGCGGTCCCGGTCAAGGACCTGCGCCGTTAGCCTGAGGCCTTCGCTTTACATCTTTTTCAGTCGTTCCAAAACCCCGAATTCCACTTCTTGGAAAGGACGCCTGCGGACCCGGTGAGGCAGGGCCAGTTCCGTGGCCCGGTCCACGTCTTGTTCGTCCACCATCTGGCGCCCTTCCAGGGCGGCCAGGGTCAGGGCGGTCTTGATAACGGTCAGGTCGCCACGATGGCCGTCCACCCCCAGAGTCAGGCAGATATTGACGGCTTTTTCTAGAATTCCATCCGGGATGGCCACCCGCTTTAACCTGGATCTGGCCTCCTCGATGTGCAGAGCCAGTTGCTGCCCCGCCGGTCGCCAGGACTCGACAAAGGCTTCCGGATCGGCTTCAAAAGCCAGACGCCGCCGGACCACTTCCTCCCGCAGCCTGGGGTCGGCCAGGCCTTCCACTCTGACACACAGCCCGAAGCGATCCAGAAGCTGCGGCCGTAACTCGCCTTCCTCGGGATTCATGGTGCCCACCAGGGTAAAACGGGCCGGGTGACTGAAGGATATGCCTTCGCGCTCCACAATGTTGACCCCCATGGCCGCCGCATCCAGCAGGACATCCACCAGGTGGTCGTCCAGAAGGTTGACTTCATCGACATAGAGTATGCCCCGATTGGCGGCGGCCAGGATACCTGGCTCGAAACGGCGTTGCCCCTGGGTCAGGGCGCCCTCCAAATCCAAAGTGCCCAGAACGCGGTCTTCCGTGGCGCCCACCGGCAGTTCCACCACCCGCACCTGCCGCGTGGTGGCCCCTAAATCCTGTTTTTCCGCGCATTCCGGGCAGAAACGATCAGGGTCCTCCGGATCGCACCCGAAGCGGCAACCCTCCACCACCTTCAATTCCGGCAACAACGCCGCCAGGCCGCGCACAGCCGTGGACTTGGCCGTGCCCTTCTCGCCCCGAACCAGCACACCCCCCAGGGCCGGGTTGATGACATTGAGAATCAAAGCCAATTTCATATTTTCCTGGCCCACCAGGGCCGGAAAAGGATAGGTGCAAACATTGAACATTTCAGGCCACCTGCTCCAACCAGACTCCCAACCGGCCGCAACGGAGATCTTCCAGGGTCAACCGCGGCGCCCCCAGTTTTTGGGCCAGATCGGGAGTCATCTTGTAATCGTTGTAATAACCCTGGTCGGTATCGACCAGCAGGAATTTCAGGCGACGGTCCCTGGCCAGATACCCGGCCAACTGTAAGACCTCCCGCCAGGGGTCCACGCCGGGGCTCAGGCTGACATTGGGCCGCCCGTCGGTCATGATAATAACCAGGGGGGTCAATCCCGGGTCCCGAGCCAATTCCACCCGAAGCAGCTTCTCGGTACTGACCAGGGCCGCCGCCAGAGGCGTCTTGCCTCCCGTGGGCAACTCCTCCAGCAAGTGGCTGGCCAGCTCCACGCTGTTGGTGGGCGGCAGTAAAATGCTGGCCCGGGAGCCATTGAATGAAATAAGGCCGACCCGGTCTCTTTTCTGGTAGGCTTCGTTCAGCAGCGATAGGGCCGCGGCCTTGGCTTCCGACATGCGGTCCAGACTGCCTACGGAACCGCTGGCGTCCACCACAAACAGCACCAGGCGCCCCGTCTTCTGCCTGAAGACCTTTTCATGTACATCGTGCCTGCGGATAATGAAATCAGAACGCCCCCCCTGGCGGCGTTGGGGCTGGTGGGGAGCCGCGGCCCTCAGGGTGGCGTCCAGGGCCACGGGACGGCCCAGTCTTTCCGGTGAAGAACGATAGTATCGTCCTCTCCCGGCCAGACTTTTCCGGGCGCTGCGGCGTCCGGAACGGGCCCGGTCTCCCTGTTCCCTCTTGCTGTTGGGTGTGACCACCTCGAAAACATCATTGGATTGGTACAAGCGCCCCACCAGAGGCCGATCATCTCCGGTCCCGCTGTGCATTTGTAGCGGCGTCTGGGGACGGGACGGGGGAACATAGGGCACTTCAAAATGTTGGGGCGCGGGTGCGGCCACCGGCTTCTCCATCACCGTCACGGCCAGGCTTCTGGGCTTTACCAGACGTGAATCCAGCACCAAGTCGGCCATGGCCAGCACTTGCTCGTTGCCGGCCAGGGCTTCACCCTGCCAGGCCGCCAGGGCCAGGGCCCCCCGGGCCAGGGCCAGATCGCCCCGGTGGCCGCGAGCCCGAGCTTCCCGGACCAGGTCCACAATCAGCCTGCGGGCTTCCGCGGTCAGACCGGTTTCCGGCAAGCGCCGGCGGGCTTCCACCATTCTCAAGGCCAGGGTTTCATTGGCCCAGGCCCATTTATGGCGAAAACCTAGGGGATCAGCCTCAAACTCCAGGCGGCGGCGCACTATCTCGGTTCGGACCGCCACCTCGGTCTCGGCCTCCACCTGCACCACCAGGGCAAATCTGTCCTTTAGTTGAGGCCCCAAGGCCCCCTCTTCCGGGTTCATGGTGCCGATCAAGGCTTCCCGGGCCGGATGCCACAACGACAGCCCTTCTCGTTCCACCCTCAACCGACCGGCTTCAACCGCGTCCAGCAGCAGGTGGGCCAGGTACGGCTCCAGTAGGTTGACTTCATCCACGTATAGATAACCGCGATTGGCCTGTCCCAGCAGGCCGGGGCTTAAATGCGGGCGGCCGGTCTTGGCCGACTTTTCCAGGTCCAGTCCGCCCACCACCCGGTCTTCCGTGGCCCCCAGGGGCAGAGTCAGCAGCGGCGTGGCCGTGATCTCCCTGGGCAAACGGTCCGACCCGGCCCTGGCCGCGCAGGCCGGGCAAAAATCAACCGGCCGCTCGGGATCGCAGTGGAAAGGGCAACCGGAGACTATGGTCAGCCGGGGCAGTATTTCCGCCAAACCCCGCACCGCCGTGGATTTGGCCGTGCCCTTCTGGCCCACCAGCAGAACGCCTCCCAACCCGGGATCGACCCCCAGCAGCAGGAGAGCCAGTTTCATCCGCTCCTGCCCGGCCAGGGCCGCCAGGGGAAATCCCATTTTTCCAAAACCACGTTTTTTTTCGGATTCAGTCTTCAATCCTGGTGCTCCTTCGCACTAACACCCGGATTCCTAACTCAAACCGCCCCTCCTGTCAAACCCAAACCAGCCCTAATCCTGCTCTTTCCTGATCGAGCCTGGACCGCCCATTGAAACGACCTGGTAAGTATTATCATTACCGTCACCTTTGAGGTTGACAACCGCCCTCGACTCTAATAGCATCAGGCGTTGCGGGCGATTAGCTCAGTTGGATAGAGCGTTGGTCTCCGGAACCAAAGGTCGCGCGTTCGAGTCGCGCATCGCCCACCATTTACTATTATTGGCAGTCTCCTTCCAGACTGCCATTTTCTTTTCCTCGTGCCTTGCCTTGCCTTTTACCGCGTAGTGAGCTTGTCCCGAGTGAAACGAAGGAAGTCGCGCATCGCCCACCATTTACTATTATTGGCAGTCTCCCTCCAGATTGCCATTTTCTTTTTGCGCAGTGAGCTTGTCCCGAGTGGAACGAAGGAAGTCGCGCCTTGCCTCCCACAACCACACAGTTCAGGTCGGCGAACTCGCTATTTATGAAACCACTAACCCTTATCCTGCCCCTAAACATTGCCTGCCATATTGTTTGAACATACATTTGATAAAATTGCACAATTTGGTTATCTTACATGATAGGTCACATATTAAACTTGACCAGTGATTGATTGTGGACACTAAGGCTATTCACCCAAGTCCCAAAACAATACCCAGCCGCAGGACACAGTGAGCCGCGGCCCATCTCGCACTATTTTCGAATCGCCTAAAGGAGACCACCATGAGACAGGCAAAATGTTTTTGTATTGTTGCGCTGGTGCTTCTATTACTGCCTGGTATGGCAACCATACCCATCTTTGCCGACCAAACCAGAGACCTGGCTGAACAGGGCGATCCCCAGGCCCAGTACCTGGTAGCCAGGACATATTATGACGGTCAGGGCGTTACCCAGGACTATGGCCAAGCGCACAAGTGGTTCATGAAATCAGCCCTCCAGGGCCATGCCGAATCCCAGATCATGCTCGGAGTGATCTATGATTTCGGCCGCGGCGTAATCCAGGATTTTAGGGTTGCCTTTGAATGGTATATGAAGGCCGCGCAGCAGGGACAGGCCAAGGCCCAGACCAGGGTTGGGGTTATGTACTATAATGGCGAGGGCGTAGCCCGGGACTATGAGGCGGCCCTGACCTGGCTCCTTAAAGGCGCCAGGCAAGATGATGCCGTGGCTCAGGGCATGTTGGGTTCGATATATGAGGCCGGCCAGGGCGTCCCGCAGGATTTGGTGAAATCATATATGTGGTTCAGCCTGGCCGCCGAGCAAGGGGAGGCGAACGCCAAGAAGACCTGTGAATCGTTGGCCAAACAGATGACACCAGAGCAGATCGCCGAAGCACAGCAGTTGGCCAACGACTGGAAACCAGAGAAAAGCCCCGGGGAATAAGCGGTATTGATATACGTCAGCCTGGCCCTACCTCATAACGTAAATACCACGTCCCAGGGCTTCCCGGGCGGCGTCGGCCAGGGACTCGGAAAAACTCGGATGGTAGCGTTTGCTTTCGGCCAATTCGTCCAGAGTGACTTCCGTCTCCAAAGCCAGCGCACCTTCACTAATCAGCTCCATGGCGCCGGGCCCGATGATATGCACACCCAACACCTGCCCATACTTGGCCTCCGCCACAATCTTGACCATGCCCTTGGTGTCCAGGCGGATCATGCCCATGGCGTTGACCGCATAGGGAATCAGGCCGATGGTCACCTCGTATCCGGCCTTGCGGGCCTGCTTCTCGGTCAGGCCAACCGCTGCAGCCTCCGGTGAAGTAGTCACACCCCGGATCAATGCGGTCTCGTCGTAAACCTTGTCCAGGCCCAAGGCATTCTCAGCCGCGGTGATGCCCATGGCCGCGGCCCGGTGGGAATACAGCGGGCCCCCGGAACAATCGCCGATGGCATAAATATGATGCGCATCGATCCGCAGCCGGTTGTCCACCTTCGGACTGTAATTTGGTAAATTCAGGCCGGCTGCTTCCAGATTCAATCCTTGTAAAGCCGGGACCCGGTTGGCGTGAAGCACCCGATCCGCCGTCATGGACTCACGGCCTTCCTTGGTCTCATACTCCACGCTCAGCCCCCCCATCGCCCGGCACGATCCGCCCGACTTCGGTATTGGTCAAAATGTTCAGTCCCTGACTTTTCAACTCCTTGACCAGACGTCCTGAAAGCTCGCCATACCAATCCTCGTCCAGGATGCGTTTGCCCTCCAACAGCAGGGTCACCGACGACCCCAGATAGTTCAGATATTGCGCCAGTTCGAGTTCCACTGGGCCGCCACCCAGTACGACTACCCGCGCTGGAACCTCGGTCATGGACAGCACCTCATCCGGGGTGATCACACCTTCCGACTCGATGCCGGCGACTCCGAGGGCGGCGTATTCGGCCCCTGTCCCGACGATAAAGGCCCGGGCCGTGATCTCACGCTGGCCGATCTTCACGGTATTCGGCCCAATGAACGCAGCCTCGCCACGAACGATACTGACGCCGTTGGACTTCAGCACCGACTCCGTGCCTAACCGCAGATACTCAATGGTTTGCGCCTTCTTGTCCATCAGGCTAACCCAATCGATCACTGCTGATTCCGTCTTGATGCCGAAGCGATCCCCCTGCTTTACAGCCTGGTACAGCCGGGCTGTTTCCAACAGGGTCTTCATGGGGATGCAGCCCCGATTCATGCAAGTGCCGCCGATCCGATCCCTCTCCACCAGAACTACTTCAGCGCCAAGCTGCCGGGCTCGAATAGCCGCTGGTACGCCGCCGGCGCCGCCGCCGATGACTACAATATCCGCCTTTTCAATACTCATGGTTTGGTCCCTATTTCTTAGTGCCTTTTCAATAATTCTTCAGTATTAGTGGAGCAATCGTCATTGCGAGTATCTCAACCTGAATCACTCCGGTTGACTCGGTGTTGGAGTAAGATCAATTCTTTGAGTGTCGAGACCTCATGTCAGAATGAGACTGCAGCGACACACCGGCCTCGAACGTATCCTTCTCCAATCCAAACGGACTGCTGTTACAGTTACCGCGTGCTTCTATGCGTGAACCGGTTGATGAAAAACTGTTCTAAGCCAACAAAATAAATGGATTGCCGACGTACTCGCCGACCTCGCCGATGAATTTTCCCACGGGCGCCCCGTTAATCGCGCGGTGGTCGAAGGTGAAACTCCAGTTCATCACCGACCGCACCACGATCTGGCCATTAACTACCAACGGGCGTTCCACTATGCCGCCGGTCAGCAGAATAGCCGCTTGGGGCTGGTTGATAATCGGTGTGCTGAACATGTACCCCTTGCCGAAAGATCCCACGTTGGACAAGGTAAAGGTCCCGCCGGTGATGTCTTCCAGACCAAGCCTTCCGGCCGCCGCCTTCTCCCGCATTTCCTTCATTTCCAGACTGATCCGCACCAGAGACTTTTGGTCCGCATTCTTGATAACGGGTACGATCAGCCCGGCGTCGTATTGTTCCCAAGGCATGGAAACGGCCACCCCGATGTGGACGTCCTCCCAGAGCACGATTTCACTCCCCACAAGGCTCGAATTGATGACCGGATTTCGTTTGAGCACCCGGGCCAGAATGTATACGATAATATCCGTGTAGGAGATCCTGGCTCCAAGCACGTCGGCCTTGGCCTTAAGGGACTCCCGCATCCTCACCAGTTCCGTGGCGTCAAATTCTCCCATGGTGGTGAGTTGGGCCGACACGGCCAGGCTGCGCAGCATGTGCTCGGCTACGGCGCCGCGCAGCCCGGTCAAGGCCAAACGATCCTTGACCCGCTTGCCGTCAATGATCCCGCCGCTCCAAACAGACCCTGGTGCGGTGGCCGCGGGCTCCGGCGCCCCTGCGGACAACACCGGCCCGGCCTTGAGATCCTCCAGGTATTTTTCCACATCCCGAACCTTGATTCGGCCGCCTGGGCCGGTCCCGCTGATCTTCCGGATATCCAGGTTGTGTTCCACAGCCAGCTTGCGGGCCAACGGCGATATCTTCACTTTTCCGGAGTCCCCTTCGGGTGATGCCCCGGACGTCGGCACAACCGAAACCGGAGTTGTTTCCACCGCCGGAGCCGCCCTCGCGACAGCACCTGGTTCGGCCTGCTGTATAGCGGCTAATTCCGCTTCGTCCACGGCCAGCCGACCTACGGCTTCGCCGACCATGGCCACGTACGCCGGCCCCTGGAGAATATGCAGTAGACCGGAACCCAAGGCCTCGACTTCGTATGTGACTTTCTCGGTCTCGATCACCAGGACCGGCTGACCCGTTTCCACCCGATCCCCTTCACCGGCCAGCCAGGCGCTGACCGTGGCCTTTTCCATGGTCATGCCGAGTTTGGGGATGACAATGTCGGTCGTCATGTTTTGCGCTCCTATAAGATTTCGACTAATCCCAAAACATCCTTGCCGGGTCTGCTCAATCCATGACTGCTTCGATGGCCGCTATGATTTTTTGGGCATTGGGCAGAATATGCTGCTCGATATATCCCCCGGCTATGGGATAATTGGCCGCGCAGACCCTTCTGACCGGGGCGTCAAGGGAATCGAAGGCTTTCTCCATTATCTGAAAACCAAGCTCCCCGGCGAAGCCGCAACGTTCGGTGTCTTCATCCGCGATTACCACCCGGCCGGTCTTTTTAACCGATTTAAGAATGGTCTCGAAATCCAAGGGTTCGAGAGTCCGCGGATCGATCACCTCGACGCTGATCTTGCCCTCCAACTGCTGGGCAGCCTGGAGCGCATAATGGACCATCAGCGAGTTGGCCACCACGGTAACATCCGAGCCTTCCCTTTTTACTTCGGCCACACCGAAGGGCACGGTGTAATCATCCTCGGGAACATCTCCGGTCAGTCCCAAAAGCATCTTGTGCCAGAAAAAGCAGACCGGGTTGTTGTCACGAATAGCCGTTTTAAGCAGCCCTTTGGCGTCGTATGGAGTGCTGGGCACGGCCAGCTTTATCCCGGGGCTGTGCAGAACCGGCGCTGAAGGGATCTGGGAATGCTCGTTGGCCAGCATCATACCGCCGCCCACCGCGCCCATGAAAACCACCGGCAGATTCACCCTGCCCCCATGCAGGAAATGCCACTGGGCCGCCTTGAGGAAGACCTCGTCCCCGGCCACATACATGAAATCCGCGAACATGAAGTCTACCACGGGCCGGTACCCGGCCATGGACGCGCCCAGGCCCACCCCGGCCAAACCGGTCTCGCAAATGGGAGTGTCCAGAACCCGGTCGGGCCCAAACTGTTGAACCAGCCCTGAGGTGGCCCCGAAGGAACCTCCCTGGACGCTTTCACCCACCACGAACACTTTTTCGTCACGCCTCATTTCCTCAACCAGGGCCTCGTTTATAGCCTGGACGTACATTATCTCTCTCATGACAGGGCCTCCCCTCCTATTTTGCGTATAAAAGCTGATCCAAGCCGTCAGGCTGGGCCACAGGGCTCTCGTCGGCGAACTTCTCCGCCGCCGCCACTTCATCCGCAGCCGCCTGGCCTATCCGCTCGACATCATCCTGGGTCAGGACCCCTTGTTCGAGCAGTTGCTCGCGGCAAAGCGTAACCGGATCCCTCTTCCTCATCTCATCGATCTTTTCCTTGGGCCTCAAATCGGCGCCCTCGAAATCCGGAATACCCAGGGCATGGGAACAGAAGCGGTAGCACTTTGCTTCAATCATGGAAGGCCCCTTGCCTTTTCTTGCCCTGTCCAGGGCCGCCAGCATCGCCTCGGCCACCGCCATCACATCCTGTCCGTCCACTACCGCCGACGGCATGCCGTAGCCCTGGGCCAGGCTGGATATGTCCTCGACCGGATGGGCTTGGTCCGCCGAAACAAACATGCCGATGCCGTTGTTCTCGCAGACGAAGATCACAGGCAGATGCCAGTTGTTGACCATCAGGGCGCATTCATGAAACGTGCCC
>Ga0351852_10175_pt1 | contig 22001 bp, 33 predicted proteins | sample TotcelHFGM3001N6_FD_206802 | JGI IMG/M metagenome (GOLD analysis project Ga0351852, IMG submission 206802) | Enriched cells from coal bed in the Powder River Basin, Montana, United States - Total cells FGM rep1 HSBNCT.FGM.300.1.N6 ...
CACGGGCTGCAACGGCGCATAGAGCACCAGTGGGTCTCGCGAAATGACGACGCCGGCCGCGTGGGTGCTTGCGTGGCGGACAAGGCCTTCTATCTTGCGTGCCGCATCGACAAGGCCCCGGACATCGTCGTCGTCCTCATAGAACTGGTGCAGTTCAGGGCTCTCGGCGACTGCGCGCTCGAGTGTGATGGTCAGTTCCTGCGGAATGAGCCGGGCAACGCTGTCGACCTGGCTGTATGGCATGCCAAGCGCTCTTCCTGCGTCCCGAAGCGCCCCCCGCGCCCCCATGGTGCCGAAAGAGATAATCTGCGCCACGTGGTCGCTGCCATACTTGTCATTCACATAGTCGAGCATCTCTTCACGTCGGTCATCCTGGAAATCCAGGTCGATATCCGGCATCTCACTCCGCTCGATATTCAGGAACCGCTCAAATACAAGGCCATAGTCGATCGGGTTGATATCGGTGATGAACAGGCAATACAGCACAAGGCTCGCCGCCGCACTGCCGCGTACGCCGTAGTAGATGCCACTGCTCTTCGCATATGAGACGATATCCCACACCACGAGGAAGTAGTCGGCGAAGTGTGTCCTGCTGATCACATCAAGTTCGTGGTGCAGGCGCTCTTCAAGCTCAGGTGAGGGTTCGGCAAACCTTTGCCGATATCCTTCCCAACAGAGAGAGGCGAGGTGCTCCTCGGCGGTGCCTCCCTCCGGGAGCGCGACCTCGGGCAAGTGCAGGTCGCCGAAACGAAGTTCGAGGTCGCACAGGTCGGCTATGCGAACGCTGTTTTCCAGCGCCTCGGGCAGGTCGGGAAACAGGTCGGCAACTTCCTCGGGAGAGCGGAGGTAGAAGTAGTCTCCGGCCATTCTGAGACGTTTCTCATCGTGCACAAGCGCGTTTGTCTGGACACACAGAAGCAGATCGTGAGCGGCCGCGTCGTCACGTTCCACATAGTGAACGTCGAAGGTGGCAACGACCGGGATGCCAAGCCGTCTTCCTAGCGCCACGAGTTCCGGATTCGCCCTCTCAAGATCAGCTATCGGGTGCCTCTGCAACTCGATGTAGTAGTCCCCAAAGAGGTCCCTATACCACGACGCCGCAGCCTCCGCATCACTGAGGCGCCCTTCCAGCACCAGCTTCACCAACTCTCCGCTTGCGCACCCTGACAGGGCAATGAGGCCTTCGTGATGCTGTGTCAGAAGCTCTCGATCCACCCGAGGCTTGTAGTAGAATCCTTCGGTGTGCGCCTTGGTGACCAACTGCATGAGGTTATGGTAACCTTCTATGTTCTTCGCAATCAGGGTCAGATGAAAGGGATTCCGGCTCGACGCGTCGCGGGAACTCCTGGTGTTGGGAGACACGTACAGCTCGCAGCCGATGATCGGCTTGAGTCCGGCCGCCCGGGCAGCCGTGTAGAAGTCGATTACGCCATACATGTTGCCGTGGTCGGTAATGGCGATGCTGGTCATTCCCAGCTGCTTCGAACGGGCGATGAGCTGCGGGATGCGGCACATCCCGTCGAGGAGGCTGTACTCTGTATGGACGTGAAGATGAACGAAGGCCGAAGCCATCGGGGCGATTATACCATGGGGCTGAAGGTTGACCTCCGAGCGTAGGGGCGAGGTTCGCGAAGGCGTCGGCGTGCGCTTCGCGGCGCCTCTCCTCGCCTGCTCCGTGCCGTTTCTGTTGCTGTCTTCAGCCATCCGGGTCGAGATGAACAGCCTCGGCCTCTACGCGCGCGGTTTCCGCGTCTACGGAGTCTCTCACGTCACCGGCTTGAGCATGGACTACCTGGAACAGGCCGCCTCGAGGCTGATCCACTACTTCAACTCGCTGGTGGACAGTCCCCAGATGGTGGTTTCGCACGCAGACGGCATCTCGTTCGAGCTGTTCCACGACTACGAACTCATCCACCTTGCGGACGTGAAGGTGCTGTTCGCCGCGAACTCCGTCGTTCAGGCATGCAGCCTGCTGCTGGTCGTGGCTATCGTTCTCGCAGGGCTGTCGCTTGGGCGCCGAGCCGATGTCCTTGTCGGGCTGCAACGCGGAGCTATCGCGACTCTCGTGCTTCTCGCCGCCTCCGCGATGGCCTTCGTCGTGGATTTTGGCCAGATGTTCGTCGTCTTCCATCTCGTGGCGTTCGACAATCCGTTCTGGTTGCTCGATCCGCTCACGGACTACCTGGTAATGCTCTTCCCCTTCGGCTTCTGGCAGGATATGTTCCTGATTGCCGGGGCAAGCACAGGTCTTGCGGCCGGCGGCCTGTACGTGTTCACCACACGTTCTATTGCAGGTTCCCGGCGGCCCGGCACGAACAGGCCACGTCCGACTGCTGAAAGACCGTGATGTATAATGGCCAGTGGGTAGCACATTGAGCCACCCGCGGAGGTTTCATGACCGACTTCAAGCCCGTTCTTGTGAAGCAACAGTCTTCAGGAACGTATCCACCGTACACTCCAAGCTTCGCAGTGCCCCGTGAGTACAACGACATCGTTCTCGAATGGGATGTGCCAAGCCACATCGCAGTCATCACTCTCAACCGCCCCCAGGTGCAGAACGCACTGAGCCCCACGCTCCTCGAGGAAATGATAGACGCGCTGCGTCTCATAGAGGACAATGACGACATGAGTTGCGTCATCCTCCGTTCCTCAAGCGAGCATTTCTGCTCGGGCGGCGATTTCCATGCATTCGCCAACAAAGACCTGCTGACGCAGCGGTGGTACTTCGAGTTGACTCCGAAGATGCTGCAAGTGATGATGAACTCGACGATTCCGGTGATTGGAGCGGTGCGCGGCAACTGCTGCGCCCTGGGCATCGCACTGGCGGGAGGCTGTGACATCGTGCTTGCCTCCGACACAGCGAGCTTCTTCCTTCCCGGCGGAGGGATGGGTTTCGGGTGCTTCACGCCGACGGCAGGCGCCTACAAGTCAGTTCACCGAAAGCGCCTTATCGAGCTCCTCCTGACCGCAAGACCCCACAGTGCGGAGTGGGCACAGGAGTCGGGACTGGTCAATCATGTATACCCGGACGCGGACCTCGATGCAATGGCACTGGAGATGGCCAAGACCATCGCCTCGAACGCTCCGCTGGTGATGAGATGGTCAAAACAGTTCTTCTACCACATCCAGGAGATGGAGCAGCGTCAAGCTTTCAGGTACGGCACTGACCTCATCACGATGCAGTCACTCACGCGAGACGGCAGTGAAGGCCAGAGCGCGTTTCTGGAGAAGAGAAAACCGGACTGGCAGGGCCGAAAGGGCGGCAGCGCCCGTGGCGATGTGCATGCTCCGGAAGAGGAACACGTGTGGAAGGTCGGCAAGGAAACGCGCCGAAGGTAGCGCATTCTGCTCGAGTCGGGACGTAACGCCGCAGGGGCCAAGAGGAAGGTACGTAGCATGGCGACAGACAGACAGAAGGCAGTAGAACTGGCGATCGAACAGATAGAGCGAGAGTTCGGCCGGGGTTCTCTCATGCGTCTTGGAGACGCCTCGAGGCAGAGGATTGACGTGATACCCACGGGGTCACTGTCCCTGGATATGGCGCTAGGGGTGGGGGGCATCCCCCGGGGGCGCGTGACCGAGATATTCGGCTCGGAATCGTCCGGCAAGACCACTCTTGCACAGCACATAATCGCGGAGGCTCAGAAGGCGGGCGGCACTGCCGTCTACATCGACGCTGAGAACGCGCTGGACCCCGCGTACGCCGCCGCCTGCGGCGTGGACATCGATGCCCTTCATGTTTCCCAGCCTGATACCGGCGAACAAGCCCTCGAGATAGCGGAGCGCCTGGTCAGAAGCATGGGGGTCGACATCATTGTGGTGGACAGCGTCGCCGCGCTGGTGCCCAAAGCGGAGCTGGAAGGCGACATGGGAGACTCACACGTCGGCCTGCAGGCACGACTCATGTCACAGGCACTCCGCAAATTGACGTCAGCCATCAACCGCTCCAGGACATCGGTCGTGTTCATCAATCAGCTTCGGGAGAAGGTGGGCATCATCTTCGGCAATCCCGAGGTGACCCCTGGAGGACGAGCGTTGAAGTTCTACAGTTCGGTCCGCATCGACCTGAGGCGCGCGGATTCCATCAAGAAGGGGGCCGAAGTGGTCGGCACCCGGGTGAAGGCGCGTGTCGTCAAGAACAAGGTAGCTCCCCCATTCCGGATTGCGGAATTCGACATACTCTTCAGCCATGGCATCAGCAAGGAAGGGGACCTCATCGACCTGGGGGTCACCTCCGGGCTGATAAAGAAGTCGGGAGCGTTTCTTACCTACGGCGACCACAAGCTGGGCCAGGGCAGGGAGAACGCCAGGGAGTTCCTCAAGGCGAACACGGCGGTAGCAGCTGAGCTGGAGAGTCTCATACGCGCCTCTCATCAACCTGCGGTCGCGCAGAGCGACGACACGACTTCTGACTCCAACTAGCTGACGGTTGACACATGGCCTCAGAGGATGAGAGCAAGGCGGCGCTGTCTCGCGCCTATCGTCTTCTGTCACTCCGAGCTCGCAGCGAAGAGGAGATCCGCCGGAGCCTTCGCCATGCCGGGTTCGGAGATGCCGCCGTCGAAGCGGCCGTCACTCACCTTCTTCACCAGGGGCTCCTTGATGACCGTGCGTTTGCCGCCGACTGGACACAGAGTCGCATACAATCGCGACCGCGTGGCCGACGGCTCATCGAGCATGAACTCCGAACAAAGGGGGTTTCACCTGAAGATGCCGCCGCAGCGACATCCGGCGTCGATGATGACGCCACGGCGCTGGCACTGGCGGCGCGACGCGCCAGACTCATGGGAGGAGTGGACAGGCAGACGCTCGTCCGCCGCCTGTCCAACTACCTGCTCGCACGCGGGTTCTCCGGTGAGACCGTGTCGCGAGCGGTTGCCTCGGTCCTTTCCGGGCGTGATGACTCGTAGCATGAGAGCGAGCATGCTACACTACTGCACCACGATTTCCGGCTGGCACTGGCTGACGGGTCCGCAGGCGATGCACGCCGGATAACCTCACTGGTTCCATCAAGGGAGCATCTCATATGATTGACTGGGGTTTCGCAATCCGGATTGCAGCAGGTGGCTTCGGCATGGTGTTCTTTCTCCTCGTGCTGCTATCCATCATCGTCTGGGGCACGTCACGGGTGATACTGCGACTCGCCAGAGACAAGGCGAAGCCTCAGGCATGACGCACCCGGCACCCGGTGCCCTGCACAACGCTGTCTTGGAGGACAACACTTGTTCGGCTTACTAGAGACCGGTCTCCAGCACTTCTATTGGGGCAACGCCATCATGCTCATCATCGGCGGAGTCCTCATCTACCTAGCGATCGCCAGGAAAATGGAACCCCTGCTCCTCATACCCATCGGCTTCGGGATAATGTTGGTGAACCTGCCGCTGGGCGGTCTGATGGACTACGAAATGATGCTGAAGTCGCCTGCGTCAGGCACGGTCCTGACCATCGAGACACAAGAGGGCACCCGCTTCAGCAAGGACACGGTTCTGGTCCAACTCGACTCCGGTGAGATTCGCACGCCTGTATTCGGTCGCGTGGGCACCTACATGGTGGCCGCGGGCGATCGTATTGAAGAAGGCGAGACTGTCGCGAAGCTCATCACGCAGGAGCAGACGAATCAGGAGGAGTATCCAACAACGCCGATCGGCTTGCTCTCCCGGATATTCAAGTACGGCGTCATGTGGCAGATTCTGCCGCCGCTCATGTTCTTGTGCCTGGGGGCGCTCACCGACTTCGGTCCGATGCTGTCAAACCCCAAGACACTGCTTCTCGGGGCCGCGGCACAGTTCGGAGTGTACTTCGCGTTCTTTCTGGCGCTAGTGGCGGGATTCAACGTATCTGAGGCGGCATCCATCGGCATCATCGGCGGCGCCGAGGGACCCACGACGATCTATGTGACATCCGTGCTCGCCCCGCACATAATCGGTGCGACCGCGGTAGCGTGCTATTCATACATGGCGCTGGTTCCGGTTATCCTCCCGCCGGTCATTCGCTTGCTCACAACCAAGGAAGAGCGAAAGATCTACATGAAGCCGCAGATGCGCCCCGTAGCGAAGACGGAGAAGATACTCTTCCCGATCATAACTGCGGTGGTCGTCATCCTCTTCGTCCCCTCATCGGCTCCCCTGATGGGCTGCTTCATGGTGGGCAACCTGTTCCGTGAATCCGGCGTTGTCGAACGCCTCAGCAACACCGCACAGACATCCTTCGTGGACATACTGACCATCTTCCTTACGCTCGCCATCGGCGCGAGTATGCCTGCGGAGAACTTCCTGCAGTCGAAGACCCTGCTGATCCTGGTGCTGGGTGTGGTGTCATTCGCCAGCGCCGCCGGCGCAGGGGTCCTGCTCGCCAAGCTGATGAATGTCTTCTCCAAGGAGAAGATCAACCCGATGATAGGCGCGGCAGGCGTGTCAGCAGTGCCTATGTCGGCCCGAGTCGTGCAGGTGATGGGACAGAAAGAGAACCCGAGGAACTTCCTACTGATGCACGCAATGGGTCCAAACGTTGCCGGAGCCATCGGGGCGGCCATCGCGGGAGGCGTGTTCCTGGGCATCCTGGCCTGACACCACAGGCGAGCCGGAACACGCACCACTAATTGGGGGTGAACAACATGGAAGAGATGACCGAGTCACAGCGAAAGCTGCTCGCAATGGAACAGAGGCGAGCCTCCATCCTCAAGCACGGCGGCGACGACAAGGTTGCGGCACAGCACGAGAAGGAGAAGAAGACCGCTCGAGAGCGAATCGACCTGCTTCTGGATCAAGGTTCGTTTGTCGAGTACGGTGCGTTCGTCAAGACGCGTTCCACCTACTACGGACTCGACAAGATGAACCTCCCAACGGACGGCGTGGTGACCGGCATAGGCACCGTGAACGGACGCAAGGTTGCTGTGTACGCGCAGGATTTCACTATACTTGGCGGTTCGCTGGGAGAGGCACACGCGCTCAAGATCGTGAAGATGCAGGACCTCGCGCTTCAATCGGGCATCCCTTGCGTCGCGATGCTCGATTCCGGCGGCGCCCGTATACAGGAAGGTATCGACTCTCTTGACGGCTACGGTCGCATATTCTTTCGCAATTCCCGGTCGTCGGGGGCGATACCTCAGATCTCCCTCATACTCGGGCCGACGGCCGGCGGCGCCGTCTACTCACCTGCCATCACCGATTTCATCATCATGACGCGCAAGACGAGCACCATGTACATCACCGGCCCTGCAGTGGTAAAGGACGTTCTCTCGGAGGAAGTGACCCATGAGCAGCTGGGCGGAGGTCTCGTCCACAACCAGCGAAGTGGTGTGGCCCACTTCCTTGCAGGTGACGACGAGGATGCCATCGCCATCGCACGGGAACTGCTCTCCTACATGCCCCAGAACTTCAGGGAGCAACCTCCCATGGGACCGGCCCAGGAGATTACAGAAGACCTATCACTGCGGGACGTCATCCCTTCCGGCGCCAACAAGCCCTACGATGTAAAAGACATCATCGCGAAGATTGCCGATGACAATCACTTCCTCGAGGTTCATCGGTTGTTTGCACCCAATATCGTGGTGGGGTTTGCGCGCATCGGCGGACGCCCGGTGGGTATCATCGCCAATCAGGCCAAGTTCATGGCCGGAGTGCTCGATATCAACGCGTCCGACAAGGCATCGCGATTCATCAGATTCTGCGACTGCTTCAACATACCACTGCTGACACTGGTGGACGTCCCCGGCTACATGCCCGGGACAGCACAGGAGCACGGAGGCATCATCCGCCACGGAGCGAAACTCCTCTACGTGTACTCGGAAGCCACCGTACCCAAGGTCACGCTTATCCTGCGAAAGGCCTACGGCGGCGCCTACCTCGGCATGTGCTCGAAGTACCTTGGCGCCGACATGGTGCTCGCCTATCCTTCCGCCGAGATCGCGGTCATGGGCGCAAGCGGTGCAGCCGAAATCATCTTCGCGCGTGAGATCAAGAACGCGGCCAACCCCCAGGAGATGCGAGCGCAGCGCATCAAGGAGTACGAGGACCAGTTCTCGAACCCCTATCGCGCGGCCGAGCGAGGCTCTGTGGATGATATCATCGACCCGAAAGACACGCGACGGAAACTGGCCCAGGCATTCGATGCCCTTGAGACAAAACGCGAGACCAGCCCGGACAAGAGGCATGGCAATATCCCTCTGTAGGGAAGGATGCGACAGCTGATAGAAGTGACCGAGGTCTCGCAGCTACCGATTGGCGGAGCATACCGCCCGATTCTACCGCAGACACAACGCAGCTTGTGAGAGGAGAACGAAGGACCATGGCGTTAGAGATAATCACATCACCCCTGCCCGGCAAGATAGTGGGCGTCAAAGTGTCGGCAGGCCAGAAGGTCAAGGAAGGCGACCTGCTTCTGATCATCGAGGCGATGAAGATGGAGAACGAGATTGTCGCTCCTGTTACCGGCACGGTCACTGCGGTGGCAGTGACTGCTGACAAGACGGTGCAGATTGGTGACAACCTGGTATCGATTGAGGAAGGCTAGCGAAGCGTCCGGCCCCGCGCTCATCTTGACAGGATGTACCCTGAACGCGGTATAGTATGTGTCCCCGGGCCATTAGCTCAGTTGGCTAGAGCACGGTCCTGATAAGACCGGGGTCTGTGGTTCGAGTCCACAATGGCCCATTCCCCCACTTCCCGGTGGTACCGTTCACAAGCCGTTGACCGAAAGGGTGAGCCGGCGCACCGCTCCATGTGATCGTGGTTTCGACTCAACCCTCCCACGCATCGCCCGACCGTTCGTTGTAGCTGTCAAACAGCTTGCCCGCCAGTTCATCGATGTCGCGCGATATCCCGGCCTCATAGTAGCGAAAGTAGCAGTTGTCAGGCGGCGGAGGCTCGGTGAGACGGGTGAGGAGTCGCTTGCGCAGATTGGGGACTTTGCCAAGGCGCCACAACTTCTTGCCCCCTGGCGCCAGACTGCAGATCTCGTAGATTCCCTGAATCTCCGGTGCCTGCTCCGCATTCTCCCGGGTGAACCTAAGCCAGGTCTTGTTCCCACCCATTGTTTGCTGGTCCTCCTCACATAGACCGATACGCGTGTGGTGCCCTGTCACCGTCCGGAGCCAACTCGAGACACGCAACCATACTCACCGCCGCATGGGCCGGGCGGAGCCACCTCAAAGCTACGAGGGGCCGGCCACAAGTGTAGTATGCCACGCCGCATGCCACAGCAATCAGCTCCCGACACGGTTCTGAGGTGGCATGCTGCGACTCCCCCCATCCAGCGTCCACGAACAAATGCGTTCGCGAGACGCACCGCCGTACCATAGTCCTATCGCACCATGTTACGCCATTGGGGCCACACACTCAACGGCGTCCTCAAGAAGGCCATTACCATTGCCGGGGAGGACATCCCCCGCGGCCCCCCCGCGGATATCCCTGGCACGTACGGCGTCGTTCCACAGAAACGAAGTGGGTGGCAGCCGGCTCCTCGCCGCAAGCTGCCACCCACGTACAGGCACAGTGCCCGTTGACTCTAACGCTTTGTATACTGAGGGGCCTTGCGCGCACGCCTCAGTCCATACTTCTTGCGCTCCTTGACGCGCGGATCACGTGTCAGGAATCCCTCCTTGCGGAGGGTTGGCTTCAGAGCCTCGCTCTCACGAACCAGAGCGCGAGCGATGCCGTGACGGATAGCACCCGCCTGGCCGCTCACACCTCCGCCAACAACCTTCACTTCCACCCGGAACTTGCCCATCATCTCGGTGCTCTCGAGCGGGCCCTCAATCATCCGTCGATGCTCCAGGCGCGGGAACAGCTCGGTGTACGGCTTGCCGTTCACGGTGATTCCGCCCTCACCGGCGTAGAGGCGAACCTGTGCTATCGAGCACTTCCGCCTGCCGGTTCCCCAGACATATGCTGCATCACTCATTGCTCGTTGTTCTCCCTCTGCACGACCTGGCCATGATGCGGATGCTCTTCGCCCGCATACACCCGGAGCTTTCCGTACATCGCGCGGCCGAGGCTGGTCTTGGGCAACATCCCCTTGACGGCAAACTCAATGATCCGTCTGGGATCCTTCGTCATGACTTCCTCGAACGTGGCAGATCGAAGCCCGCCCGGATAACCCGAGTGCCTGTAGTACATCTTCTCGGCTCTCTTCTTACCGGTAACCACGACTTTGGCTGCATTCACCACAACAACGTAGTCCCCGGTATCAATGTGCGGGGCAAACATGGGTTTGTGCTTTCCCCGCAACAGGACCGCAGCACGTTCCGCGACCTCGCCGAGGATACACCCCGACGCGTCAATCACATGCCAATCTCTCTGTATTTCCTTCAGTTTCGGACTATATGTTCGCATCTGTTCTACTCTCTCCAGCGGTGGTCGCACTTCAGGCGGCAAAAGGAAGCGATGGCTCATATCGGACCTGCATCAGACACAGTCCGCGCGAAGGTGCAGCAGGTCCGGCAATCCTCCTGCCCGGGTAGCTGACAAGGTCTGCAAACTCCTCAACGGAGCATTTCCCCAGACCAACCCGCAGCAGCTGTCCCACGGTATTGCGCACCTGATGTCGCAAGAACGCGTTCCCAACAATCGAAAACTCAACAGTGCCACCCGCCTCAACCACACGGGCTTCGTGCACCACGCGCACAGTTGACTCAGACTCCTCCAGTGACGTCGCGAAGGACGCAAAGTCATGCGTTCCCTGCAGCACTCTCGCCGCACGGCGCATCATCGGCACATTCAACACTCGCGCCATCAGGAGGCAGTACCTCTCTCGCAACGGTGATGGGGTTGCCTGCCGTGAGATACTATAGCGGTAACACCGCGACACAGCTCTCCGACGAACGTCGAAGTCCCGGTCAATCACACAGGCACCTTTCACCGCCACATCATCCGGCAAATAGTGATTCAAAGCTCTTACCACAACCCCAGGGGACAAATCATCACGAACCCAGAAACTGATGACCTGTCCGAAGGCATGTACTCCCGTATCAGTGCGACTCGCGGCGTGTATTCGAGTCTCAACTCCCGTGAGTTTCGCTAACGCGCCTTCAACTTCTCCCTGCACTGTCCGGCCATCGGCTTGTCGCTGGGACCCGACGAACCCGGTGCCATCATACTCGACCAGCGCCGCTATCTTGTAAAGCTCCACCTACTCACTCAACCAGTTCCAGCTGAGCCATCTCGGCAGCATCACCGAAGCGCGGGCCGAGGTGAACCAAGCGCACATAGCCTCCAGGCCGCCGTGCGTACCGCTTCGCCAGATCGTCGAACACCTTCTTCGCCGTCTTTTCTTCGGGAAGAAACGCAACTGCGCGCCGACGAGAGGACAGGTCCCCTGCCTTGCCCAGCGTGATTATGCGCTCAGCCAGGCTCTTGACTTCCTTCGCCTTGGCCACAGTGGTAACCATCTTCTCATGATCGATGAGTTCGGCGACCAGATTGCGATACAGGGCAAGCCGATGTTCGGTGGGCCTGTCCAGCTTCCTTCCTGCAACTCGGTGTCTCACTTCGACTTCCCCTTTGACTTCTCAGGGATAGGATAGCCCAACCCGGTGAGCAGGTCCTGAACCTCCACCTGGGACTTGTCGCCAAACCCCGGCAGCGGAGGCAGTCCATCCCTGGTCTTCTCGATAAGTTGACCCAGCGTCATAATCCCAGCCCGACGCAGACTGTTGTGTGCGCGGGTGGACAGCCCGATCTCGGCCAGGGCCGTGTTGTACTGTTCGGACGGAATCCCGAGGCTGCTGGTGCCTCGAGCTTCTTCAAGGGACGGCGCCTCAAGGCCCCGGAATGCCGCGAACTCCTTCACCAGGATGTCGGAACTCTGGGTGACAGCCTCAAAAGGTGTAATCGTCCCGTCGGTCCACACCTCGATGATCAGTCGCTCAGGGCTTCGCTCCTCGCCGGGATTGATGGGCTCAACGGCGAAATTAGCCTTCCTCACAGGGGAGTAGACCGCATCCACAGGAAGCGCTCCAACAGGGAGACCGTCAGCGGAGATCGCCGGAACGTAACCCCTTCCCAATTCCACATTGAACTCCACGTGGAGCTTCGCCTCGTCGGAGTCGAGACTGGCCAGGCTCAGGTCCGGATTCACCACCTGGAAGTCAATCGACGACTGGATGTCCGCGGCGCTCACAATCCCTTCATTCTCCACATCGAGGAAGAGCTTCCCTGCCTGCTGTGTGACCGGACGCAACCTTAGTTCCTTGACATTCAGCAGGAATTCCAGAACATCCTCGCGCACGTGGGGAATGGTCGAGAACTCGTGTTGAACCCCCTCGATCTTGACCCAGGTGACCGCGGCCCCCGGGAGAGAGCTGAGAAGCACTCGCCGCATGGCGTTGCCGAGTGTCACACCGAAACCGATATCGAGCGGCTCAGCTGAGAATCGCCCGTAAGAGCCAGTAGACTGGACACACGCTACGACCGGGATGGAAATCTCACTCACTACACGTCCTCCCTGTCACTACCTGGAGTAGTACTCGACGACAGCCTTGCCGCTCAGCCTGCTGTCAACATCTTCAGTCGTCGGCAAGCTCATCACTGTGCCTTTCATCTGCTGTTCGTCAAGCCTCAACCATGCGGGCACATTGCGCGCCTGCACCTGTTGAGCAACGACCTTAAAGAGAGCGGTTTTGGAACTCTGCGGACGCCAACTGATGACGTCCCCTGTCTTCACCAGATAGGAGGGAATATTGACTTTGCGGTCATTCACACGGATGTGGCCATGACGCACGATCTGTCTGGACTGAGGACGCGAGTCGCCGAAGCCCAGGCGATACGCCACATTGTCGAGGCGTCTCTCGAGCAGTATCATCAGGTTGTCGCTGGTCATTCCCGGGAGGCGCTCCGCTTCAGCGAAGAAACGACGGAACTGTGCCTCGAGAACACCATAGGTAAAACGCACCTTCTGCTTCTCACGCAGCTGCAGTCCGCGATCAGATACACGACGGCGCATCTTCGGCTTGCCGCCGGGAGGCACGTTCCCCCTGCGTTCGAAGACGCACCGGGGACCCATGCATTTGTCGCCTTTAAGCATCAGCTTGTCGCCGATATAGCGACACAGCTCACATCGTGGGCCAGTGTACCGCGCCATAGTCTACACCCTCCTCCTTCCGCGAGGACGACAACCATCATGAGGAATCGGGGTCACATCTCTAATGCTGGTGACCATAAGGCCCGCACCCTGCAGGGCCCTGATCGCCGCTTCGCGGCCACTGCCCGGCCCCTTCACATACACTTCCACGCGCCGCATCCCGTCATTCTGAGCCTGCCGCGCAGCATCCTGTCCAGACATCTGTGCCGCGTACGGCGTGCCCTTCCTGGAGCCCTTGAACCCGGCCTTGCCCGAACTTCCCCATGCAACCACCGCCCCGGAGGGGTCAGTGATGGTCACAATCGTATTGTTGAACGTCGATTGAATGAAGGCCTTGCCTTCAGGGATATTTCGACGTACACGTCTCTTGGTCTTGCCTTTCTGTGCCTTCTTCGCCATGTTTCCTCACCCGACAGAATCAACTAGTCCTATTTCTTCGTGGCGCCGCGCTTCTGCCCTCTTCCGGCCACGGTCTTCCTGGTGCCCCGGCGCGTCCGTGCATTGGTCTTGGTCCGCTGTCCACGGACCGGAAGACTGCGCTTGTGCCTCAGTCCTCGCGTGGTCCCGATGTCAACCAGGCGCTTGATATTGAACTGCACCTCACGGCGCAGGTCACCTTCCACCTTGTAGTCGACATCAAGCACGTTGCGGATGCGAGTGACCTGCTCTTCGGTGAGGTCCTTCACCTTCAGGTCCTCATCAATCCCCGCCTTGGCAAGCATGTTCTTGCTCGCAGTTGGGCCGATGCCATAGATATACTGCAACCCGACAACAATGTGCTTGTCTTTCGGCAGGTCAACACCAGCAATACGGGCCATTCTTCAGCTCCTCAGAAAGGCTATGTCAGCCACGACGGCCTAGCCCTGCCTCTGCTTGTGCTTCGGATTCTCACAGAGAACCCGCACCACTCCGCGTCGGCGGATTATTTTGCACTTGTTGCAGCGTCGCTTGACAGACGAACTAACTTTCATTGTGGCTCACCATGCAAAACCTTACTATAATACGGGATTGCCTCTTACGTGTCAAAGAACGCCTACTTGAGCCGGTACGTGACACGTCCGCGCGTCAGATCGTAGGGCGACAGCTCCACGAGGACACGGTCGCCCGGAAGTATCTTGATATAGTGCTTCCGCATCTTCCCGGAGATATGCGCGAGTACCACGTGGCCGTTCGGCAATTCCACACGAAACATCGTGTTCGGCAGACACACCGTCACCTTGCCCTCGACCTCAATCTTCTCTTTCTTCGTCATAAGCAACAACCTACGCGAACACAATCGGTTCGCCATCGGTGACGGCCACACTGTGCTCGAAATGCGCTGACAGACTACCGTCCAGTGTCAGTACCGTCCACCTGTTCCCCGCCACCCTGGTCCGCCAACCCCCTGCGGTCACCATCGGCTCAATCGCCAGCGTCATACCCGCTCGCAGAAGCGGACCTCTTCCTCCACACACGAAGTTCGGTATCTGGGGTTCCTCATGCAACTCACGGCCAACCCCGTGGCCGGTATACTCGCGAATCACTGCCAGACCAGCATCCTCAACCCGTCGTTGAACGGCTGCCGAGATGTCCCCCACGTGATTCCCCACACGCGCACACTTCACTCCCTCACGCAGCGCCTCGCGTGTTACATCGATCAACCGCGCGGCTCGCTCACCTACAGCGCCAACGCCCACGGTAAGCGCCGCATCGGTGTGGAACCCCTTGTGAAACACCCCCAGGTCGATAGACACCACATCGCCATCCCGCACCACGCGCGACCCGGGAATGCCATGCACCACTTCATCGTTTATGGAGATACACACGCTCGCCGGATACCCGTGATACCCCTTGAACGATGCCACCACCCCCCTGCGCTTCATCTCCTCAGCCACCCACTCATCCAACGCCTTCGTCGTGACTCCGGCTCTTACCTCACCCTTCACATTATGGAGCATTTCAGAGAGAATCGCTCCACCATCGCGCATCACCCCGATCTCATCGGGGGATTTCACTACTATCAAGCGTGCTCCGTACGAAGCAGTCGCAGCATGACGGCAGACACATCTTCGATACGCCCATTGCCATCAACACGAAGCAATTTGCCCTGCTTCTCGTAGTAGTCGACAATCGGAAGAGTCTGCGACAGAAACACCTTCAGCCTCTCGCGGACGGTCTCTTCCCTGTCGTCCGCCCTCTGGTACAGTTCCCCGCCGCACGCATCACATTTTCCGGCCACCCGGGGGGGAGAACTGACCGCGTGATAAGGGGTCTGGCAGTTGCGGCAGATCCATCGCCCGCTGAGTCGCTTAACCAGTTCCTCCTCGGGAACCTCGATATACACAGCTCTGTCGATAACGCGCCCCTCGGCGCTCAACTTGTCATCAAGTGCCCTGGCCTGACTTAGCGTGCGCGGGAAGCCGTCAAACAGCACTCCACCAGCGCAGTCGGGTTTGCGGATGCGCTCAAGCACCATGTTGATGGTGACTTCATCGGGTACCAGCCCGCCCTTCTCCATGTAGGACTTGGCGAGCAATCCGAGTTCAGTCTGCTCCTGCAACGCACGGCGAAAGAGGTCTCCCGAAGCCACATGCACCATGCCAAGCTTGGCCGTCAACACAGACGCCTGCGTCCCTTTTCCAGCTCCCGGAGCCCCCAGCAACACTACATTCATGACATTGGCCTCCTCTTACTTGAGGAATCCATCGTAACGGCGCATCGTCAACTGCGATTCAAGCTGCTTCATCGTATCCAGCGCCACGCCGACCGCGATAAGGATCGCGGTACTCGATATCTCGAGCATGGTCACCCCGGTAACGAGCCTCGCGACAAAAGGCGTAATGGCCACCAGTGCAAGGAAGGTAGCCCCACCGAACGTCAGCCTGCGAATGACCGCATTCAAATAGTCGGCAGTCGACTTGCCGGGCCGCACCCCGGGAATGAATCCACCCTGCTGCTGCAGTGTCTTCGGCAAGCTCATCTGTTCGAATATCACCATCGTGTAGAAGAAGGTGAAACCGAACACCAGCAGGAAATACAGCCCCCAATACAGCAGCCCTCCCGGGAGACCCGCTGCCGGATCGAATGCCCGGTAGACGCCGTCCCAGAAGCCCGGAGCCTGGGGGTTCACAAAGTAGCTTGCGACAAGCCGCGGCACCTGCATCATCGCGATTGCGAAGATGAGAGGGATCATTCCAGCCGTATTCACCCTGAGGGGGACATACGTGGAACCCGACTGGCGGTACATTCTGCCACCCCGGAACGTGCTCTTGGCGTACTGCACTGGAATGCGCCTGTGCGCCTCGATGAACAGCACGATCACGACGAGGGTTGCAGCGCCGAGAATCGCGAACACGATGGTTCCGATGGGATTATCCTGGAAGGCCAGTCCGATACGTCCGGCTGATTCCGCGAGGGATGCCACGATTCCACCGAATATGATGATGGAGATGCCATTGCCGATGCCGCGCTCGGTGATAAGTTCTCCCATCCACACTAGGAAGATAGTGCCGGCGGTCATCGACAAGATGATGGTTGCGGTCGTGAGGCCGTCCGGACGCGCAATGACATTCTGGCTTGTGAGCAATGCGAGCTGAGAGTAGCCCTGCAGTGCCGCGAGCGGGACAGTCAGCAGGTGGGTGATGCGGTTGATCTTGCGCTGCCCGGCTTCACCCTGTTGAGATATTGCCTGAAGGCTGGGAATGACGGGCACAAGCAACTGCATGATGATTGATGATGTGATGTAGGGATAGACTCCCATTGCAGCGACGCTGAAATTCTTCATGGCGCCGCCGCTGAACAGGTTGAGCATACCGAGAAGAGCGTTCTGGTCAAAGAACTCTCTCAGCGCCTCGGGGTCCACGCCGGGCAAAGGCACATGCACCAGGAAGCGAAAGGCAACCAGTATCCCGAGTGTGAACAGAAGCCTCTGCCGGAGGTCAGGCAGCGAGAACGCATCTCGCATTGCCTGGATGAGACGTGGCTGACCCTCTTTCTGCTGCATGCTACGCCTTCCTCACAGATCCTTGCGCTGCCTTGATCTTCTCTTCGGCCGTGGCGGAGAAGGCCTCAGCCACAACAGTGAGGCGCCTCTCGAGCGTCCCATATCCGAGAATCTTGGTAGGCAACGCGACAGAGCGAATGAGGCCGGCGTCCTTCATCTCCTTCGGCGACACCTCGGCTCCGTCGGAAAACACGTTGAGAGCAGTCACATTGACCACGTTGAATTCGATTTTGAACACGTTTGTGAAGCCGCGTTTGCGCGGCAACTTCTTGATGAGAGGCAGTTGGCCTCCCTCAAAGCCCAGACGTACGCCCTTGTGATGCGCCTTCTGGCCCTTGGAGCCACGTCCGGAAAAGCTGCCGCGGCCGCTGCCGTTACCCCGGCCCACCCGCCGCGACCGATGAGTAGCGCCCTCAACGGGACTCAGTTCATTCAATCGCATTGCTGGCCTCCGAAGACGACGTTTCCGCGACTCTTTCAGTTGCGACCTTCTCCGCCAATCGCAGAGAGGTGAGCGCGAGAATGGTTGCACGGGCGACGTTGATACGGTTCTGGCTCCCGAGGGACTTGCTCACTATGTTCCGTATCCCTGCCAGTTCCAGCACGGTGCGAATCGTGTTGCTCGCAATCATGCCCCGGCCCTGCGCGGCAGGTTTGAGGAGGACGATAGACGCCCCGTATTTCGCGAGTGTCTCATGCGGAATCGTCTCATCGATGACCGGCACTTCGATCAGCTGCTTTCGTCCCATGGCTCCGGCCTTGCGTATCGCTTCAGGCACGCCGGTCGCTTTCGCAAGTCCAACACCCACATGCCCGTTGCCATCGCCCACGACCATGAGCGCCCTGAAACGCAGCCTGCGCCCGCCCTTGACGACCTTAGTCACGCGGTCAACAGTCATGAGCTTCTCCTCCAGTTGTAGTTCGGAGGATTCCACTCGCTCAACCCTGGTAGTTGCCTTAGTTACTGCCTTCATACACGATACCCTTTGTCACTCTTCAATAGCGATAGGAAGAACACACTAGAACTCAAGACCTGCCTTCCTGGCCTCATCCGCAAGAGCCCGCACCCGTCCATGGTACTTGAAGCCACCACGGTCGAACACTACCTTCTTGACGCCCTGTTCCAGGGCCCTCTGCGCAATCAATGCGCCCACTCGCCCGGCGGTCTCCGTCTTGGACAGGTCACTCACTGCCTCAGCGACGGTATGCTCAACAGTGCTGGCCGCAACAAGCGTGTGATGGCGATCATCATCGATCAACTGTGCATAGATATGCTGAAGACTGCGATACACCGCCAAACGCGGACACTCAACCGTGCCGTGCACCTTGCGCCTCACGCGCTCGTGACGGATCCTTCGCATCAGAATCGGGTTCTTCCTCGCCATGTCACTCTATCCTTTTGTGACCTTGCCTGCCTTACCAGGCTTCAGTCGCAGTTTTTCCTCAGCGTACTTGATACCCTTGCCCTTGTAGTGGTCGCATGGACGGATGGCTCTCACCTTCGCGGCCACCTGCCCCACAAGCTCCTTGTCGTGGCTGGAAAGCCGGATGCGATTGGTGCCCTCCACCACAGCCTGAACACCGGCTGGCACGGCGAACTGCACGGGATTGCTGTAGCCCACTTGAAGCGTGAGACCCTCCGCGGTCTTCTGAACGCGATAGCCCACACCGTTCACCTCAAGCACGCGTTCGAATCCGCCACTTACCCCCAGCACCATGTTTGCCAGGAGGGTGCGAGTAAGTCCATGCATCGATCTGTGAACACGATCATCGCTGGGCCTCTCGACGGTCAACTTCCCTTCGTGCAGCGTGACATGCATGTCGCGACTCACCGCCCGGGTCAGTTCCCCCCGAGACCCTTTCACCACTACGACATTGTCGGCAGATATGGAAACCTGGACTCCTCCAGGCACTTCAATCGGCATTCGTCCAATTCGAGACATCTAATTGTTACCCCGCATTCGACCTACCAGACGTAGCACAGGACTTCGCCGCCCAGTTTCTTGTGCCATGCCTGCTGTCCGGTCATGATTCCCTGTGACGTCGACAAAATGGCGAGCCCAAGGCCGCCGTACACACGCGGTATCTCTGTCTTGCCCGCGTAGACACGCAGACCGGGCCGGCTGACCCGCTCAAGACCCAGCACCGCCGGCTGCTTCTCGACATATCTGAGCTGCACTCGCAGCATCTGGGAGGGCTTCGCCTTCACTACCTCGTAATCTTCGACGAAGCTCTGCTCCTTGAGTATCTTCGCAATGGCGACCTTCGTGCGGGAGTGGGGCATGAGCACACTCTCGTGGCCGACCATCACGGCATTCCTTATCCTTGTGAGCATGTCCGCAATAGGATCGTTAACCATCAGTGCTCTCTCCTCACCAGCTCGACTTCCTGACTCCAGGGATATGACCTACGACTGCCAGTTCCCTGAAGCAGATGCGGCACAGCCCAAACTTCCGCATGTAGCCGCGCGGCCTCCCGCAGAGGCGACATCGACTGCGATGCTGAACTGCGAACTTCGGCTGCCGTAGGGACTTCGCTATCTTGGATTTCTTTGCCATGTTCAGTCTCCCGCGAGGGGCATCCCCATGAGTTTCAGGAGCAGCTTCGCTTCGTCATCTCTCTTGGCGCTTGTGACAATGGTCACCTGCAGGCCCCTAATCTTCTCGATCTTGTCGTACTCAATCTCAGGAAAGACAATCTGCTCTTTCAGTCCGAGGCTATAGTTGCCGCGGCCATCGAAGGCGTCACCCGGGATGCCACGGAAGTCGCGGATGCGCGGTAGCACGATGCCAACAAGCCGGTCGAAGAAATCCCACATGCGCTTCCCACGCAGGGTTACCATCAGGCCGATAGGCATTCCCGCCCTCAGCTTGAAGGCAGCAATGGACTTCTTTGCGTGAGTGACAACAGGCTTCTGCCCGGTTATCGTCGCCAGGTCCTTCTCCGCAGACTCAAGTGCTTTGGCATTCGTGATTGCCTCACCGAGGCCGATGCCCACCACTATCTTCTGTATCCGAGGCAGCTCCATGACATTGTCGTAGCCGAGTCGATTCTTCAACTCGGGGAGCACATCCTTCACATATCTCTCTTTTGCACCCAGCATAGCGGTCGCTCTCCTCAGTCAATCGGTTCGTCGCATGCCCGGCAGATCCTGACCTTTCGGCCATCTTCCAGGCTCTTGAAGCCGACCTTTGCCGGCTTCTTGCATTTGTCACAGATGAGCATGACATTCGACACGTGAATAGGCGCCTCAAGCTCCACGATGCCTGCCTGCCTCGCCGCCCGGCGCGCACGCGAATGTCGCTTGATCATGTTGAGTCCTTCAACTACCACGCGGTCATCCTTGGGCAGAGCGCGGCGCACTTTGCCTTTCTTACCACGATCCTTGCCAGTGATGACGAGGACGGTGTCGTTTTTCTTGATCTTCACTTCACACCACCTCCGGAGCCAGCGAGATAATCTTGGTAAAGTTCTTGTCCCGCAACTCCCGGGCCACAGGTCCAAAGACGCGGCTCCCCTTCGGGTTGTTCTTGTCGCCGAGGACCACGACCGCGTTCTCGTCGAAACGAACATAAGCGCCGTTGGCCCTGCGGAACGGCCGCGTCTCGCGAACCACGACGGCCTTGATTACCTCGCCCTTCTTTACCGCGCCATGCGGAATGGCCTGCTTCACCGTCGCAACGATGATGTCACCGACATGCGCATACCTCCGGTGGCTACCACCGGGGATATTGATGCACATCACTTCTTTGGCGCCGGTATTGTCAGCAACCTTCAAGCGCGTGTAACTCTGAATCATTGCTCACCACCCTCAGTCGGCGGCACGACTGCGTGCACGCCCTCAACACGGCTAACGACGCACCACCTCTTGCGATGAGAAAGAGGCCGGGTCTCGATAATCTCTACCGTGTCGCCCACATGGCACGCGTTCGATTCATCGTGTGCCATGTACTTGCGCACGCGGCGAATCGCCTTCTTGTAGAGCGGATGCCGACTCGCGGTCTCGACGGCAACGACCACCGTCTTGTCCATCTTGTCGCTCACCACTTGTCCCTGGATTGTCTCCTTCTTGACCATGTCGCTCACCTGATACCCAGCTCTTTCTCTTTCAGAATAGTATTGAGTCTGGCCACATCCCTCTTCACCTTTGCGAGTTCACGGTGATTGACCAGCTGTCTGCTGGCCACCCGGACGCTCAGATTGACCAGTTCCTTGTCGTTCTCATCGATCTTCTTACGGATCTCTCCGTCCGACAGCATGCGAATCTCTTCAGGCTTCAACGTTGCTCACCTCTCGCGTCACGAACTTCGTGTCGATGGGCAGCTTGTGCGACGCGAGCTCAACTGCGCGCTTGGCAACATCCTCGGTGATTCCTGACAGCTCGAACATGATACGCCCGCGTCTCACGACCGCAACCCACTGGTCGGGTGCGCCTTTTCCGCCTCCCTGGCGCGTCTCAGCCGGCTTCTTGGTGACCGACTTGTCAGGGAATACGCGAATCCAGAGCTTTCCCTGGTTTCTCAGGAATCGCACGAACACACGACGCGTCGCCTCAATCTGTCTGGCGGTTACCCAAGCATTGCCATTCGCACAGAGTCCGAAGTCGCCAAACGCGACCGTATTTCCGCTGTGAGCGGAACCAAGTCTGCGGCCACGGTGCATCTTACGATACTTGACTCGTTTCGGTTGTAGCACTTCGCCTCCTCGCCTCAGGCAGGATCTCGCCGCGGTAGACCCAGACTTTCACTCCGATACGCCCCATGATGGTGCGTGCCTCAGTGAAACCATAGTCAATATCCGCTCTGAGGGTATGCAATGGCATCCTGCCCTCATGTACTGTCTGCGAACGAGCGATCTCGGCGCCGCCGAGCCGCCCTCCCACACGGATCTTCACTCCCTGCGCCCCGGCCTGCATCGTTCGGAACGATGCCTGCTTCATGAC
>Ga0351852_10165_pt2 | contig 21718 bp, 17 predicted proteins | sample TotcelHFGM3001N6_FD_206802 | JGI IMG/M metagenome (GOLD analysis project Ga0351852, IMG submission 206802) | Enriched cells from coal bed in the Powder River Basin, Montana, United States - Total cells FGM rep1 HSBNCT.FGM.300.1.N6 ...
ACATTATCAAGTTGTGTAAGGAAAAATCTCCCGACGTAGTAATCATGGATGTGTCCATGCCTGATTTGAATGGAGTCGAGGCAACACGACAGATTGTGGCTGATTTCCCCAAAACCAGGGTCATAGCACTCTCGATGCACTCCAGCCGGAGGGTGGTCGAGGAAATGATACAAGCCGGGGCCAAAGGGTACGTGGTCAAAAACTCCGCTTTTGACGAACTGGCGGTGGCGTTGGACAGTATTCGCGCCAACAAGGCCTACATCTCACCTTCCGTTGCCGGATTCCTGCTGGACAGAATAGTCAATCCCACCCAGGAGGCGCCATCGGCCGGGGCCATGTTGAGCCCCCGGGAACGGGAGGTGCTGCAATTGTTGACGGAAGGAAAGAAAGCCAAGGATATCGCCGCCAGACTGAATGTAAGCCTCTCCACCATCGAAACCCACCGGCGTAATATCATGCAGAAACTTAACATGCATACCCTGCCGGAGTTGACCAAGTTTGCCATAAGAGAGGGCATTACCACTGCCGAACATTAAACGCACGCTGAACTGCGCTTCTAATAGTGTCTGTGACCGTTTTCAGACACTCATCAAGACCAGGACTGTCCCCTTTTCCTCCGGTCCAATTGGCGCAAATGCTTGATGACCACCAATGATGCAAGCGGCTTCCCGTTGATTTCTGAGACGACTTGTAGCCTTGGACCATCCCCGCTTTCATTTTCCAGGCGTCGTTCCATATATTTTTGCTTGACGACTTTTACCGGCTGCCCTATTTTGACAGCGTTATGACCAATTGCTTTTTTTGTCAAAAAAAGTTGGACTTGGAGGGTAAAGTCTCCTTCCGTGAACTATGCCCCTCCTGCGGAATGGACGTCCACGTCTGCCGCAACTGCAAATTTTACGATCCTGGACGTTCCAACAATTGTCGAGAACCCATGGCTGAAAAAGTAACTGACCCCGAACAACGAAATACTTGCGAGTATTTTGTATTGGGTGGCAATCTGGCCGATCAGACCTCCTCAAAAAGCAAGTCCCTGTCGGCCTTGGAAGAACTTTTCAAAAAGAAGTGAGTTATGGCAGAAAAACGTATTACCAGAAAAGAATTACTAAAATCCCCGGACGAATTTTTAACCCTGACCGAAAGAACAATTAACTTCGTCAATACCCATTCCAGACAGGTCTATATCGGCCTGACCGCACTGGTGTGTATCCTGGTCGTTGGACTACTGGCCAACTGGTATCTGTCCCATAAAGAAAACCAGGCCCTAACGGCTTATGGCCAGGCCTTGGACAGTGTGGACCTGGGCGCTAAACCGACTCCCGAACAAATAGGTAAAGCGGTTCAAGCTCTTGAAGCCGTTCGCAAAGATTATCCGGCCAGTCCTCCGGCTCATAATGCACTTATCAACCTAGGCCAACTCTACTATCAGGCTGGACAGTACGACCAATCCATTTCATCATATCAGCAATTTCTCAAGGAATTGAAACCCTGGGAAGAAACCATAAAGCCGATAATCCAGGATTCACTGGCCGATGTTTATGAGGCCCACGGCCAAAACGAACTTGCCGCGCAAATTTGGGAGGATTTGGCCAAAACAGAGGGGGGCATGTTGAAAAGCCAAGCATACCGAGGCCTGGGCCGGGTCTATCTGTCCATGGGGAAACTTGATCAGGCCCAAAAAGCCTACGACAGTTATTTGGCTGAATTCCCGAATTCAGTGGATGCTGCGCAGGTCAAGGCCCGACTGGCGGCCATTTCCCAATAATCGGCCTTTCCAAAGTAACGGCGCTTATTTATCAGATTCTACTTGACAGCCCAAATTGTTCCGGTTAATCTCATAGCTAAATTGTGACTATAAAGTAGTTATGGAGGCGCTGGCCCGAGGGTGACTCGAAGGGGTGTGAAATCTCCTTCGATATGCACCAGGGTCAGGACCGGATTTGGTTTAATTGTCAGCACAATACGTTGAAGGAGGGTGAGGATGTCCGAGTATTGGGATGAGAAATTCGAAACCATGGACTTGGAAAAAATGCAGGCTTTTCAGCTTGGCAAGTTGCAAGAGACTCTGAAGTGGGTATATTCCAAGGTCCCGTTCTACAAAAGGGTTTTCGATGAAAAAGGTGTGAAACCGGAGGATTGCAAATCTCTGGACGACCTGCGCCACTTTCCTTTTACCATCAAGAACGACCTGCGTGACAATTATCCGTTTGGCCTTTGTGCCGTGCCCATGGACGATGTGGTCAGGGTTCATGCTTCATCCGGGACAACCGGCAAACCCATCACCGGTCCGTATACGTCCCAAGACCTTGAAGACTGGTCCAACTGTATGGCCAGAACATTTTGGGCCCAAGGTGTTCGTCAGAATGACATCTTTCAAAACGCTTATGGGTACGGTCTCTTCACCGGTGGATTAGGTTTTCATCAAGGGGCTTTGAAGATTGGTTGTGCCGTGGTGCCGACTTCGTCAGGTCTGACGGAGCGTCAGTTGATGTTGATGAAGGATTTCGGTTCCACAGTATTAGGCTCCACTCCCACCTACGCCCTGACCATTGCCGAACGGGCCGAAAAAATGGGGATGGATATCAAGAATTGGCCGATAAAAATTGGTATTTTCGGAGCGGAACCCTGGTCCGTGGCCATGCGCAAGGAAATAGAAGAGCGCATGGGCATCAAGGCCAACGAAGCATACGGTCTGACCGAAATGATGGGGCCGGGTGTGGCTTTTTCCTGTCCAGAATACAAGCTGCATATAAATGAGGATCATATATATCCGGAAATTATAGATCCGGTAACGGAAGAGCCCCTGCCGCTGGGAACCCAAGGTGAATTGGTCTTCACCGCGCTGCAACGTCGGGCCATGCCCCTGATCAGGTATAGAACCAAGGATATTACGACCCTGCACCGCGCCAAGTGCGCCTGTGGTCGTTCGCTGGTTATTTTGGAAAAAATCACCGGGCGTTACGATGATATGCTCATCATTTCCGGTGTTAATGTCTTTCCTTCCCAGATCGAGTCGATAATCATGGAGTTTTCCGAGCTGGAGCCTCATTATCTGCTCCGGGTATACAAGAAAGGTTATCTGGACGCGTTGTCCGTGGAAGTTGAGGCCAAAGAGGAATTATATACCCAGGAACAGTCGGTGCTGGACCAGTTGGGCCGGAATGTATCGACTCATATCAATCAGGTGATAGGCATAAATGTGCCGGTGACCATCGTGCCTCTCAATTCAATAGCCAGATCTGAAGGAAAAGCCAAACGCGTGATTGATGAACGCAACATGTAGCTGAGGCCGGACCGAGGGATCCTTTCGGACGGACCTGTTCTTTCCGGACTGAACCTAGAGTTAACCAAATCGTATTCAAGAGGTGAAACATGAATCCTTTGCTCAGTCCCAAAAGCGGCCAAAAGCAATTGCTTTTAGGTAACCTGGGTATTGTCAGGGGCGCCCTGGAGGCTGGTGTGGCTTTTGTTACCTGCTACCCTGGTACTCCATCGTCAGAGGTTCCCGATACCTTCTTCCAATTGGCCGCGGAGACGGATATTTATTTTGAATACTCCACCAACGAAAAGGTAGCCCTTGAAGTGGGTGCTGGAGCGGCCGCCGCGGGTGTGCGCACTCTGGTCACCATGAAACACGTCGGAGTCAACGTCGCCGCTGATCCACTCATGACGCTGGCTTACGTCGGTACTGAGGGTGGTATGGTTCTGTTATCCGCCGACGACCCAATGCTCTTTTCCAGCCAGAACGAACAGGACAATCGCTTTTACGGCAAGTTGTCCGGTCTGCCCATACTTGAACCGTCCACTCCGTCCGAAGCCAAGGAAATGACCAAATATGCCTTTGATCTTTCCGAGGAACTCAAACTGCCCGTAATCTTGAGAACCACCACCAGGATAAATCATTCCCGGGGTGTGGTCACCTTCGGTAAAATGAAGAAGAGAGTCACCAAGGGGACGTTCAAGAAAGATCCCTTTAAAAAAGTGACCGTCCCGGCCGTGTCGCGTATCTTGCACCAGGAACTAGTGCAAAAGTATGCCCAAGCCCAGGAGCTGGCCAATAACTCTCCGTGGAATTTTATGACCGGTCGTGGTAAATGGGGTATCATCACCAGTGGCGTTAGCTACGCCTATGTCATGGATGCCCTGGGCGATCTAGGCCTCAACAGCAAGGTGGCCGTCCTCAGGCTGGGCTTCACCCACCCCTTTCCCCAGACCTTGGTTCAGCGTTTCCTGCGTGGTAAGGAGAAAGTCCTCATCGTGGAGGAACTTGAACCATACCTGGAAGTCGAGGCCAAAGCCGCTGCCCAGGAAAAAGGAATCACCATTCCCATCGCCGGTAAATCGGACAAACTTTTTTCCAGGTTGTTCGAGCTCGAACCCGGAGTGGTCAGGGAGAAAGTGGCCAAGTATTTTGGCGTCAGCTATCAAGCCCTCAAACCGATCAAGACCGAAGACCTGCCCCCGCTGCCCGGCCGTCCGCCCAATCTATGTCCTGGATGCCCCCATCGGGCCACGTTTTTCTCGGTCAAACGCGTCTGCGGAGAAGAAACAATTTATCCGACAGACATCGGTTGCTACACATTAGGGGTGCTGCCGCCACTATCCGCCGCGGATTACCTCTTGGACATGGGCTCGTCAATCAGCACGGCCTGCGGTATTTCCAAGGCCACGGGTAAAAAAGCGGTGGCCTTTATCGGAGATTCCACCTTTTTCCACAGCGGCATAACCGGCCTGGTGGACGCTATACACCACAACCATAACGTCATGCTGGTCATTTTGGACAACGGCACCACCGCCATGACCGGACAGCAGGTTCATCCAGGTGTTGATGCCGCTCCATTGGGGCGAGACCTGAAGCGGATCAAGATTGAGGAATTGGTCAAGGGGCTCGGCGTTGAAGATCTGCACATGGTCAAACCCAGGAACCTGAAGAAAACCCAGGAAGCCCTGGAAAAGGCCATGCAGCACACCGGCGTGTCCGTGGTAATTTCCGAGGAATACTGTCCTCTGTACGCCCGCCGCATCGGGGCCTTACCCAAGCGACCGGTTTATGTAGTGGATCAGGACAAGTGTAAAAACCATCGAGTCTGCCTGACCCAATTGGCCTGCCCGGCCTTTTACATAAAGGACAATCAGGTTGTCATCAACCCGGATCTCTGCAATGGATGCGCGGTCTGCGCCCAGGTGTGTCCGGAAGGCGCCATCCGGCCGGCCAAACAAGGAGCGTGAATTATGACTTCCATGAGAATCCATATCATCGGCGTAGGAGGCCAAGGCACGGTGCTGGCCACGACCTTGATCGGACAAGCAGCCCTTCTGGACGGTGTCAATATCAATGTCAGTGAAGTACACGGTATGGCCAGAAGAGGCGGAGTCGTGGAATCCGCTGTGACCATGGGTGACTTAATGAGCCCCATCATTTCCAATGGAGAAGCGGATATACTCTTGGGGTTTGAACCATCCGAAACATTGAGAGCCGCCGGTAAATGCTCCAAGGACACCACGGTCATTACCAACTCCCATCCCTTGGCCCCCTTTACCGTGGCCATCGGTAAAGGGGTCTATCCGGACATTGAATCGACCATGGTCACTCTTGCCAAAAGAGTCAAAAAGCTGGTGTCCCTGGATGCCGATGCCTTGGCTCACCAGGCCGGTACGGTGCTGTCCCTGAACATGGTCATGCTTGGGGTTTTGGCCAAACACGCGGAACTACCCGTCACCGTCAAAAGCCTGAAAATAGCCATTAAGGACAACACCAAACCCAAATTCCTGAAGATGAACCTGAAAGCCTTTGATTTAGGTTACGCTACTTGACAATGCCGGAGGCGCGACCCGGCACGGTCGCGCCTCCGATAGTCGACAATGGCTCCATGGACAACCATAGCTCAGACCATAAATTCAAATCCTCATTGCTAATACTGGTGCTACTCGGCTTGGCCGCTGTGGCTGCCGGTTATTTTCTCTATTTCCAAGAACCGCGACAGGATCAGTTGGCTACGGAACTGACCGCCCAGGCAATAACACACCAGGACCATCCAAAGGCTCCCGAATACAAACTACAGGGAACTCTGTCGGAAGAAGAAAAACACACCCTGAGCGTTGCGCGAAGCTGGAGCGAATTCCAAAATCCTCTGGACGAATCTTCTCTGCAAATGGATGCCCTGGCCTCGCTTCGCGGGCTGCATATCCCGTCGGTTCAACCTACTCCGGTGGAAACCCGGTCCACAGGGCGGATTAAGGAAGAAAACATCACTTCCGTTCAGGCCACCCCGGCTCTTTCGGCCACAACGCAAACCACGGCCGCTGATACACCTAAATCGGAAATTCCCTCGGCCAAAAACGACCAAACCTCGGTGGCTGGCAAACCAAGCCCAGGGGACCTGCCGATGGCACAAACCGAAACCAAGGAGGCCGATTCCGAAGCAGCGGCCACGGCTGACAAAGTCATATCTCAATTGAATATTCAATATTTATCGCCTGAATCCCTTTCGACGCCCAAAAGTAAGAACGTGAAAGCCAAGTCAGGTAAGGTTTGGGTGGCCAATGTCCTGTCCACCCAGGACCCGGACAAGCTGCGTGAAACCTTCGATGTTTTGATGAAAGAAAAAGTCGTGGTCTATGCCTATGAAACGGAAGTGCAAAACGAAAAGTGGTTCCGGATAAGGATAGGCTTCTTCAATTCCCAGGCCGAAGCCCAGGCAGTGGGCAGGGAGATGGCCAAAAAATACGGACTTACGGAACCATGGATCGTCAGACCCGGCCCTCAGGAACTTTCCAAGTACTATAATCGCTAATATAGGTCTTGGAGATTCCCTGCAGGAGCCGCAGGGAATCCTGGTCACAATCGATGGGAAAAACTAGGCAATCTTGTTGCTTTGTCTCCAAATGCCCTGTTTTTCCGCAGCCCTTATAAGATCTTCCCTGAAATCGGGATGCGCCAGATTAATCACCGCCTCGGCTCTCCACCAGGTCGGTAGGCCGTGCATGCGTTCCACACCATACTCCGTAACCAGATAGTCGACCATCTGCCTCGGTATAGTGGTGATGCTGCCTGGTTCAAAGGTTGGGACTATTCGGGATCGCCTCTGGCCATTATGGTCTTTATAAGTACTGGTCAGGCAGATGAAGCTCTTTCCTCCCGGTGACCATTGTGACCCCAGGACAAAATCCCACATGCCTCCGTTGCCTGAAATCTGTTGATAACCGTTGCTTTCGGCATTGACCTGTGAATACAAGTCGAGCTGAACAGCGTTATTTATGGAAACGAAATTTTCGTGGCGGCAGATGACCCGTGGATCGTTGGTATATTCAACCGGATACGAGGCAATCGCGGGATTGTTGTGCATGAAATCGTAAAGCCGCTGGCTGCCGATGGCAAAGGTATAAGCCACGCGATACCGGTCAAAGGTTTTCTTGGCTCCATTCATTCGGCCTGCTTCGATCATGTCCACATAGGCGTCGACAAACATTTCGGTGTGGCCGCCCAGATTCTTCAAATCGCTCTCGGCAATCATTTTCCCCACCGCATTCGGCATGCCCCCAATTCCCAACTGAATGACACTGCCGTCAGTGATATGCTCGAGAAGTCGGCCCGCGATCATTCGCTCCTCCGCGTTGGGCTGAATCTCCGGAGCAGCATAGGGCATCTGATCATCCGGGGCCTGAACTACATAATCCACACGACTGATATGAACAGCTTCCTCGGATCCTCCCAGACAGACCGGCAAATTATTGTTTACCTCCACTATGACCACGGTGTTTCTTTCCATTTTGGCCAGTGTTTCAGAGTTTTGCGGCCCTAAATTAAACCAGCCCTTTTCGTCCATGGGACAAACCTGGTAGATTCCGACATTTCTCTCCGGTCCGGCCCCCTGCCGCAACAGGCTTGGTGCAATGTGGTAAAGTATGGGCACATAGTAGATGTTGGGATTTTCCAGGGTCAGAAGGCGAGTCAGCTTGCTGAACTGAAAATCATGATAGGTAAATGATTTGGGCGCCGTGGCCACGCCGGGAACCGGCGGCAGACTGACCGCAGTAAACACCATTACGTTCTCAAGCTCGTCTGCCCTGGCCCTTAAGGCCTGATCGCAAACTCCCGGTTTTCCGTTAAAGAAGCCGTAATCCAGCAGATCACCGGACTTCACGACCTTGACCGCCTCCTCAGCCTTGACCAATTTATTGGAATACTCTTTTTCAAACACTTTAGTTCTCCTTTATATTCAACTCGACGTTTCGTTCACAAACACTTATCGATTTCCCCATGAAAATCGAAGACGGTCCATTTCAACTGCCAGGGACAGCTACTCCATTGAAAAAAACGTCTTCAATCATCGTCACCCTCTCGTCCAAAGCCGGACCCTGGGGCTGGTCCAACCACCCGGCAAAAACAGCATTGATCATGGCTCTCAAGATGGCTAACAAATCCTTGGAACTCATCTTCCGGAACAACCCCTTGCTCATACCACTGCTCAAAGCCTGTCCGACCCTGTCCGCACAATCCCGATAACGGGCGGCCAGTTGGGGAGCCAACCCTCGGCCCAAATCAAGCCCTACCCCAGCCGTCTCCCTTAAGTGTATGGCCATTTCCCGGGGATGCTGAGCATATACCGAAGCCGCCGCTCGAATATAACCACGGACTACGTCGAACTCATCCTTGGCCAGGCCGATATTTATCCCGACTTGCCTTTCAAAATCAGACACGACACCTTCCTGCAAAACGCAGTAAATCTCCTCCTTGCCGCCAGGGAAATGCCGGTACACAGTCCCAATGCCGAATTCGGCTTCCTCGGCGATTTCCTGTATGGTTGTGCCATGATAGCCATTCTGGAAAAATCGCGACAACGCGGCCTCCATAATTTCAGAGCGGTGCTGAAGATGTTGCCGTTCTCGTCTGGTTAGTTTTATATTTTCCATATTTTACTTCTTTTGGAATAATTATTCCTTTTCTGATTACATATTCCATTATAGCCTTTGATTTCCAAAAAATAAACCGATAATTGAAGCTACCCGCAGCAAGCCGCGAGGAATGCGCTCGCCAGCTTGATCAAGGCCATTATCTTTTGAGGTGCTATTTTTTCTAGCCGCCTCAAAACCTTACCCGGAATCGGATATTTGTCTTGAATGAAACAGTATTGTTATGAATATTCCATAAAATTTGATATGGTTTGTATTTCAGGAGAAAACAGGATGAAAAAAGCTATCGTGATTTTTTTATTGCTGCCGCTTATAATCTATGGAGCCATGTGCCTGTTGGCTTTACAGTCGCCGGGTCCGGGTGATATGTCTTGGCAGAGCGAGGTGAAGGTCAAGGATTGGGCCAAACGCGTCGATTTGCCAAGCGGCCATTTGTATTATCTGGAAGCCGGGAGAGGCATCCCGGTATTGTTGATACACGGTTTTGCGGACTCTTCCTATAGTTGGCACAAAAACATACAAACGCTTTCTGAAAACGGGTTTCATGTTTTCGCGGTCGATCTGCCGGGCATGGGCCAGTCCATGCCGGCCGCCGGTTTCAATTACACTCCCGAAGACTTGGCGGTCAGCCTAATAGAATTCTTGGATTATTTGGGATTAGAGCGGGTAAATGTTGTCGGTAATTCATTGGGTGGCAGTTTAGCCCTGGTTCTGGCCCTCCGTCATCCGGAAAGAGTCCTCAAGCTGGTTGCGGTGGATCCCGCCTGCTACCCGAACAGCCGTCATACACTGTACTCCATGGTGGCTCGCAATCCATGGCTGGCGGTACTGGTGAAACCCTTGATCGGCCCCTGGATATTCCGGATCGGCTTGCGGCGTAGCTATCATGATCCGTCCAAAGTGACAAAGTCCTTGTATTCCGAAAAGGCTCAGGTTTTCAGGCGTTCTGACTGGGTTGACAATCTGATTAAGTTGGGCGGTAACTATTTTTCCAAGGCCTTTGACGATTTTTCTCGTCAATACGGCTCAATAAGCGCCCCGACCTTGTTAATATGGGGTGCAACGGACCGGTTGATAAATACGGACAAGTTTGCGCAACGTCTTCACCGTAACATGCCTGGTTCTAACCTGGTCGTTTTGGAAAAGGCCGGCCATCTGCCTCACCAGGAACAACCGCAAGTCTTCAACCAACTGATTATTGATTTCTTGCGGTAACAGCCGCCCATGTTTCCAGGGAATCCTTGGTGGATGGAAATGCCAAAAGTCCCCATGGTATTTCGGCGGGAGCAAACCACTGTGCATCCAGGTTTTCCGCGCAGGTTTTTAAGTCTCCATACAGGAACTCAAGCTCATATATGGCCACAACCACAGGGTATCCGGTGTATGAGTATAGCCCCCAAAGACGACTCACCCGGGTGGCCAGCCCGGTTTCTTCCGTAGCTTCCCTGACTACGGCCTCTTCCAGGGTTTCCCCAAGGTCCACGAAACCGCCGGGAAGACACCAATACCCTTTCATGGGGTGGCGGGCTCTTTTCACCAGAAGAACAGCCCCTGAAAGCTGGACTATCGCGGCCACGGCCACCTTGGGATCGCGGTGCAACCGCAGACCGCAATCCGAACAGACCTTGATTTGCTTGTCCGGTTCCATGGTTTGCTCAACCAGGCTCCCCCGGCATTCGGGACAATATTGCCAATTAATATCACGCGACACAAACTTGATCTCCCAGCTTTCGGAATACAAAGGCCGGGTCGGTCCCGGCCTTTGTCATATCATGAATAATTGAATTCAGTCCCAGCAGGCGGTCAAAAAGAAGCCACCACCGGGTTCAGCAGGATTCGGCCAAAATTTCCGACAATTCCTTGATTTCAAGTTGATCGTCAAGATTTCTGGTTTTAATACTGTCCTCCAGCATGGAAATGCAGTAGGGACAGGCCGTAGCCAGAACGGAAGCCCCGGCATCGGCCGCTTCCTGGACCCTCAAATATGAAAACCGTTGTTCGGGATCCGTTTCCATCCACAACCGTCCGCCGCCGCCGCCGCAGCACAAGGAAAACGTCTTTTCCCGTCCCATTTCCACGACCTCGGCCCCAGAGGCGCCCAGTATCTTACGTGGCGCGTCATAGACCTCGGAATGGCGCCCCAGGTAACAGGGGTCATGATAAGCTACTTTCTTGCCAAAACCCTTGGGTGAGAGCTTGCCTTCTTCAATAAGTTTGTCGAAAAGTTGGCTGGTATGGATTACCTCGAATTTCCCTCCCTGTTCCGGATACTCATTAACAAAGGTATAGAAACAATGGGGGGAGGTGGTGATTATTTTCTTGACGCCCTTGCCTTGAAATAGCTTGATATTCTTCTGGGCCAGACTTCCAAAAACCTCTTCGTCGCCGATTTTTCGGGCGGATTCGCCGCAACAGCTTTCTTCTTGACCGATAATCCCGAAAGATACTCCAGCCTTTTTAAGCAATTCCACCGTGGCGCGGGCAATCTTGCGACTCCGCATGTCGTAGCAGGAAGTGCAGCAGACAAAAAGCAGGTATTCGGTGTCGTCTCCGAATGAAGGCACGTCCAAATCCTGAGCCCAGTCGGTTCTCTTTTCGCGTGGTTCAGACCAGGGATTGCCATTACTGTGGCAGGAGCCGACCATGGCTTTGAGAGCTCCCGGTATGGCTCCGGTCTCGGCAATTATTGAACGCATCGACCGCATGATGTCGATGATTTTAACGCCCCGGGGACAATTGATAACGCACTTATTGCATGTGGTGCATCCATAGAGTATTTCATCGGATTCGTAACCTTCAATACCCAACTGTCCCATCCGGATCATCTGCCGAACATAGAATTCGCCACCAACTTCGCGCCAGGGACAGAGCCCGGCACATAAGCCGCATTGCATACATAGGTTCAGATCCTCACCACCCATCGCAGTGATGGCCTGGTTAACCTCATAAAAAGGCATCTGGGCCATATGATTAACTCCTTTCAATATTTGAACGAATTTTCACATTTCTATATCAATGATTTTTTACTACCGACAAACGAGAATTGTCAAGGACTAAACAGTCGAATGGCTCTCGAATCACCTGCATTAGTGCCTCGAGGCCGCTAACGGACCGAGTCATAGCAACAGATACGTCGAGGCCCAAAATCGGGAAACGAGTGTTACAGCCGGTAGTGCGACGCCGCGCTACCAACCCGACCGCAAAATCAGGGTCTAGGTCCGAAAACGGGATTGGAAAAAAAGACCTTCTATGGACAGACACCAACTAGCCACAAACAATCCCACACCCATACTAAAAATTGCTCATCATTACAAGAATATTAAAAAAAGTGGTTTGACACCTAGGCCATCTATGGTTATGCTTCTGATATCCTTGAAAACGCTTGCGCCGACAGGGAGGTGGGCATGGCTGTAAATCTGAGGGATTATCTCCGGGCCAAAATGAACTATCGTATGGAATATGGCCCATTCCCACTCTCAGGTAGAACCGGTGAACTGAAGCATACCACGGTTATGGATATCGGCGGCGGAGGCTTATTGTTCCGATCATCGGAGGAACTGGCCGCCGGCCGCCAAATTGTGATCAAGATTTTTCTGGCCGGATGGCGTGAAGAAAATAACGACCTGGTTGAAGACGTGGACTCTGAAGCACTGCTTACCGCGATTGCCGAAGTGAGGAGATCGGAATTCGATCAAAATAAGCAGTGTTACCTGACTGCCGTTCAGTTTCTGGGCCGTATTCTCAATCAATGACTAGTCGAGGTGGTAAATATGGAAGCCAAACTGCCCATCATAAACCTGGAACTCAGCTCCGGTGTCTTCCGCATCAAAACCACTGACGCCGTCTATCAAATCAGTGTGGTGCCCGCCGGCAGTCTGACCAAGGTCGTGGAAAAAGTGGTGGAAAAGGAAATCGAACGCTCCGCGGCCTGGGATCATACGGGTGACTTGCCAGAGCCGGCTGGAGATGATTTCTTCCAAAGTATATCCGAAGAGCTTTACACAGAGGTTGGAAAGCTGGCCAGAAACCTTTCCCTTTCCATAAAGGAAATCCCGTCTCCCACCTTCCGCAAGGTGGATATCGAGACTACCGGTCAGGAACTGGAGAATGCCAAGGGACAGTTGGAAGACATTGTCCAAATGACGGAAAAAGCCACCATGGAAATTATGGACTTGTCGGAGTCCATTCAGGAAGATCTGAAATTGGTTGGTGACCATTTGGTGACCATCAAAAACCTGGAGTTCATGGTCAAAAAGAATGAAACCATGAATTGGGCCGGCGATGAAGCTCAGGAATCCGGTGATGCCTGGGATGGTGGCAATAGCAATTCTCCGCTGGAAGAACACTTGGCCTTTCTTGATCGCCTGATTACCCAGGAAACCAGTTTACGCGACTTGGTGGAAAAACTGCCGCCACTTGTTCCCTCGCAGCCGACCGAACCGCCCCAATCCCAGGCCATACCCGAGAGCCAACCCGCACCCGCCAAAGTTTACAAATTCGACACGGATGTGGTTTTTCAAACCCTATACGAACTTTGCACCAATGAGGCCGTCAAGGATCATATAAAAGCCATGCGGGCCGAGCAGGAGACTTCCTTTGACACGGCAATTGTCCGTAAAACTCTGGCCGATCTGGCGCCTACCGTGGATGTCGAGGATAATTTCTTCAATTTTCCTATTGCAGGCATTTTGAAAGGATTGTATCAAGCCACAAGTAATGATCGATATAGACAAGTATTGAAAAAAATGAATCAAACCGTGGCATCCATATTTTTGGACACGATCCTGCCCGTGGAGGGTCAGGTTCAGGAAGTGGCCCCACCCATCAGCGTCGCCGCCGAACCTGCACCTACGGTATCAGGACCCTCATCGCCTCAGCGGCCAGGCTTGCCGCCGGAATCCATCGCAGAACTTCTTGAACTCACAAAAGCAAACTTGTCCGGTCTACTTCAAGAGAAGGAACGCTTGGCTGCCTTGGCCGACGGTGAGGAACCCAGGTCGCCTGTGTCGGCTGGTGACGATGGTTTAACATGCATTAATATCCAAGACCGTGAACAAGTCATAGCCGGTATTGAAGACTCGGCGGAAATAATAGGCCGGGTCACGGCCAATATTACCAAGATTCTGGAAGCACTCTCCTTCCAGGATCTGTCCGGCCAGAGAATACAGAAAATTGTCCAACTGATCGGAGAAATTCAGGTTCAACTCCTGACCCTCCTGGTATCCTTCGGCTCACGTATCAAAAAGAGAAAGGACGGGCAGACGACAATACCGGTAGAAGAAACCGCAAAATTGGCCCAGTCTGAAGTGGACATGATGCTGGAAAGGGTCACCAGTACACCTTCAAAACTCGAAGGTCCGGAGGCCGCCGGTCGTTTGGATCAGAATGCCGTAAACAGTCTGTTGGAGGATTTGGGTTTCTGAAAAAAACAACCTGGGATAACCTGCAGTGACGGCTGGTCAATGGTCTAGGTGCGCCCACGGCGTCGCCACATTAAAACCAAAAACAAAAAAGCACCGCACCCCAAATATAACGGCCAACCGGGCGGAAACTGTTTCAGTCTGGGACCAATGAAGCGGAGACTGGTGTTACCTTTGTAACCATACCCCGAAACTGCGATCTCCACACTGTGTTCAGCCCCGTCAGCGAACCGTTCATGGTTAAAGCCAATAATGTATTGGTTCTTTAAAATATCGGCAACTTTTAACATGGCTGCCGGAATATCGTCCGGGTTAGGCAGATAATACCATCTTCCGCCTGTTCTTTCGGCCAGTTCCCTTAAAACGGCGATACTTGACGCTCCAGTCTGGCCATAACCGATCAAAAAAAATTGGGTTCCGGACTCCACGACCTTGGACGAAGCCGCTTGCAGAGAAAACCTACTGCCTTCATCACGACCTTCCGTGAACAATATGACGGCGGTGCGACTGCGGTCCAAGTGGTGTTCGGCAACCGTTTTGGTCAAAACCTCGACGGCCAGCAGCAGCCCATCGGCCAATTGCGGAGCGTGCTCCACAGGTTCCAGGCCGGCAACCAGCTCAGCCAGATACCGGGCATCACGGGTGGGCCTGACCAACATACCGGGGCGGTTGGCATAGGTCACCACGGTTCCCCAGTACCGGAACCCCATGGCTTGTAAGAAATCCCAGGCGCCTTGCCGGATCATGGTCAAAGAGGTGGCTAGAGCCTCATTGTTGTCCACCAGCAGCACATAAGCCAGATCACGATCACTACCGGCAAAAGGCACAATATGGTCGATAACCACCGCATACCGGCCATCTATTGTCAGTTCGAAATTGTCGCTTTTCAATCCAGGCACCGTCGAACCATCCATCCTGGTCACGTCCAGATAAAGATAGGCCGACCCGGGATAACTGGTGTTGAAGGTAAGCCTTTGGATCACCACCTTGATGGGCTGCACACCCCGACCGGCCCAAAGATCGTCGGCCGGGCTAAAACAAGCCATAATCCAAGCCATGAGTAGTGCGCAGATTGTCCGATAAAGTAACATTCCTGTTTACCGATGTGGCCCCACACTGATCGTGCTCACCAGGCCCGATCCCCAGTTCGATTGTTTGAAATACAGTTTGGGGACCCGGGACTGACCCCGGACTTATTCCTTCATTCCGCTGCTCGCCATTATAATAAAAAATTTGATAATTTGTCACGGTTTTGATATGTTGCGCTCCATCTTGAAGCTGACGACATGCGAATTGCGGTTTCAATGGCCAAACAATGTCTGTCCACCAATGAGGATTTCTTTTCAAAATCGAGGAGGACGATAAAAATAACCACCAGGCTAAGGTCGATTTCCCGAGGATTATTTTTAAGTCCGACACTTGTCCGCCTCTGGCAGAACGAGATTGGGATAAAAGACCATTGGGGGACAGACACTACCTAAATACTTGAATATCGATTATTTGGAGGTTTTATTTTGAAAAAAAACGACGACATAGTTATTGTTGCCGGTTGCCGCACTCCCATTGGCGACTTTGGCGGTACCTTGAGTTCCATTCGTGCCCACGAATTAGGGGCCATAGTCATCAAGGAGGCCTTGAAAAGAGCCCCGGTTCCTTCTGAACTCATTTCAGACGTCATCTTTGGAGATTGCTGCCAAGTGGCGGATGAAGCCAACACGGCCCGGACAGCCATGCTGAAAGCGGGACTACCCCATGAAATACCCGCTGTGACCATTCAACGCCAATGTTCGAGCGCCATGCAGGCTGTTGCCTTTGGAGCTCAACAAATCAAGTGTGGGGATTCGGACGTAGTCATCGCCGGTGGTGTTGAATCCATGAGCAACGCACCCTATGTGTTGATGTCGGCTCGCTGGGGGCAGAGGCTCCGACATGGAGAAATGACCGACTCAATGTGGGAAATGCTTCATTCCGGCAGTCGTGTTTTAGGTGACCCGTTTATCATGGGCGAAACTGCGGAAAACCTGGCCCAAAAATACGGTATCTCCCGGGCCGATCAGGACGAGGTTTCTTTGCGCAGCCACAATAATGCCGAAGCTGCCATCAAGGCCGGTAAATTCAAGGAAGAAATCATTCCGGTACCAGTGGCTCAAAGAAAGGGCGACCCCAAAATGGTGGACACCGACGAACACGTCCGTATGGGTTTGACCATGGACGGCCTGAGCAAGCTGAAGCCGGTCTTCAAAAGCGACGGCACCGTCACCGCCGGAAACTCCTCCGGTTTGAATGACGGTGCGGCCACAGCCATATTAATGAGGCGTGACCGGGCCAAGGAACTTGGTCTGGAACCTCTGGCGACCTTGGTCGGTTACGGAGTAGCGGGTGTCGATCCCAAATACATGGGGTATGGTCCGGTACCTTCAACGCAAAAGGCTTTGCAGAAAACAGGAGTCAAACTGGAGGATATAGGCCTGATTGAACTCAATGAAGCCTTTGCCGCTCAATATTTAGCCGTGGAGCGTGGGTTGGGTCTGAATAGAGAGATTACCAATGTCAATGGCAGCGGAATTGGCCTGGGCCATCCGGTGGGTTGCACCGGGGTAAGAATCCTCATCAGCCTGATCTATGAAATGAGGCGCAGAGGCGTGGACCTCGGCCTGGCCACCCTTTGCGTTGGCGGTGGTATGGGCATGACCACCATAGTGGAAATAGGTTAGTCGTCTATAATTGGCGCCTGCCTTGACTTGGACCAGGAACCTGTGGAATCTGACTCTCCAAGTTCCTGGTTCGAGTGTTGTTCTTTTTTTTCTTTATCTTGACAGAGGCCCGGCCCGGCTTGTAGTTAGTACCAGACGATGTTTTTTTTGAACAGCCCCCCGGGGTGGCGTAAAAACCGCCGGCAAGGCACGACCATCACGGTCGGAAAATATGGAGAACCGTAAGGAAATGAGCGACCATCACGAATTGAGCACTGAAAACCCGGAGTTGATCAGGGAAATGCTGCTGGGTTCCGGATATGCCGAAAAAGCCATTGATTATTATCTGAGAAGAGAACATATGGGCAGCCTCCCCGATGCCAACCAAATTTCCGAATTAACCGGCCAGTGCGGCGACACCATGAAAATATTCCTGAAAATCAAGAATAACATCATTCAGGAGGCCAAAATACAGGTTTTGGGGTGCCCCGGAGCTATTGCCTCGGCCATGGCGGCCATGGAAATGGTCAAAGGCAAATCCGTGGAAGAAGCCGCAGCCATCAGGGACGGTGATGTCTATAAAATCATTGAACAATTACCAGATCAAAAGCAGCATTGCATAAGGCTTTCCATTAAAACATTGCAACAGGCCCTCGAAGAATACACCGCAAAAAAAGTAGCCTCATCCTGAAGGCCGATCGACTTTGAAAAGGCTGCTTTGACGATGGAGAAGCCCCACCTGACCCGCGGCTAGCCTCGATGAGCTTTATGGTTTTCGTCATCGGATGTTGTAACGGACCTTAGCATCTTCGGTTATGGTTTCCAAGTCCAATTCAAGGTCTTTGGCCGGAGAAACCAGCATCGCCGTGGTCCGTTGAAGCCGTTTCCCGGGTGTTGTTTCCGGATAAATCCGCAGTACACCCACTACCTGCAACCCCTCGTATTCGGCAAACACATCACCGCTGCTGAATTCACTTTTGCCGTAATCCAGCTCGTTAATCAAATCGTTGCTGGCCTCTTCCAGAGTGAATACAGCAAACTCGCCGAACTTGCCAAAGCCTAGTATCTTGGTAATGCCGGTCAGTATCTCTCGGCGGTACCTGGTGTTGTGGCAAACCACCACGTAGGGGCCGGCCAACGTTTTGTCTTCCTTATCTACGATGGGCTTGCGGGAGGCCTTGACGCCGTCCCAAAACTCTTTTTGTTCCCGCCCCCTGAGGCCTAATCCCATTCGACATTCCACATAATACATGCTCGGCTGTATCAAACAGGCTGCCAGGCAGGAACTTAGCTTGGTTCTGGCACCGTATGGAGGACTGATAAAAGTTGGACAATAACTCCTGGTAATGTGCCGCGATTGTATCCGTTCCGGTGGATCGCTGGATAACAGGGGTTTTCTCTTACTGGATTCCTGTTTGAAAGCCAAAATACTTCCGGCAATTTGCGCGAAAAACCCATTGTCAAGGTTCACTGCCAGGGCCAAACCGTCATCGTAAATGAGAGTGGCGTTATCATAGTGCATGGCCGCCCTGATGCCTTTTCTGAATTTCTGGGCATCCATATCCGGCATGGGATTTTTTTCGACGGCCTTCCGGTCGCTATCCTCAAATATGAAGCCGCCCGGAATGAACATGGCCCCCTTGTTGTCGAATTCGCCGGTAGCGCCTTCTTCGTCGACCTTGGGAAGACGCCCTTCCTTCCTCAGTCCCAGCATGCGCCATAGAGTATCAACTCTGATGGAAATAATCTCCTTCATCAATTCTGTGCCAATAAGGTTTTTTTTTGATTCCATGGCTCACTCGATCATCTTGTTCGGACTCTTGGACAGGTTCCCTTTTCGACCTTGGTTAGGCAAACCCATATTTCCAGTTGGGGTTAAGATTACTCTGATTTGCCATAACACCGGGGTTGGCTGCAGCCCGTTGCCTGGGACTCCGCCGGAAAGGCTAGGCACCCGAATAGTCGATCTCCGTCAACCAAATAATTACTACACAAATGCGCGCCTAACAATAGGGGTAATGAACTACCCCGCCGCAAGCAGCGGGGTATCCAGAGGTAAAGATTTAAGCGCCGCAAGCGGCGGGGTATTAACCCCCGGCTACGCAATAAAAAAATTGAAGGTGCAAAGGTATTAAATATGTCTATTTAGTGCCTGTCCACAAATGAGGATTTTTTTCCAAGATCAAGGAGGACGATAAAAATAACCACAGGCATATGCCCTATATTTCGAGGATTATTTTTTGAGCCCGACAAAGAGGTTGGGCAAGAAGACCATTTATGAACAGGCACTATTTAACTTTGTGTTATATCTTTAAATTAGTCTAATTGTTAAACTTTCGGCCAGATATTCACATTCGGTTGGTTGTCCCCCCGCGACCTGCCTAACCATCATCCGAATCCATCCGGCTCAATAGCCATGACCGATAACCATTTCCGATTGGCCGCGGCCTGCGGTGAATACCTTCGCCGCTCATTTGATGGAATTTGCCAAGCCACAGTACCGCTAAACCAGCAGATGCCATCCCGTGTCAAGTGTGGAGATGGTATAATTGACTCGGAAGCCTAGATTGGGTCGTACGATTCACATCGTCTGATCTGGTCCTTCAGGCTATTGGCGCCCTTGATTCCTGATTTGAGGCAGAGGTTGTTCGAATGGCCGACACCATTACCGCGAAATTTGCAATGCCGGATAGAATCCACAACTTGGGACAACAGATCATGGGTAACTGCCATCGCTCGGATGCCAGGTTTGCCGGTTCCTTTTCACTATGCGGCCTTTTATTGCGGCTCCGGGACTACTATCGGTGGGAGCATGGGATGGCCCCATGGGAAGAGTTCGATAATACTGCAATACTCAACTGGATAGAAAAGCGCGAAGAACTGTGGGAAACCAGGCTTGAGGACGAATTAAGTCCACTATGCTGGAATGGTGATGAGATTGATCCCTTCGATGCCCGAACCGTCAACCGCCACCTGGAGGGGTACCACTACAGCGCCGGGTACGCGGCCTTTCTCAAACCAAGTTTTGTTCTGGCTAAAATAGATCGCCAGGAACAGCACGGCAGCTTCACAATTATTTATCTGGGTGAGGAACTGGCCAGGGATTTGTTCACGTCCCCGGCCCAAACCAGGGAAACAGTCATTGTAGCCCGACGCAGACCTTTGGCAGCCTACTTGTGGGACATGATCTTGCATGGCCCACCCTCACGGCGTCAAGCCCTGGATCAAGGACTAATCCGCTATGGATTGGGGTGTGGCCGGCATAATCCGCGAGACCGCAACTGGATCGCTGGTTTTGAATCCTTGCTCAACATCGAAATGGAATCCCATGTCCGTCACGAACTAGGCGAAGCCACGGACCTTGTTTTCCCGAGAAAGGACTGGCAAACCATAATCGGACGGTTCCCCCAGACCAGGATCGAATTGATGGCCCGCTCGCTCAAAGACCTGTTGGGAGATACCGGACCGCAAGGCCGTTTGAAGTTCATTGTCGATCAGCGCAGAATGGCTTCACTGGATATTTACGTGGCAGAGATGGAGGGGCTCAGAGCCTTGATTTTTCCGGAATTGGATGAGGCCTATCATCGCTTCTTGAAAGACCCCAACTGGGATATAATTGAATCTGTTCGTGAAACAGCCTATATCAAGGTCACGCGAATGGCCAGGTTCGTGGTCGGCCTGATGCAAGGTTCCGGACACACCCCTGAGCACTTTACCGAGCAAATCGAAACACACCTGTATCAACCTCTGGGGCTCTGATTCTTCCGGCTTGGCAAATTGAGGACTCGGCCAAAGGCCCTTTCCGGCGCGATATCGTTGTTAAGCTTGAATCGCAGTCCTCGAAACACCAAAGGGTGTTCCTGTGGTTGCCACTATTCCAATTGCGCGAACAGGCAGGCCAACGCCTTCCTCCGCCAAAAAGCGAGGAATGCGCGCAATTTAATTTTCAAGCATCCTGCCAGAGTTGCTCGATCCGCTGTCGGGCTTCAACCATTTGTCCAGGTTTGACTTCAAGGGTGGCTGAACCGCTGTACCCCGCCTTTTTCAGTTTTGAGAATATGGCGGCGAAAGGCACTGATCCTTCACCCGGCATCAGATGCAAATCATCTTTCGGGCTCAGTCCGCCATTATTATCATGAAGGTGAAGGTGACGGATGCGCTGAAACAGGTGGTCAATTATAGCCGGAGCATAATTTTCCGCCTGCAATATATTGGCATGGCCGACATCCAGGGTCAGGCCCAGATCGGGAATGGTCTCTAAGGCTTGGCTCAAATCAAGCCACGATTCGCTCAAATTTTCCAAATTCAGCTCTACACCCAGCTCGCCGGCCCAGTTTGACACCGTAGCCAGTAGCTCTATTTTTCTTTTTATCACTTCTCGGGATAACCACCGGGATTCAAGCCAAAAATGCAGCGTGAAATGGATGCACCGCAGCTTTTGGGCACTTTTCAAGGCAGCCAGGACCGTTGGAAGGTAGGTTGATGCCAACTTATCAACATTATTCGGATCACCTTCGTTGGGTCCATGTCCCAAATACATGAACTGCTTTTCTTCAGCCAATTTGAGCCATGATTCTTCCTCTGCCAGTCCCATCGGACAAGGAATTGTTACCTCAAATCTTTTGAAACCCAAAGGTTCCAAGAAAAGGGCATTTTCAGGGGTTCGGACCCTGGCGGATAATGGCTGCATAT
>Ga0351852_10202_pt1 | contig 19710 bp, 19 predicted proteins | sample TotcelHFGM3001N6_FD_206802 | JGI IMG/M metagenome (GOLD analysis project Ga0351852, IMG submission 206802) | Enriched cells from coal bed in the Powder River Basin, Montana, United States - Total cells FGM rep1 HSBNCT.FGM.300.1.N6 ...
TGTGCGGGACGCTCTGAGGCGGTTCTCCGTAAAGTCGGCAGAGGAAATAGATGCAATCCGCGTCACCGGTGCAGCGCTCCGATATAAACGCAGTCATGGATATCTATCACGTTTACCTGGAGGTTTGATGATGCCGTCTATGAAAGACAAATATGCAATTGTGGGAGTGGGATACACGCCACAGGGGCGCGTTCCGGGAAGAACGTCTCTCAGTTTCCATCTGGAAGCGTCGGCCAATGCCATCAAGGATGCCGGGCTGAAAAAAGAAGATATTGACGGCTTCATCTCCTACCGCCACTTTCCCCCGGCGTCCAACGAGGACGGCCTGACGCCCAACCTCATCGCGCAGCACCTGGGGATTTCGCCCGTTTACATGAGTCAGGACGCCAACTGATCGCGCAGTCACTTACAGCACGCAGTTGGCGCGCTTGAATCCGGTCTTTGCCGTTACGTCCTCATTTCCTACGGACATAATGCTCTCTCCAGCAACAGCATGCAGCGGATGCTCATCGATTTTTCGGGAGACGACGCCGTCTTCGGTCATTTCGGCGCCACCGGCGGCTACGCGCTTGCCGCCCGAAGGGCGATGCACGAATTCGGCACGGGTCCTGAAACATGGAAAAAAATCGCCGTGGGCCAGCGCAAATGGGCCGCCCTCAACCCGGCCGCCATGTTGCACAACAAGCCTCTGACGGAAGCGGATTACGACAGCGCCCGATGGGTTGTCGAACCGCTACGCCTGCCCGACAATTGTCTGATTACCGACGGCGGACGGGCCATTATCGTTACCTCGATCGAGCGGGCGCGCGACTTGAAGCAGCCGCCGGCCGTCATCATGGGAATGGGAATGCACAATCCCTCGACCGCCATAGTTCAGTCGGACTGGATGGCCGGACCCACCGGTGCCCGGCCGGCCAAAGAGGCGGCCTTCGCCATGGCCGGCATCACGCTCGACGCGGTGGACGCCTGCCAGATCTACGATTGTTTTACCTACACCGTGGAGATCACCCTTCAGGATTACGGTTTTTTCAAACCGGGCGAAGGGCGCGACTGGCTCCAGGGCGGAACAATCGAGCCGGGAGGCAAAATGCCGGTGAATACGTCCGGCGGGCAGCTTTCGGAAGCCTACTACATGGGCCTGACGCCGATCGCCGAAGGAGCCATGCAGATTATGGGGCGCTGCGGACAGCGTCAGCTCGGTTCCGCAACCAAAACCAAATCGCCCGAAATTATTTTGTGCAGCGACAATGGCGGCATTTTGCAAAGCCATGCCTGTATCCTGCTTCGGAGGTTATGATCCATGCCCTACGATAAACCTTTACCGAAACTGAATGCGGACAACCAGCCCTTCTGGGAGGGGTGCCGCAAACACGAACTCCGTTTTCAGCAGTGCGGCAATTGCGGTCATGTCCGATGGCCGCCGTCCTCTCTTTGCCCCCGATGCCATTCCACGGAAGTCCGCTGGCTGATTTCCAAAGGAACCGGCCGGATCTATACCTTTGCCGTTTACCACACCGCATACCATCCGGGATTCGCGCCCGAGCTGCCCTATACGGCAGCCGTCGTGGTTCTTGACGAGGGGCCCCGCCTCCTGACCAACATCGTCGACTGTCCCCCCGGCGAGGTGAAATGCGACATGCCGGTAGAGGTTGTCTGGGTGGATATCGACGACACCATCACGCTGCCGAAATTCAAACCACTGTAATGAATGTGGGGGACATATCACTTGTGCGGCCGGGCAAGGTCGTGTGATCCAGCGGGAGGGTAACCCGTCCCGGAAGGTAGGCCAGCCACCGGGTAGCGAGTCCTTGGAGGGCTGATGGCAACATCAGACTTTAAGCGTAGGACAGCGAGCAGATAGGCCGTAAGCCGAAAGGTTGAAGGGATTGAGCCTCGTAAGTGTCGCGTCGAGAAGGACGACACCTTAAGTGTGGTGGAAGTCAACATAAGCATTACCGCAAATGGCAAGGCGATGCTTGCTTCTCCGGGGTCTGAGACCATGGCATGTCTGACATAGAGATTACACGGCAACCCGGGAGACCCTGCACCTTCTTCCTGAAAAGGGAGTATGCCGGACAACTGAAGAGGGAGGAAGGCAAAGACGGTGCAGGGAGTCGGATGGTTTAATAGTACCGAAGAAGGCGGGTAATGCCGCCGGAGGGAAGGAGACCACACATGGTAGAGGGGTGTGAGGAAACATCGACCGCTCACAGAAGCGGGGAATCGGTGGCAACGAAACTGCACCGCATAGCGGAGAAAGCCCATAAAGAGCCTCTATTCAAGTTCACCAGTTTGTACCACTTGATGAACGAGGAACTTTTGCGGGAATGCTTCAAGCGGCTGAGGAATGATGCCGCCGCAGGCATAGACAAAGTGACCAAGGGACTGTATGCAGAAAATCTGGACGCCAACCTGTCAAACTTGATAGGAAGGCTGCACCGGATGGCATACATACCGCAACCTGTCCGGCGGAAATACATACCTAAGCTGGGCTGCGACAAACAACGCCCTTTGGGAATACCCATCCTTGAAGACAAGCTTGTACAAGCGGGACTTGTTCGGATACTGGAAGCAGTGTACGAACAGGACTTCATAGGAGATTCCTATGGATTCCGTCCCGGCAAGAGTTGCCACAGTGCACTCAGATCCTTGAGCGATACCGTGGAGAACAAACCGGTCAACCACATTGTCGAGGCAGACATCAAAGGCTTCTTTGACCATGTGAACCAGGAATGGCTGATGAAGTTTCTGGCGCACCGGATAAGCGACAAGCGGATACAACGGATGGTGAAGCGATTCCTTAAGGCTGGGGTGTCGGAGGATGGTGTGATAACGATCAGCGACGAAGGGACACCGCAAGGTGGCGTCATCTCCCCGCTACTGGCCAATATCTACCTACACTACGCCCTTGACCTCTGGTTTGAGAAGGTATTTCGGAAAAGCGTCACAGGCACGGCACGGCTTATTCGCTACGCTGATGATTTTGTTGTCTGCTTTCAGTATAAGGTAGATGCGGAACTATTTCGTAGAGAAGTAAGCATACGGCTGGGCAAGTTTGGCTTGGAACTGGAACCGACGAAGACCAGGGTAGTGGAGTTTGGGCGATTCGCCGTTCAAAATGCCAAGAGAAAAGGGGGAAGAGCAGAGACGTATGACTTTCTGGGATTAACCCACTACTGCGGCACGAAGAGGGATGGCCAAGGGTTTCGGATGAAGCGGGTAACTGCCCGGAAGAAGTTCACCGCCAAGCTGCGGGCCTTCAAGGAATGGCTGAAGATAGCCAGGACAATGAAGACAAAAGAACTTTGGGAAATAGCCAAAGCCAAATTGAGAGGACACTACGCTTATTACGGTGTAACCGACAACCTCCCCGGAATCAAAAGATTCGGAGAGGAAGTGAAGAAGCTGTTATTTAAATGGCTGAATCGCCGTGGGAAGCGGGGGTGTCTTACTTGGCAGAAGTTCGGTGAAATGCTGAAGCAGTTTCCATTGCCGGAACCTAGAATCAAAGTCAGGATGTTCGGATACTCCGTGAATTGACCATATGAGGAGCCGTGTGCGTAAATAGCGCAAGCACGGTTCTGAGAGGGGCTGGGGACAACCTATGTACGGTTGAGATTATGTGGCACCGCCGGGAAACCAGGCGGCAACGGAGAACACAAACGTCAACCTACAGCATGGGGAGAAACCAGTCTACTCGCCAACTGTTTCAAACAATGCAACAATGCATTTTAAATGTAAAAGTTAGGATCTTTCCGGAATCAGAGAGAAACATCCTCTTGACTTTTTTTTGGGTCAGGCGGATAAGAAGCGTCAAGAAATTGATGATGGGTGAAAAGAAAAAATAAATCCTGCAACCGGAGACGCTGCCATGAGCTGGCCATTGAGACCCTGTTTCTAAGTAGAAACGGGTGGTTCGAGCCTTCGGCGGTTCAATTTAATTAAAAGTGCACAACTTCTCTAATCATCATTCCCGCGTAAGCGGGAATCTAGGAAACCATTGAAAACACTGGATTCCCGCACTCGTGACCTCGCGTGACCTTCAGGTTATCAGGTTATTCGCGGAAATGACAATATTTTTGGTTTTATGTGGTTGTGCAAAGCTCTCTTAGTAACGATAGATTAGCAGGAGGAAGTAATGGAGTCGAACGAGACGATTTATTTAGCCTCAATATTTGGCGGACCCTCAGCAGGTTGAGGCCAAATAAATCGTTTCATGCTTTTAGCGCTGTTCTGATCTGCCAATCTAACAACTCGTTATTAAATCATTAATCCAATCTTTCAACTCCCTTTCGCGTATTGGCAGGCTACTTGCTTTTATATTTGCGTATTGAGCAGGAGGTTTGTCCCTATTTAAATCATTAAAGGAGGATGTATGATTTCAAAAATTCTTGTGCCCTCAGATGGCTCAAAAACAGCACAAAGAGCAGCCGCGTATGCGGTTGACCTCGCCAAACAGTTGAAAGCCTCTATTGTTGTTCTGAGTGTTATTGATCAGCGCTCATTGATTGCCCAGACGGCGTCATTATCGCAGACAGCAAGGCACACCATCGAGCCGATTGAGGATTATCTGAAAGAGGCTGCCGAAGAGTATGCCGGAGAAATAAAGAAACTGTGCGATAAAAGCAGTGTCGCCTCGACAATTTTGATAAAGAAGGGGCATCCGGTGGAGGTGATTGTGAAAGAAGCTAAGCGGTCGAAGGCTAATCTTATCGTCATGGGCTCCCATGGCCGGAGCGCCTTATCAGCCACATTCCTTGGCAGTGTTTCCTACGGAGTTGTCCACAATGATAAAAGCATTCCCGTCCTCATTGTGAGGGGTTGATGGCCATTGGCCATGCGCCTAAAAAAAACATAAAGGAGAATCAGCATGCCGGATTTCGGATCACCCTTTTCAGGGTTGGCAAATGACAGGAAGCTCACGGATGAGGAGCTTATCAGAGCCATTCGTTTTATGGTGGCCGCAGAGTACGAAGCGATTCAGTTGTATATGCAGCTTGCCGAGTCAACCGACAACAAACTCGCCGTGGAAGTGCTCAAGGACATAGCGGATGAAGAACGCGTGCACGCAGGAGAGTTTTTGCGATTGCTCCACGAACTTGCCCCCGATGAAGAAAAGTTTTATGCCAAAGGAGCCAAAGAAGTGGAAGCAGAAATCAAGAAAAAGAAGTAAGGGATTTTTCCCGCGGCTTCTTCACGGTGTCCCTCAACATACTGAGGTTCCGCCACATATTGAGGCTGAACGAATCATTTCATTCATCTCCATGGTTCCCTCTTATTAATCTAACCATCTATTATCAAAGGATGAATTAAAACTTTTGATTTTTTTCGGTTGTTGGCAGGCTAGTTGCTGTTACAAATGTATGATGCTGGTTATTATACGAATGAAAGTCGTTGCTGAGAGGCGTATGGCGTTGCCACGGACAATTGCTTTATTGTCTGATTCAATAAGGCAGGGATGCCGGCTCAGAAATTAAATCAAAACCTAAAGGAGGAATAGATGAAATCAGGCACGCAGGACAAGGCGGAAGGAATGTTTCACGAAGTGAAGGGTAAAGTTAAGGAGGTCGCCGGAAAACTAAGCGATGATCCAAATTTGGAAGCCGAAGGCACCGGTGAAAAAATAGCCGGAAAAGTTCAGGAAAAGGTCGGCCAGATCAAGAAAGTGTGGGGAGTCTAGCGATAACGGCGCAGCATATGCCAGGAGCGGCAATGAACCTGAGGTCAAGTGGCAGGCGCGGTTAACGGAAGGGTTTAAATCTTATACAAATGTTTACCAAAGGATAGGGAGGAAATTACCATGAGTACTACAACGCTCATCATTCTCATCGTTGTGTTGTTCCTGATTTTTGGCGGGGGCGGCGGTTACTATTGGAGTAGAAGACGGTAGATGCCGCTTCTCACATTTTTTAACGCAAAAGTAAAACCTTATCAAAAAGAAAGAAGGAAAAAGTATATGAAGAAATTGATGATGTTATTTGTAGCTATAATGTTGATTGCGACTTTCACGTTAATTGGCTGTAATCAATCAACGCCGGCACCGGAACAGGGCGCAACCGGAGCGGTTGGAGAGCCTGGAGCACCCGGAGCGCCTGGAGCTCCTGCACCGGCACCCGAACAGGGCGCACCCGGAGCACCTGGAGCACCCGGAGCGCCTGGGGCACCTGGGGCAACTGGGGCAACTGGAGAAACTGGAGCGCCTGCACCGGCAGAATAGTAGACATGGGATATCCCGGGGTATATCCTCGCCAAGAGGATATACCCTGATCTATGAAGGAGGGAGTGAATGATGAAATTCAAGTCATCGACCTTCAGGAAATATTAGGACGTCCCCAGTAAATTCAGGAATAAGTTAATCGAGCTTCTTTGCCTTTCTTGTATATCAGCAAACGATTTCCAGAATAACTTTCATCTCTTCTACGGAAAGAAGGAGCAGGTAAGACAGCCCATCGTAAAAGATTTATAACTGGAGGAGAGATAAAATGTGGCAAAAATTAAACGACATTAAAAATGGTCATACTGAAAGTGCCCTATTAGAAGTCCCTGGCGGATGGATCATCAGAACAGTCGTAACGTATTATTCCTCAGCCGGAGGCGGTGTGAGTTGCTCGGTAGCACAAACCTTTGTGAGTGATCCAAATCATGAATGGGGAGATTTGGAGATAGAAAACCTCTAAAAAGGGGATAGGTCCAGCACATCCAATGACTACAATTACCCCCAAAAAACCATTCTCGATGATTCGAGAATTCCAATTAGCAGACTGGTTCACTCTCGCGAACGCTGTCTGCGGCATAGGCGCACTCTTCTCCATCATGACGTACCTCGAACTGCATGATGTGAAGCACATCTATTTTGCGTGCAGCCTCGTCTTACTTGCACTGATATTCGACTTCTTAGACGGCCGCATCGCCAGGTGGCGGAAGAAGACTTCAATACTGGGGCGAGAACTCGACTCACTCGCTGATATCATCTCCTTCGGAGTCGCCCCCGCAATCATCGGGTACGGCTGCGGCATGCAGGGTCTATACGATCGCATCATCCTGGCTTACTTTGTTGCCTGCGGGGTCTCACGCCTTGCCCGGTACAACGTCACGGCAGAAACACTGTCCCAGGGAGCTGACAAAGTAAAATACTTCGAGGGAACTCCAATACCGACTTCTATCCTCCTCGTCTTTATCCTTGCGCTGGCGGCATGGTCCGGTGCAATAAACCGGGACTTATGGTTCGGCGAAATCAATCTGATCGGTTTCAAGCTTCATCCACTCGTTCTCATGTTTGCACTTTCGGGTTCGCTGATGATCAGCCGATTCCATATTCCCAAGCCATGATCCATGGCTCGGACGGTTTTACGGCGTCACGATATCGAACCAGAAATTAAAATCGTCCATACACGACATCATCTCGCGAAATTTCAGCAGGCTTCCCTGCAGTTGAACCTCGCCGGCAAAAATCCTGCCGGTAAACGTGGCCTGCTTGGAGATAATCGTATCGAACACGGACCGGGTCAGGGTGACCGTGGCGTCGGCGTTTTTGGCCGGGCTTCCTTTTTTCTGATTCAGCACGCCGTTGGCCAGGATCAACGTATAGGTTTCATTCGTGTCGGTCAGCACCCAGTTGACCACAATCCGTTTATCCGCCGCTTTTTGTCCATCGATGCGAACCGCCATCAGATCGAAAAACAACTCCATGGGCATCCCGTGAAGAATGTCGCCGCCGGGTTCCTGCACGGGAATGCTCTTGTCTATTCCATGACGCAGCTCCCGGGCGCCCGTCAGATAGAAATTTCGCCAGATGGGGGATTCGGACTGGTAGCCAAGCTGCTCCAGCGCATCCGCCTGCAGTTCGCGGGCCTCCCGGTTGTCGGGCTGGGCAAAAACCAAGTGGTTGACAACCTGCGCGGCCCAGCGGTAATCGCCCTTTTTCAGCGATTCTCTTGCCTTCGACAGAACGGCTTCCGGCCCGCCCATGAATTCCACATATTTCCGTCCCGCCTCTTCGGGAGGAAGCGGATGAAGATTCGCGGGGTTGGCGTCAAACCATCCCAGGTATCTCTGATAGACGGCTTTCACATTAAAATTGACCGTCCCGTAAAAATCGCGATTGTACCACTCGCCGGCCAGACTTCGCGGAAGCCGGATCATTTCGGCGCACTCGGTCATGGTGTAACCCTGATTCATCAGGCGCACCGTCTGATCATGGATGAATTTGTAAAGATCACGCTGCTTTTGGAGATAGTCCCTGATCTTCGCATTGCCCCAGCGCGGCCAGAGATGGGTGGTAAAAAACACTTCGGTCTGATCGCCGAACAGATCGATCGTTTCGTCGATGGCGCGGTACCAGGCCTGCCCGTCGCGCACCTGAGCACCCCGGGGCGTCAGCAGGTTGTGCAGGCTGGGCACGGCATTTTCGGCAACGCACAGCGCCTTCAATTCGGGCAGATAGAAATTCATTTCGACGGGCGCTTCCGTTTGGGGAACCTGCTGAAAAACAAATTTCACACCATCAATGACAACCTCCTGAACCGGCTTCGTGATTTCTTCCGTCGGCGGAATGTAGCTGATGGTCCCGCTGGAAGCTGTTTTCCCTATTCCGGCATCCACCTGACCCTGCGGATTCTTCAGCAGAAGCGATCCGAACATATACATCGCACGGCGTTTCATGGCGTTTCCCGCCATGAGGTTCTCGCTGATAACTTCTCTCGTCATCCCCTCGGGTGCAAGAATCCGGACTTTCCCCGCCTTCACATCTTCTTCGGAAACAACGCCCTTCACCCCGCCCCAGTGATCCACATGGCTGTGTGTGTAAATCACGGCGGTCACGGGGCGCCTGGGAAGATAACGGTAAAATAGATCCAGCGCGGCCCGGGCCGTTTCCACCGAAACCAGCGGATCAACAACGATATATCCCGATTTCCCCTCGATGAACGTGATGTGGGAAACATCATATCCCCTCACCTGATAAATGCCGCCGCTAATCTTGAAAAGGCCATGGATGGCGTTGCGCCGCGCGTGACGCCACAGGGCGGGATTGACCGTTTCCGGCGCAGAAACATTTCCGGCCAGGAAGTCATACTGTTTCATGCCCCAGACCGGTTTATCGCCAGGACCGCGGATATCGAGCGCCGGATCGGAAGCGATCAGGCCCCGCCGGGCTAATTCATTTTCTTCCCGGTCGTCATTGGAAAGATCCAATGGAAGACGACTGTTCATTTCCCGCGTCATTGCATCGGCCGGCTTCGATTCGGCGGCCCAGGATGCCGCGGCGCCGCCCCACAGAAAACAGATCAGAAGAATAGAGAAAGCAACGGTTGTAATACTTGTCCGTTTCATAAAACGATCCACCTTTCTTGTTTTGAGACGTTTGCACAACTACATAAAATCAACAATTTTGTCATTCCCGCGAAGGCGGGAATCCAGTTATTTCAATGCTTTCTGGATGCCGGCGCTCGTGCCCTTCAGGGTATTCGCCGGCATGACGAATAAGAATAGCTTTGCAAAGCTCTCACTTCGTCGATGCTGGTGGGGAGGGATTTCCCAGCAGCCGCTTTTTCTTCCAGGGGCCTTTTCTGTAGTAAAGCCAGTTCAAACCGACAGCCAACGCACTGCTTGCCAGCATGGCCATCCAGATGCCGTCCTGTTTAAAACCAACGGGACCGGCCAGCCCATAGGCCAGAGGGATGCGGATCATGACCATGGCGACAAACGAAAGAGCCAGCAGGGCCATGGTGTCGCCCGCGCTGCGCAGCACGCCCTGAATGGCGAAAATGACGGCGAAACAGGGAAAGATGAACGCGATCCAACGGTAATAATCCCGGACGAGGTGCAGCACCTGAACATTTTCCGCCGATGCCTTCAAAAAAATGCCGCCGATCTGCTCGGGAAAAATCAATAAAACAGCGGTGCAGAGAAGACCGATTGCCAAACCGAAATAAACGGCTGTCCGCAGGGTTTCGTAGACACGCTCCAGTTTCCGCGCGCCCAGATTCTGGCCGGCGATAGTCGTCGCCGCCATACTGATGGAAATGAACGGGATAGTGGCCAGCATATCGACCTGCATTCCGATGCCGAAGGCTGCGGTAACAGCCGTGCCGTAACGGTTGACCAGGGCAACGATAATGACGCCGGCCACCGAAACCACAATCATCTGGAGCGATGCGGGCACGCCGATGACGAAAACCTCCTTGATGATATGCCAATCCAGGCTGTAGTCCCAGTTGCGCATATTAATGTAGGGATTGAACCGCAGCAGATAAACATAGCCGATGACGCAGGTAACCACAGCCGCCAGTCCCGTGCCCCAGGCCGCGCCCGCCACACCCAGTGGCGGCAGAGGACCGATGCCGAGAATGAACATGGGAACAAAGACCACGTTGAATATCGCAAGTAAAATCAAGATCTTAACAACGGTTGTGGCGTCACCCAATCCCCGCAGCATTCCGTTCATCCAGTTGACGTAGAATTGAAAGACCATCGTCGCCATCATGATGGTCAGATAAGACAGGGCCATCTCCTGAATTTCCGCCGGCGCATGCACCCATTCCAGCAACTGGCGACGGAACAAAAGGCCGAGAAGAGAAATCAGCAGACAGAAAAGAACCGAGGAGAAAAAGGAATTGGACAGGATTTTCTTGAGCATTGCCGTGTCCTTGCGTCCGAAGGCCTGCGCAATCAGGACATTGGTGGCCATTCCCAGGCCGATAAGAAACGCGGGCATCAGCATGATGATCGGCAGAGAGGCGGCCACGGCCGCTACAGCCTTATGGCCCAGAAGCCTGCCGACCCAGATCAGATTGATAATGCCATAGACGGACATCAGCACATTGCCCAGCATGATCGGCAATGTGAAATCAATGACCTGTTTGGCAATTTTGCCTTCGGTAAAATCCTGCATGGGTTCCTTTGCTAATCCTGTTTGTCAGGCCAGGAATAAACAGGCGGGCGGTGGTGAAAAACTGTCCCGTCAGGCATGACCTCCACATATTTATCGTCCATCTGAACCATCCTGGTCAGCGTGGCTTGAACATGGCGTTTCTGTGCGGACAGAATAGTCTCCTCAACCGTTTTAAAGCGGGAGAGTTCCTGAAGCGTCACAATCTGGGGCAAAACCATCCCGATTTCGCCTGTCTCGTAATTTTTGAGCGCCGCGGCAGGCCCAAGCCAAACGTGGTTTGTCAGTTCCACGCCGTCATGAGAAACGGATTGCCCGGCCGGAAACGGTGTCACAAAGAAGCGCACATCATAACGCAGCGGAAGCTGTTCCGGCGTAATCCAGTGGGAAAAATAATGAAGGTCATCGCCTTCCAGAACAAGATCTTCCGCCTCCAATATGGAAGAAAATTTTATTTTTCCTTGGATGAGCGCCTGCCGGTAACGTTCAAATCGCCGACGGTCCCCGTCGGTTTCAAAGGCAACGGATGATCCGTCTTTTCTTCGGGCAATCAGCAGGCCCACTTCCTCAAACGTTTCTCGTATGCCCGCAATCCAGGCGCCCAGAGCTTTGTCGGGATGCGACATGTCGTACAGGATCGAAGCGGCCTTTTGCCTGTCGATGCCCCGGCAAAAGCGCTCCATGCCGGGCTCGTAATCCTCCTGATCGATTTTCCCCCCGGGGAACACATAATAGCCGGGCACAAAGCTGCTCTTTCGGTTTCTCAGCACCAAAAGGACTTCGATGCCTTGCCCGACTTCGCCCTGACAGGGCCGCAGCAGCATCACGGTTGCGGCATCAGATGGTATCACAGCCATGTTTGTGTATCCTTAAAATCCGCATTTGCACGGAGGTAACGCAAAAGCATAATTACTATTTTGTCATCGCGAGGAGCGTAAGCGACGTGGCGATCTCTTTAAATATCAATAACTCATGAGATTGCTTCGTTCCGACATGTCGGAACTCGCAATGACGGATGTGTAATATGCAAACGTTTCAATGCATGACTCCGGCAACCGGCAACCATCGCCGATTGCTCCATGATTTTTCTAGTCAAGTTCTGAAACAAACACCACTTCCCGGGGCACCTTATAGGAGGAAAGATAATTTCGGCAATGCTGTATGATTTCTTTTTCGTCTGTCTCGTCGCCCAACTTTTTCACGATGAGCGCTTTGACAATCTCCCCTCGCATCAGGTCTTTTTCACCAACAACTTTAGATGAGACAACCCCAGAATGCATCTCCAGGATCAGTTCCACTTCTTTGGGATAGACGTTGAAGCCGCTGGTAATAATCATGCGCTTCTTCACGCCGTCCAGGAAGACATAGCCCTCTTCGTCCATGTGAGCCAGGTCGCCCGTGTGCAGCCAGCCTTGGCGAATGACCTCGGCCGTAGCCTCTTCATCCTTGTAGTAACCCTGCATAACGACGTCGCCGCGGACGACCAACTCTCCGACCACTCCCGCCGGCACATCACCACCGGCATCGTCCAGGACCTTCGCCTGAACACCCGGCAGCACGGTCCCGATTGAACCGGGTTTTTGCACTTTATCGGGCATGGTGAATATGCAGCAGGGGGATGTTTCCGTCAGCCCATACCCTTCCAGCACCCGAATGCCAAGATATTTTTCAAACTCGGCGAACAATTCCGAAGGCATTGGAGAACCGCCGGTGATGCCAAAACGCAAACTGCTGAGATTGTATTCTTTAAGCTTGTCGTGGAACAGCATCCCCATAAAGAGACGTGGAACGGCTGAAAGATACGTTACCTGTTCCTTCTGAATTGCCGTAAAGATACCTTCCATCGTAAAGCGATCCATCAGAACGATGGCGCCCCCCAGGCAAAGCGGGCACAGCATGTTAACCGCGGCGCCGAAGGAGTGAAAGAGGGGAATAACGGCCAGAGATCGATCATCCTGAGTTCCGCTGCAGATGGTACGGAGCAGATCCGCCTGGGTGGCAAGGTTATTGTACGTTAAAACAGCGCCAAGGGGTTTTCCCGTAAGACCGGCCGTATAGATTATAACGGCCGGATCGCTCCCCTCAAGCGCAGGCGCATCCACAGTCACCTGCCCGCTTTGGATGATTTTATCGAAAAGCGAGCCGGATTTCAAACCGCTGGTCGTGATCAGGTGCCGGCACAGGGGGAGCGTCTCCGAGACGGCCTCAAATCTCCTGGCAAGGTTGTCTGCCGTGATAAGGACCTTGGCATCGCTGTTCTCAACAAGATGCTGAAGTTCATAAGCGGTTGACATGACATTCAGGGTCACCGCAACGGCGCCAAGTCTTAAAGCTGCGAAATAGGAAATGATAAACTCCGGACAATTGGCAAGCATGATGGCGACTTTATCGCCTTTTCGAATACCGAGCTCCTGCAGATGACGGGCAAGAGACTCTACAAACTGGTTCAGCATTTCATAGGATATTCGTTTGCCTTCATAAATAATAGCCGGGTTTTCCGGATAGCGTCCGGTGGTTTCCTGAAGCATCCTTTCCATATTCATCTTGTCCTGATGCCTCCCTCCGGCATGTTCATTGAATAAAGCATTGCTCAATCCATCCAGCGGACGAATTCATCCAGTCCGGCTCTTTCCCGCTCGAAAGTATTCAGGGCAAACGCGGGATCCGGATATCCCAGGGAAATTCCCACAACAATTTTCTGATTATCGGGAATGGCCGCTATTTTCCTTATCTCGGCGGGAAAACGCGCGGCGGCGGCCAAAAGACAGGTGCCCAGACCTTTGTCGTGCGCGGCCAGACAGATAGACTGGGCAATAAGACCGATGTCCAGCATCTGGTATTCGACCAGATTGTCGCGGGAAATACAGGCCAGAATCAAACAGGGGGCGTCAAAAACGGAAATCATGTTCGCGTAGTATTTTTCGCGTCCCGCTTTATCATCTCTGGCAATTCCCTGCGCGCTTAAAACAACCTTGCCCAGCTGTCCATACCGCGCCTTCATGGCATCCGGCCACTTCTCCAGCATGGGAACATCGGGCGTGAGCGGCGCGCCGGCCAGGGCCTGATTCAGATTCATTTCCTTGAATTTTTTAAGCGTCTGGCCCGTTAAGACATGCAGAAACCAGGACTGCGTATTTCCCCAGGACGGCGACCAGCGCGCCGTATCCAGAATTTCCGTGATGACGCTTTTCGGCACATCCTGCGACTGAAATTTACGAATGCTTCTTCTTCCCTTGATTGCAGCAACTAATTCCATTGTAACCTCCTTTTTTCCTATGTGATATTGCAGTATCCTGTAAAAAACAAATATTCGGTTTTTCTTATGCTTGCCGGACTAGACCATCAGGCCTTCATCCGCAAAGCTGAAATAATTGTCGTCGCCGATAATGATATGGTCCAACACCTTGATTCCCATAAGCTTTCCTGCGGCAGACAGTTCGCCGGTAAATTTTTTATCTTCCGGACTGGGCGCAATGTTGGCGCTGGGATGGTTGTGCACACAAATGATCGCCGCCGCGAATTTCTGCAAGGCCGTGTGAATGATTTCACGTACGATGGGCATGGCCTGATTAACCGTTCCCGTGGCGGCATTCCCCATATCAATGATGCGATTGTTGCTGTTCAGATAAACCACTTTAAAAACCTCCGTCTTGAGGTCGCGCATTTGCGGCATGAGCATATCGGCCACATCTTTGGCGGAAGCGATTTTGGGTTGATCGGGACGAACTTCAACATCGCGGAAACGACGCCCGATTTCCAAAGCGGCCTCGATCTGCGCGATCTTCGCGGGGCCCAGACCTTTGAAGGCCTTCCATTCGCGCCGGTCGGTGTGGCTCATGTTGCGAAAGGTGCCAAACCTGTCCATGATCCTGCGCGCCAGATCGATTGCGCTTGCGCCCTCTACACCCGTGCGCAACAGTATCGCCAGAAGCTCCGAGTTGCTTAATGCCTCCGGCCCTTTTTTGAGCAGCTTTTCTCGGGGCCGGTCGCCTTCCGGCCAGCTTTTAATGCCCGCCGATGGATGATGATCCGTCATGTTCCGCCGTCCTTTTCAAACATGTATTGAAGCGCGTACCGGTTTCCTAACATAAATTCATCAATAATCCTATTGTAAGCATCGTAAAAAGAAACGTTTGCATAATACACATCTGTCATTGCGAGCGTAGCGAAGCAATCTCATAAATTATTGATATTTAAAGAGATCGCCACGTCGCTTACGCTCCTCGCGATGACAAAATAGTAATCATGCAAAGTTCTCAAAAAGCCCTCATTCGCTGTAGAGAGACTCTATTTTATCGCCATAACGTTTAATGACCTCGCGGCGGCGGAGCTTGAGCGTCGGCGTCAGTTCCCCCGCTGCTTCGCTGAAATCCCGAGGGAAAATGGTGAAGCGCTTGATTTGTTCGTAGGGCGCAAGACGGCTGTTGACGGCCTGCACATGATCGGCCACGGCCTGCCGCACTTTTTGATGATCGGTTAGTGCCGCCGGTTCGATCTGTGCAAGATTTTCCCGCCCGGCAAAAATCATCAGCTCGCTTTCATTCAGGGTAATCAAAGCCGTCAGATATTTGCGCCGGTCGCCGTAAACCATGACCTGGCTGATGAGCGGCAGCGTGCGGAGAAGGCTCTCGATATTCTGCGGAGCGATGTTCTTGCCGCCGGCCGTAACGATCAAATCCTTCTTCCGGTCGGTAATGGTGAGAAACCCGTCTTTGTCGATAAAGCCGATATCGCCGGTGTGAAACCAGCCGTCGGCGTCGATGGCCGCAGCCGTCGCCTCCGGATCTTTATAGTAGCCCTGAAAAAGGCCCTTACCCCGCAAAAGCAGTTCGCCGTCGGCGGCAATCCTGGCCTCCATTCCGGGAATCAATTGCCCCACCGTCCCGAATTTGAAACGCTCCGCGCGATTAACGGACACCGGCGCCACGGTTTCGGTCAATCCGTAACCTTCCAGGATTAAAAGCCCGACGGCGTCGAAAAATTCCAGTAAATACATGGGCATAGGCGCCCCGCCGCACAACAGATACTTGACCCGTCCGCCGAAAACGTTATGTATTTTTGAAAATACCAGACGATGAGCAACAGCGTGTTTCAGCGCCGGGAAAAAAGGCAGTGATTTGTTTTGATGACGATAAGGAGCGGTTTTGCGGCCCACGTCCACAGCCCATTGAAATATCCGGCGTTTCAGAGGCGATCCCGAATCCAGCATCTGGTGAACCCGGTTGTAAATGCGTTCGAAAATCTGCGGCACACTGACCTGAACGGTGGGACGCAGTTCCTGAAAATTCTCCACCAGTTTATCGATGCTTTCGGCATAAGCGCCCATAATCCCGAGGTGCATCGCCGCATAGACAGTCATTCTCTGCAGCATATGGGTCAGAGGAAGAAAGGCCATGCCGAAATCGCTTTCTTCATAATGGTGCATCTTCGTGGCATTCATAACCGTATGATAAAGATTGGCGTGGGTGATGACGGCCCCTTTAGGCGGTCCCGTGGTTCCGGATGTATAGGCAATCGTTGCCGTGTCGGAAGGACGGACAGACCGCCATATGTTTTCAAAACGGGTCGGATCGGCATCGTAAGCCTGGCGCCCCCCGTTCATAAAGGTTTCCAGCGTGATCACATCGGGAGGAAGCGGTTTGGCCGTCGGATCAAAAAGCACTATCTTTTGGGGCAGGCCCGTTTTCGCCCGAACGGCAAGAAGCTTATCCAGAAGCGCCTCGCCTTCCACAAAACAGATCTGCAGGCCGCTGTGAGCAACAACATGCGTCATCTCCCAGAGACTGGCCGACGGGTAAAGGCCGACCGTCACGCCGCCTGCGGCCAGAATGGTCATGTCGGCTTCACTCCACTCCACTCGTGTGCGGCCGGCAATTCCGACGGTATCCCCTTTTTCAAATCCGAGGGCAAAAAGGCCCATAACCCCCAAAGGCAGAGATTCCAAAGCCTGGCGCCAGGTTTTGGTTTCCCATGCACCCCCTTTTTTGGCCATCGACAACTTTTTATCGCCGAAGCGGCGGGCCTGATGCATGAAGATCCCGATCACAGTCGGGGGATCGTATAAGGGTTTTGTTTCGGTCATCTCAAAGTATCCGGTTGCTGCGCTGTTTTTACCGCGTGGTTTTATATCTTTTTACTCCCCGAGGGTCAATCGACATCTTTGTTGTCATGTTATGCTGATCCTTCCCTTCGACGAACTCAGTGCAGGCTAAGCTCAGGATGACATTGCCCGTCGAAGTAACCTCAGTATGTCATGGTGAGCTCGTCGAACCATACATTCACCCTTCCCTTAGGCCCGCAATTAGTGTATTTAGCCTTGCATGCCGACAGACCATTCGATTTACCGACAGCTTCAGATTCAGTTGGACCAATATCCGATCGGGTATCCCGCGACAAAAAGCGGCGTGGAAATCGATATTCTGAAATATTTTTTTACGCCGCTTCAGGCCAAAATTGCTTTGTGCCTGACGCTCCGGTCCATCCCCGTTGCGCCCATCCGCAAAAGACTCAAGAATAAATTTGGCATCGAACTGTCCTCTGATGATCTGTCCGCGATGCTGGATGAAATGTTTCAAAAAGGCGTCATCCGGCGTTCGGAAAGCGCCGGATCATTCCGCTTTGGAATTGCCATGCTGGCCATCGGCATGTTTGAATATCATGTGGATGATCTTACCCGCGAACTGGTGGAAATGATGCATCAATATTTTGATGAAGCCTTCAGCGCGGAATTCTTCCGGTCCTCCCTGCCCCAGCTTCGCACCAGCCCGCATCTGAAGGCTCTGCTTCCGAAATACATCGTCGAACCCTACGACAACATGCGCCATTTCATCACCCACACCCGCGAGACCCTGTATGTGGCCAACTGCGTCTGCAAGCAGGGCGAAGCGCTGATGGGAAAACCCTGCAGGCAAACGGAAAACTATGAGGTTTGTCTGCTCATCGGGGCAACCGGCTACGCGGCGCGCGGCCGGGCCAGAGCAATTTCCAAAGAGGAATGTCTGAAGATCCTGGATCTGGCCGAAGAAAAAGGGATGGTGCTGCAACCGGGGAATTCCAGAAAACCAAGCTGTATCTGCATCTGCTGCGGATGCTGCTGCGGCGTTTTGACGACCGCCAAAAAACAGCCCCGGCCCGTCCGTTTTTTTGCCGCCAACTATTACGCCCGCATCGACGCGGCGTCCTGCACCGGATGCGGCGTTTGCGTCAAACGCTGTCAGATGGACGCGATCATAGCGGACGGCAAAACCTTCCGTGTGGATCGGGATCGATGCATCGGCTGCGGCCTTTGCGTAACCCGGTGCAAACCCAAAGCCGCCGGGTTGATCAAGAAAGACAAGGCAACCGTGCCGCCGATGAATACCGAGCTTTTGTATATGAGTATCCTGAAAGAAAGAGCCGGCCGAAAAAAGATGATCGTCAATATGCTGAAACTGCTTTTCGGGAAACCCTTATGATGTCTTTTTCAAGATGGCGATCATGAGAGAACTTTGATCATAACCACATAAAACCAACAATTTTGTCATTCCGGCGCATAACCTAAAGGTCACGAGTGCCGGAATCCAGTTATTTCAAAGCTCTCTATGGGTCAATTATTCGAGCTTGTAACCCTCGCGCAGGTAGTAAACGTCCCCTTCCAGCATCCGGACCACGTCTTGCTTCATGAGCACATCGAGCGCCCGGGGCCGGTAGTCCCGTAAACCGATGTTAATCATCGGACCTTTAGCGTAAGGCAGCTTCACCGCCGAAGCCGGATCGAACGCCTTTTTCTCACGCAGATCCCGGATGATGAATTCACAGGCCTTCTTCATCTTCCATCCGGTGATGCGGAACGCGAGAAACAAGGCCCCGATCACGAGGAGAATGAATAGAATAGTCTTAAGGGTTTCAGACATGGTTTTACGTCTCCAGACCGTATTTTTTTATTTTTTTATACAGCAGGGTGCGGTGAATGCCCAGGATACGGGCCGCCCGGGCTTTGTTGTAGTCGGCTTCCTTCAAAGTCTGGCGGATAGCCTGCACCTCAGCGTGGGCATGAACCTCCCGCATGGGGGAGTGCTTCTCGGGTGGCAGCATATCCTGTCTGGGTTTCAGATAGAAAGGCAGGTCTTTGTCCCGAATGCAATTGCCTTCGAGTGAGGACAGGGTCCATTCCAGGACATTGGACAGTTCCCGGACATTGCCGGGCCAGGCATGGGCCATCAGGATTTTTTGAGCGCTTTGGTCGAGGCGGATATCGAACAAACCGGCCTCCGCCGATAATTTCTGCAGCAGATTCATAAAAACGGGAATGATGTCTTCCCGGCGTTCCCGTATGGGGGGAATCGTGATGGGAAAAACATTCAACCGGTAAAAGAGATCCTTGCGGAAGCGTCCGTCCCGGATCATGTTGTCCAGATTCTGATTGGTGGCGGCGATCAGGCGGAAATTCGAACGAATCACACGGGTGCCGCCCACGCGCTCAAATTCCTTTTCTTCAAGAACGCGCAGCAGTTTCGGCTGCATGGGCACGGGCAATTCGCCGATTTCATCCAGGAAGATGGTCCCCCGATTGGCCAGTTCAAACTTGCCGGGCTTACCTTCCGATTTTGCGCCCGTAAAGGCGCCCTTTTCATAGCCGAACAGTTCCGATTCGAAAAGATCCTTGGGGATGGTGGCGCAATTAATGCGCACAAAAGGATAAATCTTACGCGGGCCGGCCTGGTGAATGGCCTGCGCGAATAATTCCTTGCCGGTGCCGCTTTCACCGGAGATCAACACGGGGAAATGACTCGCGGCGGCCTTCAGGGCTTGTGCTTTCAGAGATCTGATGGCGTCGCTCACGC